>ERZ791680.377-NODE-377-length-50440-cov-11.064761_pt1 | contig 50440 bp, 45 predicted proteins | sample MGYA00510051_ERZ791680 | MGnify/ENA primary metagenome ERZ791680 (study PRJEB30046, sample SAMN00715238) | human gut metagenome | study: EMG produced TPA metagenomics assembly of the A metagenome-wide association study of gut microbiota in type 2...
TGTATCCGTGCCCCGGCCAGGACGCGCCTTCGACGTCCTACTTTCATGAAAAAAGCAAGTATTGCAACAAAAAAGAGAGCCCCTCTTAGTGCTTTCTTTACAATAGGCGCTGCAAAGGGTTTCAAGCAACACATAAAAGATTTCCCAGAGATTTGATGCAATATGCCTTAACGAAAATCAATGCCATTTTCTCGATCCATCGTCTGCTCTATTGAAATAATAGGGATGATTCTATCAAATTCCCAATCAAGAAAACGAAACTCTTGAAAAATTACATTTTTCTTATGTGCAAACTATTGTCCGTCAATCCTTAAAAGAAGCCAAGCTGATATGAAATTGATAACAGGAAGATAAAATGCCTACGTATCGAACAGTGAGCGATAAAGAGCAGAGCTCAGGAAAATCCAGAACAAAGAAAAAGGTCTCGAGAACCAAACATTCTCGAGACTTTTGAAATTCTGTGGTGGAGAGGAGGAGGATCGAACTCCCGACCTCTGCATTGCGAACGCAGCGCTCTCCCAGCTGAGCTACCCCCCCACACCGAGGATCGAAGACTTGCGTCTTCGTCAAACTGTAGGAGACGAAGTATGCCTGAACTTTCCGGAAAAAGCAAGGGTTCAGCTAAAAAAAGTTTGGTTCCGGCACGGGTACAATGATCGTCAACCTGTTTTGGAGAAGAAATCTCATGTCTTTCGCTCCCGTTCAAATCACCGTCATGAAGGCGGAAAGTCTTCCCGTTCTTGGCTTTTGGCAGGACGGCGACTCTCTTGTGCCGACGCAGGCCGCTACCGATGTCTGGTCTGCACCTCTCATTGAATCCTTGCGCTCGTCCGGACTCTTTCCCTCTCAGAAGGGAGAGATGCTTACGGTTCCTCCCTGCAGTGAGTGGCCCGTTGGATTGGTTCTTCTTCATCTTGGAAATCGTTCCGATCGTACAACCGAAGGCATCAGTGCGTTGGTACGCACCACCGTGGCGAAACTTCGCAAGATGCCGTCCCTGCTTTTCGGTGCCTTCGACTGGTTTGGAGACAACCCCGACGAGGGGGCTCGACTGTTTGCTCAGAACGTCGTTCGCGCTCTGGCACCCAAAGTGAATTACAAGAAGGACTTCGATACGCCGCAGTGTCCGGAAGTGCTTTGGCTCTCCGACACGGACGACTCGAGAGCCCTTGCCGAGGGAGCCGCAATCGGCGCGGCCATTGTTGAAATGTGCCGTCTGGCCGACACCCCGGCAAATCTCTGCACGCCAGCTTTTCTCTGTGATGCGGCCCGTGAAATCGGAACTGCTCGCGACAGAGTCTCCGTGACGATTCTCGAGAAATCCGAGCTCGAAGCGCTCGGCATGGGCGGTCTATTGGGCGTAGCTCGAGGGAGTGCCGTACCGCCCGCAATGATTGAGCTTCGGTATGACGGTGGAGCAAACGACGACGCACCCGTAGTTCTCGTAGGAAAAGGCATCACCTTTGACGCGGGCGGCATTTCGCTCAAGCCCGCCGCCAAGATGGGTGACATGATTTACGACATGTCAGGTGCGGCTTCGGTACTTGCGGTCGTACAAGCCGTTGCGGACCTTGCTTTGCCCATCAATCTCGTCGCGATCGCGCCGGCCTGCGAAAATCTGCCGTCCGGCACGGCTCTGAAACCGGGCGACATCCTCACGACCTATTCCGGTCGAACGGTGGAAGTGCAGAACACGGACGCCGAAGGCCGCCTCATTCTCGCGGACGGCCTCACCAAGGCGCTCGAACACAAACCGCAACTCATCATCGACGTCGCGACGCTCACGGGTGCCTGCGTGGTGGCTCTGGGAAGCACCTACACGGGACTCTTCTCCAATCGTGACGATCTGGCCGACAAACTTCTCGAAGCGGGAAAGAAAACCGGCGATCTCGCCTGGCGAATGCCTTTGCACTCGGACTACACCGAACTCATGCAGTCTTCCTACGCCGATCTCGTCAACGTCTCCGCCGTTCGCGGAGCGGGCGCCTCGACCGCGGCAGCCTTCTTGGAGACGTTTGTAGAAGGAACCCCTTGGGCGCATCTCGACATCGCCGGCACGGCCAATACAAGCGGCAAAGACCATGCGTCGACGGGACGTCCCGTTGCGTTGCTCGTGGAATTTCTGCGGGCATTTGCCGAATCGAAGAAGGATGCGGAAACCGCCTCGGTATAATGGCCGTCATGCAGAAAGTCGACTTTCACTTCAACGTTCCCGACCGGTTGCGCTACGCCTGTGCCGTCGCGAAGACGGTCCTTCACCGCAAGCTTCGGCTTGCGGTGTGGACGTCCGACGCAAATCGTCTCGGAAGGCTGGATGCCCTCCTCTGGAGCTACAGCGATCTCGCCTTCCTACCGCACGTTGCTCCCGGACATCGTCTGGCGCCCGACACGCCCATCCTGCTCTCCACGCGTCTGGAAGAACTCGAAGGCGACGTACTGCTTCTTCTCGACGACGCCCTGCCGCCCGATTGGCAGACCGCGTTCGAGCGCTTTCCGCGCATCATCGACGTCGTTAGTACGAAACCCGACGAACTGCAGGCCTCCCGTGCCCGCTATCGCGCCTACAAAGCGGCTGGCGTCGAGCTCGCCGCCTACGACCGTCGGCAGTAAACGACCGTCGCCACACTTTGAGGAACTTTCATGGAACGCAAAGAACCCGTCATGGCCCCGAGCGTCTTGCCGCTCGAGGAGCGCATTCCGCTCACCTGGCGTGAAGTGAACGAGCTTGCGAGCGTCAAATCCGCTGAAGAGAAGCCGGAACCCGCTTCGGAAGCGCCCGTTGACAAACCAACCGTCAACGACTCCGTCGCCACAGCGGAAAACCGCTTGCTCACGGAAGAAGAGATCGCCGCTCTTTGCGACCACCTCACGCCCGTTCTCGAGAAAAGCATCCGCGAAGCGCTCTCGCAAACGCTCGAAATGACGCTTCACAATGCGCTCATGCGGGTTCGCTCCGACCTGGACCGATCGATCCAGCCCATGGTTCGTCAGGCCCTCGAGCGGGAACTACGCGCCGAAATTCTCTCGCTCGCCCTCATGCGCAAAGGAGAGACTCCTCAGTAACATCCACGTTTTTTTCGTGCGAAAATACGAAAACCCACGGCACGCCCACTTGTTCGCGGGGCGTGCCGTTCTCATTTCCAAACATTACTTACTCAATCTTCCGATCATGACGCAGTCCAAAGATCAAGAACTCGCCAAGAGCTTCGAGCCCGCCGACATCGAAGCGCGTTGGTACCCGATTTGGGAAGAGCGCGGGTATTTCCGCGCCGGCACCGACACGTCGAAGCCGGGCTTTGCCATCCAACTTCCCCCGCCCAACATCACGGGGATTCTTCACATGGGACACGCCTTCAATCAGACGGTGATGGACACGCTTACGCGTTTTCACCGTATGGACGGCTACAGCACCGTGTGGATTCCCGGCACCGACCATGCGGGCATCGCCACGCAGATCGTGGTGGAACGCAAGCTCGAAGCGCAGGGCATCGACAAGCGCGACATCGGTCGTGAAGCCTTCCTCGAGAAGATCTGGGAGTGGCAGAAGTTCTCTGGCGGCACCATTCTCTCGCAGATGCGTCGCTTGGGCGACAGCGTCGACTGGGAGAACACCTACTTCACGATGAATGAAAAGCTCTCCAAGGTCGTCGTCGACACCTTCGTGCAGCTCTACGAAGAAGGTCTCATCTACCGCGGCACTCGTCTCGTGAACTGGGACTGCAAACTCCAGTCGGCCGTGTCGGATCTGGAAGTGGAAAACAAGGAAGAGGAAGGTTTCCTCTGGGAAATCCGCTATCCCGGCGCCGACGGCTCCGAAGGCGTCGTCGTGGCGACGACGCGTCCGGAAACGCTCTTTGGCGACCAAGCCGTCGCCGTTCATCCGGAAGACGATCGCTACCGGCACCTGATCGGAAAGACGCTGAAGCTTCCGCTCACCGACCGTGAAATTCCCGTGATCGCCGACGAATACGTTGACCGCGAATTCGGTTCGGGCTGCGTGAAGATCACGCCGGCGCACGACTTCAACGACTTTGAAGTCGGCCGTCGTCACAACCTCGCCATGCTGAACGTTCTCACGAAGACCGCCCGCATGAACGACAACGTCCCCGAAAAGTACCGCGGCATGGACCGCTACGAATGCCGCGAAGCGGCGCTCGCCGATCTGAAGGCTCAGGGTCTTCTCGTCGGGATCAAGAAGCACAAGCACATGGTCCCGATCGTCACCCGCACCGGCGAAGTGGTCGAACCGATGCTCTCGGACCAGTGGTTCATGGCGATGAGCAAGCCCGCGCCCGAGGGCACGCTCTATCCGGGCAAATCCATCGCCGAAGTGGGTCTCGAAGCCGTCGAATCGGGTGAAGTCAACATCTTCCCGAAAGAGTGGCAGGGTGTTTATCGCCAGTGGCTTGAAAACATTCAGGACTGGTGCATTTCGCGTCAGCTCTGGTGGGGCCATCAGATTCCGGCCTGGTACGACGAAGCCGGCAACGTCTACGTGGCGCACAACGAAGCCGAAGCCCAGCAGAAGGCGGGTGCCGGCGTGAAACTTACGCGCGACGAAGACGTGCTCGACACCTGGTATTCCTCCGCCATGGTTCCCTTCTCGACCCTTGGCTGGCCCAATCCCGAAGGCGTCGAAAAGGACATGTACGACCTGTACTTGCCGAGCACCGTGCTCGTGACGGGCTACGACATCATCTTCTTCTGGGTCGCCCGCATGGTGATGATGACGCGCCATTTCACGGGACGCGTCCCCTTTAAGAACGTCTACATCCACGGTCTCGTGCGCGACGCCGAAGGGAAGAAAATGTCCAAGAGTGAGGGCAACACCCTCGACCCGCTCGACATCATTCAGGGGATCGACCTCGAAAACCTCATCAAGAAAAACACGATGGGGCTTCGTCAGCCGGAAAAGGCGCCGTACGTCGAAAAGAAGCTTCGCGAACACTATCCCAACGGCATTGCCGCGCACGGAGCGGACGCGCTGCGCTTTACGATGGCGGCCTACGCCACGCTTGGCCGCAACGTGAACTTTGACCTCAAGCGCGCCGAAGGCTACCGCAACTTCTGCAACAAGCTCTGGAACGCCACGCGCTTCGTGTTGATGAACGTCGAAGGCAAGGACTGCGGCGTGGGTGAAACCGCTTCGAGCCCGATGAGCTTCTCCTTTGTCGACCGCTGGATTCTGGGCGAACTCGACCGCACGATCCGTACGGTTCGCGAAGCCTTCGCCGACTATCGTCTCGACAATGCTGCGAACGCCATTTATTCCTTCGTCTGGAACGAATACTGCGACTGGTACCTGGAACTCGCCAAGGTTCAGCTGAAGGGCGATGAGACCGCCTGCCGAGCGACGCGCCACACGCTCGTGACGGTTCTTGAAACGGTGCTGCGTCTTGCCCACCCGATCATCCCCTTCATCACGGAAGAACTCTGGCAGAAGGTTTCGGTGGTCGCCGGCACGCGTGCGGCCGACGAAGAAACCTCCGTCATGATTCAGGCCTACCCGAAGGCGACGGACAACGTCTGCGAAGCCGCCGAAGGGAAGATGAAGCTCGTCAAGGACATGATCGACGCGGTGCGCAATCTGCGCGGCGAAATGAAGCTCTCTCCTTCTGTTCGCGTTCCGCTTCTGATCGAAGGCGACGCGGCGACGGCTGCCGAAGCTGCGCCTTATCTGCAGGCGCTCGCGCGTCTTGAGGCCGTCGAACATGTCGACGACCTCTCCGCCGCAGCGAAGGGTTCGATCGCGCCCGTTGCGATCGTGGGCGACTTCAAGCTCATGCTCAAGGTCGAAATCGACGTCGCCGCCGAACGTCTGCGCCTCACGAAGGAAATCGAGCGCGTTGAAGGCGAAATCAAGAAGTGCGAAGCGAAGCTCGCCAACGAACGTTTCGTCTCCCGCGCCCCGCAGGCCGTGGTGGATCAGGAAAAGAAGCGTCTCGCCGACTTCACGGACCTTCTCGCCAAGGTTCGCGAACAGCTCTCGCGTCTTCCTGAGGCCTAAGCATCGTTTTCCCCGTTCGGGGACTAGACGAAACCTAGCGAAAGCCCTCTCCGTCCAACGACGGGGAGGGCTTCTTATGATCCAGAACAAGTCACAAAGAAGAAACTTTTGGCAAAAAGCGGGGATTTTCGAACGCGTCGGCCGATTGGGCCTGCGTCTTGCCATAATGGAAAATGAACCAGCAACCAAAACCCGTCGCGAACGATTCTTTCTTCGCGGCGTCTTTAGAGGAGTCAAAGATCATGACTACGGTGGACACGATCGTGGAGGCCATTGAAGGTCACCGCACGCTCAACTTCGGCTATCACGGATTCGACCGCGTTGTTTCGCCCTATGCCATCGGCATGACGACGACCAACGAACTCAAGATGCTCGCCTACCAGACCGAAGGCGGCTCGAATTCCGGCGTCTGCCCGAAGCTTCGTTATTTCGCCGTGAGCGACATTCTCGGATTGGAAGTCGGCACGGCTTTTTATGTGCCCGCGGATGAAGCGGCGACCTCGCAGTACGCTTCCTTCACGAAGCTCTATGCCAAGGTTTGATGGCACGCTGAATCGTTGAAATAGGAAAAAGCTCGCGTTGCCGTAGAAGAGCAACGCGAGCTTTTTGTATGGTGGGGTGCGAAATGGGACTCGAACCCACGACAACCGGAATCACAATCCGGGACTCTACCAACTGAGCTATTCGCACCATCCGAATTTTTGGCCCGCCCGGCAGGAATCGAACCTGCGACCGCCGGCTTAGAAGGCCGATGCTCTATCCAACTGAGCTACGGGCGGCGGTGTCCGGTGGTCGGGGTGAAGAGATTCGAACTCCCGACATCCTGCTCCCAAAGCAGGCGCGCTACCAGACTGCGCTACACCCCGAAAGGGTGCATTATAGGCATGGTACCCAAGTCGCTCGCGAGAGGTTGCATTTTGAAACGTTTTGCAAACATTCGGTTTTGGCGAGCAGTCCCCCTTGCGGAATTTCTTCGCTACGACGCAGGCGTTCCGATACAATAACGCGCGACTCAAGTCATCCCTTCCCCCAAACAAAAGGAACCGCTATGAGCTTTGAAGAAGATTTCTCGAACGACCCGTTGCACGCCAAGAAGAAGGCCTGGTCCGGCCGCTTTTCGGAACCCGTGGACGCCTTCGTTCTCCGCTACACCGCCAGCGTGGATTTTGACAAGCGCATGGCTTTCGCGGACATTCAGGGTTCGCTCGCCCACGCCGCGATGCTCCAGAAGATCGGCGTGATTTCGGAAAAGGATCTCGAAGACATCCGTCGCGGCATGGCTCAGATCAAGGAAGAAATCGAAAAGGGCGTTTTTGAGTGGCAGCTCGAACTCGAAGACGTGCACCTCAACATCGAAGCCCGCCTTACCGCTTTGATCGGCGACGCCGGCAAGCGTCTGCACACGGGCCGTTCCCGCAACGACCAGGTCGCGACCGACATCCGCCTCTATCTGCGCGGTGAAATCGACACGATCGTCGCCCGCATCGAACACCTCCAGGAAGTGCTCGTCGAACAGGCCAAGCGCGGCAGCGACATCATCATGCCGGGCTTCACCCACATGCAGGTCGCCCAACCCGTGACCTTCGGTCACCACATGCTCGCCTACGTCGAAATGTTCGAACGTGACCGCGAACGCTTCCTCGACGTTCGTCGCCGCGTCAATCGTAGCCCCCTCGGCGCCGCGGCCCTCGCCGGCACCACCTACCCGATCGACCGCGAATACACGGCCGAACTCCTCGGCTTTGAAGCCGTCGCTCAGAATTCGCTCGACGCCGTTTCCGACCGCGACTTCGCGATCGAATTCTGCGCCGCCTCGTCGGTTCTGATGATGCACATTTCGCGTCTCTCCGAAGAACTCGTCACCTGGATGAGCCAGCGCTTCTCCTTCATCAAGCTCCCCGACCGCTTCACGACGGGCAGCTCGATCATGCCGCAAAAGAAGAACCCGGACGTTCCGGAAACCGCCCGCGGCAAGTCGGGCCGCGTCTACGGCAACCTCATCGCGATGCTCACGCTCATGAAGGGCACGCCCCTTGCCTACAACAAGGACTTCCAGGAAGACAAGGAACCGGTCTTCGACACGATCGACACGGTGAAGGATACGCTTCGCGCCTTCTGCGACATGATGGCCGGCGTTGAACCGCGCGCCGACATGATGCTCCAGGCCTGCCAGGCGGGCTTCCCGACCGCGACCGACCTTGCCGACTACCTCGTTCGTCACGGCGTTCCCTTCCGTACGGCCCACGACATCGTCGGTCAGACGGTGCGCGAAGCAGCCAACCGCAACTGCGGTCTTGAAGAGCTTCCGCTCGACGTTCTGCAGAGCTTCTCGAAGGAAATCGGTGAAGATGTCTACGAAGTCCTCAAGCTCGAAGGTTCCGTCAAGGCCCGCAACCACCTCGGCGGCACGGCTCCCGAACAGGTCCGCAAGCAAGTGGCCCGTTGGGAAGGCATCATCGCCAATCGTAACGTCAGATAAAACAAAATAGGCGAATATAGTATTCGCAATGACTTATTCCTAAATCTCCAATAACCATCAACCGCTCCAATGGTTAAACCTTGGAGCGGTTTTTTAGAAATTTCATTCCTTACATATCTGTTTATCCAGCAGCATTTTATCATCACCAAATCGCAGAACCACAAAAAACATTATCCTTACACCAATGAATTATCTATATTTTTGGCAAGGTCACAGAAACTTTGGTGACGAATTGTCTTTATATCTCGTCAACAAAATCACAGAGAAAAACTTCTCCCCAGCAAATCCTCCTTTCAACAAAACCACAATCTCTGCTATTGGGTCAATCATAACAACAAAATCGCTCTCGAAAAACCTCATCATTTGGGGATCAGGAACCCTAAAAGAGGACGTATTAAAGCCAACACCTTTACGCCTCTTTCCCATCTCCAGATTCACTAAAGGGCTAAAGGAAAACTTCTTTCGAGAACACCCTGATATACGTGCCGTCCGCGGACCGAGAACAAAACAATTGTTGGACAATATCGGAGTCAAATGTCCAACAATTTTCGGAGACCCCGCAATATTAACTCCTCTTTTCTACACACCTAGACAAATCCAAAATCCTTACAAAGTCGGCCTCATTCTACATCAAAGTCAAACAAACCCTCTAAACCAAAGTCAAGCTGAATCCATAGGTATACGTATAATCTCAATAGAGCGAGAAAGCCCGAAAGAAATAGAAGCTTTCATAGATGAAGTTTGCTCCTGCGACCTGATTTTCTCATCTTCACTTCACGGCATCATTATCGCCCAAGCCTATAAAATTCCCGCCCAATGGATTCAGCTACCAGAACAACCTATTGAAGATCACAACTATCATAAATTCGAGGACTATTTCCTGGGTGCCGGACAAACATTACAACACCCTCTAGCCATCGACTTTACAAATGAATCTCTGACTCTCCTTAAAAAAAATCGTCCTCCAAAAATTCTACCCTTTTCAAGAGCAAAAGAACTTTACTCCGCATTCCCTTTCGATGCCGTAGAATAACAGCATCGCTAGAACAAAGCCCAAGAATCACCACCAAAACACAAAGGAAGAATAAAACTCATCCTCACTCCCAAAATTTCATTTCGACTATTCGACCGTACAAACTTATTTTTTCGAATACTGTTTTCCCTCCCATCGCATCATTCATTTGATTGCTCTTAACGAAAGAAACATTCCGGCGCATCCTTTTGTGTCGGAATGTTCTTTGCACAGCAAGCCATTACCACCATTCCACAACAGAAGCTGCATCAAACCTCAACAAGCCACACTTAATTTCTCAAAAGAAATATCCAAAGCTTCATCCCGTTAAATATTCGCGAGAAAGGGTTGGTTGTCGTCATCATTTTACAAACTGACATAGACAATTTTAAATTACATCTTTCCGATTGCTGGACATATGCCGAAGAAAATGCCAAAGCTTTTTTCAACAAAACTTTTTTCAATAATCGCCGAATCTTCTTGATTGTTAGATCTTTAATTTCCGGAAAGAATCTTAAACTCTCCTCCTGTACGATGAGCTCTGAAAGAATTTTTTCAACCTCTGTTGCGCCACTATATATTGAAGGAATCCCTCTCCTATAAAGCATAATCTCTTTATCCAAAAACAAGAGATCGCCAGATTGTAATAAACTTTTCGTCAGACTCGTATCATTACAATAGAGCTCTCTCCCCATCAAGGCTTCCAATGCTTGTTTTCTTCGGAAAACAATGCAATTAGAGTGAAAGTATTTCCTTTCCAGGCAGTGGTTCTTTAAATTAACAACAGACTCATGTCGGTAGGGAGGGTTAATTTTTCTAATTATATGTGTCGACTCCCAGAATTCAGCGTGATTGAAAGCCACACCAACAAAATTCGAATGTTTATTCAGAAAGAGAATGGCCTCATCAAATAAATCAATATATTCGTCATCACCATCAAGGACAAGAGCATAAGGAGCATTAGCCACCCTCAACAACTGCATTCTATTCAATGAGGCTCTAGAAAGTGGAATTAGACTAGAGTCACTATCTAATTCCATCACTTTCATTTCCACCGACTTGTCTTTAAGACTTTGAATTCTTGCTATAACTTCTCGACTTTTTTGTGATGGGTGATCTACACCAATAACCAATTCCCAACAAAAACGAGATCGTTCAGACAGCTCATTCAATCGCTCAATTAACGGTTTTATATATTCGTCTTGATTAAAAAACGTAATGCAGATTGCGATATCCGGCATTTTCTTTAGGCACAAATATAAATTATCTCTTTCTCGTAAACGGAATCGTCACATTCCTCTTTAACGATCTTTTCTTTCGATTCGTTCACATATTTATTTGTCAAGGCGATTTTTTGGGTCGCATTTTTCCTGAACCATTCGTATTCAACATCTAAATGCCCAAGATCGAGGCACCAAAAACCTGCGGCACTCAACTCGTATGTTAAAACTTTTGCTGCGGGCCCTAGTGCCAAAATTATGACATCAACATCAATCTCTTCCTTTGTTCGCTTAAATATTTCATCTATCCTATCAAACGCATTTACCTCAGGGCCAATAATCCTTCTGATTGATTTAACTTTCGATAGAAGATCATTTCCAACTCCGAACCTCGTCCATTTCCCTTCTATCACCAAAATATTTTTCCCTTCCAACTCTTTTTTTCACTCGCGAAAATATCTCGTTTGCATATTTTCTATCTTGAGTGTCCATAAAGGGACGTGTTATACAAGAATCACCAAATTCTAGCTCCCTACATTGATTAAATAGTTTTTTAAGCGCCCAAAAATTTCTAAAAACGAAATCAAACCAAAACATTTTAGCCTCCTCCTTCATCCCATATTCTCTTGGCCTATCCGATATCACTCCTGGCAGACATACCAAAACATTTCCCTTTGAGGCACTCTCACTGACATCGAGAAGTCTCAATAATTTCTTTCTAAGAATAGGGTTTTTCCTCTGAAAACCAGTTTCCCCTGCCTCAATCAATAATCGCAACTCCCCATCCCCAAGTCTAACAAGAGATTTGCGTTCATTAAAAACCGCATTTAATGTATCACTGACATTTTTTACTTTTATTCCAAAGAATCTCCTCAAATAAGGCACTAGATAAAGGAGGAATTTCTGAAATAGTCTCGTCCTCATCAAGCGTTTAATGATTTTTCTAATAAAACCCATTTTGTTTAATACTTAAAGCAAGGATAAAAATTTTGTCTTCTGAGCACATCAACCAAACTGTCGGACACTTTCATTTCGAAGAATAGATCCCCTTGAAAATCTTCGACAGAAATTATCATTTTTACTGGGAGTCTCCTAAAAATTCTCAGATCATCAGAAAATGCAACAACATTCTCAAGAAGAGAAATGTTTCTCTTGTCAATTTTAATTTGTAAAAATCTTGCCAAATGCTTCCGCAACTCCATTAAATTCCACACCTCGTCAGCCGTAACTCCTAAACGTTTCGAGAATTCATCGTAGCGCACACGCCCCGTCACGCAAATGAGGTCGTCCACGTCAAAGGACCCGCGAATGCGGTCCCAGATTTCGCTGTAGACCACCACGTCCATCACCGCCGTTTTGTCGGTGATGGTGATCGCGGCCATGCGGCCGCGCTTTCCTTGAATTACACGCAGGCCCGTCACGACGCCGCAGAGGCGCACCTTTTCCCGCCCGGCCTTGAGCTGGTTGAGCGTGGTGGTCGTGAAGTGTCGAGCTTCGCGCTCGTACACGTCAAAAAGGTGTCCCGTAAAGCAGAAGCCGAGCATCTTCTTTTCGTTCACAAGACGCTCGCGGTCGCTCCAGGATGGAGCGTCCACCCACTGAACCTGACGTTCAACCTCCTCTTCCATGTCACCGAAGAGACTGTCCTGCGTGTCGTTTTCCTGCTCCGCACGCCCCAGATTCAAGGCGTGCTGAATGTTCCCGAAGAGTTTGCCTCGGTCTTCGTCGAGCGAATCGAAGCTCCCCGCCTTGATGAGGTTTTCAAGAACGCGAGCGGACATTCCCTTCACGCGCGCCGTGAAGTCAAAGAGATCCTTGAAGGGCCCCTTTTCCTTGCGGACACGCATGATTTCTTCCACCACCTGTTCGCCCACGCCCTTCACAGCGCCGAGTCCATAGCGAATGTGACCTTCGTCGGGCACAGTGAAGAACCAATCGCTCTCGTTCACGTCCGGCGCCAGGAAGGCGACGCCGTTTTCCTTGGCGTCTTCAATCAGGGCGCAGACCTTGTCGTTCTGGTCCATCACCATGCAAAGGTTGGCCGCCATGAAGGCCGCCGTGTGATGCACTTTCAGATAGGCCGTCTGGTAGGCGACATAGGAATATGCAGCGGCATGCGACTTGTTGAAGCCGTAGCCCGCGAACTTCTCCATCAAGTCGAAGATTTCGGTCGCGGTTTCGGGCGTGACGCCTCGTTCGCCCGCGCCCTTGATGAAGACGTCGCGCTGACGCTTCATTTCCTCGACGTTCTTCTTACCCATGGCTCGGCGAAGCAGGTCAGCGCCGCCCAGCGTGTAACCGCCGATCACCTGCGCCACTCGCATGACCTGTTCCTGATAGACCATGATGCCGTAAGTTTCTTCGAGCACCTCCTCCATGCGTTTGTCGGGATAGTTCACCTTTTCCCGGCCGAACTTACGGTTAATGAAGGAAGGAATCAGGTCCATCGGGCCCGGACGATACAAGGCGTTCAAAGCCACCAGGTCTTCCAGACGGTCCGGACGCGCCTGCTTCAAAAGGGTTCGCATCCCTTCCGATTCGAACTGAAACACGGCCGCCGTGTTGGCGTCCTGGAAGAGCTGATAGGTTTCTTCGTCCTTGATCGGAATGCGGGCGAGCTCAAAGGGAAGATCCGGATGGAGCTTCTTGATGTACTCCACGGCCTTTTTGAGGATCGAGAGCGTCGTAAGCCCCAGGAAGTCGAACTTCACGAGGCCGACGTTTTCGACGTCCTTCTTATCGTACTGGCTGACCGTGTTTTCAGGCTTGCCGTCCGAGTTGTAGAGAGGGCAGAAGTCCGTAAGTTTCCCCGGGGCGATCAGCACGCCGCCCGCATGCATGCCGAGGTTTCTCGTCATGCCCTCCAAGGGCATGGCGAGACGAATGAGTTCCTGATAGTCCTCTTCCTTCTCGACGGCTTCCTTAAACTCGGGAATCGTTTCGAGCGCCTCTTTGAGCGTGATGCTTTTGCCGGGCTGCTGCGGAATGAGTTTCGCAAGATTGTCCGCCTTCCCGTAGGGAATGGAGAGAGCACGCGCGACGTCGCGCACGACCGCCTTGGCGCCGAGCGTACCGAAGGTTGCGATCTGACTCACGGCATCGACACCGTAGGTCGCCTTCACGTACTCGATCACGCGGTCGCGGTTGTACTGACAGAAGTCAACGTCGAAGTCAGGCATCGACACGCGCTCCGGATTCAGGAAACGTTCAAAAAGGAGATCGAACTCCAAGGGATCCAGGTCGGTAATCCCGAGAGCGTAGGCAACGAGCGAGCCAGCACCGGAGCCGCGCCCCGGTCCCACGGGAATGTCGTTACGCTTCGACCAGTTGATAAAGTCCTGAACGATCAAGAAGTAACCTGGAAACTCCATCTTCTTGATGATGCCGAGTTCGTACTCCAGACGCTCGTCGTATTCCTTGCGTACTTCCGCCTGTTCGTACTTGTCGGGATAAAGAAAGTCGAGACGCTTTTGCAGACCTTGTTTCGCGAGATAGTCGATGTAGTCGTCCAAGGACATGCCGTCGGGCGTCGGGAAGAGCGGCAACTGAGGTTTCGAGAGAACGCCGTCCAGATTGCAACGGAGAGCAATCTGCACCGAGTTTTCCAAGGCCGAAGGAATGTCGGCAAACAGCTGACACATCTGCTCCTCGGTCTTGAGGTACATCTCTTCTGTGAACGTCTGATTACGGCGGGGATCGTTGAGCGTGTAGCCCTCCGAAATGCAACAACGGATCGCGTGCGATTCGTAGTCTTCCGGCATCAAGAACTGCACTGGGTGCGTTGCGACCACCGGAACGTCCACTTCGATCGCGAGGTTGACGAGTTCATGGACGAGCGCCTCGTCTCCGGGGCGTCCCGCGCGTTGCAATTCCACGTACAGACGATCCCCAAAGATCTCTTTGTAGCGTCTCAGTTCCGTCACGGCCAGAGACGGCAGTTCGTGAGCATAGTGACGGGCAAGCGCCCCTTCGGGACCGCCCGTCAGAGCGATGAGGCCCTCCCCCTGCTTTCCTTCGAACCACTCGAGCTTGATCTGTCCGCGCAGGCGGTCTTCCTTCGTGAGATACGCACGCGTGAGAAGCTCGCACAAATGGCGATAGCCTTCACGGTGCATGCAGTACACCGTTAGACGATCGGGTTCGTCCGGCATGGCGGGATTGTGAAGACGAATGTCGCAACCGATGATGGGCTTGAGACCGGCCTTCATGGCGTGCGTGTAAAAACGCACGCCGCCGAAGAGATTCATGATGTCGGCAATCCCGAGCGCCACACCGCCGTGCTCGAGCACCTTTTCAATGATCGGATCGATGCGCACCATCCCGTCAATAATGGAGTACTCGGAATGGAATCGCAGGTGAACAAAACGGGGATTGGCCATGACAACAAGTGCTGGAAATGGTAACGATATCAACGGTAGGTGACGGAGAGCGTTTCATCCGTCACGGTCAGGATGGGACGAAGCGCTTCACTCGCAAACACCCGCTTCAAATCCGAATGCATCAATACGGCATGAAGGTCCTTGTGAGACGACAGATACGCCGTCGCGGCCTCCCAACCCATGGCAAAGAGAGCCGTGCACCATGCATCAGCCTTCGCACCGTTGGCGTCGACAATGGAAACGGAGGCGATGTCGGTAAAAACGGGACGGCCCGTCTTGGCACTCAAAATATGACCGTAGCGCTTGCCGTCCTTTTCGAAAAAGCGTTCATACGCGCCCGACGTAATCACGCTCACGTCCTTGGCGTTGACGACGGCGAAATAGGTGTTGCGCGCCTGATCAGGACGTTGCAAACCGACCCGCCAAGGACGATCGCCAGACTTCCCGCCGAGTGTAACGACGTTTCCGCCCAAATCCAATAGCGCGTGTTCGGCACCCTGGCTACGAAGGAGCTCGGCAAGTTTCTGGCCGATGTACCCCTTGGCAATCCCGCCCATGTCGAGATTTTGTCCGGGCGCCACGCGAATTTGCCAACCGTTCGGCATCTCGCGAACTTCCACCTTTCGATAGTCGACCGCCTCCGTTGCCTTTTGAATCGCCTCATCGGAAGGGACGGTATCCCCGCCGAACCCGATCTTCCACAAATTGACGACCGTACCGATCGTAGGTTCAAAAGCCTGATTCGAGTCTTTGGCCACCTCCAACGCTTCTAGCGTCATCTCAGCGACTTCTTTTGGAACCGAAACCCATTCACCAGAGCGACCGTTCACTTCGTTGAGAGCCGTTTTCTTATGCACCGACATCATGTCTTCATAGCGCACAATTTCGTCCTCGACCATCTGACGAAGCTTCAGAACTTCCTCTTCGCTCGAACCGTACACCTTGCCGGAGATGATGGTCCCCATGTGGAGGCTCATCCAGGGCAATTCGTATTCTTCCGTTTGAAACTGAGTTGTTTGCGTCTCAGTTGCCTGAACGGAGCTCATCAACCCACCGCAGGCAAGAAAGAAAGCCATTGCAACTACGGCAAGATATCCTTGTTTCTTCATATTCTCTGTGACTTCTCTTTTCTTACGTATGGCGATCATACGTAAGAAAAGAGGGACGGCACCAAACGTGTCAATCCCTCTTTCTCTCATTCGTCAACGGATGCCCGTTACGAGCGTCCGAACGAAATCATTACTGGGCCTTGGACAGGGCGTCCTTGACGGCGGCCTTGATGCCATCGCTCGAGAGCGTGGCGCCGGCAACGCTTTCAACACCGTCCACACCGTTCTTGGCGACGATGGCCGGGCAGAGCGTTTCGGCAGCGGCGGCGAAGATCATTTCGGTTTCACCGTGCTTCAGAACCTTGACGGCGGCAACCTTGCCGCCCTTGACGTCCACCTGGACCTGAATCTGGGATTCGCGGCCCTTGCCTTCACCGGTGTAGGAACCGTCCTTGTAGGCAGCCTGAGCGCCGGCGGCCATGAGAGCGGCGGCGGCGAGAACGATCAACTTCTTCATGATGATTTCTTCCTTGACGTAGGGAACTTCATTTTTGTGTAAGAGGCGGTCTCGTCTCAAACGTTTCCATCCCTTTGAAACGAGATCACACTCATCCGGCTTCCTTGCACCATCAAATGAATCAAATTTCATTGAAGTACAAAGAACGGATTCTTTTCAACGGGTTGCCCCTTGAGGCCTCCCGCCTTGGAAAGGATCATACCACAGGAAAACCTTCATTCCGCTCGGAGCAACTCCGTCAAAGGTGGTACCTCCTCTCGCGAGCAGAAAGGCGACCCTCTTGAGAGGCCGCCTCTCCGCTTCAGTGAGGTTTACTTACCCCACGAATCCTTCAAGCCAACCGCCAGGTTAAAGACGGGCTTGCCGGGTTCGTGGTCGATGCGGTCGGCAACGAAGTAACCATTTCGTTCGAACTGGAACTTGGCATCCTTCTCGACCGTCGCCAACGAAGGCTCGACAAAGCTCTGCAACACCTGCTTGGAGTTGGGCGTGAGATTGTCCAAGAAGCTTCCTTCACCCGAATCAGGGTTCGGCACGCGGAACAGACGATCGTACACGCGAATTTCCGCAGGAACAGCCGTCTTGGCGTCCAGCCAATGGATCGCGGCCTTCGTCTTCACCGTCATGGAGCCTTCCGTACCCGACTTAGTTTCGGGCAGGTAATTTGCATGAACGGCCACGATTTCGCCCGCTTCGTTCTTTTCGACGGAGGTCGGCACAATCACATAGCCGTAGCGCAGACGAACGGGCTTGGCAGGCGTACCGTCGGCAGGAATCGTCAAACGGCGATAGCCCTTGGGCGGCACTTCGGCGAAGTCTTCCCGCTCGATCCAAAGTTCACGCGAGAAGGGAATCTCGCGGGTGCCCATTTCAGGCTTCTGCGGATGGTTGTTGGCGACCAACATTTCGGAAGCATCTTCCGGATAGTTGTCGATGATGAGCTTGAGCGGATGAAGCACGGCAATGCGGCGTTCCGCGCGATCCTCCAGATCATCGCGAAGCGAGGCTTCCAGAACCGAGTAATCAATCCAACCGCCAGCCACGCGGGAGACACCGCAACGCTCCGCAAAGTGTTGCAAGCTTTCGGGCGTGAAGCCGCGGCGGCGCAGACCGACGATGGTCGGCATGCGGGGATCGTCCCAACCGTCCACGTAGCCTTCCGTCACGAGCTGAATGAGCTTGCGCTTGCTCACCACCACATACGTGAGATTCAGGCGGTTGAATTCGTACTGGTGCGAGAGCAGGAAGAAGTTCGGGCGAACCACTTCGAGGGCCGCCTGAAGGAGCGGCGTGAAGTTTTCCGGATACTCCTTCAACAGCGCGAAGAAGGTCGTCACGCTTTGATCTTCGATGGAATCAGGAATCGATTCCCACTTCGCAAAGATTTCGCGGACGCGCTCTTCCGGAACAGAATGTCCAAGTTTCTGTTCGGCCGCCTTGGCCGCACAGACAAACGCCATGGCGCGGTTGTCACCGCCGCTAGCCATAGCGGCAATGATTTGCTTGGCTTCTTCAAACTGCGGCGTACGCAGAACCGGAACGATGCGCTCCAACGCCCAATCGTAGAAAGCGCGCTGATCTTCAAATTCGAGCGTACAGATCGAGTGGGTGATGTTCTCCAACGAGTCTTCGATCGGATGCGCAAAGGTGTACATCGGGTAGATGCACCATTTGTTGCCGGTCGCGTGGTGTTCGGCGAAGCGGATGCGGTAGATGGCCGGGTCACGCAGATTGATGTTGGGGCTCGCCATGTCGATCTTGGCGCGAAGCACCATACTGCCTTCTGGGTGCTTACCGTCACGCATTTCGCGGAAGAGACGAAGATTTTCTTCCACGGAACGATCGCGATAAGGCGAATTGCGGCCGGGCTCGTGCAGAGTGCCACGATTGGCCTTCATTTCTTCGGCCGTTTGTTCGTCCACATAGGCGTAACCGGTCTTCACCAGGTGCTCGGCAAATTCGTACATGTATTCGAAGTACGAGCTCGCGAAGTAGAGGTTCGATTCCTTCTCGTGCTCCCAGTCAAAGCCCAGCCAACGGACGCTGTCGAGAATACCATCGACATATTCCTGGTCTTCCTTAACCGGATTGGTGTCGTCAAAGCGCATGTGGCAGTACCCGCCATAGTCGCGAGCGAGGCCGAAATTCAGGCAGATGCTCTTGGCGTGACCGATGTGTAGATAACCGTTCGGTTCCGGCGGGAAACGCGTGCGGATCTTGACGTGATCGGGCTCTCCCTTTTCCAACTGTTCGGAATACGGAGCGGGATGACCGCACCAGTAACGGGGAAGATTGGCTCCCTTGGCCAAGTCCTCCTCAATGATGTTTCGAATGAAATTCGTTGCAGGGGTTTTGAGGTCTTCTTTGTTGTTCATGGTCGAGTTTCCTTGGTGGAAGGGTGGCGTCTTGTTAGACGCCCGCTACCCTGCAACCAAATCTTGTGCCGCAAGGGCGGATCGAAAAGGACGTCAGTGGGGGCTTATTTTATCAAACGCAGGATAAGACTTGAGGTATCCAAGCGGCCGCCTCCCATTTCTTGGATTTCTTTGTAGAAGCCGTCGACCGTTTTCGTCACGGGAAGATCCGCACCGTTCCTGGACGCTTCGTCAAGAACGATCCCAAGGTCCTTGCGCATCCAATCAACCGCGAACCCGAAGTCGAACTTTTTCTCGAGCATCGTCATACCGCGGTTATTCATCTGCCACGAGGAAGCGGCGCCAGAACCGATAGCGGCAAGAACCTTTTCCATATTGATGCCGGAACGCTGTCCGAATGCCAGAGCCTCGGCCAAACCCTGAACGCAACCTGCGATACAGATCTGATTGACCATTTTGGCCAACTGACCGTGTCCGACCGGACCTATTCTCGTAATGGAGGAAGCGTAAGCCGCAACAATAGGGCGGATGAGGTTAACGGTCAGTTCATCCCCACCGCACAGAACGGACAACGTGCCCTGTTGAGCTCCGGATTCACCGCCGGTGACAGGCGCATCCACAAACGACACACCTTGTTCCACACATTTCCCTGCGATCTCACGCGACAACACAGCACTCGTCGTCGTATGGTCAACCAGGACACTGCCCGGGGACATGCCGGCCAACACACCGTCTTCGCCATAGACAACGGAACGAACATCATCGTCATTCCCCACACAAAGAAAGACAAAAGAAGCACGTTCAGCAGCCTCTCGAGGTGTTTTGGCCCGCTGTCCGTGAAACAGTTCACACCACCGCTCAGCTTTCGCTGTCGTTCGGTTGAAGACGGTTACCTCATGGCCTGCAACTTGAAGATGCCCGGCCATGGGGAACCCCATGGTACCCAGACCAACAAACGCCACGCGGGACGGAACGATGTTTTGCATACTTTCCATTCCTGTGTATTAGAAGCCAAAGTGTTGCTGTCTCTGACGAAGCAACTCATTCAGAACGACATCCAGGGACACAAACTGAGAAGTCCCTGGCAAAACGTACTTAGGATGAGTCAAATACGCTGCAGTAAAAACTTCTTCCAGGCTTTTCTTCACATTCCGACGTTCAAACTGTTGTTTGTCTTCCGTAAGACCCCAACCTGCGTAAAACGGTTTGCCATACACCGTTACTTTTTTCCCGAGCATCAAGGCCTCGAATCCCATCTGGCTCGTCGCCACATAGACTTCGTCCATCTGACGAAGAAGAGAGATGGGGTTGCACATCTTGTCCAACACGTGAAGTTTCCCTTGGAATTCACGCTGTTGCCCGAGAGCAATCATGTCGGGATGAGTTTTGAAATAAACCTCTCCTCCGGCATTGATGGCATCGTGAATCATCGTCTCAAAAACATCATCGCGAACGCCTCCGAAGACCAACGACATATCCCCGTAGTTCTGACCGATTACGAGAATTTTTCTCTTATCGGAGGAAGAGACAACCTTCTCCGATAGAGGTTGGTTATTGTATTTCGAGAGATTGTTCTCAACAATTTTTCGAATCAACGCATCCGCAGCGCCCTTTTCTTCCTCAGAAAGACTTTGTTTTCGAATCAGTCTCTCGAGATCGGTCTCTAAGTCACCGCAATAATAGGGAGCGCACCGATCCACCGAAAATCCCATGCCGAAGCGCAGAGCAGGCTCAACACCAGAAAGATTGTTGTAGAGGCTCCTTACGAAAGCGTCCTCAAAGTAAAAGAGAGGCTTTTTTCTCCGAATGGCCTTGCGCATCAGAGAGATCGTTTTTTTATTGATCCCCCAAGCCATATAACCATCGGCGAGAAAATCCCAGTATGTCGTCTGAATTTTGCCGATCAAACACTGCGTGTGCTTCTTCTTTCTGAAGGGAAACCAGTAGAGTTTCATACGGAAAGCGTCATCCAAGCTGTAGGCCTGATTGATTTCCGCCACTTCAGGTTGCAATCGGCAAAATTCGTCGTACAAAGACGGCATCAGTGCTTCTCCTTCCAGGTCATAGCCACTTCAACAACCTTTCGAGCCAACACTGCGGTCGGATCCACCACGCAGACCGTCTTCCCAGCAACAGGGAAGTGATCGTCTTCATCCAGGATCAAAGGCAACTCCGTGCAGCCGAGAATGAGGCAGTTGCAGTCATAGGTCTTGACCAAATATTCCGCCGCGGAAACGAGGTCTTCGCGGCAGACTCCGTCCGTGAAGCCGGCCTTCGCGCCTTGCGGGCCGTAAATGGCCGCCATGACGCGGGCCTGGTGTTCTTCGTCCGGCGTAAAAATGGGCATGCCCATGGCCTTGGCCTTTTCGGCGTAAATGCCCGTCTGAATGGTGCCGCTCGTAGCAAGCAGACCGATTCGAGCATCCTTACCGAGTTTGCGCTGGATTTCTTCCATCGTCACGCGCTGCATGTTGATGAAGGGAACCTTGATGTGGCGTTCCAGGAAGGGCACAAAGGCGTGCGCCGTATTGCAGGGAACGATCAGGGCGTCGCACCCGTCCTTCTCGAGGCGCTTCGCACAGTCGTAGAGCGCAAGCGTCGGATCGTCGCCGCCATGCAACAGACATGCGGTGCGGTCCGCCGTCTGCGGATTCTGTTCGACCACCACCTTGATGTGCTCCTGGTCCGTCTTGGCAGGCGTGAAGCGCGTGATCTTGTCGTAGAGGTCAACGGTCGCGGCCGGCCCCAAACCTCCAATCATCCCGACCTTGAAGGGCTTGGCCAGGCGCTTCCACTCATGTTCCACAACATAGTCCCCGACCAAGACGTAGGGATTGCAGACAGGGAAGCCCTTGTCCTCAAGCATCGCGAGCGCCTCAACGGCGTGTTCGCACCAAGGCACCAACAACTCCGCCCCTTGCGCCTTCAGATCTTCAGCCACACGCACGACATGCGTTGTGCGGTCTTCGGGATTGCTACAACAGCCGATGTCGTCAGACGGGAAGACGAGTTCAAAGCCGGCATAGGCATCAACGAGCCCTTTCTTTTCCGCCGAGTCAACGCCTCCGAGCACACCGATCTTGGTGACGCTCTTCTTTTGAGCATATTCAGCGACAACGTTCCACAGGGACACGACGGGAACTTGCGTCTCGGTCTGCACTTCAGAGAGAAAGGTTTGCGCCTGGAGTCCCGCCACCAAGACGGCGACAACGCCTTCTTCGACCAAAGCCAACACGGCGTCCATCACCGTAATCTTTCGATCGGCCAATGCCGTACGGGCATCGGGAGCATCCACGGGAGGGATGCGGTCGTCCATCATCACCTCCACCTGAAGGCCCTTGTTCGCGGCTGCAGAAAGAAGAGCCGACTTCATGGTCACGGCGCCCTTGGGGGCGAGACCGGAAACAATACCGTAGGTCTTGAGCATAAGATGCCTCACATTCGGTTCTTGAGAGAATTCTGTGGTTCTAAGTCTAGCGCCGGCGCGGTGCAATTACGACGAGAAGTTTTCTCCAAGTCGTTCGCCCCACTCGTAGAGGAGCTCTAACTTCTCACAAGCGGCTTCATCGTCGAGATGTTCTTCCTGCAATCGGTCGATCTCGTCAAAGTACTGGGAAATGGTTCGAGCACCACCCTTTCCGTCCCGCAGAGTCTCGGCGCAGTGTTTGCGCCAGCTCCGGCGTTCTTCATCACTGAAACTGTCGAGAGCGTTGCGGCCTCGACTGCGGAACAGGAGTTCGTTGAAATCCGCATCATCAAAAGCGGTATTTCCTTCACCAAGAGCCGAGGCCGCGAGGGAAGCAATCCGCTTCTTTAGATCCCGGTCATGTCTCGTGCAATCAAATCCTTTTTGATAAAGCGCTACATCAGCATCCACAGGTTGGACTTCTTTGCGTTCGCACTGCGCGGTCACGGCGCCGCCCAACTTTGGAATCACATCAGACAGGATTTCGGAGTTTCGCAGACAAAGAGCCTTGTCGATCCCGTACTTTGTCGCCCGTTCGTCCGAGAGGACCTTCAGATAGGAACAAACAAAGGGACAGGAGCTGACGTTGATGCGGTAAATCGGCAGACGCTTTTCGCCCTCCTGCAGAGTACCCATCTTGGCAAAAAGAAGGTGCTGCCACTCCTCCTGCGTCAGGTTGGGCAGATTCGAAGGATCCTCCGAGAGATCCCAAACCCACACTTCATTCGGACTTTGCGGGTTGACCGCCAATTTCTTGACGATGGCCGTATAGCCTCTTTGCTGACCGAAAATCGTCTTGACGCAAACGACCGGTCCTTGTCCCAAAGCTTCGATCACCTTCGCTTTGGTGCGGTTTTCCAAAGCCCAACGCCAAAACTTCGGCGCCTTTTCCTTCAGGAGCCGAGCCAAACCCACGGTCGCCAACACATCGCTCAGGGCATCATGGGCATGATCGTGCAAAATTCCATTGGCCTTGGCGAGTTCTTCCAAACGGAAGCAAACGCCGCTGCGTTCTTCTTCCGGTTGTCGAACCGTTACATCCTTCCAATCCGGCCAAACGATCCCCTCACCACGAAGAGCCCAATACGCGACGATGACCGGATACAGATCCCAGATGCCGCAACCATTCATCCACTGATGCGAATAGGGATCTTGGAAATTTCGCCAGAAGAGGAAACGACAAACCTCATTGTCGAACCCGAGCGTGTTGTACCCAATGCTGATGGTGCCCGGAGCATTGAAGCGACTCCACACCTCGCGGGCGAAGTCATGCTCCGGGAGTCCGCGCTCCAGGCATTCCTGAGGCGTAATCCCCGTCAGCAAAACACTTTCGGGGGAAGGAAGATAGTCCTCGCTCGGTCGCATGTACAACGTTTCGCCCGAGCCCCCCTCCAAGAAATTCAAATCGGCGTCGGTACGGCATCCGGCAAATTGCGCAGGACGGTCGCGTCTGCGGTCTAATCCGAAGGTTTCCAAGTCGTACCAATAAAACGTCTGTTTCGCCTCTTCCATGAGTTCATTTCCTTTTACGCCAGAACGACGTCGTAGTCTTCCTGGTGGTAGCTCGATTCCACTTCCAAGAGCACGGGCTTTTGCACGCAGTTTTGAAGAAGTTCCAAGGCGGCGGACTCTTCTTCCAGCAACATGTCGATCACCACTTCGCTCGCCACGATGTGGAACTCTTTGGTTTCCTGATACTGACGGGAAAGACGCACGACTTCCCGCATGATTTCGTAGCAGACCGTACGGGCCGTTTTGAGTTCTCCACGACCGCCGCAGACCGGACAGGGTTCGCACAGGACGTGCGCAAGCGATTCACGGGTGCGCTTTCTCGTCATTTCTACAAGCCCAAGCTCGGTGAAGTCACTCACCGTCATGCGAGTGCGGTCCGAGGCAATGGAACGGCGAAGTTCGGCCAACACCGCTTCACGATGCTCGTCGCAAGCCATGTCGATAAAGTCGATGATGATGATGCCGCCGAGATTGCGCAGACGAAGTTGCCGCGCAATAACCTGTGCCGCTTCCAGATTGGTCTTGAAGACCGTATCGCTGAAATCACGCTTGCCGACGAATCGCCCCGTATTGACGTCGATGGTCGTCATGGCTTCCGTCTGATCAAAGACAAGATAGCCTCCGCTCTTCAGGTCTACGCGACGCTCGAGAGCGCGAGAGATTTCCTCTTCGATGCCGTGCAATTCAAAGAGGGGACGCTCTCCCTTGTAGAGCTTCAAATGCCCTCGAACGTCCGGAACGAAACGCGCGGCGAACTCGACAAGTTCCTCATAGCTCTTTTCGTCGTCGATCTCGATGGCTTCGGTCGTTTGATGAACCATGTCGCGAAGCACGCGCTGCGCCAGAGACAAGTCTTGGTACAGCAAAGAAGGAGCCGTTTTCGTTTCGCAGCTGGCACGAATTTCCTTCCAGAGTCGACCGAGATACGCCATATCCTGCTCAAATTCTTCAGCTGTAGCCCCTTCTTCCGCACTGGTACGGATGATGTAACCGCCTTTCTCCGATTCAGGGCGAATGCTTGTGAGCAACTCTTTGAGGTGCTCCCTCATCGCTTCGTCTTCAATTCGCTGCGAAACACCGATGTGAGGATCTCGAGGCAGGTAGACGAGCTTGCGACCGGCCAGAGAAATGGTGGTGGTGAGGCGAGCACCTTTGGTTCCGATGGGATCCTTGGCGACCTGCACCATTAACGCTTGACCTTCATGCAAAACATGTTCGATGGGTTTGGTTTCACCGTCCTCAGTGTGTGCCTCAAACAAGTCCGCCACATGCAAAAAGCCGGTTCGTTCAAGACCGATGTCTACGAAAGCACTTTGCATGCCAGGAAGAACACGAACAACTCTCCCCCTATAGATATTTCCAACAATACCTTTTGCACAAGTACGTTCAATGTACATATCCAAGAGAACCTCATCCTCGATGACCGCCACTCGAGTTTCTCTTGATGTTTGAGAAACAAATATCTTACTCATTTTTATGCAAAAAGCCTCACTCGAAGACCTCCAACCCTAAATCCATCTCCTTCTTTCTAAAAAAGAAATATAGAGAAATAAAATAGCCACCCAAACCACAAAGCAAAATTCTTTTTCTATATCGCCCAGGAAGATTACCAACCTCTTTATTCTTTTTTATTTCACAAAAAATCGCACTAACCTCCTTCCTGTACTTCCGCAACGAACTATCCGCATACACCTTTTTCGTCACAGCCCACCACAACCTAACCACATACTGCAAAACAATCTTACGATCACTTAAATCACACCTTTCACTCTCACCAAGCATCCAAAAAATAAACCTTATATCACTTTCAACATTTTTGAGATTATGAGTGAGTGAACTTTCTCGTTGCCTATACAAATAAGTAATCTTACTCAGAGCAACACCCACCCCTATTTTACGAATAGCACGAAAAATAAACTCCTGGTCTTCTGAAGAATAAAGATCTTCACGAAAACGCATACCTTCAACGACGCGCGTAGAAAAACATCTATGAGCAAGCAAATTCGACGTCGCCTCTGGAACTTTTTCTTTAAAACGAGCATCTCCCGCAAAATGAAGTAAAGCTTCCGTCTTGCTCAGCACACACTCTCTCATGCATCGTCTTTTCAACAAACCACCGACATCAGAATTTCTATACCATCTCAAAAATCCCGATACAACATAATCAGCATTATATTTTTCGACTGCCCGAACGTAAGTTTCCAAAAAATCCGGCTCAACAACATCATCAGAATCCAGAAATGATACCAAGTCAAAGTCGCGAGCTCTTTCTATATAATCCAAAGCTACATTTCTCGCCGAAGCAACACCTCCATTCGCTTTCTCTATAACCACAATACGTTCATCTAGCTTCTCAGCATCCCTCAAGATTTGTAGCGAATTATCTCTGGAACCATCATCCACAGCAATCAAAACAAAATCTCGGTACGTTTGAGAAAGCAGAGAATTTATTGCCTCCAAAAGATATCGTCCGGAGTTATAGACAGGCATCACAACAGCAACTCGCATACCCCATTCCTAAAAAAAAACTATTCCTCACTCCTCAAATCCATGATACCGTTTCACGCAAAGCAACTTTGCAATCTTATCCAGAAACTTTTCAAATTTCCTCCCACAGTCTCCATGCCCCTCTCCGTCTTCAAAATTTCCCTCGGACGTACAATGCATCTCAGAATCTATGGCCATGCGTTGCGAGACACCACCAGGAAGTTCGGTAACCACAGCAGGAGTAAGAGAATAGACCGCGCTTTGTTGCCAAAAGATCGAATCCTTAGAAAAAACAAAGAAATCAACAGGATCCCTAAAACGAAAATCAAACATGCTTAGCGCTTTTTTGGCCCCATTCCTTGAAATCCAATAGCCTTGCATTCCCCACGGACACGGAGAATAAATATTAATCAATTCATATCTCGGATTACTAATACTCAATTTCTTTTTAACACGAAACGTTTTCCCTCTCGGATGTTTTGCAGATGGCCAACACGACAATTGACAAACATCAACATCTTCAGGTATCCAGTCATCATTCATACAAAACTCATAAGCATTTTTCGAAAATACCACATCATCTTCAAAAACAAACCCTCCTCTGCATGCGCCCCTAGATATCTTCCTCCAAGCCTCGATATGACTAAGATAGCACCCCACAGACCCAACACCTATTTTAAAGAAATCCTCTCCCTTCTCAGAAATGAGCCGCTGCACTTCTTCTTTCGAGAATTTTTTCGCTTCCAATATTTCAAAATCCAATCCCAAAGAATCAAACTGCTTCTTGAGTTTTTCACGACGCTCATAAGCCTCTGGTAGACTCAACACATATCTCACAGTCATTTTTTTCGTCCAAATCAACATTCAACAATACAAACAGCCAGTCCTCCCTGACTCGTTTCCTTGTACTTGCTCTGCATGTCCTTTCCTGTTTCATACATCGTACGGATCACCTGGTCCAAGCTGATGTAGTGCGAGCCATTTCCACGAAGCGCCATGCGGGCGGCACTAATCGCCTTCACCGCGGCAATTGCATTACGTTCAATACAAGGAATCTGCACTTGTCCCGCGACCGGGTCACAGGTGAGCCCCAAGTTGTGTTCCATCGCAATTTCAGCGGCATTTTCGACTTGTTGGACGGTTCCTCCCATAACAGCCGTCAGTCCGGCGGCAGCCATGGAACAGGCAACGCCCACTTCTCCCTGACAACCAACCTCAGCCCCGGAAATGGAAGCGTTTTCCTTGTAGAGAATGCCTACGGCTCCCGCCGTCAACAAAAACTCCCGCACCCTGATCGGATCGGCATCGGGCAAATGCTTCAGGTAATACTGAATGACCGCAGGAATAACGCCGGCCGCCCCATTCGTAGGGGCCGTCACGACGCGTCCGCCGGCGGCATTTTCTTCACTCACCGCCATCGCATACGCCGTCACCCAATCCAAAACCGCCAAGGGATCATTGTCGGTGGCACGACGCAATTCATCAGCAAGACGTTTGGCGCGTCGAGCCACATTCAGAGGACCGGGAAGATGTTCGGTTTGCTGCAAGCCTCTTTCGAGTGAAGCATGCATCACATTCCAGATCGAGTCCAATTTTTCATTCACAAGATCTTTCGCTTGAAAAACGGACTCATTGGCCATCACGACGTCCGCAATGGACTGTTCACTCGTTTGGGCAAATCCAATCAGATCACGTGCCGTTTTGTACGGATAGGGCACATCTCCCTGCTGAGACTTTGAGTTCTTTTCCGCAACCTCCGGTAATTCGGGATGTTGCTCCTGGCCGGCGACCACAAAGCCTCCGCCGATGGAATAGAAACGTCTCTTGTAGAGGAGCTCGTTCCCGTCGTAGGCCGAAAAATCCACGGCATTCGTGTGGAAGGAAGCGACCTCGTCGGCGGCAAAGGAGATGTCCCGTTCCGGATCAAACGAAATGGAGAGTGCTCCGTTGAGGATCAACCGCAAATCTTCCTTCACCTGCTTCAGAGAAGCTGCCGCCAGATCCGGGCTCGTCGTTTCCGGAGGTAACCCCATCAGTCCGAGTTGGCATGCGGAATCGGTTCCGTGCCCCTTACCCGTGGCAGCAAGACTCCCCATCAGGTGAACAGAGACACGAGTCACACTTCGAAGCAAACCTTTCTTTGCAAGTTGCTTCACAAAATCCAAACCGGCGCGCATGGGACCGACGGTGTGCGACGAAGACGGGCCCAATCCCACCCGAAAAATCGATAGTACGCTGATCATTTTCGTTCAAACGAGAAGTATTCAAGAGATGCAGTTCGCTTCAAGACATGCTGATGAAATGTCGTGCCCACTGATGTAGTTCAACGTTACAAGAATCCACGTTTTTCCTTCAAGCTCTCGTTGTGACGTTGAATCTTTTCCACCTTCCTGGAAATCGCCGGAAGCAGTCCCTCTAATTTCTCCACCCCATAGACTCTGGCGAAGCGCATAAAGTACGTGGAAGGAATGTCTTGCAACAAAGACGAGAAATAGAGGGACGCAATGTCCTTCAAGAGCCACCGATGCGGGACGCTTGTCCGAATTTGAGAGCGATGCAGATCGATGATGTAGAGTCTGTTCTCTTCGCGGTTCCAGAGAAAGTGACAGAGGTAGCAGTCACGGTGATTGACCCCCGCTTCGTGCATCTTTTTTACCGTTTGGGCAAGCAGACAAACCAGATCCCTTCGTTCAGCGACCGTCAGCGTCTCCCAAACGCCTTTTAGAAACACATCTTCAAGACTGGTGCAGTTCTTGAGTTCTTCGGTGATCAAAAAAGATTCCGTCCACAAGGGCGCCACGCCGCGATAACCGTAGGCAACGGCCGCCATGGTGTCCACTCCGTGGCTATGCAAATGTTCGATCGCCTCCCACTCGTTCTTGGCGCTGAACACGGGCATTCGAAGACTCAAGAGATTCTTCAGCAGCTCTCCAACACTTCCGCCCTTATGGTACTTGGCGTAATACCCGCCTCCCTCCATTTCAAAGCGGAGAGTTCTTCTCGTCTCCAAGGAACGCGCAACGGTTCCCTGCAGGGAGCGCACTTCTTCAAATGCCCGCTGTCCCCATTGGTCAAACGGCTTTTTCAAAATCAATTTCATGCGACATACCCCTGCGACAACGTTTGCGCAATGTGGTGGTGAGAACTAAAGAAATCCTTGGCATGCACATACGAGAGGGCATTAGCACCTTTTTCCGCCAGCATGCTGGGAGACGACAGGATTTCCTGAAGTACTTTCGGCAAAGACTCTTCGATCGAAGTTTCGGCAAGAACCCAACCGGCATTTCCCTCTCGGACGAAACGGGCATAACCGCACACATCCGTCGCAATGACAGGGAGTCCCTGCGACATAGCCTCGAGTAACACCAAACCGCCCGGTTCCGATCGAGCTGGATGAATCAACACACTGCTGGTTGCGTAAAAAGAGCGAACATCCAGTTGTGGTCCCACTGCACGAATCATCCAACCGTTTTTCTCGCAGGTCTGACAAAGATCCGAAGGAACCTCGCCTTTTCCGACGATGATGATTTCCGATTGAACGCCGCCTTGGCGAACATCCATCTTGGCGCAGGCCGCCAGGAGTCGATCCAAGCCTTTCCTTCGAAAATCGGACCCTACGAAAAGGACTCTTAGACCAGGTTCGCGCTCCGAAGAACCGTTTTGCAGTGACGGATGCAGATTAGGCAACAATACTTCAAAGCGGCGGCGGTCCACCCCATAGCTTTGCGCATACGCCTCCACCTGTTCATCCGCCAAAGCGAAGTAGCGCGTCTTGTCTTCCTTGCGGAAAGTTTCCGCTTCGAGCTGAAGATACGTGTGATAACGAGGAAGACAGGCCTTCCAGGAAGATACTTTGGCCTTCAGACAGGGATCCGCACAGAAGTAGAAGTCAAGTCCCTGCATCTTGACGAACCCCAATCGCACGTCCACCCCCAACTGATCGGCCAAGGACGATGCTTTTTGAGAGAACTGCTTCGCCTGACCGGCATTGGTCCAGGCATTGCATCGAATGCGATGAATAGGAACATCGTCCGGCAAAGGGATCGGTTCAGTCTTATCCATCACGAAGACCTCCGGAATGTGACCCTCGGCAATTAATGCCTTCGCCACCCCCAGAAAATCCCTTTGCTGTCCGCCAAACGGAAAGTATCGATGCAAAAACAAACCGACTTTCATTTTTCCCTGCCAAACCGTTCATCACTTCGATGTTGATGCGTCAGGTGTGCGTCAAACGTTGTAAATGGCACAAGTGCGCATATTCTCCGTCTTGAGCCAACAATTCATCGTGCGTGCCGATTTCGGTGACCTTGCCCTGATTCATGACAACAATGCGGTCGGCATCGCGAATCGTGGAAAGGCGATGCGCCACGACAAAGGAGGTGCGTCCCTGCATCAGAGACTTGAGGGACTCCTGAATGTATCGTTCGCTTTCCGCGTCCAGAGCGCTCGTTGCTTCATCAAGAAGCAGAATCTTGGCGTCCTTAAGGAACGCGCGAGCAATGGAGATACGCTGACGTTGTCCTCCGCTCAGACGGTTGCCGGCGTTGCCGACCTGCGTGTCCAAGCCGTCGGGCAAAGTGGCAAGCCAATCGGTGAGAGCGGCGGCTTCCGCCGCCCGCTCGATTTGTTCGCGCGTCACCTTGTCCTTACACCCATATGCGATGTTCCCGGCAATCGTGTCGTCAAAGATGATGACTTCCTGGCTAACCAACGCGATCTGAGAGCGCAACGACGCAAGCGTCAATTCGCTCTGAGGAACACCGTCAAAATAGATTTCCCCCTGCGTCGGAGCCCAGAAACGCGGAATCATGTTGATGAGCGTGGACTTCCCGGAACCGGAACTTCCGACAAACGCGATCATTTCCCCTGGCTTCACGTCAAGCGTGAAGTTCTCCACGGCCGGTTTCTCCTGCCCCGGATACGCAAAGCTCACGTTTTCGAACCGAACCGCACCCTGATAGTTCTCCAACTCACGCGTGCCGGGATCTTTTTCGGGTTCCGCATCAATCGTCTGAAAAAGACTTTCGGCCGCCGCCGTCATCGCAGCAGTCGACCCGTTCAAAGTGGAAAGATGGCGAATCGGCGGCATGAGAAGGAGCATGGCCGAAAGGAAGGTCGTGAACTCCCCCATCGTCAAGGAGCCCGACTGCGCCTGCAAAAGAGCCACGACAACCACGACCGACACGGCGGACATTGAGATGAGCTGCGTGAGAGGGGTCGCCGCCGCCTTCACGCGCTGCGTACGCAAAGAGAGAGCCTTCAGGGTGTTGTTGACCTTGAAGAAGCGCTTCGTTTCGTACTCATACCCGTCGTAAATCTTCACGACGCGCTGTCCTTCATAGGACTCCTGAAGCGTTCCGATGAGCTGTCCGAAGATGTTCTGCGTCTGCGTGGTAAAGCGCTTGACGCGCTTATTCACCCAACGAAGGAGAATGGCCAAAAGCGGCGCCACCACAAAGGTGAGGAGCGTCAAGCGCCAGTTATGGTAGATGAGCACGCAAACAAGACAAACGATCTGCAGACTGTCGCGAATGATCGTCGTCATGATGGAAGCGGCTCCGCCAAGAGCAGTCGAGGCTTCGTTGATGAACTTCGCCTGAATGCGTGCGCACTTGTTTTCTTGAATGAGGCGGTTGTCCCAATGCAGAACCCGATCGAACATCAACGTTCGGACCTGGACCAATACGCTCTGCGAAACACGGACAAGCAAGAACTGGCTCAAATACTGCGAACCGCCGTGGAGAATGGAAATACCAATGAGCGCGATGGGCGCCCAATAAATCACCGAAGGATCCTTGTCGTAAAAGCCCATGTCGGTGAGCTTTCCCAGCACCAGAGCAATCAAGGAGGAGGCACCGCCCCCCACCACCATGGCGGCCGCAGCTCCGATGATGAGCCACTTGTAGGGCGGCAGGTAGCGGAACAACCGCATCATGTAGGGATTGCTGAGAATCGGAATGTGCTTCATCGATTACTTTTTCCGTCTGTCAAAAGGCTACTCATCATAGCGGCTTACCCGCTACAATGCCAAGGCTCCGCGCGAAATTCACAGTTGGTAAAAAGGACTCTCATGCCCAACATTCTCTGTCGACTTCCCAATCACATCGGCGACTGCTGCATGGCGTTGCCCGGTCTTCAGTTGCTCGAGCAAAGCGGCTTCATGCCCGTCCTCGTCGGAAAGCGTTGGGCCGGAGACTTGTTTGCCGGCATGGGGTGGCGCTTCGATCCCATCGAAGGCCACGTAACGGAAGACATGGGCCGCATCCGTAGGCTGGCCGCGGTTCTTGGAGAAAAGCCCCGCGGACTTCTTTTCCCGAATTCCTTCAGTTCCGCTCTGCTCTTCACGATCGGTCGCGTCGCAAGCGCGGGCTTTGGTACAGACGGCCGAGGATTTCTGCTCGACAAGAAACTGCCCGAGCCCGGCAAGATGCATGAAGTGGAGCGTTTCTTCACGCTCGCGCATTCCGCATTACTCGCATGGGGTGCGAAACCGGCTTGGGACGAAGTGCCGCCACAACTGGAACTGAAACTTCTGACGCGTCACGAAGCGGGAGCCCGCAACCTCATTGAAAAGTACGACATCCCCGAACGTTTCGCTCTGCTTGCTCCCGTGGCGCGCGGCGTACATCATGGCAAAAAGAAGTCCTGGCCACACTTCAACACGCTTTGCGCACCGCTTCGTGAAATGGGAATCGAACCGATTGTCTTTCCCTCGCCCGACGAAGCGGCCGAAGCGAAGGAAGCCTGTCCGGACGCCCGCATTCTTTCGCCCACGACGCTCGGTACGTTTGCGGCGCTCGCCAAGAAGGCGGCGGTCGTCGTCGCCAACGATTCAGGCGTGAGCCACATCGCGGCCGCCGTCTCAGCACCTCAGATCACGTTGATCGGCGTCACCGACATCACCCGCACGAGTCCGTGGAACCCCAAGGCCGTGGTTCTGGGAAACGAAAAAGACGGGTGGCCCTCCGTCGATACCGTGCTCGGAGAACTCACCCGTCTTTGTGCGGCCTGAGGAGCTTATGCCGTCGGTTGCGCGAGCATTTCCCGCGCGACCGACTTGGTGCTGTCCGTAATGGAAATGCCGGCCAACATGCGCGCCACCTCTTCCACGCGGTCGTCGGGCGAGAGGACGCGCAGATTGCTCTGCGTTTTTCCGTCCCTCTGCATCTTTTCCACGCGCCAATGGTGGTGCCCGCAGGCGGCAACCTGCGGGAGGTGCGTCACGCACAGGACCTGGCGGTCGCCCCCCAACTGTCGAAGGAGTCTCCCCACCACCTCGGCCGTCGCGCCGCCGATGCCGCTGTCCACTTCGTCGAAAATCAAAGTCGGGACCGGCGTGATCTTGGCCGTGATCACGGCGATTGCCAAGCTGATGCGCGCGAGTTCGCCGCCCGAAGCCACTTTCTGCAACGACCGCGTCTGTACGCCCGCATGCCCGGCAATCAGGAATTCGCAGTGTTCCGACCCGTAGGCGGAAGGCTGGTTTGGAATCAGAGCCGTCTCCATCCTCGCGCCCTTCATAGCGAGCGTCTGCATTTCTTCCGTCACGGCGTTGGCGAGCCGCTTGCCGGCCTCTTCGCGCCGCTTGGTGAGCTCCGCCGCCCGTGCGTGATAAGTTTCCAACGCCTTCTTTTCAGCTCGTTCCAGGGCCTTCACATCTTTCACAGACGTGAGGTTTTTGAGTTCGTTTCGTGCGTTCTCCAGTCGTTCAAAGAGCGTTTCCGGTTCGCAGCGGAACTTTCTCGCAAGTTCGTAGAAGGCGGATACACGACGATCAACCTTTTCAAAACGGTCTTCATCCAGATCATTGCGGTCGACATATCGCATCACGTCCTGCGCCGCCTCTTCCACAAGGTCCATACCCGTAGAGAGCGTCTCGGCAATGGCGGCAAGCCGCTCGTCGTAACGCGCCAACCCCATCAGTTTTCCGTGAACGGAAGCCAGAAGTTCCGTGGCGTTCACTTCGCCGTCGTGAAGCGTTTCGAGAGCTGAGTCCAATCCTTCACGAATGGCAACGCCGTGAGCCAGGCGAGAGTGTTCCTGATTGAGTGTCTCCCACTCGTTTTTCTTGGGATTGAGCGACTCCAAATCCTCAATCATCCACTGCAGGCGCTCCGTCTTTTCCGCCAAAGCATCGGCATTGGCCGTCGCTTCCTCCAGCATCTTTCGCGCCTTGGTCCAAGATTCGAATGCTTCCCGGACCTTTTTAAGGACGTCTCCGTTTTCTGCAAAATCGTCGAGGAGCTTCAGCTGATAGGAAGACTTGAGCAGTGATTGATGCGCATGCTGCCCGTGTACGTCCACGAGTGTTTCGCCGAGCTCACGCAACTGAGCTGCCGTCACGGCAATGCCGTTCACCCAGGCTCGCGATCGTCCTTTCACGTCGACCGTCCTGCGAATCAGAAGCGTGTCTTCCCCCGCATCCAATTCATTGGCATTGAGCCAGGCCTTGGTGCGCTCGACAAGAGAGAATTCCGCGACGATCTGCGTGCGCTCCGCCCCTTCGCGAACCACACCCGAGTCACCTCTCGCCCCCAGAATGAGTTGCAGAGCATCAATGAGGATGGATTTCCCCGCGCCGGTTTCACCGGTCAGAACGGTAAATCCGGACTGGACGTCCAGATTGAGAGACTCGACAATGACGAAATCACGCAGGCTGAGCGTCAGAAGCATGGGGATCCCCGGAGGCTGGAAATAAAGATTCTGTAAATTTACCCGTTTTTGCCGTCGTTCGGATCCTGACGGGAACTCGTCGGCATGAAATTCCACTTGAGCTTGCGGCGCAGAAGATCAAAGTAGTCATACCCGATCGGATGAAGCATGGTGAATGTTCGTTGGGAAGGCCGAATCTTCAGCACGTCTCCGGGCTGCACATCCGCGAATTCCTGCATGTCGAAATAAGCAACGGCGTCGCGGCTTTCCGTGATTTCGATGTCGATCGAGGATTCTCCCGGCAATACGATCGGACGGTTGGAGAGTGTGTGAGGCGCCACGGGAACCAGGGTTACGCCGTCAAGCATGGGAGCGAGCAGGGGACCACCCGCCGCCAACGAATACGCCGTTGACCCGGTAGGCGTAGAGCAAATGATGCCGTCGGCGGACTGACTCGCCATCTGAATCCCATTCACATAGACGATGAACTCCACCATGCCGCCCGCACGGCCGTGGCTTACGCCGATGTCGTTGACGGCCAGGCCAGAGAAAATGCTTTCACCGTTTCGTACGAGTTCCGCGCTCAGCATTCGCCGCACGTCGCGCGTGCACTGCCCCTGAAGCAGTGCCGGCAGGAGGCGTTCCATGTCTTCCAACACGATGTCGGTGATGAAGCCCAAACGCCCGGCATTGACGCCCACGATAGGGGTACCGAAGGGAGCCAGAGAGCGGGCCACCCCCAACATGGTGCCGTCGCCGCCCAGCACAACAGCCAGATCACAGAGTTTTCCCAGCTCCGCACGGGTGTATCCCCTAAGTCCCGCACGCTCTCCCAAGGTTTTGGCACTGCGTTCGTCCAGAAAGACTTCCGCGCCCGCCTTACGGATCACGGAAATCAGAGCGGTGAGAGGACCGGCCAGGCTTTCGGTAGGTTTGACGAAGATGGCTACTTTCCGGAACATGTATTGGTGCTCCCCGATGATTTCTTGTTGTGTGACTTCCGCAAGTTCGGAGGAAGAGGCGTCATGTAGTCAGGCCCATATTCGTGAGCCAGACACCAGTGGGCATCCTGCGGTCCCGGCAACTCTCTCCCTTCAAACAAATACGGCTTCGAGGGGAAGAGCTTCTCCTTGGGAAATACCGAGAACTTCACAATTTCTTCGGTATAGCGCCAACAATTTTTGTTCGGCGAACGATCTCCCTGAGCAATCAGCAAACGCATCCAAAACCGGAGGGGATTTTTGAAAAGATTGATGAGCCCCTTGCGTAGAGAAAAAGAAGGCAGGCGGTTTCGATTTCGAATGAAATTTTGCCATCGCTTCGCCGCCAAGCCGGCACTTCCCGTCTCTTGAATCAAAAAGATATCGAAAGCAATCGGCACCCCGTTCCAAGGACGAACCTTCCGTAAGTCGAAGAGCTTATAAATGCCTTCATGACGATGTCGTTCCAGCCTCCAGTTCTCTGGAAACTCTTCATGCAACTTCAGAAGCTTTTCCAACTCTTCGTTGGTCATCAGAACGTCTATGTCATCGTCCCAAGGAATAAAGCCATGATGACGAACGGCTCCCAAGAGGGTTCCGAAAGTCATTTGATATGAGATGTCGTGCTTTTTGCAGAAATCATCAAAATCAAAAAGCAACTCTTTCAGGCCCCCTTGTAACCAGGCCAACTCTTCTTGTTCAAGCATACTTATAGACGAAGGGAGGAGCCTTCTCAGGCTCCTCCCTTACGCAACGGTATAGAGCAGGAAAAGGCTGTTCTTTTCCTTGGGAAAAATTACTCGTTCACGGCGACAGCGACGCTGTGGAAACCGGCGTCGACGTAGATCACGTCCCCCGTGATGCCGCTCGAGAGGTCAGAGAGCAGGAAGGCGGCCGTGTTGCCGACTTCGTCGATCGTGACCGTGCGACCGAGGGGCGCCGTGTGTTCCATGATGTGCAGAAGCTTGGAAAAATCCTTGATGCCCGAAGCGGCGAGGGTCTTGATGGGACCGGCCGAAATGGCGTTCGCACGGATGCCGCGGGGACCGAGGCTCGAAGCGAGATAGCGCGTACTCGCCTCCAGAGCTGCCTTGGCAAGGCCCATCGTGTTGTAGTTGGGCACCACGCGTTCGCTGCCGAGGTAGCTGAGCGTCAGAACGGAACCCTTGCGGCCTTCCATAAGCGGGAGGCAGGCCTTGGCGAGCGCAGGGAAGGAATAAGCGGAAATGTCCATCGCGATCTTGAAAGCTTCGCGGGAGAGACCTTCAAGGAAGTCCCCGGCGATCGCTTCACGAGGCGCAAAGCCGATCGAGTGCACGACGCCGTCGAGCGCGCCCCAGGCATTGCCGATGCCTTCCACGGCGGACTGAATTTCTTCGTCGCTGCTCACGTCCATCTTGAAGACGAGATCGCTGCCGAACTCTTCGGCAAAGGCGTGAACGCGGTCGCAGGAACGGTCTCCCGCATAGGTGAAGGCGAATTCGGCCCCTTCACGATGGCAAGCCTTGGCGATGCCGTAGGCAATGGAACGGTTGGAAAGCAGCCCCGTAATCAGAACCTTCTTACCAGCAAGAAAACCCATGGTCAGTACTCTTTATGAAATTGGTTGCGGAGAGACTCTCTCCCGAAAGGGAGTATTGTACCTATTCGAGCCTCTTTCGCCAATTCTCGCCTACCATGGGAACGGGAATCCGTTTACGGGATCTTGAGTTCCTGACCGATGCGAAGACGATTGGAGGTGAGACCGTTGGCGGAACGCAACTTCGACACCGTCGTCCCGTAGCGCCGCGCGATTTCGGAGAGTGTGTCGCCGCTTCGAACGCGATAGACCTTGCCTTCGGACACCGCTTTTTGATTCGACACGTTGGGGATCACCAACTCCTGTCCCACGCGGATCGTATTGCGGCGAAGGCCGTTGGCGGCCTTAAGCCGATCGACCGACACGCCGTAGCGCTTCCCGATCGTGTAGAGCGACTCGCCCGAGTGCACGCGGTGCGTGCTGCTCTTCGCCACGCGCTTTGGCGCTTCGGAGACCGTCACCTGCGTAGGAATTTCCAGACGATCGCCGATCCGCAGAGAGTCACCCGACAGACGGTTGGCACGCTTCAGACGCACCACGGACACGCCGTAGCGCGAAGCGATCGTCGAGAGCGTATCGCCCGCCTTGACCGTATAGATCTTGGTGTCCGACACCACATCGGCCCCGCCGAACGGAATGCGAAGGCGCTGTCCCGGACGAATGAGATTCGTGCGGATTCGATTCGTCATCTTGAGTTGCGCAATGCTCACACCGTAACGTTCGGCAATCTGCGAGAGCGTTTCGCCCGCACGCACGCGGTGAATGACGTGCTGCGAGGGTTCCGAGCGCTGCGTCGAAACGATGGCCTGACGCGGTACGTTCGGCACCGTCAGGACGAGACGCTGTCCCACGCGCAGACGGTCCGAGCGCAGGCGATTGGCGGTCACGATCGATTTCATCGTGATGCGCCAGCGCCGTGCAATGCCCGAGAGCGTGTCGCCGCTACGAACGCGATAGGTCACGCGACGCCAGGTCGTGGTGGGAGAGAGCTGCAGCTTGGCATTGGCGAGTTCAGCCGCAATGTCCTGCTGATCCTCCGCCCCGGTCGAACGCACCAAAAGGGTGGAATTCGCCAACACGCGGCGTCCCTTCGGAATACCGTTCACTTTGCGCAGTTCGTCCTCCGTCATGCCGCTTCGACCCGCCACCTGCGCGAGCGTTTCCCCCTGCTGCAGACGATAGGTCGTCCACTGCGAAAGGGGTTGGCCGCTGTCCATCCAGCTTGCGAGGTTGTCGACAAAGAAGTCGACCTTGTCGGCGGGCAAAAGCATGACGTTGTTGTGAGAGGCCACGATGACTGGGAGCTTGTAGCTCGGGTTGAGTCGCCGGAATTCCTCAAGCGGCATGCCAGCGAGTTCCGCCGCCGTCTCGATGTCGATGTCGCGGGGCTTCGTGATCGTCACGAAGAAAGGCTCGTTCCCCACATCAGGCAAAGTGATGCCGTAACGGGCCGGTTCCGAAATGATGCGCTTTACGGCCTCCAATTTCGGTACGTAATTGGCCGTCTCGTTCGGCATTCTCAGATGCAGATAATCCGTCGGCTGCTTGCGGCGCTTTGCGCGCTGGATCGCCCTCTGTACGCTTCCTTCGCCCCAGTTGTACGCGGCAAGGGCCAGATGCCAGTCCCCGAACATCCCGTGCAGATATTCAAAATAATCCAGCGCCGCACGCGTGCTTTCCAACACATCACGCCGATCGTCTCGCCACAGGTTCTGCGCGAGGTCGTAGGCCTTGCCCGTGGCCGGCATGAACTGCCACAGCCCCGCCGCCTTCGCCCGAGAGAGCGCTTCCGCCTGAAAGGCGCTTTCCACAAACGGAAGCAAAGCGAGTTCTGTCGGCATGCCGCGGTTTTCAATTTCCTCCACGATGTGGTAGAGGTACTGCCCCGCCCGTTCGCTCATGCGGCGAAGATACGCCGGATCCCTTGTGTAGAAATCCACCCAACGGTCCACGAGCTTCGACTGCAGTACCGGCATGGCGTAGCCGCGGCGGATTCGCTCCCACACGTCGGACGGCACGCCGAGTTCCTCCACCGAACTCGCATCGTCCGCAGGAAGGGCTTCGGCATTGGCGACGCTCGCCGGAATGTCGTCGTCTTCCGAAGCGGCCTGTGCGCCGGGAGTAGCGACGAAAAAAGAAAGGCTCAAGGCAAGCGCCAAAAGCGAACGGGGAAAGTAATGCGGCATGAAGGGCGTTGGGGAAAAGAAAAATCGATCTTCGGGAGAATGCACTATTCTACGGAAGACTTGGGGCCTAACGTGTGCTTCACGCGGATTGCGAAACAATCTGTTAAGGGGTGGGCGTACGTGAGGCGCCGTCCTTACGATGATTGGGAATCTTCTTCAGTGAGACGACATGCAGACCGAAGACACGCTTTCCTTTTTTCAATCTCCGCCCGGACAAGTTGTCCGACAGTGGGAATCCCGCCTTCTCGACGGGATGGTCGAGCACGTCCTCGGCGACCGGGCTCTGCAGATCGGACTGCCGCTCCTCGACACTTTGCGCGCCAACGGCATGCGGGAGCACTGGCTGCTCCTCGAAAAAGAACCTTCCGAGAGAGAGGAGCCGCTTCGCGAAGACTGGCACCGCGTCCTGGCTCTACCGGAAGCGCTCCCCTTTGCGAACGAAACCTTCGATTTGGTCGTTCTGCCACACAGTCTCGACTTCTCGCCCGCACCGCAGCAACTCCTCTCTGAAGCGGTCCGAGTGTTGGCGCCGGAAGGACGACTCATTCTCGCCGGATTCAATCCGCTCGGACTCTGGTGGTGGCGCCAGCAATTCGTTCGGTTCGGGTGCCGTCCGTATCTTCCGCCTCACACCACCCCGATCGGCGTTCCGCGCCTCAAGGACTGGTTCGCGCTCCTGGGGCTCACGACGCAGGAAGGACACTTCGGCATCTACCGTCCCGCCAGACAGCGCCTTACTACGCTCAATCGCTGGCAGTGGCTCGACAAGGCGGGAGACCGATGGTTCCCGCAGTGCGGAAATCTGTATCTCCTCTCAGCCGTGAAAAAAATCCCCGGCCGCATTCCGCCCGTCGCCGCCTCGTTTGCGGATACACTCAGCGCTCTTGCCGGCAAAGCGGGGCAAAAGACCGTTCCGCGCCCCATGTCTTCAAAAATCGACACGCAACCATGACAACGGACAACACGGAAAAGAAACTGGAAATTTGGACCGACGGCGCCTCCAAAGGCAACCCCGGCATCGGAGGGTGGGGCGCCTATCTCGTCTGGGGCGCCCACACAAAGGAAATTTTCGGCGGCGCGCCGAACGTCACCAACAATCAGATGGAACTCACGGCCGTCATCGAAGCCTTGAAACTCATCCGACGCCCCTGCCCCGTCATCATTCATACCGACAGCAGTTACGTCAAAGACGGCATCACCAAGTGGATCCACGGCTGGAAGAAAAAGAACTGGGTGACCGCCTCGAAAACCCCCGTCAAGAACCGCGAGCTCTGGCAGGAACTCGACCGCCTCTGCGGACAGTTCGACATCGAGTGGCGATGGGTGAAAGGACATGCCGGCGAACCGGGCAACGAGAAGGCCGACGAGCTCGCCAACAAAGGTTGCGACAGCGTCGGCGGACGCAAGGGATGAGTTTTTGAACTTTTTTCTTCCGGAACCCTTGCATTTTTCCTTGAAGTCTGTATAATACGTCTTCTCAGTTGGCGCGGTTAGCTCAGTGGTAGAGCACTGCCTTCACACGGCAGGGGTCACTGGTTCGAAACCAGTATCGCGCACCAGAATTCCGAGGCGCAGAGGAGAAATCTTCTGCGCCTTTTTGCTTGCGGGGTCAGCCATGCAACTTGAACTCACCGACGACGAGCGTCAACGCTATCACGAAAAGCTGAAAGACCTTCTTTTCGAATTTGACGATTTCTGTGAAGCCCACGGAATCGAGTACATGCTCTCCTTCGGTACCCTGCTCGGCGCTGTGCGTCATCACGGATTCATTCCCTGGGACGACGACGTCGACCTCATGATGACGCGCCCCCATTTCGAAAAGCTCTGCGCACTGCAGTCGGAATTGCCGCCCTACCTGAAGCTCGACCTTGGGCGCATTCTCAAACTTCGCGACGACCGATACCACTTCGTCCGAGGTCAGGACATGACGAAGTGGCAACCGATCTTTCTCGACCTCTTTGTCTTGCGTGAGACCGGCCCTGAAGCAGAGACGCTGTTGCGGCTCAAAAAATGGATCGACAGCCGCCACCGCTACCCCGCCTGGCACCCCTACAAGATTCTTTTGAGTCTCCTGAAGTATCCCTGCCGCCCCATCCGCAACTATCTCCGCAACAAAGCGGACCGTGCCGCGCATTGCACGCGTCTGCGATACGAGTCCAAGTACTATCAGGACAACAGCTTTCCGCTCGACGGAATGCTGCCGGTCACGAGAGCACTCGACTTTTGCGGGCGCAAAATGCCGGGTCCGCGCGTTCCCGACGTTTACCTCAAGGTAGAATACGGCAACGACTACATGACTCCCCTGCCGCCCGAAGACCGCCGTTTTCGCGTGCAGTACATCGACTTCTGAAAAGGTCTCACTATGGACAAGCCTTTGCGCGTCATGGTCGACATGTCGGCCACTCTCCTTCACCACGGTCACATCCGCCTTTTGAAGAAGGCGCACGAGATCGGAACCGTCGTCGTGGCGCTCACCACCGACGAAGAAATTGAAAAGAAGAAGGGCTACGTCCCCGAACTCAATTTTGAAGAGCGCAAGGAGATCCTCGAGGCGATCCGCTACGTCGACGAAGTCGTTCCCTGCCCGTGGCTCATCGACGACGCCTTCGTCGTGGCGCACAACTGCGATCTGCTCGTGCACGGCAACGACAATTCGAACCATATTCCGGAAGAAAAACTCGTCATCTTCCCGCGCACCGAGGGAATCAGCTCGTCCATCCTCCGCGAACGGGTGCTCGACTGCCTCATTTCGCTCAACCTCAAAAACAAGTCGACGAGCACGTCCGACAAGATTGCGCGTCTTCTCATCGAAACGATCAAGAAAGAGTTCAAGCTCGAGTAATGCGCCTTTTCCCCTTTTTCCGCCGAGCGGCTTTGGCGGCGGTGCTCGCAACGGCCTTTCTGGCCGGACCTCTCGGGGCCGAAACGCTGCGGGTCTACACGGCCTCGCAGCCCGAGCTTTTGACGCTCTACAAGAAAGCCTTCGAAGCCCGCCACCCCGACGTGGAAATCACATTTCTGCGCGATTCAGCATCTCCCATCGTCGCTCGTCTTCTTGCGGAGCGGAACGCTCCGCAGGCGGACGTCGTGCACGCGATCTCCGTCATCGGACTCGAGACCCTGGCCGCGGCCGGCGTTTTAACGCCCTACCGTCCGCAGGACGAAAAGGCGCTCGACCCCCGTTTTCTCTCCAAAGAATCGCTTTGGGTCGGCATCAATGCCTGGGGGAGCGCCATTTGTCTGAACGAAGAACTGCTCGAACGTCAGAATCTTCCCGTTCCGAAACATTGGACTGATCTGACCGATCCCGTCTATCGAGGGAAAATCGCCATGCCGCACCCCGTCTCGTCGAGTACGGGCTACATGATTCTTTTGGGCTGGCTCGAACTTTTCGGCGAAGAGAAGACCTGGGCGTTCGTCAAGGCGCTTCACGAGAACATGCTCTTTTACACGTTCTCGGGATCCCGCCCCGTCTCCATGGCGGCGCAGGGGGAAATTGCCGTCGGGCTCAGCTCCAACGCCTTTACGAAACCCTACCGCAACCCGAAAATCCCGCTTCGCGTCGTCGAACCCGAAGAGGGCATCGGTTGGGACGCCGAAGGGAGCGCCGTCGTCGCGGGAACGAAGCATCCCGAAGCCGCCAAGGCCTTCCTTGACTTCTGCGCCGGCGAAGAAGTCGCCCGCATTGCGGCCGACTTCAGCGGCATCGCCGCCCGCGAAGATTTCTCCACGCAGGAGGGTCGCAAGACGCTCGAGCGCATGATTCCGATGAACTTCCAAAACGCCGCCCTGCGCAAGAACGAAATTCTCCAAAAGTGGCAGGAAGTGGTGGGCGAACGATAAGGACACGATAAGGACACGATCATGAGTCACACGCTTCACCTTCGAGACCTCACGAAGCGCTTCGGTTCGACCGTGGCGATCTCTCCGCTCACGCTTTCCTTTCCGGGCGGGCGCTTCACAAGCCTCCTCGGGCCCTCGGGCTGCGGTAAGTCCACGCTGCTTCGCCTCATCACGGGGCTAGAGCGTCCGAGCGGCGGACAAATTTTCGTCGACGACACGGAAATCACCGACGTTCCGCCCGTTCACCGCAAGATCGGGATGGTGTTTCAGCAGTACGCCCTCTTTCCGAATCTCACGGTAGCGGAAAACGTTCTCTACGGTCTCCATGGGAAGGATGCGTCAGGAGAGCCCCTTTGGCCCACCGAGGCCCGACGGGAGCGCATGCGAGAAATGCTCGCGCTCGTGGGACTCGAATCCTTTGCCGAGCGCCGCCCGCACGAACTCTCGGGCGGTCAGCAGCAGCGCGTCGCCATCGCCCGCGCCTTGGCGCCGAATCCGAGCATTCTGCTCCTCGACGAGCCGCTCTCGGCGCTCGACGCCTGGAGCCGCACGGCGATCGGCGAAGAACTGCGGGAAATTCAGAGGAAAAGCGGCGTCACCACCCTGATGGTCACGCATGACCGCACGGAGGCCTTGACGCTCTCCGACTACGTGGCGGTGCTGCACGACGGCAAACTCGAAGACTTCGGCACACCCGACGAACTCTACGAACATCCGAAGAGCGCCTTCTCCGCCACGTTCGTGGGCGACATGAATCTGCTCACGCTCCCAACCTCAAACGGTACCGTCGGCATCCGCTACGCGGACGTGAAGCTCTCCGAACCCACGGAACAGACGATTTCCGCCCCCGAGAGTTTCGTCGGCAAAGTGCAGCGCCTCGAATTCCGGGGCGACATGCTTCGCGCCCACGTGCTTTTGAACGACTTCAAGACCACCGTCACGGCGGATGTCGTGCGGGTGGAGCATCCGTGGCTCAGTGAAGGAGCGCTCCTCGTCGTGCGTCTTCCGGAAGCAAGGTGGTGCCGATGGTGATGCGCAGCCTCCTTCTGCTTCTCACGATTCCGCTTGCAGTCGGGATTCTTTTTCCCTTGGGCGCTCTCGTGGGAGAGGCGTTTTCCGGAACCTCTCCGGCGGGCGACGTTCTCGGCATGCTTCTTTCCCGTCCGATGCTTCGCGCGGTCGGCAACACCCTCTGGGTGGGCGGTCTCACGGCGCTTTTGAGCACGATTTTGGGCGGCATTCTCGCCTACACCATGACGATGACGAAGGCGCCGGGCCGCAAGGCGCTGGGCTTGCTTTTCATGGTCCCGCTTCTGGCGCCCTCCTTCATGCCGGCCATGGGACTCGTCTATCTCTTCGGCAACTACGGACTGCTCTTTCCGACGTCGCTCTACGGCGTGCCGGGACTGTTGGCCGGAGGTGTTCTCTTTACGCTTCCGCATACGACTCTGCAGCTCTCTCTCGCTTTCCGGACGCTCGACCAACGCCTGCTTGACGCCGCGCTTCTTTTGGGAAGCGAGGCCGCCCGACGTTTTCGAACCGTTCTCCTGCCGCATCTGCGCGACGCCGTCGTCAACGCCCTTCTGATTGCCTTCGTTCTCACCGTCACGGACTTCGGCGTGCCGAAACTCTTGGGCGGCAACGTACCGATGCTCGCGACCGAAATCTACAAGTACGCGATCGGTCTCGCCGACTTTCAGCGCGCTGCCCTCTTGAGCTTCTGGCTCATGGTGCCGTCCCTTCTCGCCTTCGGAGCCTATACACTTCTCTCGCGCCGCAAAGAGGAACGGGCAACCCCGCAAGCCTTGAGAATCGAACCAAACCGGGGGCGAGACGTCTTTTTCGGAGGGCTTTCCTGGTTCATCGTGGCGGGTATGCTCGCTTCGATCGGCGCCGTCGTGCTTGCGTCCTTCGTCAAGGCCTGGCCTTATGATCGCGCCTGGACGCTCGAGGCCTATTCGCTTACTTCGCTCTCCTACGGCTTCGCGCCGGTTCTCAACAGTCTCGGACTCGCCTTCTCGACGGCCGTCTCGGGCGTCCTTCTCGCCTGGGTGACGAGCGTTCTCATGACGCGCCACGGTCCGTCTGTGCGGCCCGTGGGCGTCCTCTTTCATGCGGCGGCACTCCTCCCCATGGCCGTTCCGGGCACGATTCTGGGCCTGGGATTTGCCATGAGTCTGAGCGGTTGGGAGATTTTTTCGGGCGTATGGGGGAACCGCCTGCTCGTTCTCTTCAACACGCTCGTGCACCTCTTTACGGTGGGATACCTGACGCTCAGCACAAGTCTCAAGGCGCTTCCCGCCACCTATGAAGCGGCGGGACTTCTTTTGGGGCGCGGTTACGCCTACACGACGATGAGAGTCCTCACGCCGCTTTGCGGACGACCGCTCAGGGAAACGTTCGCGTATTTCTTCTCGAACGCGCTCACCACGATTTCGGCCCTGGTGTTTCTCTACAGCCCCGAAACCATCACGGGCGCCGTCGCGGCCCTTCAGAGTCTCGATGCGGGGTATCTCGCGAGCGGCGCCGCCATGGCGACGATCATCTTTGCGCTGAACGTCGCCTTCCGGGGGCTCCTCATTCGAAACTGATGGTTCGCCCCGTTGCGCGTTGATAGCGTCGGGCGAACTTCGCCCACTGCCGATTGATCTTGAGGTTGCGAAACCACGGGATGTACTTCGCGGTCGGGATGTGCTCGGGAATGTAATAGCCGTCGAAAATCACGGGGCGCAGTCTCCCCGCTTCTTCGATGATGAACATGTTGGAGGTTCCGATGTCGCTCACCACGACGCCCTTTTCATGCATTTCTCGCTTCGTCGCGCGCAGGGCATCTTCGAGGCGCTTCCACACCGATTCGTCCGCCCCTTTGACTTCCCGGAGATAGTCGCCGAGGAGCCAAATCTTCCGATCCTCGGTCGGGAGAAAGGCCTCCACCGCGAGTCCCACGTAGGAAGGAGACGAGAGAGAACCGAGGAACTTCGGCATGAAACTTGCCGTCACGCCCTTTTTTCGGAGGTAATTGAGGTAGTCGACCTCGCGCACGGTCTGCGGGCAGCAAAACCGCGCACTGAGTTTTACGCAGCCCTCGGGAAAGAGAGGCGAAAAGCACGTAAGACGCTCGCCCCCTTTGCCGATCAGCTTCCAATCGTCGACGTCGGCGTCCTCAAAATGAACGGAGCGACCGTCCAGGTCGCCCCGATAGACCGGATGAATTTTGGGAAATTCCGCCAGAATTTCACTGTTTTTCATGCTTCTGCTCTTCTTCCTTGCGGCACGCTTCGCAGATGCCGTAGAGAATCAGGGAGTGGTCGCACAGTTCGTAGCCGTACTTTCTCGCCACGCTCTTTTGCATGCGTTCGATGTCGACGTCGACAAACTCCTCGACCCGCCCGCAACGCAGACACACGATGTGGTCGTGGTGCTGACCTTCGGCAAGTTCATACGTGGCGCGGCCCGAATCGAAGTGGTGGCGCACCAGAATGCCCGCCGTTTCAAACTGCGTCAGAACGCGGTAGACCGTCGCCAATCCGATGTCGCTCTTTTCCTCCACCAACATGCGGTAGACGTCTTCGGCGGAGAGATGCCGAACCACGCCTTCCCCCTGTTCGGAGATTCTCTGAAAGAGCTCCAGAATCTTCATGCGGGGCCCCGTCGCCTTCAGACCGAGCGTTTTGAGTTCCGTGGATTGGTTTCGAGACGTTTCGTTCACCTTTTGCTCCCTCTTTGGACCTTATGATGCGTATCATAAGGGGGCTTATGCCAATTTGCATTGAACCTTTTCAAAATAACACCCTTTCACCATGCAGTTCCAACGTTTCCTCGCACCCGCCGCCCTGCTTCTCCTGACCACAAATCTCACGGGGTGTTCGAGCATGGCGGACGCCTGGGAAAACCCCACCGACTACATTCCCTACTTCCTGCAACCCTACCGTGCGGACGTTCACCAAGGCAATCTCGTCACCAGCGAAATGGTCAATCAGCTCGAAGAGGGCATGACCGCCGCCCAGGTGCAGTTCCTTCTCGGCGTTCCGCTCATCCGCGACCAGTTCCACCGTTATCAGTGGGACTACGTCTACTATCTGCGCCGCGGCAACGGGGAAGAGCAGCTTCGCCGCCTCACCGTCTACTTCAACGATGAAGACCGCGTCAAGAGCTGGACGTCGGATGCCATGCCCGATGAAGAACAGGCCGACCAACTGATTCTCGGAAACATTCGAAACTTCGCTCCGAAGGAAGATCTTCCTAAGGATGAAGCGAAGAAGGAGACCTCTGAATGAAGGAAAAACTCGAGCGGCTTCGCCGCCTCATCGAGCAGCTCACGCTCGTACTGAGGGAAGAACGCCAGGAAAACCTTCGTCTTCGCAGTCGTTTGGCTTCCGCGCAGGCGGAATTGGATCAGGCGCAGCAGCGACTCAAGAAACTCAACGCCCAGATCCAGCAGCTCAATCGTCTGACGAATCCCGCCGAATTCGAATCGTAAGGAGAGACGATGCCCGAACTCAATTTGCGCATTTTCAGCCGCAACTATCGCCTCGCCGTGACGCCGGGCGAAGAACCCGTGCTCGAGCAGTGCGCTCAGCGCGTGGATCAGCACATGGAAGCGATCCGCAGCGGCGGCCGCGTCGTGGCGCTTGATCAGATCGCCGTCCTCGCCGCGCTCGAGATCGCGTACGACGACTCCAAGACGCAGAGCACGCTCGAGGCCCGCGTGGCGGAACTCGAAGAAAAGGTTGCGCAACCCAAGGCTCCGCCGCCGGAACCTGAACTGCCGCTCGAGCTCCCCGAAGAGGAAGTCTCTGAGCCCGTGGTTGCGGAAGAACCGACTTCGTCCGAAGAGCCTCAGGGAACGTTACCGATGAATCAAGCGGTTGAAGAACCCGCGGTTTCTCAGGCACTCTCCGCCGCAACTACGACCGCCGATACGGCCGTGTGGGAGAAGGAGATCGACGACCTTTGCCGACTCTGTGAGGAAGCGATCTACGCCGCGCCCGCCCATGCTTCGGGATTCTTCTGATTTTCTCGAATCTTTCCGCTACAATGATCTCAATCCTGCGGTGAGAGCGTTCGGGCTCCAAGGTACCTAGAACCAATGCTTTGACAAATAGGTTGGTGTACTCGAGGACCGATGGAGTGCGGTACACGCGTTGCACCGCCCAGTCCGTCCCGGAGCCGACCGCCCTGAACTCCCGGTTCAGGATACGTAGCCCGATTCCACTGCAGGAGCATTTTCTCTCAGGGCAACTACGGTTGCCCTTTTTCTTTTTAGAGGCGATCCGCATGTCTCTCGCGCCGAACCTTGTTGAGCGTCTTCTTCGCGCCCGCCGCTTTTGGCTGATGAAGTCCGAACCCGGGGAATGTTCCATCGACGATGCGCTCTCGACTCCAAATCAAACGGTTTCGTGGTTCGGCATCCGCAATTATCAGGCGAGAAACTTCATTCGCGACGACATGGCGGTGGGAGACGCCGTCCTCTTTTATCACTCGAGCTGTGCCGAACCCGGCATCGTGGGCGTGGCGGAAATCGCCTCCGCGCCCTATCCCGACGAACTGCAGTTCGATCCTGAAAGCGACTACTTCGACCCGAAGAGTCCCAAAGACAATCCCCGGTGGCTCACGATCGACGTGAAGGCGCTCGCCAAATGCCCGGTCATCCCGATCAAGACGCTTCGCAACGACCCGGCACTCGCGAACCTTCGAATTCTGCAGCGGGGGAACCGCCTCTCCATCACGCCGGTCGAACGGGACGACTTCGCCCACATTCTCAAAACCCTCTTCCACTAACCATCTTCCCTCGGGAGTCCGCACATCATGGAGCTTTGGATCGTTTTCTCCCTTGCCGCACTCGGTTGCTGCACGGGTTTTCTCGCCGGCCTTCTCGGCATCGGCGGCGGCATGGTTCTGACGCCCTTCTTGACGCTTCTTCTCTCCTACGCGGACATTCCGACCGAACACATCGTGCATGTGGCGATCGCGACCTCCATGGGGACGATCCTCTTCACGTCGCTCTCCTCCGTCCGGGCTCATGCTTCCCGCGGCGCAGTCCTCTGGAAGGTGGTCGCCGCCATCGCCCCCGACATTCTCCTGGGCGGCATTCTCGGCGCACAAATCACGGGCTATCTTTCGACCTTCTGGGTGGCGCTCATCTTTGCGGGGTTCGTCGGCTATTCCGCAACGAAGATGTTCTTTGCAAAGAAGGTAGCCGCATCGCGCGGTCTTCCCGGCACGGCCGGCATGGTCGGCGCAGGTACCGCGATCGGTACCATTTCAGCTTTGGTCGGTGCGGGCGGCGGCTTCATTTCGGTTCCCTTCCTCACCTACTGCAACGTTCCGATGCACAAGGCCATCGGCACCTCTTCCGCGCTCGGCTTTCCGATCGCCTTTGCGGGCACGATCGGCTACATCGTGAGCGGCTGGGCCGAACCCACGCTTCCCGGATTTCCGTACACGCTCGGCTACATTCACCTTCCCGCCCTCTTTTCGGTCGCCGTCATGAGCATCTTCACCGCTCCGATCGGCGCGAAGGTCGCGCACTCCATCGACACGAAGCCCTTGAAGCGCATCTTCGCCTCGCTTCTCTACGTGCTCGCCTCCTACATGCTCTATCGGGCGATCATGGCGGCCTGATCGGGAGTGAATTTATTACCCAAACTCCCGGTTAACTGATTCCTAACAATGTAGGACTTTAGGCGGGAGTTTC
>ERZ791680.380-NODE-380-length-50375-cov-10.414249_pt1 | contig 50375 bp, 36 predicted proteins | sample MGYA00510051_ERZ791680 | MGnify/ENA primary metagenome ERZ791680 (study PRJEB30046, sample SAMN00715238) | human gut metagenome | study: EMG produced TPA metagenomics assembly of the A metagenome-wide association study of gut microbiota in type 2...
TTAATAATTCGTAATTTCCTTTGAATTATTGAATTCTTTTCATACATTCGTTGCACGATTTTAGATGTAGCGATATTATGTTGATAGAATCTTTTCTTGATTATCTCCAGTATGAGCGGAACTATTCTGAAAAAACCGTTCTTGCGTACGGTGAAGATATAAAGCAACTGCAGGAGTTTGCTCAGGAAGAGTATGGAAAGTTTAATCCGTTAGAGGTCGAGGCGGAACTGATTCGTGAATGGATTGTTTCATTGATGGATAAAGGGTATACCTCAACTTCTGTAAATCGTAAGCTAAGTTCGCTCCGAACGTTTTACAAGTATCTCATAAGACAGGGAGAAACGACTATAGATCCTTTGCGTAAAATAAAAGGACCTAAAAACAAAAAGCCGTTGCCTGTGTTCTTAAAAGAGAACGAAATGAATCGGTTATTGGATGATACGGATTTTGGCGAAGGATTTAAAGGTTGTCGGGACCGGTTGGTGATTGAAGTGTTTTATGCTACTGGCATGAGACTTTCAGAATTAATAGGTTTGGATGATAAGGATGTGGATTTTTCGGCTTCTCTTCTGAAAGTGACCGGGAAAAGAAATAAGCAACGACTGATACCGTTTGGTGATGAACTGCGGGAGTTGATGCTTGAGTATATTAATGTAAGAAACGAAACGATTCCGGAAAGGTCGGAGGCTTTCTTTATTAGAGAGAATGGCGAACGGCTTTATAAGAATCTGGTCTATAATTTAGTGAAACGGAACCTGTCAAAGGTGGCAACGCTGAAGAAAAGGAGTCCTCACGTGTTGAGGCATACTTTTGCTACCACAATGCTGAATAATGAAGCAGAATTGGGTGCGGTAAAAGAACTTTTGGGTCACGAGAGCATTACGACTACCGAGATCTATACGCATGCCACATTTGAAGAACTTAAAAAAGTGTATAAACAAGCTCATCCAAGAGCTTAAAAAAAGGAGGTAAGTATGGATATTAGAATTCAATCAATTCACTTTGATGCGTCAGAGCAATTGCAGGCATTTATTCAGAAGAAAGTGTCCAAGTTGGAAAAATATTACGAAGATATAAAGAAAGTAGAGGTGTCATTAAAGGTAGTAAAACCAGAAGTTGCTGAAAATAAAGAAGCAGGCATTAAAATATTAATCCCCAATGGAGAGTTTTATGCAAGCAAAGTATGCGATACATTTGAAGAGGCAATTGATTTAGATGTGGAAGCGCTCGGAAAACAGCTGGTTAAATACAAGGAAAAGCAACGTAGCAAATAAAAAAATCCCAAATATTTTGCGGGAAAGAAATAAATAACTAAATTTGCAGCCGTTTCGCTCGCGTTAGAACGTGACGGTTGCATTTTTTAGTAAGTTTGCCTCTTTAGCTCAGTTGGCCAGAGCACGTGATTTGTAATCTCGGGGTCGTTGGTTCGAATCCGACAAGAGGCTCAAAAAGAGATCTTCTCAAACAAACATGAGAAGATCTCTTTTTTTTCTCTCCCCTATCAAGGGACAATAGAAATTTCGGACCAGCGGATATTCTGGAGCAGTAGAAATTTAATGGGGATATCCGTATAGCTTTGCGGGGGCAGTAGAAATTTAATGTGGATTTATTGAAATTTCAGTATTATATATACTATATGGATTAATTAAGAGTACCAGCCCACATTGTAGCACCCTTCTGAGAAACTGGATTATTTTAGCATAACATGCATCGAACTATCTTCTAGTAAGATCCATATTCTCCTTTGATGAATTAATGAACATGAATTATCTGATAATATTCAATTCTTGCCAGAAGGTTTTATACCCCCTGCCAAAGTTACAGATTTCCCAATTCGTAACCATAAGATTATATAGACAATCCGCGCCAAAAAAAAGAACGGATCTTCGCACAGGTAAAAGCTTCAGCCATCCAATTGTGCTTGATGTGATCTGCCTGAGCGCCCGTTATTCTAAAGAATTCTGGACCGTTTTAAAAGAAACGTATGAAAATATCCCAAATAACGTGCCGTACAGTTGAAGCAGCTTATCAAATAAATGCACACACTTTTAAGAAACTATACAAAAACCACAAATAAAGCAGAACAAGATATAGGAGACAAGCCAGAATCTTTCAAAATCTATGCGTAAATAACTTCTGCTACCTCTCCTAATATCAAAGAGTAATAAAGCGTTTACCATATACAGAAACAGCCCTAGAATTACCTTACAGGAAATTCTCATAACACATCGCTACCTCCAAGACACAATCTACCACACACTTTGTTTCTTATTAAAAATCCCGACCTAAAAATCTAAAGATTCTCAGATCGGGATTATCTTATTATAATTGAAACTTAACAGGCAGACTATTATCTCTCTTCCTGTTCATAACCATAACCATACTGCTTCACTCCATAACCATATTTAGCATTATACTTTCCATAACCATATTTTTTCTGCGTCATCTGTACGCCATTAACAACAGTTGCAAGTTTCGGGAAATCCTTTTCATTCTTCAAATGATTAATGTATTCGAAGTTACTTTTCAAAGTTTCTCCCGCACGACATACATATACACACATATCTGCCAATCTGCCTACCAAGGCCGTATCTGTTACTATACCAATCGGAGCAGTATCAACAATCACATAATCATATCGTTGTTTCAATTCATCTATCAAGGTCTTCAAACGATCCCTCATCAACAACTCTGTAGGATTAGGCGGAACAGTTCCACTATGAAGTATATCCAGATTAGGATACTGGTCAAGATGTCTGATCAAAGAATCCAGTTCATATTCTTTAGGATTTGTCAGATAATCTGTTACGCCGTAATTCTTCCGTGAGAAATTAAATACTTTATATAATTGCGGTTTACGTATATCCAATCCCACAATAACGACTTTCTTACCAGTATATGACAAACTTACAGCTATATTACTTGCCAGGAATGATTTTCCTTCAGAAGGATGCGTTGAAGTAAACATGATGACCTTCTCATCTCCCTCAAGCATAAAGAACAGACTGGTACGCATTTCACGGAAACTTTCCTCTGCAATACCATTTCGATTCTCTTTTACAACTATACCATTCTTACCATCCATTTCACATTTCGGGATTTCAGCTAATACCGGCACACTTGTAATCTTTCGCACATCATCTGCGTTTTTAATATAGAATTGAAGCAACTCTTTCAAATAAATCACACCTACAGGCAACGCCAACCCTAAAACCAACGCTACCAACAGGAACAATTTGTTATTAGGAGATACAGGAACAGGATTAAACATAGCATCACCGATAAGACGACCATTATTAGCTGTAGCAGCCAAAGTAATGGCATTCTCCTCTCTTTTTTGCAACAACATCGTATAGAGGGCAGAAACAATTTCCTGTCTACGTGAAATGTTAATAAATTCCTTTTCCTGCAACGGAGCTGCAGTAATTCTGCTTTCATACTTCCGAGACTGGATTTCGATATCCTTTTGAGCAATCTGAAGTCCCTTTAGAACGCTATTAACACTTGTCATTACACTACTCTGCATAGCTTTCACCTTGGCATCAAGATTAACCACCGCAGGGTTATTATCAGAAGATGACAAAGCTAGCCGTTTACGTTCTATCAACAACTTGTTATATTCATTAATCAGAGCTGAAAGATTCATATCCGACAAACCTACATTCGTAGGGATAACCTCATTCTCGTTATTAATAATATAATCCCTCAAGAACTCTATCAATCTGATCTGAGTCTGATTTTCTATACGCTGTTGTTCATAACGAGAACTTTCCTGCAACGTCCGCGCAGCATCACTACTAATATCAGTAAGTCCTGACCGTTGTTTAAAAGAAGCCAATTCATTTTCTGTACCAGCCAATTCATGAGTAATAAGACTGATACGCTCTTCTATGAACTCCGCAGTTTTGTTGGCTACTTCATTTTTAGCATCATTGGTATCCTGGTTATACATCTTAACCAGACAATTGATATAATCAATTCCACGTTCCTTCACATTATCCTTTATCGAAATCTGTGCAACAGTTGTCGTTTTGGAAGACGGCTCAACAGTAAGCCTGTTTCGATAAGATTCAGCTACCAGACTAGGATTGTTCACCACCGTAATATAAGAGGCACCATCTTCCGGCAATGCTATTGAATCATGACGAATAATGGTAAAAGCTCCGGCTTTTGTCTGAAAAACAGCAGGCAATTTGGTAAATTCCTGTGTTACTTTCTCCTTTTGACCTTCCACACTGTATTTAGCTTTAACCACAAGATGACCGTCAGATTCCACATCCATATTAAACACAACAGATGATTTTAATTTTTCTGCTTCTTCCGGAGTAATATGAATTTCGACAGGAATATTCTTGTACTGCGGTATATTGTAACCAAAGTTCCTCACCAGATAAGTATTCGAATAAAGATTTAAGCTATTGACAACCTTACGATTCAAGTTTCTGGACATCAATATCTCCAATTCATTGTCAAAATTCTTACTCAAGGAAAACATTCCCAAATCCTGCATAGCTAATGGCAATTGGTTCTGACGTGATGTTTTCTTGTCATTTTCCATGATCAGGACAGATGCATTTACGCTGTAAACCGGAACCTGAAAACGCAAATAAACAAAACAGGCCACCACACACAATACGACACTAGCAACAAACCATGGCCAATAAACAAGATACTTCTCTATCAAGCCATAGACATTAAATCCCTCAGATTCATTTTCGCCTTGAAAAACTTTTTCTTCTTGCATTCTAAAAAAATATTATCTGTTAGTGGATGCAAAAATAATACATAATTCAAAAACGCACAACTTTCTCTGCCAAAAAACAATAGATCAGCGTTTTTTCAATATTTCATTCTAAAACACCATTAAAGAACAATAACAAATCTCACCCTATGTTTTTTCAACACTGCGCATACCCTACCGATCGTTTTTCAGATATAAAAAAGACAATCCGAACAGATTACCTCATTATAAGATCACCATCAAAATCAAATAATATATAAAATTGAATTAAGCATCACGATATTTTTTAGAATATTCCGCTTATTTTTGTATTTTTGTAGAATTATTTAAAAAAAGAATTATGGATATAATAAAAGCCAAACAATTCCGCGCTTTTTCGGCTCAATATGGCACGATAGTAGGATTATTCTGGATTCTGAGTTTTTCCTGCTATATCATCGGACTTGGACATCCGTTGGTTGCCAATTTAGGATTTCTTTTCGGCATCTGCTCTATTTTTGTAGCCGGATATCTTATCCGCCACTTCAGACGAAATGTTTTTGATTTCAAGTTCTTGCCGAGTTGGAGAATGTCTCTGCTCATCTTTACGTATGCTTCATTGCTTCTTGCAGCAGCCCAATTCATCTATTTCAGATACATAGATCAGGGTATGCTGGCCAACACCTACGCAGAGTTGCTCAAGCAACCGGAATCACGCCAGCTTCTGGAAGCCATGATGCCCGGAGATGACGTACAGGCCGTTACTACAAGAACCATTGAACTGCTACAGTACATTACCCCTATTGAAATTACCATTAATTTTTTAGTTTACAATATCATTCTTAGTCTGTTGCTATCCATACCGGCAGCTTGGATAGGCAATAGCGGAAACCATCAGAAAAACATCAAACAATAAACTGACTATGGATATATCTGTTATCGTTCCACTTTATAATGAAGAAGAGTCTCTTCCAGAACTTTACGCCTGGATAGAAAGAGTGATGAAAGCTCATGGATTCAGCTATGAGATCATATTTGTCAATGATGGAAGCACAGACCATTCCTGGGATGTCATTGAAGGTCTGGCAGCCCAGAATCCGGCAGTGAAAGGTATCAAGTTCCGCCGCAATTACGGTAAAAGCCCGGCTTTGTATTGCGGATTCAAACGGGCTGAAGGCGATGTAGTCATCACCATGGATGCCGACCTGCAGGATTCTCCGGATGAGATACCTGAACTCTATCGCATGATCACCGAGGAAGGCTACGACCTGGTATCCGGTTATAAAAAGAAAAGATACGATCCGCTCTCCAAAACCATCCCGACCAAACTATTCAATGCTACGGCAAGAAAAGTCAGTGGAATTCATAATCTGCACGACTTCAATTGCGGTCTGAAAGCTTATCGCAAGGAAGTAGTCAAAAATATTGAAGTATATGGTGAAATGCATCGCTACATACCTTATCTTGCCAAAAACGCCGGATTCAAGAAAATAGGTGAAAAAGTAGTCCATCATCAGGCCCGGAAATTCGGAAGCACAAAATTCGGTGGCTGGAACCGTTTCTTCAATGGTTATCTCGATCTTATTTCATTATGGTTCCTGAGCAGCTTCGGTTTAAAGCCGATGCATGTTTTCGGTCTTTTGGGATCATTGATGTTTTTTATCGGATTTATTGCCGTGATCATTGTGGGGGCTGCCAAAATATATGCCATGTCAAACGGACAGGATTACCGGCTCATCACGGATTCTCCGTATTTTTACATCGCGCTGACCACTATGATTTTGGGAACCCAGCTGTTTGTAGCCGGATTCCTGGGTGAACTTATCAGCAGAAACGCACCAGAACGCAACAACTACAAGATAGAGAAAGAATTATAACGAACAAGGCAAAATAACATGAAAACAAGCAAACTCGTCAGAGTTCTGTTATATCTGCTCTTCATTGGAGGAAATATAGCCGTCACCGTATCATGCAACTCAACAAATTGCCCGCTCAACAATACGGTATACAGCACATACGGTTTCTACGCCATCATCGATGGAAAAGAAGAAGCCGTGCAGATACAGGATACACTGACTGTCAAGGCATCCGGAACAGACTCAATTCTGATCAACCGCCTTACAAGCCAAAACAAGATAGAACTCCCTATCAGCTATAACGCACCGACAGATACTCTGTGTTTTGAATTTACCAATACAGACGGTCTGTTGCGTAGGGACACCATCTGGCTGGACAAGGAGAACTATCCCCATTACGAATCTCCGGAATGTCCGGCATCCATGTTTCATGTGGTTACAAGCATCCGCCATACCAGGAATCTCATAGATTCTGTTCTTGTTGTCAACCCGAATTTAAACTACAATGCATCCGAGAATTTTAAAATCTATTTCCGTTCTGCTCTTTAGTTTGTTTTTCCTGCCTTTCACAAAAACCTTTGCACAGGAAAACGAAGTGCAGAAGAAAGCGGAAGAAGAACTGACCGACAAGCCCGCACCTGTATTTGCAGGTGTAGCCGTATCGGCGGATCTTGTCGGTATCTATATGAAACTGGCCAATCATAATTACGTTCCACTGGAAGTGTCTGCACGGCTCAATTTCAAAGAGAAATACTTTCCTGTTTTCGAACTGGGATATGGCGAAAGCGATTATCAGCACGAAGAGACCAACAACACCTATCGTACCAAAGCGCCTTATTTCAGAATAGGTATGGACTATAACTTCAAGAAAAACTGGCGTTCCGGAAGCAGACTATTTGCCGGAATAAGGTATGCTTTCACTTCATTCAATTACGACATTGCCTCACCCGGTTTTTCCGATCCGGTATGGAATCAGGAATACAACTTTAATTTCAAGGGTTTACATGCCAATTCACATTGGGGAGAACTGATTTTCGGATTGGAAACCAGACTGTGGAGCATATTCCGTTTGGGCTGGGATGTCCGGTATAAAGTGAGAATATCCCACAGTGAAAGCAGCATAGGCTCGCCGTGGTACGTACCAGGTTTCGGAAAATTCGGTTCCACTTGCCTTGGAGGTTCGTTCCGGGCTATCTTTGACATATAATAAAATTCATCAAACAAACACGATAACCAAACAGATAAAACACAAAAGATGACTCTAACAGAAATTATCCTTATTGGAATTGCATTAGGTATGGACTGCTTCACTGTCAGTCTGACAAGTGGAACACTGGTCAAACGGGTTGTCCTCCGCCCCATGTGGTGTATGGTGGGACTGTTTGGTCTGTTTCAGGGTGGCATGACCTGGCTGGGATGGAGTGTCAGCAAGATGTTCAGTCTATATCTGGAATCAGTCGACCATTGGGTAGCATTTGTACTTTTGGCTTATCTTGGCGCCCGAATGATCTATGAAGGTTTCAAGAAAGAAGAAGAACAGAAATTCAATCCGTTAAACTATAAAGTCATATTCACTTTAGCCGTTGCAACAAGTATCGATGCCATGGCTGTAGGTGTTTCACTGGCTTTTATGGGGCTGAACACATGGGAAGCCATTGTCAAACCCTCCGTACTCATAGCCCTGATCTCTTCCCTGCTCACCATTTGCGGTCTTGCTCTAGGCATTGCAGCAGGCAAGAAAATACCATTCAACCTTTCTCCCGTTGGAGGACTTATTCTGATTTCCATCGGTATAAAGATTTTAATCGAACATTTAAGCTAAATTATGGATAAAGAAAAGAAAAAACTACACTGGCAGATTCCGTTTCTCGTTTTTTTGATTATCGGAAGCATATATGTGATCAAGACACAACGCCAGATACCATTTCAGAAAGAAGAAGGCACTGTCTTCGGCACGATCTACCATGTCACCTATCAGTGTGACTCAAGCCTACAGAATGACATCATGAACGAGCTACGCGCTGTAGACAACTCACTTTCGCCGTTCAACAAGAATTCTGTCATCAGTAAGATCAACCGCAATGAGACGACCCGGCCGGATTCTCTTTTCACACAGGTATTCCGGCTATCCGAAACAATAAGTCAGAACACCAACGGAGCATTCGACATTACCGTCGCCCCTCTGGTCAATGCCTGGGGCTTCGGGTTCACGAACAGCACCAATATCACACCGGCTGTCATCGACAGTCTTCTCCAGTTCGTCGGTTACCGGAACATAACCTTGAAGAACGGAGAGATCATCAAATCCGATCCGAGAGTGATACTCGACTGCAGCGCAGTAGCCAAAGGATTTGGCGTAGATCAGGTTGCCAGACTGTTCGACCGCAAAGGAATCAAGAACTACATGGTCGAGATTGGAGGTGAAGTGGTAGTCAAAGGAAGCAATCCCAAACAGAAAGAATGGCACGTCGGCATACACAAGCCTACTGACGATTCACTCAATACCAACCAAGAACTGCAGACCATCCTCAAGATTAAGGACAAGGCCATGGCCACTTCCGGAAACTACAGGAATTTCTACTATAAGGACGGCAAAAAATACGCCCACACCATCAATCCCATAAGCGGTTACCCCGTGCAGCACTCCATACTTTCATCTACCGTACTGGCAGACAATTGTGCAACAGCTGACGCATACGCTACGGCATTTATGGTACTGGGGCTTGAAGAAGCACAAAAAGTACTCAACGATCATCCGGAGATAGATGCTTATTTCATCTATGCTGATGAAAACGGCAAAAACCAGATTTTCATGACAGAAGGTTTAAAGAAGATGATCGACCAGACTGACAATTGAGATGCGCAGTCATATCATGGACATATTACCCCATCTGCCCCTATTCCAAGGAGTAGGATACAGAGATATGGAAAATCTTGAAAAAAGGTTTTCTCTTGAAATCCATGATTACAAAGAAGGGGAAATAATGGCCCAACAGGACTCACCGTGCACCCAACTGATCATTCCGTTCAAAGGCACCATTCTCATGCACACGTGGTCTGCCGACAAAAAGTACATGATTACGGAACGTCTGCAATCTCCTATTCCCATACAGCCGGAAGCACTTTACGGTATATCTCCCTGTTTCACCCGTACATTCCAGGCTCAGACGGAAGTCAGCGCCCTTTGTTTTTCGAAAGACAATGTGACCAGGCTGTTCGAGGAAGTAGAAGTATTCAGACTGAATGTCATCAACATGTTTGCCAGCCGGATTTACCGGAATGAGAAATGGTTGTGGCGTGACTATTCCGGCACGACGGCACGACGGCTGATCAGTTTTCTCCAGTCACGCTGTCTCTATCCGGCAGGCGAAAAAACCATCCACATCAGCATGGCTTGTCTGGCCGCACAAATCAATGATACCCGCAACAACGTATCACAGACCTTGAACGACTGGCAGAACAGACAGCTCATACTGCAAAAAAGAAAGCGCATCATCATTCCGCTTTTTGACAAATTAATCAAATCAATATCTCTATCATAAATCAAATTATGACAACAAACGAACAAAACAGCAAACATAACAATCCGTTTTTTGAGAAAACCTATCAGACACCTCATCAGACGATTCCTTTCAATGAGATCAATATCGCAGACTATGAACCTGCATTCATGGAAGGAATCAAGCAAGACAATGAACTGATAGAAAGCATTATCAACAATCCGGAAGAACCGACATTCGACAATACGATAGCCTATTCCGTACCCGACAATCTGCTCAGCCGGGTCAGCAATGCGTTCTTTAATCTGCTCAGTGCCGAAACCAATGACGAAATGGACGAACTGGCACAAAAGATGTCACCCATCCTGACCGAACATTCCAACAACATACTGTTCAACCAAGCACTATTCGCAAGAATCAAGACCGTATATGAACACCACAGGGAACTGACCACAGAAGAACAGACACTGTTGGACAAGACTTACGAAAGCTTTGTCAGAAACGGTGCCAACCTGACTGATGACAAAAAAGAGCAACTTCGTGAACTGAACAAGGAATTAAGCAAACTAACGCTCCAGTTCTCTCAGAATGTCCTCAAGGAAATCAATAATTACGAACTTCATCTCACCAATGAGGATGATCTGAAAGGGCTGCCGGAAACAGCTGTTGAAGCTGCTGCCCTGGCAGCCAAGGAAAAGAACAAATCGGGTTGGGTATTCACTTTGCACGGTCCCAGCTACAATCCTTTCATGACCTATGCAGACAACCGTGAATTACGGCACCGGCTATACATGGCCAAGAATACGATCTGTACCCAAGCCAATGAATACAACAATCTCGACATCGTGGCCCGCATAGTCAATCTGCGTCGCGAAAGAGCCCAACTGCTCGGTTACCGGATCTTTGCCGATTTTGCACTTAAGAAAAGAATGGCCGAAAACAGCCAGAACGTCTATCAGCTCCTGAACGACCTTCTGGATGCTTACATGCCTACGGCCGAAAACGAAGTTGACGAAATCAGAGAACTGGCCAGAAAGACCGAAGGAGAAAACTTCGAGATCCAGCCGTGGGATTTCGGCTATTATGCCCACAAGCTCCAGTTGGAAAAATACAACCTGGATGCAGAAATGTTGCGTCCGTATTTCGAACTGTCTCGCGTCAAGGAAGGTGTATTCGGCCTTGCCAGCAGACTTTACGGCATCACCTTCAAGGAAAACAAGGAAATTCCGGTTTATCATCCGGATGTCTGTGCATACGAAGTATTCGACAAGGACGGCAGTTTCCTCGCAGTACTTTATGCCGACTTCCATCCGCGCGCAGGCAAACAAAGCGGCGCCTGGATGACCACTTACAAAGAGCAGTGGATTGACGACAAGGAAGGCGACAGCCGTCCGCATGTATCCATCGTCATGAACCTGACCAAGCCTACAGAACAGAAACCGGCTCTTCTGACATTAGGAGAAGTGGAAACATTCCTGCACGAATTCGGCCATGCCCTTCATGCCATATTCTCACGCACCCGCTTCGAAAGCCTGAGCTGCACCAATGTTTACTGGGACTTTGTGGAACTGCCTTCACAAATCATGGAAAACTTTGCAGTAGAACGGGATTTTTTAAATACCTTTGCCCGTCACTATCAGACCGGAGAGCCTCTGCCTCAGGAACTCATCGACCGTATTGTCAAGAGCCGCAACTTCAACGTAGCCTATGCCTGCATACGCCAAGTCAGCTTCGGACTTCTTGATATGGCCTACTACACACAGGACAAGCCATTCACTGAAGATGTCAAATCCTTTGAGAAACAAGCCTGGCAGAAAGCCCAGATCCTGCCCCAACTGGCAGACACCTGTATGAGCGTACAGTTCGAACATATCATGGCAGGCGGCTATGCAGCCGGTTATTACAGCTACAAATGGGCTGAAGTGCTTGATGCCGACGCATTCTCCCTGTTTAAAGAAAAAGGAATCTTCAATACTGAAACCGCACAGCACTTCAGAGACGAAATCCTTTCGAAAGGCGGAACGGAAGCACCTATGATCCTCTACAAGCGTTTCAGAGGAAGAGAACCGAAAATTGACGCTTTGCTTAAACGTAACGGAATTACCAGAACAACGCCACAAAACTGACGACAATGAAAAGCCAGGAAGACAAACAAAAAGAACTGGACCTCCGCTATCTGCGGATGGCCAATATATGGGCAGAAAACAGTTACTGCCAGAGAAGACAGGTAGGCGCCCTGATCGTCAAGAACAAAATGATCATTTCTGACGGTTACAACGGCACCCCGGCCGGATTCGAAAACGTGTGCGAAGATGAGAATAATCTCACCAAGCCCTACGTTCTCCATGCCGAAGCCAATGCGATCACCAAAATTGCCCGCTCCAACAACAACAGCGAAGGAGCGACCATGTACGTCACGGATGCGCCCTGCATCGAATGCGCCAAACTGATCATCCAGGCCGGTATCAAGAAGGTCATCTATTCCCGGCAATACCGCCTGACAGACGGCACCGACCTGCTGAAACGGGCCGGCATTGAAGTCTGCTTTATGCCTTTGGACATGTAAAGAGAATCCCAACCTTTTAAAATAATAAGAGTATGCGCAATTCTTCACGATTCATGCCATTATTATTGGCAATTTGCCTGGTAGCCGGCATACTGATAGGTGTATTCTACACCAATCACTTTTCCGGTAACCGACTCAATATTATCAATACCTCGTCCAATAAAATCAATGATCTGCTCAGGATCATCGACGACCAGTATGTAGATACCGTCAACATGAGCGACATGGTAGAAAAGGCCATGCCACTGATTCTGTCGGAACTGGATCCCCATTCAGCCTATATCAGCGCCAAAGACGCACAGGCATCCATTGAAGATCTGAAAGGCAGCTTCTCCGGCATCGGCGTATCCTTCACCATTCAGAACGACACCATACATATCATCAGCGTCATCAAGGGCGGTCCGTCCGAGAAGATCGGCCTTCTGGCCGGTGACCGTATCGTCACCATCGACGGCAAACCCTACGTAGGAAAGGAAATCTCCAATGACGGTGCGATGAAAAGACTCAAAGGTGAAAAAAACACCAAGGTCAAACTGGGTATCAAGCGTATGGGCGAAAACAAACTGCTCAACTTCACGGTCACACGCGGCGATATTCCGGTACACACCGTAGAGGCTACCTACATGCTGACACCGACCACCGGTTACATCAAGATCAACAAATTCGGTGAGACCAGCTATCCCGAACTTCTTGTAGCCCTGGCCCAGTTAGGTCAGGAAGGATTCAAGAACCTGGTCATCGACTTGCGCGGCAATGAAGGCGGTTACATGCACTCTGCCATCCAGATGGTCAACGTATTCTTGCCCAAGAACAAGCTGATTGTCTATACGGAAGGAAGAAAATCACCACGTGAAGAATACCGCAGCGACGGCCGCGGAACATTCCAGCAGCTGCCTCTGGTCGTATTGGTTGACGAAGGATCAGCTTCAGCAAGCGAAATCTTTGCAGGCGCCATTCAGGACAATGACCGCGGAACCATCATCGGCCGCCGCTCATTCGGAAAAGGCCTGGTACAACAACCAATCGAATTCCGCGACGGCAGCATCATCCGACTGACCATTGCCCGATACTACACACCGTCAGGCCGGTGCATACAGAAACCTTATGAGAAGGGACACAGCGATGCGTACGAGAAAGATCTGCTCGAACGCTATGCAAGAGGTGAATTCTTCTCACAGGATAGCATACACCAGAGCGGACCGGAATACCATACCGGTCTGGGACGTGTCGTTTACGGCAACGGTGGTATCATGCCCGACATCTTCATTCCTGAGGACACCAGCGGAGTAACCTCTTATTACAAGGAAGCCCTCATGAGCGGTCTGGTCTACCAGTTTGCTTTCGACTACGCCGACAAGAACAGGGCAACCCTCCAGTCCATGACACTGGAAGAACTGGTGAAATACCTCCGTCAACAATACATTCTGGAAAAATTCGCCAATTTCGCACAGAAACGCGGACTCAAACGGCGTAACCTGATGCTGTATACTTCACGCAAACTCTTTGAGCGCAACATTTACGGTGCCATCATCAACAACATTATGGAGACGAACGATTTCTTTGAGTTCCTCAACAGTGATGATCCGGCCATCCTCAAAGCCGTGGAGATAATGGAAAAGGGAGAAGCATTTCCCAAAGCTCCAGAAAAGAAAGCTCCGGCAAAGAACAAAAAATAATCTTCCATCCCGCACCCTCAAAAGTGCGGGATATTTTCATTTCAAACAGTCACAAACCTGACTATTACCTATGGACAAAAAAACATTACGACAACAGATCAGACAATACAAAAACAAGATGGATCCCCGGACACGTGCCTTACAGTCACAACAGCTCATGGCACATCTGGCCGGACATCCCCAATTTGTCAGAGCCCGCACCGTACTGCTCTACCACGCACTGCCGGACGAAGTCGACACCCGTCAGTTCATACAGGAATGGAGTGAAAAAAAACAGATTCTTCTTCCGGTAGTTACCGGTGACCACCTGCTCCTAAGGCCATATCTGAACGAAACGACACTGAGCGACGGCAGTTATGGCATTATGGAACCTCAAGGAAAGGATTTTACGGAACTGGAAAAAATAGATCTGGCCATCATACCCGGCATGGCTTTTGACAAAGAAGGAAACCGCCTGGGACGCGGCAAAGGATATTACGACAGACTGCTTCAGCAACTGCGCGACTGCACCATTTATAAGATAGGAATATGTTTCGACTTCCAGTTCCTCGACCATATTCCGACCGAACCGCACGACATTCCCGTAGACGAGGTGATCACCCTCCACACAGTCAGCGGAAAATAATATTACGGATTACCTGAGCCCCCACATGATTGTTGAGCCGTGCCACCAGAGCCTCACGGTTCATCATCAGGTTAGCCCGCAAAGCCGGAGACTTTATCTGGACGTACAACACTTCATTACGGACAAAGGCCCCACCCGTATAACGGGCTATACCTTCGCCCATCACTTCCGGCCAGGCAGCCACTATCCGCCGTTCGTTAAGCGGCGTTTCCAGTCCTTCTCTCCGCAGGAACTGGCGGATCATATCACCGATGGTTTCAGCCTTACACCTTCTCATACTTCACGGCTCCTTTCTCTACATAAAACAACTTGTAATCCTTTCCGGCCTTTTCCAGTATCTGGTCTAGATGATCCCTGTTGGTATCCGTGATGAAAATCTGTCCGAACTGGTCACCCGAAACCAGTTTGACGATCTGCTCCACCCGGTCGGCATCCAGTTTGTCGAAAATGTCGTCCAACAGGAGTATAGGTGTCGTATGGCTTCCGGTGCGCTTGAGAAAATCGAACTGGGCCAGTTTCAAGGCGATCAGATAAGTCTTGTTCTGTCCCTGCGATCCTTCCCTTTTGATGGGATACCCCGACAGGGTCATTTCCAGTTCATCCTTATGCACGCCGTGGAGCGAATAGCCCATGATACGGTCCTTCGCCCTGTCCTTGCGGATCACCTCCAATAAAGGACCACGCTGGCAATGCGACACATAACTTAATCCGACCGTCTCGCGCGAACGTGATATCATATCATAAAAATTCTGGAACACCGGTATGAATTCCTCTATATACTCCTTACGTTTTCTGTAAATCCGCTCACCTTCCACGGCCATCTGTTCTTCCCACAACGACATCAGGGCCTCATCCGGCTCTTCTTCCATCTTTAGCAGAACATTCCTCTGTTGCAAAGCCTTGTTATAACGCAACAAAGCATCCAGATATTCATGATCGCACTGCGAAATGACCATATCCATGAACCGGCGACGCTCTTCACTTCCTCCGGCAATCAGCTCCGCATCAGCGGGTGAAACCAGAACAAGAGGTATCAGTCCGATATGCTCGGCCAGTCTGCGGTAATCCTTTTTATTCCGTCTGAAACGTTTCTTCTGCCGGCGCTTCAGTCCACAATAGATTTCTTCCGGCTCTCCCGATTCATGCACATATTCTCCCTGAATCATAAAAAAATCCTCTCCATGCCGTATGTTCTGCGAATCTACCGGACTGGTTGCACTTTTACAAAAGGACAAGAAATACACGGCATCCAGCATATTGGTCTTTCCCTCCCCGTTATGCCCTATGAAACAATTCATTTTAGGAGAGAATTCCAATTCTGCCTGCATTATGTTCTTATAATTCATCACTGAGATCTTCTTCAATATCATCGGCCGTTTTCCTTTATATTTTCCTGCAAAAGTAAGGTTTATCGGTTAATCGCGAAAAAAATAGCTTATAAATTTTATCAAACGGGATAATTTAGCTACTTTTGCTCCGCTTTATGCGTTCACCGACAATGACGTATATCAAACTCGACAGGAAATAATAATAAAAAATAAAATAAAATGACGAACAACAAATCACATGAAAATGCACTCAACGTAGAACAGTCGTTGAATTCATCCGAGGCTATTATCAATAAATACAGAAACCCCATTCTGTATGGTCTGGCTGCCATTGTCATTATCGTTGGCGGTTATTTCCTTTATCATCATTTCGTAGCTGTTCCTCATGAGCAGGAAGCCGAGCAGCTGATGTTCAAAGGCCAGCAGTATTTCGCCATCGACCAGTATGACAAGGCTCTTAACGGCGACGGACAGGGTTATCCGGGCTTCATCAGCATCGCCAATGACTACAGCAGCACCAAATCCGGCAACCTGGCCAAGCTTTATGCAGGTCTGAGCTATGCACAGCAGAACAAATACAATGAAGCAGTCCAGTATCTGGAAGATTTCAGCCAGTGCAAGGACGCCATGATCTCACCGGCTGCCCTTGGCGCACTCGGCAACTGCTATGCAGAACTGAACCAGTTGGACAAGGCTACAGAAACACTCGAAAAGGCTGCCAAGCTGGCTGACAACAACAGCCTCAGCCCCATTTATCTCATTCAGGCAGGAGAAATCTATGAGTCACAGGGCAAGAACGACAAGGCTTTGGCATGCTACGAGCAGATCAAAAAGAAATATGTCAATTCCATGCAGTACAGCGACATTGACAAGTACATCGAACGCGTAAGCAAATAATCGGACGACGTATGGCTACAGCATTGCATAATCTCTCTGAATATGACATGGCTTCCGTTCCACCGGCCGAAGGCATGCGTTTCGGCATTGTGGTAAGCGAATGGAACCACAACATTACGGGAGCGCTTCTGGAAGGTGCACACGCCACGCTTCTGAAAAACGGCGTAAAGGAAGACGACATTGTGGTCATGACCGTACCGGGAAGTTTTGAACTCGTATATGGTTCTGCCCAAATGGCCAAAAGCGGCAAGGTAGATGCAGTCATCGCCATAGGATGCGTCATCCGCGGTGATACGCCTCACTTCGACTATATCTGTCAGGGAGCGACTCAGGGACTTGCCGATCTGAACACTCACGGTGACGTGCCGGTCATTTACGGTCTTCTGACATGCAACAACCTGCAACAGGCACAGGATCGTGCAGGCGGCATACTAGGCAACAAAGGCGACGAATGTGCAGTTACCGCCATCAAAATGGTTCATTACAAACGTACCTTGTAAATGATTCAAACGAATTTACCATAACATAATTTGACGAGGAGCCGGCTGATCAGAATTAAATGAAAGGCCGGCTCTTTTTTTATCACCTTGTATTGCGGTCTGAACACCAATCCGCTTCAGACTTATCCCCTCCTCTATCTGCTATTCTTTCGGCTCGTATGTACAATATACCAGATAATGACCTTTGGCCATGATCCTAAAGAAATCCCCTTCAACCTCATTGAGCGTACCCTGCCACCAGTAACAGAAGTCATAGACAGGATATCTCAATCCTTCACTTTTCAAATCCACCGCATCAAAATTGAAAACGGATACCTGCTGGCGGGGAAATCCCATAAAGTCCTGCGTATCCACAGCCGGAACAAAGAAACCATAATCCGTCAGCATCACCACTTCCAGCCCCATCCGCTGATACTCCATAAGCAGACTGATATTGCCCAACGTATGATCCTCCCGCTTACCGGTAGCCCCCAAAATGGCAATCCGGCGTATACCTATCGAAGCCAGAAAAGAAACAGCCTTGGTCTGATCATTGGTTTCCTGATCCGGATTACGGTAAATGCGGTCCTGAAAACGCAGCCTGTTCTCTTCCGAAAGGGAATCACCATCCCCGACTATCCAGTCAGGCAGACGTCCGCTTTCCACCAGTGCATTCGTCCCTCCATCACAACACACCACACAGGGTGACTGATCCAGAACAGTCAACGGGAAGGGGTGTACAGGAAACTCACCGTTACCCACAACCACGGCTTCAAATTCATTCATTATCCATTTATTCTCCATCATTCTATCCTTTCATCTGGTTATGACGACCTGACTCACTTCTCATCAGTACCAGCCATTTTCTCCATCCGAAGAAAGCGACTATCGCATACAGTCCGTACAAAGCCGAAGTGAAATACAGTCCCTTGTAAATATAAAGTGCGCAACACACCCAGTCCACAATCATCCACGCCCACCACTGTTCCACGTACTTACGCGCCAGCATCCACATGGCTATCACGCTCAACGCCGTCGTGAAACTGTCCGTCCAGGGCACACTGCTGTCCGTCCAGGCTATCAGTATCCATGCCATAAAAAGCCAGCACAGGATGAATACAACAGTCAGGGGTAAATACCGCTTTAACGGCATTGCAGTAATAGGTATCTCCGTCTCCTCCTGCCTGGCCTCATTCTTTTTCCGGCCTCTGCTCCAGGCTATCCAACCGTAGACCGAAGCAATCAGGTAATAGACATTGATTCCAAAATCAGCATAAAGTCCGGCCTGGTAATACACCACCAGATAAATGGCCGGCATGACGATGCAAGCCAGCCACAGATAAATGCTGGCACGGTATTCAAGCCACAAATAGACTAACCCCACAAGGGTACCAAACAGTTCAAGATAATTCATACTGCAAAGATAACAGGAAACGTTGATATAAATCGAAAATCTCAAAATTATGAGGAATTATTAATTCAAACTGTCTTTTCCTATCGAATAAAAATCCAGATTCCCGGATCCATTCAGCCCGACAGACAGGATCCACCCAGTCATCCGTGGCCAGTAAAGGAATAAGCCCGAAAGCCATCGTTCCATCATGTAAATCCACATTCCTTTAATTTTGCAATATAAAAGTATAATGCTGGTTAAAAATACATTTATTCCCTGCTACCCGACCTGAAAAGGCACGGATTTTGTCTGTACATTGACAGGTAATAAAAGCCATAAGACGCTTGCCAGAGAGCTTCCATTCCTCTGTGTACAGGTCAATTTTACAAATCAATCCGTATGACAACAAAAGAAGATAAAAAGAACGGACTACTGTCCCATGATGTAATGATCATGAATTTTTCAGGAGTATATGATATGGAAAGTTTACCCCACGACAACAAATACAAATGGGTGAACTGCCGGCATCTCTCTGGAACAGACTGCTATTGTGATGAAGACGGAAAAAAAGCCTTGCAAGAAATCATCAGTCACTACCCCGTCAATGGAATTCACTTTATAGATTCCGGCAATTACCATTATGTCACTAAGTTCTGGACTGACAGGATTGACAACCCCTTTGTATTAATCGTATTCGATCATCATCCGGACATGCAACCTTCGCTTTTTGAGAATATTCTTTCCTGTGGCAGCTGGGTAAAAGATATTCTCGACAGTAACGCAAACTGCCGTAAAGTCATCATCGTAGGAGCTTCTGACAAACTCATCAGTTCTGTTCCTCATGGCTATGAAGGCAAAGTTCATTTCTATAGTGACAATGATCTCAATCATGAAGAAAGCTGGAAAAACTTTTCCAAAGAACACATTTCGGATCCAGTATACATCTCCATTGACAAGGATGTACTGTCTCCTGAATATGCAGTCACAAACTGGGACCAAGGCTCAATGAGTCTGGAAGAATTGGAAAAGTTACTTCATATCATCATTCAACAACATGCAGTTTTGGGAATTGATGTTTGCGGCGAATTCCAACCCGCTTCCAATATGGTAGAGAACATGAAGGATGCAACAATTGACGGGCATATCAACAAAGCCCTCCTGCATTTGATAAAGGGCTAAAAAGCATTTTGCTCATTGGATAATGTTTTTACGTTTCCAGTCTATGATATGAACATAAATTGCCTCTTGTTCCGAAGTTAAATTGCCTGGAAGATAGTATTTCATTCCTTTGATAGTCTTTTGCATCTGCTTATCCTTCTGCTTTCATCACTTCTATTGTCACACAAGTACGGCCATTAAGTCCAAGCATCCTCTCTGACACAAGTTTCATTGCAAGTTCTTTTGCATCATCAATGCTTATGGCTGTCAGGTTAAGTGTTTCATGTTTACCAAGTTTTATAACGACCTTTGCATAATTATTTAAAGGTTAACTTTTCGGCGGACGTCAAAATTATAACTGTACTACTGTTATTTTTATCTACAGCATTATAGTCTCGTTTACAAACACTCATGCCAATCATACTGATAATGGATCTATACTTACTTCTTTTTAAAACACTAAACCTTTTTAGTTTCCCAATTGTATTACTGAATATGATAATTATAATACCTCATATTCTGATAATCATAAATTGATACACTATCATTATTAATAATACCATTAAATGAAGTTCCAGACTGATAATCAAATCCGGAGAAGGAAAAATTATTATATACTATCTGTATATATGAGCTTGTTGCAAAATCGAAAATCTGATTATCATTACCATTGAGATAAGATCCTCTATCATAATCAAACATATTAAAGCCATACATATTTTTCTGAATATTATATGGAATATATTTGTTGCGGTTATAGTCAAATAATCTGGTTGCAACAAATTTTCTATATTTATTTCCGCAAATAAACGCTATAGCGGCTCTTTTCTCATCTGTCATTTCCACCAAACTTGTATATTATACTATTACGATGTATAAAAGACATCATATTATAAATCTCATGCGAAGATAATTTGTTTTCTTCAAGATGCAAATAAGCACGGGCATATTCATTAAAAATATTAGTAGAAAATATACCTGGATCATCTGTCCCCAAAACCACTGGAGGAGTATAACTCGATAAAGTATTATTCAACCAGTTCTTTAAATGATATTCCTTTATTTCATCATAATAACTTATTCTTAGGTTACTTGTAGGTAAAGTTTCTATTGCAATACCTTTTTTATTAAGAAAATACAAAACAAGTCCTTGAATTATACACATTTCATTTGGATTAAGAATTCTCCCACTTTCTATTTCAATTAACCTGTCATATTCATCATTGACATTGAAAGAGATTCTATGATAAATCTTCATAATTTCATTTATATCATCATTCTCAAACATCTGCCTTATCTCTTTATCTTTCTCATAAGATTCAATAATAAAAGGATTAAAATCTGAGAAATTCTTTTCTTCCACATAAAGCAATGGATCGAATTTTCTTAATTTCCATGCTTCAGACAAAACGTACGGTGGAAATATTTTTCCATATACTTTATGAGAAAATTCAGAAATCTGACTTTCCAACAAAGGGATACATTGCTGCAAACGGGATTCTTTTGTTTCTTTTATTAAAAACCATAAGAATACCATATCATCAAGCCACTCTCCTTGCGAAATTATACATTTACATCCGGTCTTATCCATCCATAATTGCGGTTCAATACCTATAGCTGTACAGTGCCCTAATCTGTCACCATGTCTTAATTCAAGAAAAAGAATAGCTTCATAAATACTTCTAATACCGGATACTATATGCTTAAAGTCCTCACCTGCATGAAAAGTACAATTGGCTATTCCGTTTTTTCTTAAAAACCTGAATATAGGTGCGAAGACTTCCGGACCAGCATCAAATTCACTTGCGGCAGCATCTATTCCTTTTATTTTACATCCATATTTATTATTAGTTCTGACATACTGTACTAAAGCTAATGCTCTCTTACGTAAATCAGTTCTTAAAACTCTGTGTCTTATTGGAATGTTCTTTACATCCTTCTTCTCTTTCTTCTTTATAAAATGCGCAACTAAGTACAATTCTATATCATCCAGTAAACGAGAATCAGTTTCTGCTTTAGCCTCATTAAACCCTTTATATATTCTTCGCACAAGATTATTTATCTCAAATTTATTCTTTCCAGGAGAAAATCTTCCCTCAATAAAAGATAAATACTTATTTGCCCCTGCACCTGAAAGTTGTAAAAAGCGATTTTTGTAACTTGTCTCTACGCCATATCTCGAAGGGGTTTCAGTTATATATTGAAACTGAGTAAAACCATATTGCGAGCATTGCATTACGGATAATCTATGTATTATTCCCTTAATTAAAAGATAATGATGAAATTTACATGCTATAAAATCATTCTCATATCGTGACAGATAATCAAAAACATATAAATAGAACAATATTTCATCAATTATCGGAAAAAAAGATTTAGTGTTATCTATAAACCATATATTACTAACCGAATATTCATCTACATTATTATCTCCATCTACACCATTGATTTTATTTGAAATAACTTTACATATATACGAACGTATCTTTTTAGCTTCAAGCAATCTCTCACCAAACCTTTCCGGTGTAAAATTTAAAGTTGTCTGCTCAGCCAATTTTCTGACAGAATGTTTATTATTGAATTCATCAGCATAATTTTTTATAGTTTTATATGGATGTTTTAGCATATAATTCCACACAATATCCGACTCCGTAGAACCATTCAAATGTATATGCAAGTCATGTAGCCCAACTTCTTTCGTTAAGAAATTCAATTCCGGCAGATATACTACAGGATGAGATGTATATTTAAACTGACTAAGTTTTTTCTCTATCAAGTATTTTAGTTCTTTCAAAGACATGGTAGATAAAGAATACTCCAAATTGCCATAAATATATCCAGCAATAAGGATAGTTGGAGGGATATAAGTAAGTATATCCATCCAAACATTAAATCCTTCCTTCTTTATATAGATACAATTTCCAATATTACATAATAAATCATTGGATATATCTTGTGGCATTTTATACAGGAAATGAGCAAGACTTTTATATTTATCCATTTGAATCTGTCCCATATCCTCATAAAAATTATCATTTTTCTTTATATCCGACATTCTTTCTATAGAGACAAGTCGTCTCTTTACATGCTCAAATGAAATTATATAATCTTTTGTATTAGCATATTGCTCATATTCCAAAAGACTCTCATTATCGGATAAAAGTTTTATTGCAATTGGATACATGATACGTTAATTTATATTTTATCTATTATTTAATTTTATCCTACACATTAGATTAAAAAATCTATAATAGAAATTTTTATTCTTTTCATTATCATTCATTTGATGCTCTTGTGCTACATTAACCTTATTTTTTAAAAACATCTCTACTGACTCTATTTGTTTTGTTAAATCATTAATAGCCAAACCAACTTTTTCAAGCATTATTGATAATTTTTCAATCTTAGAAAAAATCATATTATTTGACATATTAATATCAAGAAACATTATTTCATTCTCTACAGGTTCCAATGAAAATATAAGTCTTGTAAGATTGTTCTTTTTATTATCTAAGTTTGTTTTCATCTGAAAATCTTCAGACCATCTTATTGCTATCAATAATTTCTCAGACAATTCATTATATTCTTTCAATTTACTTTTTAATGAAAGCAACCTATAAGTTTGTTCTCTTTCAACATAACTCATATCCAGTTTTTTTCTATTATCTTCTAATTTCTCACTAACCTTTATAAGATTATAAAAAACAGGATCAATAAATAATTTGAGTAACGGGCAATCAATAAGCCAATAAAGTAAGCTAAAATCATTCAGTTCTCTCAAATTATACAAATTACTTTTAAATACATATTCGATTTTCTTTGTATTATCAATTATGAGTTCTATATTATGTTTTTTGTCTATCATAGAATCGAAAGAACATTCAACCAAAACAGAATTTAAAAAAGCAATTATATAAGCATTAAATTTTTGACCTAGATTTACATAAGATGAACTATGATCAATGTTTATCATTGTGAAGAAAGTCCGAGTAAATATTCTATTTAATAATTGAGGATATATCATAATATTAATATATGAATATTTCTTACTCCAGTCAATAAGTTTCCTCGAAAGATCATACCATTGTGACGTCATCATGTTTTGGTTCCACACAATGGGATCAAGTTCATCATTATTGATTTTTATTTCATATTTATCTTTTGTAAAAATAGGTTCTAGATAACCTCTAAACTGAGATATTTTCTTTAATAGAAGTAAATCACTATACTCATTATTTGAGACATGCGAATATTGATTCTCTATAGAATGAAACAAAAAGTCTCTTAATATTGCAAAAAGCTTATATATTGATACATATCTAATATAATGATTTGATTGGTCAATTGTACCATGTGAAATTATATCCAGAAATGCTGTATAAGGATTATTTATATCTGAGATTTTTTCTTTTATAATAATAGTTCCAGGTAATGTCTTATAGTAAGAAGACTGCGATTTATATATACTCCTACTATATGCCTCAACCAATCCTATACATTTTGTAAGATCATCATGCTCTAATATAGAACTAAATTTAATTACCTCATCAAGCATATCCGTATTATCTTCAGTTTTTAAACTCTCCACTACATACTTAATATAACATACTCTTACCCAATAATCAAATATCATAAAACATGAATTTTCAGTTTGTTTTGTAAATTGAGCACTAATAGCCAAGAGAGCCTTATTTAAAATATCGTCATTAGTATGAGGCATAAAATCACTACAATCACTCAAAGACTTAGTATCGATCAAAAATTTCATCATTTCTACAGGATAATAACTATCATCATTCACTAAGCTTTTTGCATCTAATGACTTTTGCTTTATATCAGTCCAAAATATATTAATAAACTCATGTATAAACGTAGTTTTATCAAATGATTGTTCATAATCGTTTGATAATAACTTAAGTAGCCTCATTTGTGTCCTTATAGAAAGACCTTCTAAAAAATATATTATTTGATTAGTTACACGAATATTATTAATTTCAAATCCAATTCTAGAGAGGATACAAGTGTAACATTTATTTATTGATAAAGGAGTATTGGCTTTATTAAAAAACACAAGAATATTGTATTCTTTACTTTCTACAACCTCTCTAATAGTTTTAAGATGAATTCTATACTCCGGCTTCAAAACCTTTAAAAGATATTGATTCTCCAAATGATTAATCATATGTGAGAACTCATCAGGATTTCTTTTTGAATAATTACATTCTTTTTCTAAGAAATCTTTACTAAAACTTTCCCATGAGGCCTTTCTTACTAATTTACTATAAAGGTCTAAATCTCCTGTTAATATAGTTATAATCTGCTCAGTAATAAGATATTTTCTTATCACTTCTAAAATTTCAAATCCTTTATTTATATTAGTATCAATATCATCAAAAGGTATTATAAAACATTTTTTACCAAGAACTTTCAATGCGTTATATACATACTTTATGAAGTTATCAATCAGATTATTTGAAGCCTCGGCTTTCTCCATACCTTGCATTGAAACATATAAATCGTCATCCCAATCCTGATAACTATTAGCACTACCCACGCCATCAATAAATGGTAAACCTTTCAAAAGGCTCTTAAATGAAAAATCATATTTATCTTTATCTGTTTTAGATATATTTCCTCTATTAAGATAATCTTTATTGATACATTCTTCTACTAATTCGTGGATGGATGCTATTATACTTATAAAAGGATGTTGTTTACAGTCCAGCAAAGAAGGATCTAATACTTTCAATAAGACCGCTTCTTCCTCATATTTTTGAGATATCTGATATAATGCAGTTTGTAGAAAAGTTGTCTTACCGGCTCCTCTATTACCAAATATTGATATTGTATTATGAACATGGTGTTGCTTTTCAATTTTATTCCCCTCTGGCAACTTAAATTTTTTAGAATTTTCAACCTGATTTCCAATAAGTTCCATCATTTTTTCCATTTGAACTTTATTTACAAGTTCACTATCCTTGCGTACCGCAGCATCAGAATAATCAGTTTCCCTAAAGTCAAGAATAATTTTATTGTCTTCCATACCTATATTAGCTTTAATCTGTTATTATTATTCCAGCTCAAAAATAGAGCTGGAGATTAAATTTTCTTACTCCGCCATCATCGAAAGAAGCATCTTCTCAATATATACCTCCTTCTGTTCTCTTTGGAAATAAACATGATGGTCATTAAACTTCATCTGAACTTCATTTAGATCAAGTATTTCACCTTTATCGTTAAATTCCGACCAATGCAGGACTTCCTTAAATGGAGTATTAGAAATGATATAACTGTTCAGAGTAATATCATCATCACTAAGTGACTTTTCTATTACTTTTATCTCCTTATGTAGCTCAATCTTGCTATCAGAGAAGTGTTTCAATCTTGTAATACCTTTTGGATCTACAAAAGAAATATACTGATGGCTACCCGAAATGAGCCATACAATAAAGTCGGGATAAAAGCCAGAAGCATCAAAGAAGCCAATACCTTTTTTACTCTTGTTTCTAAGTAAATACAGCTCCTTATCCTTCATAAATATCTTTCCTTTCTCCGAATCAGCAAAATGTTGAATATCCATCAGGAAATCCCTCTCTCCAAGATTCAACGGTACCGGACGAATTTCAATAAGACTCGTTCCATTATCCCCTTTAAATACAGTATCATTACCATTAATATACAACAATGGTTGATACAAATGCCCTGATATATGAAGTACATCAAAATTATGACCGGAACCTATCTGCACTGTTTTCATGAATTTATTATTCACAAGCTCATCTTTAATCTGAAGTAACTTTTCATAGAATTCTGATAAATCTTTATGAACAAGAAGATGATATTCTTTTTCAAAGTTAGGATGTGACGAGTCCAGATAAGCGACCTCAACATGGCCACTCATCCATTTACTTTTAATGTTGTTGTATGCTTTCTCTACATATCCTTTCAAAAGCGCAGTTACAATACCTTGCCATAGATTAACACAAATCTTATAATTCCCAAATTCCATAGCTGGAGCAGGGATAGACAGCTCATACCAGTGCGATGACAAGATCATTATTTCTTTCAGCTTAGCTACAGAAAGATTCATATTATACCACCCCTTGTCATTCTTGAAGTTAATCAGATCAAAATAAACCTTATTCCAGTCAATCACAGAAAGATGTTTCAGTGAAAATGTTGCTATATTCATATTTGCCCCCGAATCATTAAGTCCTTTTATTGAGCCCATTGCCTGAATTTTGGCATACATATCAAGAGAAACCGGAGAAGAAACTTTATCAAGCATTCCCGGTTCAACGGTTACAGTAACCGTTTTCTTAAAATCAAATCCGTCCTTTACTTTTAAATATTTCAGTTTCTTCTTACCTAAATCCACTACAGGAAGCACAGGAAGGGTTACTTCATCAAAATCACTGTCGTTTGCAGGAAGCCCCATTTCTTCAAGAAATACTCTTGAATTGTTCCATATAATCAGCCTTTACACCAAATATATTCAATGTTTCTAAAGTCTGAATATTTTTAGGCTTTGAATCGGGCTGCAAAGAAGAATCTAAGGCAGAAGATCTTTTAAGCGACATTTTATATCCTTTTAGACGGACTCCGCGTCCGAAAAGCTGAATAATCTGGCTACCTTCAGAACGGCCTACGTTCATCAATCCCATTGTCGACACTCTCCACGACGACCATCCCTCGGTAAACTTTTTAGAACCTATCAGAATATTTATCTTACTCTCAGGCTTGTTGATTGATTCAAACAAGGATTTATCGGTATAATCTTTGGCCATTGCATTGATTCCTGCATCTACACACTTTCCTACAAGTTTCGAAGCATCACCCACATTGATAACTCCAAAATAGTCACCATTACCTATACGCATTCCTATTTCACCATCAAGACCACGAAGGTTGTCAAGATGAAGAACTGCACCTGCAACAGTACAGTGGAAAACTGTTTTCAAAATATCCTCATAAATCTGTTCCGGAGTCTTATCTTTAAAACTGCGCAGGTATTTAAATGAACGTGTAAAAATAGAATGATTATTCTTATTTACCAGCCCATCAGTCCCTTCCAGAAGATTCCTTATGTTTCGTACAGACTCCAAAGTCTCTTTCACAAACCTCTGGAAAAAGCGTAATATAATTACCACGTCACTACTTTCACGTTCGGCCGCCGCACCGCTGTCTGCAGTAACAGAACTTCCCACAAAGATTGCAAGCGGGCGTTCTATAAGGAACGGTCGTAACTCTACCCCCTTGTCAATATATAAGCGTAGCTGTTCGTAGAAATTAAGCAAACATGCCGTAAGGTAGGTTTGCAGATTATTAGTATCCCATGTATCAACCATATTGAGAATCTGATAATCTTTTCCATACCCGTCATTATAGAAATACTTATAGGAATAATCAAAAAGAGTAGCTTTAGCATACTCCGCAAGCATTTCTTTTCTTTTGGCCGGTGAACTTACGGAATTGATAGCCTGACCAAATGTAGCAGAATATTCAAAAGCAAATCCGTCTTTACTGAGTTTATCTCTATAGTTTTTCCATTTATCACCAGAAGAACCACGATGACCTTCATCCACCAAAACAAGATTATTCCCTTCAAAAGAATCAACAGCTACAGTCTTGTCACCATCTGTTTCTGCCAATTTGGTTATCTCTATAATATCAATGTTCTGATTATGAAAAAAGCCTGATGCCGCATACTTACTGAACTGTTGTGCCTCAATAGAACTCTGTCCGAATTCACCGATATGCTGATTGGTAAGCCCTTCATTAGGCGTAATAAGTATTGTTTTGTTCACCTTTTTACCGGCACGCGACAGATAATGCTGAAACTGTAAAATATTAACATGCATAAGCAGTGTCTTTCCTGAGCCTGTAGCACTCCAGAAAGCCAACTTATTCAAGTCATTCTCTGTAAATTCAGCTATTTCATGATTTGTATCTTTTTCATTATTGAATACAAAAGTATGATAATTACGGATATCCTCAAGAAGCTTTTCCTTATTTGTAAAATATTTATCCAAGTAAATTTCTGTAAAAAGAAGAGAAAGATACTGGAAATATTTCCACTTTATTTCTTTATCCCTGTTTTTACTGATTTCTTGAGTATGCTTGAATATATTATGGTCATACTCAAGCAGCATATCTTCCGTAATCTCATGTCCTACATAAAGTCTGGCTTTCAATTGCTCTGCAAAAATGGATACACCATCTTCCGTATATCCTTCGTATGCAGGATCTTTAAGATTTTCGCTTAATTCCCTCAAAGACTTTGTACCGAACAGATTCAATATAAATCTGTTCAGTACAAGAGAGTTACTCAAAGTTTGAGGAACTGTATTTGTCGTTCTTCTTTGTTTCGCCATAGTTATTCTGCCTCAAACATTCTTTTACTGAATTCCTGTTCTATCAAGGTTACTTTCCACGTATCTGCATCAGTCTTGAGGTTTTCAAGATTGTTGTCACCGTTTACATATATCTTATCAAATTCCTTATCACGAGTAGAATATGCCATTCTTCTAAAAAATTCATTAAGGTCTTCATTTGAAACTTTGGTACAGTCTCTCCATATTATAAGTATATGTTCTCCCTTACGGTTATATCCTTCTACCACACAGATTTCCGGTTTAGGATACGAAATTCTTTGAACCTTAAGCCCTATCAGATAATTGAATGTTTCTATGAGGTCTATTTTCTCTTCCTTAGTTTCATTGTTTCGTGTAATTTTTAATTTTGTATTCCACGGATTCACAAACCAATCTAATGAAAAAAGCGAGTCCTTGGTTTCAGTATCCAATAAGTAGCCAAGCATATAGCCATCAAAGAACTCTCCTCCCTGATCCATTAATGTATTCTTTTTTACTACTAGATTATTTAGCGTATCTTCATACTGCTCAAGACGCATATATTTAAAACAATGACTGCTACCTTTACGACTAACAGGCTTACGATTACTCCAGTCTTCTGAATATATAGCTTTTTGAACACGAGGTTTTGTCGCCGTATCAAAATAATCTCCCATTTCTACAAGAATATATTTACGGTTTCCTTTATCCGCACGATTAAGACTAATAGTAGCATGAGCAGTTGTCCCAGACCCAGCAAAAAAATCAAGGATTTTCCCATTCTTTTGTTCACCTAGACCAGCAATTACACAGTCCATAACATTATAAATTGATTTAGGATATTTAAATGGGATGTTCATTGCAGTTAGTAATCTAGCACCATAACTATTAGCTGAATATTTCTTATCAAACCAACATGACTTAAATCGAAACTTCTTTTTTGTTCTCTGTATATCTATTTCTGAATTATTTATATCTTTCACCCATAATTCATCTATTATAGATTCTACAGTACCTCTTTCAAAAACCCATTTTTTTTCAACTCCATTATTATCAATTGGGTAAACTGCAACTATACCATCTTCTAATATAACATTACGATAATTAGGGTGAAAGTTATCATCACAAACATCTCCAAAGCCAATAATTCTATTATCCTTCACATAAATCGGATAAAAACAATTTTTTGCATCAGTACGTAAATTACTATTTCCTGAATTATCACGAAAAGTTCTAGTATCCCAATCATTTTCGTCTGTTCTTTCTTCTAATCCCAAAGTATTTCTTCCTTTAAATGATGGATACACAAAAATTGCATATTCACTAGAAAAAGATATATTATAACCTTGTTGTCCTGTTGGGTTATGAACTACCGAAACTGGAACAACATCTTTATCAGAATTTAAATCCATCAATAATTGAGATAACTTAGCCTGTTCTATTTCATCTATTGCCACTACCTGAACTCCTTCACTTTCAAGTAATTCATTTGAAATGGAAAGTCTATTTTCCATTAAGCTAAGCCAAGAAGCATGTTTAAACGTATTTTTGTATAATATCTCAGTTGATTTAGCGTTATAAGGAGGATCAAGATAAATACATTTTATGCTTTTATGATATTTTGTTTTTAAGAGATTTAGAGCTTGAAAATTCTCTGATTTAATCAATAATCCATCACATTTTTCATCCAAATCATCAATCTCAGAGATAAGTTTACGTTTAAACTCATCTGTAAAGAACGCTGTATCCAAAACCAAAAAAGGATTTTCCTTCAAGAATTGTTCCGTAAGCGGAATAGAATATCCTGTTACTCCTCCTTCTTTAAAAATGCCACTAGGCTGAGACGATTTTATTTCATTAATAGAAAAAAGTTCCACCCATTCCTCCCTTTGGGCATCATTGGCACAAATCTCTTCATAGAACTTCTCCGGTACACGATCCAAAGTAATACAGTAATCTGTAGAAACAACCATTTTCTTTTTAAGCCACAGCCGTTTCTGAAAGTTCTCCAATGATGCAAGAAATTCTATTATCTTGCTACCCACATTCTTTATTGCCTTAATCACTGTAAGATGTGCAAGGAATGACTCAGTAGTGCGCGCATCTATATCATCAATTTCAAGTATCTCATTCTTGATATAGAAATCAAGCTCCCTCGATAGAAAGCCTTTTAAGTCCTTATGAATAAAATAATCGAATGTATTTCTTGCTACATAATCATTTAAATGCTTTTGAAGCAATGTCCTGCCCCTGTCAGAATCAGTAGAAGTTAAAGTTAATACATCCATTTTAAATTCAGAAGGCAGTAAATTCTTCACAACATTAAACGCAGCTTCAATCAATGTTTTCTGCTTGGTTGCTTTAGGGTAGAGTTCGTATGTAAAATTTATATGCAGTTCATCGTTTATAACCTCAACAGGACATTCTTCATACAAGGCAAAACGACGTTCTTTATCATCTTGTGCCTTATTATTATTTTGCTCTGTTGAAGCTTCTTTCAATGTAAACTCTACATACTTACCACTATCCAGTTTAAAACGATAATTACGGAAATACTCACTGGTTTTTATATAATACTGGTCGGAATTAGCCCAATGAAGTTTTACTTCTTCACCTTCATAAGGAATAGCATACACATCTTTTTTATATCTTCGCTGAGAAATAAAATCGCCTCCATCATAGTATCGGCTAAAGAATGTAGAAAGATGAGAATAAACCTCATTCTCCAAATCTTCAGTATTCCCCAAAGACACAATCCTGGCTTTCAATTCTTTCACTTTAGGCATATCATCAGGAGAGATACCAAGCATTTCGGCAGCTTTACGCGCTTCTTTAAGCTCATTTTCAAGTTCTGCCACTTGCGATGACTTATTGTTATTAAGTACTTCTGTAACCTGAGTTTTCAGGTTCTCATTCAAATACTTCTCTATATCCTTCCTCTTTTGGTTCATTATGCGATATATACCGAAATCCAAATCGGCCTGGTCAAGCATAAAGACTTTCTTGAGTGTCTTTATAAATGAATCAAATTGTGATGTTGCCATATATTATGTTATTTTATTTTCCAATTAATAGTAAACAGTGGTTCTTGGGTTATTGTTGCAGCAAGTGCGTCATTCAATTGTTCTATAAGTTTATCTCTTTGCTCAATAATCTCATCTTCAACTACAAAAAGTTCCTGACGCTTCTGCCTCTGTAACTTTTGCAAGGACTGTATTTCCTTTTGCAAGGATAGTCTTTTTGCGTCGTCAGTTTCAAGTCTGAAAATCCTTTCTTTTTCTTTAATCTGCTTTTTCAGGTCCTTCAATTCCTGTTCCACGAAAGAAGTCTGGTCTTCTGCCCAACGTTCTATCTTTACGCTCTCATCGTTGATAAACTGTTTGTTCCTTTGTTTTATCTGCCCTGAAAGAATATCCAGCTTATCTTTTTCACATTGTTCTATGGACTGTAAATCAATATCCGATGTCTGGCTTGATATTGCCGGAACTGCCATCAGTTTTGAAACAAAATCATCATCCATAAGATTTCCTTCAGAATCGAATGCCGTCGCAAGAAGATGTTCTTCCGAATCTTTTGGAGAAACGTAATGCACTAAGCTCACTTTCAATACACCGGATTTCCCTTTCTGACTCTCTATGATTGAAATCTTCTCACCCTGTGCAGAGTAATCAAAAGTTAATGTGGCATTTGCATTCGTATCTAAGGCTTTTGCTCTTTCAAGCATCCATTGTGCAAGCGGATGACCGATACGATAAGTATAGGCATCATTAACATCTTTACCCATCTTATAAAATCCTGTTTCTATTTCTTTACCTTCAAAAGAAACAAAACCATGAAGTCTAAACCGATAGTTCTTATTATCGACTATATCAATTTTATCTTTAAGCGCTGAAGTAGTCAAAAGCCAAAGAAGACGGTAAAACTCTGACAGACGGTATTCGTCAGTACTTTTTCTAAGCTTTAACTTATTAACGACATCCTTATCAAAGTTTTCAATCAGTTTTGCTTGTGAATCGACAATGGTCTGATCAATTTCTTCCTTCATCTCTTCCTGAAGGCGGTCGAACGCTGCGTCAATTTCTTCTGCAGAACGGCATGACTGGTAGATATCCAAAACACGACGTTCAAAATCAATACCATCCATCGTACTTCCCAAAACTTCATCACTTGAACCGAATACGCCACAGAAAAGATTAAATTTCTGCGACAAGAGTTCGTAAACTCTCTGGTCGGCACGATTGGCCTTATTTATAAAGTTTACAACAACTACGTCATTCTTCTGACCATAACGATGACAACGACCTATACGCTGTTCTACCCTTTGAGGATTCCAAGGCAAATCATAATTGACCAACAATGAACAAAACTGAAGATTAATACCTTCTGATGCAGCCTCAGTAGCTATCATTATCTGAGCTGTGTTCCTAAAATAATCCACAATAGCCTGACGCTTGTCTGCCGATACTGAGCCTGTTATACGCGATGTTCCCTGATTCTTTTCCAACCAGTCATTATAAATCTCTTTTGATTCAGCATCGTTATTCGAGCCATTGAAAAGAACAATTTTACCTTTATACCCTGCACCCTCCAATAATTGTTTCAGGTATAATTGAGTTCTGTTACTCTCCGTAAAAATCAATGCTTTCTCCGGCTGATCGTTCTTGCGTTTATCCTCAAAAGCTACTTCCAATGCCTTTAAAAGACATTCACCTTTCGTATTATGGGCTATACCTAATGCCAATTCATAAATAGCAGTAAGTTCCGCTACTTCTGCTTTAATTCCTTCAGCATCCTCTTTTGAATATTTAGTATCCGGCTTATTTTTAGCATCAGACTCTTCATCTTCTTCATCAGCCCATTCTTCATCATAATCTTCAAATTCATCAATGTCATTCTTAATATCAGACATTGTAGAATCATCATCGGTTTGATTTGATATTTCATTATCTAAAATATCATTCAGCCTGTCAATGATAGTTTTAAGTGTTCCTGCAATAGCAAAAGTGGATGAAGAAAGAAGTTTATGAAGCACCAATGAAATAAGTGTTCTTTGACTGGGGGGCATACCATAACAAGCTTCTTTCTGAAGGTATTCATTAACAAGTTCCGACAGAGCAAGTTCATCATCACTCGGATAATATTCTTGCACCATAGGATGACGTTCCGTGTATTTCACATACTCCTGAACGTCACTTCTCAATGTTCGGTGTATAATAGGACTAATTCTGTCTCTAAGTTCATGATACATTTTATCCTGCCGAAGGCCTACCTTACTATACTTGTCATTAAAACTCTTTAAACTGCCAAAATAATTGTCATCAATAATAGATATCAGCCCAAACAGTTCCTTCACATTATTCTGTAAAGGTGTTGCTGTGAGAAGAAGCTTTTTAAAACTCTTGAGTCCTTCTTTCAGTACAGATGTGGTTTTATTGCCCGTTTTATATACATTACGAAGTTTATGGGCCTCATCTATTACAATCAAATCCCAATCAATATTCTCAATATGACGAATTTGTTTCTTGGCAAACTGATATGAACAGATGACAATAGCATCAGTAGTATCAAACGGATTACGATATTCAGAGGTTATTATCTTGTTGAAATTCTTATTTTCTAGTATAACAGAAGGCAAAAAGAATTTTTCCGCCAGTTCCATACTCCATTGCTTCCTTAATGTGGCCGGAGCTATGATAAGAATTCTTCTGTTACGTTGTGCCCACTGCTGGGAAATAACGAGAGCTGCTTCTATAGTCTTACCCAATCCTACTTCATCTGCGAGTATAGCTCCCATACTTAAAGGCGAGCGAAAAGCAAACAAAGCAGCATCAATCTGGTGAGGATTTAAATCTACCTGTGCCTCTGCCAAGACACTCGTAAACTTATCATCATCAGAGGAGTTCCGTTTCCTTGTCAAATCCCAAGCTATATATTTTTGTTGTTGTGGTGTAAACAAATTTTTTCACAAAACCGATAATATTCACAATATATACGTAAAAATCAATATATGTTTTTTAAAATTCTACAATAATCAGCTATTATCTTAATACAAAGATATTTTTAATTATTATATTATCCAAAATAAATAAACTAGATTCTACAAAACACAAACATTTCAGTTATTGTAAAGATTAAAATATACAATAAAAAAAGCCCCATTAGTAATAATTCATATAAATCAACTAACAAGGCTGAAAATACATCCATAACAATTTTTTCTCTATTTAAAAGAACTTAAAAAGTCAAATAAGCCTTTAGATGGATCATCATTATCAGATACCAAAGATATTATCCCACGCTCTTTTAAAACAGTCTCCTCAATTTCATTAGGTTTTGTCAAGAATATAAATGACTTTGGACGGTATTCCTTATATTCGCTCCATATTTTATTAAGTTTATATATAAGAAATCTCATATTGATATCCTCTAAACTATAGCCAATAAACAATATAGTTTTACCAAGCATGTCTGATCTTAACTTTATATCTAAAGGACTTGAAAATTCCAGCCTTTCAAAATAACTACTTTCTGTTAATACAATTGAATCATCATCAGAAAAATCGCCATGAAACTTAATTATCTGAGTAACTCCATCCTTTATATTCACAAAATCCTTTACACTTACTATTTTCGTGTATTTTTCTTTATAATGATCAAAAGCTTTTTCAAGCCATTTATCATAATTTGTTGTATATATTATCGGAAAACCTAATTGTACAATAAGTTTATGAATATCAGACTTTTCAATTTTTATAGTTGAATCATGCCATTTAATATCCATATAACTTCTTAATTCTCCAATAGACTTTTTCTTTATTTTATAATACTCCAATAAAGACTGATAATTAGATAAAGATTTAAAAATTTCAGGAGCATAACCTAATAATTCAGCTACTTTATCTATCAACTCACTAAAGTTAGGTAATCCTAAATTTCTTGAAACACCAGCGCCAACAAATAATATCACGTTCTTTTGTGTAATTGCTTCCTTCAGTTCTTCTAATTTTTCCATCATTATTCATCCTTATTTATAAATTCTACAAATTTGCTTAATGCTATTCCTCTCATACTGATTTTATTCTTCTCTTCTACAGACATTTCTGCAAAAGTCTTATCAAATCCTTCTGGAATAAAGACGCAATCCCACTGAAAAGAAAAGTCACCTTTTGGGGTATTAGTTATACACCCTTGTATTTCTCCTTTGAAAATATTAAATTTTTTCCCATCAACGTAACAAAGAACAGTTGTAGCAACAGCTTTTGAGCTTGCATCTGGTGCCCCCAATATTTTAGCAAAATTGTTAACGCCTAATTTATCCCAAAAAATTTGAGTAAGCCCTCCGGGTAATCCATTGATTCTTTCTAAGAACAAACCGGTGTGTTCAACAATTAAAGGTCTTCCGATCTCTCTATAAGCCTTTAATGCTTTGTCATTAACTAGGACATCTAAATCCTCTGTTTGTAGTTCTTCCAATTTAATATTTTTCCCAACAACCTCAATATCATGTTTTTCCAAGAATTTTTGTATCTCTTTTAACTTATGAGAATTGCTAGATAATATTCTAATTTTCTTTTTCATGATTCAAGCCTTTAATAATACATTGACGTAAGTTTAACGAATTAGGAATATCTATAATCTGATAATTAGCAAACATTACATTATCTTTATAATGCTAAAAAATAAAGAATTATAAACAACAACAACCACTATGATCACAAAAAACAAAGTTATAGAATTATTTTCTATCATCAGATGATTTCTACAATTTTTTGATGCCATGATAGCAAAATAGAATCATTGATAATTTTATTGTTAACTTTTTGAGTGCAATCACCACATTTTACAACTTTCTCTAAAAGTATTACAAGAAATAGTGACACACAGTTTACTTTGTTCCAAATCCGCAATATACCCAAATTACATTAAGATTATAAGAAATAGAATATCATCCAACCTCAAGTTTACCCTCACTTTCAACAATCTGGAAATTCCGGATGATTCAATTTTTTTATACTTACCCCTCCCCATATATCCTTTTTCCAAAACATCCTTCACCCCTTCACCATACCACTTAATCCATTAATCCATAACATATTAAAAAGTGAAGGATACCCTTCACCTTTCACGATAACCCCTTCACCTGACCTGCAATTCACAAAAACTCGAAGAAAGTCCTTCACCACTCCTTCACCTTGCCCTTCAAACGGGATTTTGAGTCAAAAAAGGCAGTTTTTCTGTCCAGACAGAATAGGAGACTTTCCAAAAAGTAAGCTTTACTTTAAAAAAAGTAAGGTTTACTTTTTGGAAAGTAAAGCTTACTTTTTTCAAAAGATGCCGAAGTCTTGAAAAAGCATAATTTTATGTATCTTTACAAATTAACATTTCAAAGGATGTAAGAAGCATAAAGTAAGGTGAAGGATGGGTATTCACCTGTAATATATTAAATATCAGTATATTAAAATACAAAATGAAGAGGTGAGCCATTTTTTACGAAATCACTCCTTGGGAGCAGGTCATTTCGGCGGAAAACGGGGTACCGGATTCGGGTTTGTCACTGTCTTTATCCGACAAAAAAAACAAAATAAGGAAAAACGCAGGGACAAATTCAATAATCTTTACAAACATAATCTGAGACGCTTTCTCTGACACAACCATTAAGAATGACCCTCGCCCATAAGGAAACAAAAGGCGACGCACCCTGAACAAGAGTGCGCCGCCCAAAATTCTATCCTATCCGCTTTCCGTTACAGATTCAGACGGATACTGGCCCCGACCTTGAAACAGAAACCCGGTTGGGGAATATTACCCAAATCATAATAGGTGTGGTTTGTCAGATTGTTACCTTCCAGATAAATCCGGTAACGGGGAGCAGTCCATTGCAGACGCAAATCAAGCAGGGCATACGGCTCATAGTCCACCAAGGTGCCCACATCGTTGACAGAAGCATATTTGATGTAGCTTCCCATGCGGTCCTGCCATCTGAACGCCCATGTAGCAGTCAGCTGACGCCAGATACGATGGTCGAGTGTGGCCACCAGCTTATGTCGCAAATACTCCAACGCATAATTGGACTTGTAGATCTCCACTGCATCATGCCGTTTCTGATAAATATAGGTATAACCCAAAGACAGACGGTCCAGCAGGAAAGTTTCGCCGAACCATTCACGGAACATCAGGGCCGCATTGGTCTCCACGCCATAATTGTCCAACTTGAAGTTGGCTGAATGATACACGTCGTCGGCCTTGTACATGACCCAGTCTATCATGTTCTTCCCTTTGTGGTAGAAACCGGTCACTTCCATATTGAGTCCGGGACGACGGTACTTGCCGCCGACACTGAAGGCCTGCGTTTCCTCGGGCTTCAGACCGACATTGCCTTCCTGAGTGGGACTTTTATAATAAAGATCCGTAAACGTAGGCATACGCAAAGCCATATTCCAGGAAGCAAACAGTTTCCATTCACGCTGCGGCCTCCATGAAATGTCTACACCGGGATAGAAATGGTAACGGTCGTCGTAGGCCGTATTCTTGTTGGCCATGACACCCAGGGAGATGGTGGTTTTGGGTAACAACACGTTATGCTCCAGATAATAGCTTACGTTCGTACGGCTGTCCTTCATCCGATACTGGCGTCCGTCGTGCCAGGGTACATCCACATACTGGGCCGGATCCATCGGACGCCCCAGACTGGTACTGAAAATACCCTCGTTACGAAACTCTGCACCGAATGAGGTCTTTCCGGCTACGGTCGTAAAATAAGCATTGATATTGGTGCCATACACATCCGTACGGTGAAAATTCTCACCGGTGTCCGTATGGCGTATTAACTGAAAATGATCAAGAGAGCGGTTCCAGTAAACGGTCGGCGCAAGATGCAGCCATCCCACACGGGTCTCGGCCTGCACGGAAGCCAGATAACGCCCTGTCTCCTCATACTGATCATTATAAAGGGCTGAATAGAAGGTGTTCGCACCATACTTCTGCTGGCTATAGCCGACCTGCCATCTGACTATGGCCTCGGGTGTGGTGTAACTACCCTGATAATAGCCGCGCCACATATCAAAATCGCTGTTCAACGTGGCTCCGTCCGAACGGAGAAAACTGCCCGACATCTGGTTCTTCCACTTTCCTTCCGACAGGTTAAGGCGCAATCCTCCACCCCCCAGTCCGTAAGAACCGCCGGTAACGTCTGCTTGAACAAATTTCTGTGATTCGGCAAAGGTCACGATATTAATGGCTCCACTGAAAGCCGAGGTACCAAAGACTCGGGCGGCCGGACCTTCAAGTATTTCAATCCGCTCGATGTCTTCCAAAGCCACCGGAAAGTCTGCTGCCAGATGGCCCGTATGCGGATTGCTGATATTGACCCCGTTGAGCAGAATCGTAATCTGGTCAAAAGTACCGCCACGGATGGAAATATCGGTCTGTATACCCATACTTCCCCGCTGGCGCACATCTATGCCAGCCGCATACTTCAATAAATCATTCACACTCTGTACAGGCGCATTCTCAATGGTCTTGCGATCCAGTACAGTCACTAACCTCGCCGCTTCGGCTTGCGTAAGCGGCACCCGGCTTCCCATCACTTCCACGTTGTCCATCATATATTCATGACTGACTGTCTTGGACTCGGTCTGCGCGCTGATGCTTCCTGCATTGGCAAAAGTCAATGTAGCCACGCTCAACACACCGATGTTCACTTCCTTGAACAGGCAGTTAAACAATGAATAAGATTTGTTACTGAAGTGCTTGAAACGAAATACCGGACGCGGTAATGTTTGTTTCTTGTACATAAAATAACAAAAATAATTAAATAATTAATAAAATCCGCCTTTTGGCGGACTGCAAAGATAAGAGGATTTTTAGGAATTTACGGCATACCGCCCTCCAAAAAATGAATGAGGACGGAGCAGTCCGTATCTGTTTTCCGGACACGGAAGTATCAATACGGAACTTATGGCCGAACAGATGCGCACATACAAGAATCTGGCATACAGCGGCATAGAAAAGTGCCGTGTCGCGCCACTTCTGATACGGTTTGCCATACAAATAAAAAATGAATCGTATCTCACCTGATGTTCCGATACGATTCATTTTACTAAACCTGAAAAAACAATCTTATCCTGTCTGATTATCTTATTTCCGACAATGGAATCGGCCTGTCATCACGGCTTTACCCGGATAACCGTAAATGAATATGGTGACATTTCATACTGGAAATCACGACTTACCGTCGTCGTCGTCACCGAAGGGCTGACGGCTGTTTCATCGGGTTTTCCGGACAGAACCGTCACTTCCGCATCTGAAGACCGGTCAGCAAGGAAAGCCATATCCAGACCGGCCTTGACACTCACCGGAAGCATATTGACTAGCTTCAGTATCACATCGCCGCTCTTCTTATCCTTCACCACAGACACGGCTATGCGCTTGTGTACATTCTGACCATAACGTCCTTCGAGGGTCAGTTCGGACGGCAGATAGTCACTGCCCGAATTCTGTCCGAACATCTGCTGGACATAATAATCGGTGGTCAGTCTGACCTCTGTATTGGTGAAATAGATCAGATCAGGACGCCACTGCGTATAACCGTCCTTGGCCAGAAGCGGCGCATAGGAGGTCATGCTGACCACATCACCGTTACGCTCAACAGAAGTCAGGAACAGGGCGGTAGAAAGTGCAGTCTCCATATTGTTGACCCGACCGGGTGCATGAGCCGCATACTCACCCAAATAGACTTTGGATTTGGTGCGGTCGTAACGGTCGTAATAATCCTGATTGTAAATAAACCAGCCCGGAGAATTGTAATTATGCTCATCCACCATAGGCAAATCCAACTCGTCTGCAAACTTCCATCCCTCATCATAATCTGCCCCTTCACAGAAAGGACCTGACGTACCTATCACGGTAATATCGGGATAGTGCTTTTTGACGGCATCGTATATCATCCGGAAACGTTCCTTGAATACCCGTGTAATCAGATCTTCATTGCCCAAACCAATATACTTCAGGTTGAACGGTTCGGGATGACCGGCCTTGGCACGCTCACGGCCCCACCTGGTCGTACGGGGATCGCCGTTGGCATATTCTATCAGATCCAGTACATCCTGCACATACTGATCCATCTCATCCATTGGAATGCCTCCCTGCTGGCCGTGGGTCGTCACCAAATCCCTGGAATAATGACTCTTTCGGGTGGAATTCTGACATGGAACACCGGCTGCCACCACAGGAAGCGGCTCCGCACCGATATCCTCACAGAACTGGAAATATTCAAAATAGCCCAAGCCACGGGTCTGATGATAACGCCAGATATTGGGTGCCGGCTTACGGGCCTCAAGCGGTCCGATGGTTTCTTTCCAGTGATAGATATTATCCAGGCCGTCGCCATGTGCCAGACATCCTCCGGGGAAACGGACGAAACGGGGGTGAATATCCGCTATGGCCTGTGCCAGATCGGCTCTCAGACCGTTTTGACGTCCCTTGAATGTTTTTTGCGGAAAGAGGGAAATCATGTCGAGCGCATAGCTACCGGATGTCAGAGGCTGTATCACCAGTCTGGCCTTGGGCTCGTCGGCTTTGGATGTCAGGGTCAGCCCGCACTTTTTCCAGTCAGAAGACGACACGGTCAGACGGGAAGAAGCCAGAACCGTTCCATCCGGTCCCACCAGTTGTACGTTCCATTTGCTCTTACCTTTTCCCTCCATATTTCTGGCAAATACAGAAAGGTCATATTTTTCGCCTTTCTTCACAGCCATACCGTCAAATCCGCCATTGACCAGGCTGGCACCGGGCTGCACCACTTTCAGAACCGCATAATGCGGATTGTTCTGATGCAATGGCTGGTCGGTCGCAATATCCATACTCATTCCCTCTCCGTCGATCTGCCATGCATAACGGCTGTTCCAGTTCTTGTCCCTGTTGCCGTCGGATGCCGAATATTCAAAATCACGGTTCTGTACGAGTTCGGCATAAAGTCCGCCGTCGGCAGCGTAATTCAGGTCTTCAAAAAACACGCCGATCAGGTTCTCGCTGATGGGATAGGCCTGTTCGCCTGTCACTTTGATCCGGGCTTTTACGGTATCCAATGTGGCAAACCGCGTCTGGTCGTGTTCAGCCCTTTCACCATGGAACATGCCCTTATAGGCACGGTAATCCCTGTACTGTTCCAGATGTTCTATCATCTGATAAGGTATTTTCAGGGCATAGCCTTCGATGGTTCCTTCTCCCCAGCGGACTGTTTCGGGAACGGCCTTTCTCTCACCCGCATCCTGATAACGCGACAGCTCGGCCTTGTCAAAAAAATCCTGCGGTTTCCAACTGATGAGATCCGGTGTAGAGGTATAGGCCATAGCCGTTCCCTCCTCATCCAGATTCCAGAACAGGTGAAGGACGTTGTCTCCTGCATTTCCTGTCAAATAGGGTTTATAGATTCTCTTCACCGGATTGAAATCGCATCTGACCAAGGCTGCTCCTCCTGCCAGGTCATGCCAGTCCGTCCCGTCCTGGCTCCAAAGGAACCTGAGCCCGCTGCGTCCCTGATCATGAGCCGTAGCGTATGGCATGATATAGACAGAATCAGGCTGTGCAGCGCCTATATACATTTGGGATGACCAAAGAAGCAATCCCATCAGCATCCATTTTTTTGTTTTCATGTGTCTGATCTGTTTTTAGTGTATTCAGTTAATCTTATACCGGGCATCCGGCACATATTTTCTCTTGTTGGCCTGCCAATACTGCTCCAGACGGTCGGCCTCATCCGCAGTCAGATGAATGACGGCACCGTGCTTGGGGGCATTGAAGTTGGTAGACTTCATGACGCCGTCATTAAACCGTCCCAGGTCCTTAAAGGTCATGAAGTCGGTGGTCTCCGTAAATCCGAAATTATGCGGGGTCACACTATAGACATCATACATCAATACCCAGCGGTCCTCGCCTATACGTTTCCACACGGTGGGCGCTTCGCAAGCTTTCGGCTCGAAATCATACCATTTGGGATCGTATACATAATCTCCGCTCATTCTGTCGGAAACGGCCTGCTTGATACCCGGCGTGCCGTCATGTGCGACATAAAAGAGGTGATACTTGTTACCTACCCGCGTGATATCACCATCGATGGCAGAAACATTCTCATCGGGATACTCGAACAGCAGCTGGGGCAGACTTTCAATGCGGTTGAAATCATCGTTGACATACACATAGTATAATTTATTCCTTTCATTACGGAAACGCATGGTATAGTATATCATCAGTTTTCCTTTCTTCTCGTCATAGCCGATCTCCGGCGCCCACGCACATCCGATTTCCGACAGTCCGGCGGTCAGTTCGCTGAAATTGATGTTTGCACGGTTCCAGTGTATGAGATCCCATGACTTCATCAGGACCAGTCCTTTGTTGTTGCCCCATCCGTAGGCTTTGCCGTCGCGCTCCCATTCCGTTTTCCGATAGCCGTCTCTTTGGGCAAATACATGCAAATCGGTCATGGCCAGATAGAAAGCGCCGTCCGGACCGCGATAGATATACGGATCACGAATACCATGCTGGTTGGCAATGGTATCACCGGCCAGAACCGGCTCTCCGTCATTCACGGCCGTAAAGGAATAACCGTCACGGCTGACCGCCATATACAGGCCATGCGTTTCGTCCTTATGGAATACCATCAGATAAGCGCTCATGTCCTTTTCCTGAGGTACGGCATTCTTATAACGGAAACGGCTGAATCCGGCCTTTCCCTTACCTGCACTGACAAGAGCTACACGAAGGGCGAAAAAGCCCTTATAAGCGTTATGATGCATACCGGACACGTCTATGTTTTCGGCCAGAAGAGTCCACGAAAGTCGGTCTTCACTCACCCATATTGAAGCGCGGTTACCCTGGTTCTTGATCCTGACCGTAAAATTCCGGCCAATGGTATTGGGTTTCTCCGTCTTTTGTCCGGCATGGCGGTAAATCTCGAACGTCTTTCCGTCGGACATCAGCCCGGCAAAGGCTTTTTCATTGTAATACAGCAGCAAACCGGCCTTGTTGCCTTTCGTAACCTGCACATCAACTTCTGCCACGTAATTCTTGTCTTCAGCCGTAACCATCAGCAGACGACCGTCAGCCGGTAACTGTCCCTTTGCTTTCATCCATAAGGTGTTATCCTTGATCGTCACGGCCTTTTGAGCATATTCTTTCCAGAACATCCACTGCAATCCCAATTCCTTATCCGAAAAATCATCTGAGAGTTCCAGGCCTTGAGCCTTATATTCTCCTGCATTGACGGGATCAGCTTCCGATAGGGTACGGCACCAGCCGTCCGACGTCCATTCCACCGGTTCGATAAGGGTCTGGCGTCCGAGCGTGTAATACCCATTGGCGTAAGCGTGATATACAACCCACCAACGGCCGTTCACGTCGTCAATCAGTGTGCCATGACCTTTTGACCACCAGCTATCCCTGACACTGTAGGTATGTACCAATGGATTATATGGCGAATTTTCCCACGGTCCCAACACATTCTTCGAACGGGCCATCACAACCATGTGACTGGTAGCCGGACCGGCAGTTCCGCCTTCGGCAGAAACCAGATAATAGTAGCCTTCATGAAAAAACAGTTTGGGGGACTCCAGATACATGCCCTCCGTTTTCCAATGCCGCGGAATAGGCCAGCCGTCATACACCTTTTTTACCTCACCTCTGACAGAAAGACCGTCCTCAGACAAAGCCACGACCTTGCCTTCCGACAAATAGAGATAACGGTTTCCGTCCTTGTCGACGATATGTCCGGGATCAATACCACCGACTTTCAGATCTATCGGCTCGCTCCACGGTCCCTGTATCTGATCCGCCCATATCACCCAGTTTGTTCCTGCCGCCGGATAATAAATGTAATAGCGTCCCTTGTGCTTGACCAGATCGGGCGCCATGGCCGAACCTTCCCATTCGGTAATGGCCCGACATACCGGTTCCCAATGTTCCAGATCACGGGAATGCCAGATCAGGAAACCCGGAGAATAATAAAACGGAGAATGGGTCATATAATAATCTTCCCCTTCCCGCAAGATTGTGGGATCGGGATAATCCCCTTTCAACACTACTTTGGGATAATGGTCCGCATAAACCACTCCCACCAAACACCAGTAAAACAAAATTAAAAAATACTTTCTCATATCAGCTTAGCATTAATATCATGTTGCAAAATTAATTCTCTACCCTTTCCTGCAATAGGGCAATTTAATGCGGATATTGGGTCATTTCTGCTCATTTGCGCCTTCTTCCCTGAATTGTGTCGGTGTCATTCCAAACTCTTCCTTGAAATGCTGATTGAAATACTTAATCGTATTGAAGCCGGTCAGATCGGCAATCTCACTCACGCCAAGCTTGGTGGTACGCAACAGCTGGCCTGCCCGTTTCAGTCTGACCGAACGGATGAACTGCAAAGGGGTCATATTGACAATGTACTGCAATTTACGGTTCAGCTGCGTACGGCTCATCCCGACATCCTCGCTCAGGTCCGCAATGGAATAATCCGGATTATCCATATTCTTCTTGACTGAATCCAGAGCTTTCTGCATCAGTTTCTCATCCAATGACGTCGTGGTAATCTCCTCGAAAGAAATTTCGAGCGAATTCCGGAACTGCTTCTGCCTTTTGCTCTGCTGGGCTATAAGCTGATCGATACGCGCCAAAAGCACATCCAGACTAAAGGGTTTGGATATATAGGAATCTACCCCGGCTTCATATCCCTCCACACGTGCCTTGTCTGAATTTCTGGCCGTCAGCAGGATAAAAGGTATGTGGGAGGTCTGGATATTGCTTCTCAGACGACGGCAAAATTCCGCTCCGTCCCGTTCCGGCATCATCAGGTCGGACACGACCAGATCAGGAAACTCTTCCGTAACGACCTTCTCCCCTTCGATTCCGTTCCGGGCTGTCAGAATCCGGAAACGGTGACCGAGTTCTTCTGCCAGGAACTGACGGAACTCCTCGTTGTCTTCCACAATCAGGATCTTTTTCTCTTTGGAGATTTCATTCCGGGCAGGATCCTCCAACAGTTGGGGGTCGTTTTCCGTCACGGGTTCCGTTTCTTTCTCTTCTGTCTGTAAATCAGCCGGCAGATACAACGTAAAGCGGGTTCCCTTACCCGGTGTACTCTCAACCTCCACTCTTCCACCGTGCATCTTCACATACTCCTTAACCAGATGCAGACCGATTCCGCTACCGGGATTTTTTCCATCATAAGGTCTGTCGGCCTGATAGAAACGGTTGAATACAAAAGGAAGATCCTTCGTGGCAATGCCGCAACCGGTATCACAGACCTTGATCACGGCTTCTGCATGCTGACTGTCACCGGCTTTCTCCAGAATCACTTTAATCTGGCCGTGCGGTGACGTAAACTTAAAGGCATTGGATAACAGGTTGCTCAGCACCTTGTAGATTTTTTCATAATCATAGCAGACCTGCCAATGCTCGGTCTCCGATTCAAAGACCAGTTCTATTTCCTTTTCCACCGCCAGACTGTCGAACTGCCGGACCACATTTTCTACAAAGGAAGACAGATCGTTTTTCTTCAGATCCAGTTTCTCGCCCCCCATCTCCAACTTACGGAAATCAAGCAACTGGTTAACCAGATCGAGCAAACGGCCGGCATTACGATAGATCAGTTCCAGTTTTTTTCTGACCGGTGAATTTTCCGTTTCACGAATCAAAGTGTCCAACGGGGTGAGAACCAGCGTCAAGGGAGCCCGGAGTTCGTGACTGATATTGGTAAAGAAAGAAAGCTTCATCCGGTCGAGTTCTTCGCGTTGTTTCCGGGCACTTTCTTCTTCCGCCTTTTGCTGACGGACACGCATTTTCTTTTTCCAACGCATCACTATATAAACTACCCCTGCAATGGCAAGCAATACATATACCGTCCAAGCCCACGGAGTAGCCCAGAACGGCGGCATCACCACAATGGTCAGCTCCGCAGGAACCTTGCTCCACTTACGGTCACTGTTTGCCGAATAGACCTTAAACAGGTATTTGCCGGGTCGCAAGCCGGTGTACGTGGCCTGTCCGGCTCCATCAGTCACCACTTCATTCCAGTCCTTGTCATAACTTTCGAGCTTATAGCGATAGTAGGAACGCGCCGGGTTGACATAGTTCAGTCCGGAGAAGAACAGTGTAATGAAGTTCTCGTTGTATCTCAAACGGATTTCAGACATTCTGTTGATATGCTTTTCCAGAATGACATGTCCGTCATAGGCCTCATTTGCCTTCAGGGGGGTATTAAACAAACAGAATTGGGTAAAAACCGGTTTGTTCTCACTTTTATCATAAACAATCCGGGACGGATCGAAATAATTAAAGCCATGAACGCCACCGAAGAATAGCAGACCACTACGGGTCTTTATCGCCGTATTCTCATAAAACTTCCCGCTCTGCAAGCCGTCAGCCACACTATAACCGGTGACTGAATAGCCCGTACCGCGGTTGTCTTTCCGTTTTTCTACCTTACAGATTCCATTCAGCGTTGAAGCCCATACCACACCGTGACGATCCTCCAGCAAGGCAGTCACCGCATTATTGGGAAGTCCGTCCGCTTCCGTCAATCTCAGACTCAGTTTCCCGTTGCCGTCGAGAATGATCAGGCCATCTTCCGTGCCATACCATTCCTTGTCCCGGCTGTCTCTCAGCATACAGAAATACTTGGTTTCCGCATAGCCTTGCTCTTTCAATCCGGACGGTATCCACACACTGTCTTTTTCCACATCATAACAGTACAAGCCGCTGTTACCCAATGCCACAAAAGAATGGGAATCCAACGGATAAATGGCATGGACGACCTGATAAGGTTTCAGTTCCGGATGCCGGTCGCTCAACATGTATTCAATCTGACCGGTGCGCGGATTGAAATAACCGACTCCTTCCGTCACACTGACCCAGAATCGTCCTTCGGGATCTTCATACATCACTCTGGATATGTTCTGATTGGGGTCGGACGTGAGATTTTCCGTTGAATGCAGATAATTCCTTATCTTGCCGCCATTGATACAATAAAAGCCATGAAGGAATGTCCCGATCCAGAGATTGCCGGTATGGTCCTTCAAAACGGAAAGACAAATGTCATTGGGTTGAAGCGCAAAGATCTTCTCCATATTTCCGGTAACCGGATCAAAACGGAATACGCCATTGGCTCCGCCTATATACAGTGTGCCATCGGTATCTTCATCAAAACAGCGGATATTTTCGTTGGTAATTGTAGAAAGATGGTCCGCAGTATGCCCCAGCATGAACTTACGCATGCTGGGATGATAATAGCAAAGTCCCTGAAAAAGCGTGCCGACCCAGACTCCTCCGTTATCGTCGGCAAACACCGCGGAGATGTCATTGACCAAAGAACCTCCGTTGGTCAGTGAAATGGAAGGCAAGGAGGTTACCTGAAAGGTTTTGGCATCAATGACACGCAGACCGGATCTCGAAGTTCCGGCCCACACGTTTCCTTCTGCATCCATATCCATGGCCGTGAAGAAATTGGAATATCCGGAAATACCGGCCACCTTCCGCCAGGTGCGTTCCATCCGATTGAAAAAATAAACACCCTGGTTGTACATCAGCCAGATATCACCGTCCTTATCCGGATGAAGGCAGACACGGTCCGTATACCGGTTGATCTGATTTAGAAAACCGCTTTCCTGAAATACGAATTCGGATGATGAATAGTCCCAATAACGGATCAGTCCACTGTCATACACAATCCAGCACAGATTCTTGTACTGAGCCATCTCTACCGGTATGCCGTACCGGCGGGTAAATGCACTGTTACCTTTCTCAACGACCTGCAGGTTTCCCGTACCGGTGTGATACAGATAAACGGTATTATCTTCCGTGACAAACCAGTAATTCTTCCGCTGATCGATAAACAGATTCTTGATCCGCTGCCGGATGCCCATTGATGCGAGTTCTTCCGTAATATCATAATCGTACTGACCGGTCTGCAGATCCAGCAAAAGCAAATAGCCCAGTTCCTTCAGCCACATCCGCCCTTTACTGTCGTAATATTCCTTGGGAGGACGGTTGTAGTCCCACACATACTTACGCTTCTTGTCATACTCAAACTTATCGAAAGTAGCCCCATTGTAGAGATTGAGAATAAAGCCGGTCTTGACTGCCAGACATCCGTCTGCCGTCATGGTCAGACTACGGATCTGACTATCCGAAAGGCCGGCAGAAGCATCGATAAGCCTGAATACATATTGTCTTTCCTGAGCTGATGAAGAAACGAACTGTCCCATAAAAAGGATCAGAAAGGAAATGACCGTTCTCCATCGGTTTGCAGTATATTTCATGGTATTGAATTGATTTGATTGTTAAATATACAATATTTCTTTCAAAAATAGCACTTTTTCAACGGAGGCATTAAGTCATTTTATACACAAAACAGGATAATTTGTTGCATCACCGCTTTTTTTCTCACTTTAATATGCTGCCACTTCCTTTTTAAACCGTCCTGTCTGCTGATTGGTTCAAATTGACTCAAAAGATGTCTGTTTTGTCAAATTGCCCTATAAAACTATAGCCTAAATTTGCGACGTTATCATCAACTACATTTTTGCAGATCATTATGAACCATAGTTTTAAACAAATTGCATCATGAAAAAACACAATAGACGAATCAAAGAGTTCCTGGCACTCTTTTGCCTGCTGTTAAGCGGACATGCACTTTATGCACAAACAGAAAACTTATGCATGCATTTCGATTTTGAACACACCGACGGCAGGACGGTATCCGACCCGGATCATTCCGGCATTTCGGCCACTCTGATGAACGATGCCAGTGTGGACCAGATGGGAAAATTCCATA
>ERZ791680.456-NODE-456-length-44885-cov-3.394379_pt1 | contig 44885 bp, 39 predicted proteins | sample MGYA00510051_ERZ791680 | MGnify/ENA primary metagenome ERZ791680 (study PRJEB30046, sample SAMN00715238) | human gut metagenome | study: EMG produced TPA metagenomics assembly of the A metagenome-wide association study of gut microbiota in type 2...
TTATTATCAGATGATATCTGAATTAAGAATATTGAATATTATATTCACTTAAATGTTATTCTTCTGTAACATTTACAGTTTCATTGTCTTCTTCTGAAAGACTGATTTCATCATCTTCTGAAAAATCAAGCACTTCATCGTTATCGTCAGCATGTTCCTCTTCAATAACCATATTATCAGTATCAAGCTTGATATGCTGATAACGCGGCATACCTGTACCGGCTGGAATAAGCTTACCGATAATAACATTTTCCTTAAGACCAATAAGTGGATCGACCTTACCGTTAATAGCGGCATCAGTAAGAACCTTAGTAGTCTCCTGGAATGAAGCTGCTGAAAGGAATGAATTAGTTGCAAGTGAAGCCTTAGTAATACCAAGAATAATTGGTGTACCTGTTGCTATCTGCTTACCTTCTTCTTCAAGCTTTTCATTAACTTCTGTAAATTCTATTGTATCTACCTGTGAACCAGGGAGAAATTCTGAATCTCCTGCTGAATCAACAATAATCTTCTTAAGCATCTGACGAACAATAAGCTCAATATGCTTATCATTGATTTCAACACCCTGTACACGGTAAACCTTCTGAACTTCACGAATCATGTAATCCTGAACAGCTCTTACGCCAAGGATTCTTACAATATCATGAGGATTCTCTGAACCTTCTGTAATCTCTTCACCGGTAGCTACAATCTGACCTTCCTGAACCTTGACTCTTGTATCTCTTGATACAGGATAAGCCTTTGATTCACCTTCATCGTTAGTAATTACGATATCAGTCTTCTTCTCAGTCTTAGAGAAACTTACAGTACCACCAAATTCAGCAAGAACAGCAAGAGTCTTAGGCTTTCTTGCTTCAAAAAGTTCTTCTACTCTAGGAAGACCCTGTGTAATATTATCACCGGCAACACCACCAGTATGGAAAGTACGCATAGTAAGCTGTGTACCAGGTTCACCGATAGACTGTGCTGCGATAATACCAACTGCTTCACCAACCTGTACTGTCTGACCAGTTGCAAGGTTAGAACCATAACATTTAGCACACACACCGATATGTGAACGACATGTAAGAATTGTTCTTATCTTAACCTTCTCAACACCCGTTGCCACAATAGCCTTAGCTCTGGCAGGAGTAACAAGACGGTTAGCAGCAACTATTACTTCACCTGTCTCAGGATTGATAATATCCTCAGCAAGGAATCTTCCTGTAATACGCTCTTCAAGTGGTTCGAGTACATCGGCCTTAGCATCACTGTTAGCTGTCGCCTTATCATTAACAAAGTCTGATACATACATACCAGGAATTGCTCTGCCTACGCTACAGTCATTTTCACGAATGATAAGATCCTGTGATACATCAACAAGTCGTCTTGTAAGATATCCTGAATCGGCTGTCTTAAGGGCTGTATCTGACATACCCTTACGTGCACCATGAGCTGAAATAAAGTATTCCAAAACGTCAAGACCCTCACGGAAATTAGACTTGATAGGAAGTTCAATTGTATGACCTGATGTATCAGCCATAAGTCCTCGCATACCGGCAAGCTGTTTAATCTGCTGGTTAGAACCACGGGCACCTGAATCCGCCATCATGAAGATGTTGTTATACTTATCAAGACCTGCAAGAAGGGCATCCTTTAACTCTTCATCTGTCTCCTGCCATACCTTGATAACATTCTTATATCTTTCTTCATCCGTTGAACGGCCTCTGTTATAGTTCTGTGCGATCTGTTCAACCTTCTTTTCTGCATCCGCAATAAGCTTCTTCTTGATTGGTGGCACTGTCATTTCTGAAATAGAAACAGTCATGGCAGCTCTTGTTGAGTATTTATAACCCATTGCCTTAATATCATCAAGAACCTCTGCTGTCTTAGTTGTACCATGTGTATTAATAACATGCTGTAAGATATCCTTAAGCTGCTTCTTTCCAACATGGAAATCAACTTCGAGTACGAATGTATTATCCGGATTAGTTCTGTCTACATATCCTAAATCCTGTGGAAGTATCTCATTAAAGATTAATCTTCCTAATGTAGATTCTGTGTTACCATATATTGTTTCTCCATTAGCATCCTTCTTCTCAACACGGACAAGAATCTTAGAATGGAGTGTTATTATCTTATTCTCGTAAGCTAAAAGAGCTTCATTGATACTCTTAAAGAACTTTCCTTCACCCTTGGCTCCCGGTCTTTCCTGTGTAAGATAGTATATACCAAGTACCATATCCTGTGAAGGAACGGCAACAGGACCACCATCTGATGGCTTAAGTAAATTGTTAGGTGAAAGAAGCATAAATCTACACTCAGCCTGTGCTTCAACTGACAGTGGAAGATGGACAGCCATCTGGTCACCATCAAAATCGGCATTGAACGCTGTACATACAAGTGGATGAAGCTTAATAGCCTTACCTTCTACAAGGATAGGCTCGAATGCCTGAATACCAAGTCTGTGAAGTGTAGGAGCACGGTTAAGCATAACAGGATGTTCTCTGATAACATCTTCAAGTACATCCCATACACATGTCTCAAGATGTTCTACACTCTTCTTAGCTTTCTTAATATTATCTGCAAGACCACGTCTTACAAGTTCTCTCATTACAAATGGCTTGAAAAGTTCGATAGCCATTTCCTTAGGCAGACCACACTGATAAATCTTAAGTTCTGGTCCTACTACGATAACTGAACGTCCTGAGTAGTCAACTCGCTTACCTAAAAGGTTCTGACGGAAACGTCCCTGCTTACCTTTAAGTAAATCTGAAAGAGATTTTAATGCCCTGTTACCCGGTCCTGTTACCGGACGTCCGTTTCTACGTCCGTTATCAATAAGTGCATCAACAGCTTCCTGTAACATTCTCTTCTCGTTACGGACAATGATTTCAGGTGCGCCAAGCTCCATAAGACGAGCAAGACGATTATTTCTGTTGATAATTCTTCTATATAAATCATTAAGATCTGATGTTGCAAATCTGCCACCATCAAGCTGTACCATAGGTCTTAAATCCGGTGGAATTACAGGAATTTCTGTAAGAATCATCCATTCAGGCTTAGTTCCTGCTGTAAGGAACGCATCCATAACTTCAATTCTCTTAACAAGTCTTGCTGCTTTCTGTGAAGTCGTTGTTGCAAGCTCTGCTTTAAGCTTTTCAAGCTCTGCTTCAAGATCAACACTTCTTAAGAGTTCAAGAATAGCCTCAGCACCCATTCCTACTCTGAATTCATCGCCATACTGGTCATATAATTCTCTATATTCCTGTTCTGATAATATCTTCTTAAATGGAATATCTGTTTCACCTGGATCTATTACAATATATGAAGCAAAATATAATACCTTTTCAAGGTTCTTAGGTCCGATGTCAAGGATTAAATCCATACGGCTAGGTATTCCCTTAAAGTACCAGATATGTGATACAGGAGCTGCCAAATGAATATGTCCCATACGGTCTCTACGAACACTCGCCTTAGTTACCTCAACACCACACTTATCGCAGACAATACCCTTATCCTTAATCTTCTTGTACTTACCACAGTGACATTCCCAGTCCTTGCTAGGTCCAAAAATTCTCTCACAGAACAAGCCGTCTTTTTCCGGCTTTAATGTTCTGTAATTGATTGTTTCTGGTTTTGTAACCTCACCATGTGACCATTCTAAGATATTCTCCGGAGAAGCAAGTTTAATCTGAATCTTATCAAACTTCATTGACTTATTTGATAAATCTTTCTTTGATTCTTCTGTCATTATAGTGCTCCCTTCTATTATTCCATAATATCTATGCTGCCATCACCATAATCATCCATATCATCTAATGAATCATTATCGTCATAATTGGCATCTTCAACATCCACAAAGCCTTCATCACCAACCGTCTGGATTGTAGATCCATTCTTAGCGTATTCAGCTTCATCGTCCTTACTGTTTCTTCTGTATCCGCCATCATCAAGCACTTTCTTGAAATCTGTAACCTCATATTCTGAGCTTTCAAGAAGACGAACTTCATTATTATCCTTATCAAGAACTCTTACATCAAGTGCAAGTGACTGAAGTTCCTTAAGAAGAACCTTGAATGATTCAGGAATACCAGGTTCAGGAATATTCTCACCCTTAATAATAGCTTCATAAGTCTTAACACGTCCTACAACATCATCAGACTTAACTGTAAGGATTTCCTGTAATGTATATGATGCACCATAAGCTTCAAGTGCCCAAACTTCCATTTCACCAAAACGCTGTCCACCGAACTGTGCTTTACCACCAAGTGGCTGCTGTGTTACAAGTGAGTAAGGACCTGTTGAACGTGCATGAATCTTATCATCAACAAGGTGATGTAACTTAAGATAGTGCATGAAACCGATTGTTACAGGACTATCAAAGTATTCGCCTGTACGTCCGTCACGAAGTCTTACCTTACCATCTCTTGCAATTGGAACACCCTTCCACTCTTCTCTATGTGCTCTGTTATCAGATAAATACTTAAACACATCAGGATCAAGTACATCCTTATATGCTGCGGTAAATGTTACCATATCAGAAGGATATTCTTCACCATCTTCTTCTGCTTTCTTTCTTTCTGCTTCAAGTTCCTCATCATCGAACGGATGGTTAGCATATGCATTAGCCATATCAAGTGTATCCATGATATCATGCTCATCTGCACCATCGAATACAGGAGTCGAAATATTAAAGCCTAATACCTTTGCAGCAAGACTTAAATGTATCTCTAATACCTGTCCGATATTCATTCGTGAAGGCACACCAAGAGGATTAAGTACGATATCAAGAGGACGGCCATTAGGAAGGAATGGCATATCTTCTACAGGAAGAACTCTTGAAACGACACCCTTGTTACCATGACGTCCGGCCATCTTATCACCGACTGAAATCTTTCTCTTCTGTGCTATATATATACGAACTGACTTATTAACACCAGGCGCTAATTCATCGCCATTTTCTCTTGTAAATGTCTTAACAGCTACAACGATACCATATTCACCATGAGGTACTTTAAGTGATGTATCTCTTACTTCTCTTGCCTTTTCACCAAAGATAGCTCTTAAAAGTCTCTCTTCTGCTGTAAGCTCTGTTTCCCCCTTAGGAGTAACCTTACCTACAAGAATATCACCGGCACGTACCTCTGCACCGATACGGATAACACCGTTCTCATCAAGATCCATAATAGAACCGCTGCTTGCTGATGGAATATCTCTTGTAATCTCTTCTGGTCCTAACTTAGTATCTCTTGCTTCTGTTTCATACTCCTCAAGATGAACTGATGTGTAAACATCATCTCTTACAAGTCTTTCACTAAGAAGAACAGCATCTTCGTAGTTATAACCTTCCCATGTCATGAAACCAATAAGTGGATTCTTACCTAATGCAATCTCACCATTCTGTGTTGATGGACCATCGGCAATTACATCTCCAACCTTAACTCTGTCACCCTTTAATACAATAGGCTTCTGGTTATAACAGTTACTCTGGTTACTTCTTACAAACTTAGTAAGTGTATATTCATGAATCTTGCCTTCATCGCTCTTAATAACAATTCTGTTAGATTCAGAAGATAATACAACACCATCTTCTTCTGCAACTACACATACACCTGAGTCAATAGCTGCCTTATTCTCAATACCTGTACCAATTACAGGAGCTTCTGTTGTAAGAAGAGGCACTGCCTGACGCTGCATGTTAGAACCCATAAGTGCTCGGTTAGCATCATCATTCTGAAGGAATGGAATCATAGATGTAGCAACTGAGAATACCATCTTAGGAGATACGTCCATAAGGTCAATCATAGTCTTATCAAACTCTGATGTTTCCTCTCTGAAACGTCCTGAAACTGTATTCTTGATGAAATGTCCTTCTTCATCTATCTCGGCATTAGCCTGTGCTACATGATAATCATCCTCTTCATCTGCTGTGAAATATCTTACTTCATCAGTAACTCTTGGATTCTTAGGATCTGTCTTGTCAACAATTCTGTATGGGGCTTCAACGAAACCATATTCATTAATTCTTGCATAAGATGCAAGTGAGTTAATAAGACCGATGTTAGGTCCTTCAGGTGTCTCTACAGGACACATTCTTCCATAATGTGTATAGTGTACATCTCGAACTTCAAAACCAGCACGGTCTCTTGAAAGACCACCAGGTCCTAATGCTGAAAGACGTCTCTTATGGGTAAGCTCACTTAATGGATTATTCTGATCCATGAACTGTGAAAGCTGTGAACTACCAAAGAATTCCTTAATAGCTGCTGTTACAGGCTTGATATTAATAAGTGACTGTGGTGATATACCGCTTAAATCCTGAGTTGACATTCTCTCTCTTACAACTCTTTCCATTCTTGATATACCAATTCTGAACTGATTCTGTAAAAGTTCGCCGACAGCTCTTATACGTCTGTTACCGAGGTGATCAATATCATCCTTAGATCCCACACCATACTCAAGATGTAAATTATAGTTAATTGAAGCTAAAATATCTTCAACTGTTATATGTTTTGGAATTAAGTCAGCAATATTTTCTGAGATAGCTTTCTTAATATCTTCAAGTTCTGTATTATTAGCTAAGATATCTCTTAACACAGGGAAGAATACATGCTCTGTTACACCAAGCTTTTTAGCTTCCTGCTTATCAATATCAACCCACTTAGTGATATCAACAGCCATATTAGAAAGCACCTTAACCTTAACAGTCTTTAAGGTTCCGTCATTACCTCTGCATTCTACATCAAGAAATACTGCTGGAACGGCTGCATCCTGAATCTTAGTTGCAGTCTCTCTGTCAAGCTTATCTCCTGCACTTGCAAGTACTTCACCATTGCCATCTACAACATCCTCTGCAAGAATATGTCCGGCAATTCTGTTTCTGAATGAAAGCTTCTTATTAAACTTATATCTTCCGACTCTTGCAAGGTCATATCTTCTTGGATCAAAGAACATTCCTGAAATAAGTGATTCCGCACTATCTACTGATAACGGTTCACCTGGTCTTAATTTCTTATAAAGCTCTAAAAGACCTTCCTGTACGTTAGTAGATGTATCCTTTTCCATAGTAGCAAGAAGCTTAGGCTCTTCACCGAACATATCAATAATCTCTGCATTAGAGCCAAAACCTAAAGCTCTGATAAGAACAGTTACAGGAACCTTTTTATTTCTATCAACCTTTACATAGAATACATTATTAGCATCTGTTTCATATTCAAGCCATGCACCTCTGTTAGGTATAACCTGACTGCTGTAAAGGAATATCTTTCCATACTTATCTTTCTGGATATCATAATATATACCAGGTGAACGTACCAACTGGCTGACAATTACTCTCTCTGCTCCATTGATTACAAATGTACCAGTCTTAGTCATAAGAGGAAGATCACCCATGAAAATCTCATGAGTTGTAATATCACCAGACTCCTTATTATGGAGCATTACTCTTACTTTAAGAGGAGCTGCATATGTTGCATCTCTTTCCTTACATTCTTCAATAGAATACTTGACTTCATCTTCGCACAATTTAAAGTCTATAAATGAAAGGTTAATTCTTCCATTGTAATCAGCGATTGGAGAGATGTCATCAAAAACTTCTTTTAAACCTTCATCCAAAAACCACTGGTAAGAATCTTTCTGAACTTCAATAAGGTTAGGCATTTCAAGAACTTCTTTCTGTCTTGAGTAACTCATTCTGATACTTTTGCCTGACTTTACCGGACGTATTCTGTTTTTCTCCATTGACGTTTCACCCCTTGTGTTTATTTTTATATAATATAATCAGTGTGAACTTATCACACATGCTTTGAAAATGCTTATTTTCAAAGTAAATAGTCCATAATATTTTATGAAATATTGTATGGACAGTTAATATGTCTGCCAAAAATAGGCATAAACATACCACAATAGTGCATTGTCCATAATATCATAGCTTTTTATGGATGTCAACACTATTTCTAAAATTATTCATATTATTACTATATTTTGCATTATGCCAGACTTATAATATTAACTGCCTTGCAGGTAGGATTTGACTTTAAAAACACTCATTTCTTATTTGACCCGGGCAAATTTAAATCAGTTCAAAATATCAAAAAATCGTGAACGGTTCACATTTTTTTATTTAACATGAATACTTTTAAAGTCAAATCCTGATTAATATAATTAATATGAATATAAAGCAAACAATCCCTGATAAAAGGACATGCCATTTATCAGGGATGTATACTTACACTGCCTTTTTAATATATTGTTAAAAACAGTTAAATCTGTGCTAAATATGCAATAATTACTTAAGAGTAACCTTAGCTCCTTCAGCTTCGATCTTCTTCTGGATATCTTCAGCTTCTTCCTTAGAAGCGCCTTCCTTAAGAACCTTAGGTGCTCCATCAACAACTTCCTTAGCTTCCTTTAAGCCAAGACCTGTTACTTCACGAACAACCTTGATAACCTTAACCTTGTTAGGACCTACTTCTGTAAGTTCAACGTCGAATTCGCTCTTTTCTTCTGCTGCTGCACCGCCTGCTGCTGCTGCAACTACAACACCTGCTGCTGCTGATACGCCAAATTCTTCTTCACATGCTTTAACTAAATCGTTTAATTCTAATACTGATAATCCCTTAATAACTTCAATGATTTCCTGTGTAGTCATTTTAAATTCTCCTTTTTAATAATATTGGGAAAACTTCCCTAAATCAATATATAGCCTCATAAGAAGCCGTTCCAATAACATTGCAGATATTATTATGCAACTTCGCCGTTCTTTTCAGCGATCTGCTTAATAACACGAGCAAAGTTTGTAATAGGTGACTGCATACTGCCAAGTAACTTTGAAAGAAGCTCTTCTCTTGATGGAATAGTAGCAATTGTCTTGATACCATCAACATCATAGTAAGTTCCTTCAACAACACCACACTTAAGTTCAAGTGCATCAGCTGTCTTAGCAAAATTAGCTAAGATTCTAGCTGGAGCTGTAGCATCTTCCTTACAGATAGCAATAGCTGTTGGTCCTTCAAGCTGTTCTGTCATAGGCTCGAATTCTGTACCAGCGATAGCTCTCTTTACTAAAGTATTCTTATAAACCTTGTAAATTACTCCTGCTTCTCTTAACTGCTTACGAAGCTGTGTGTCCTGTTCAACAGTTAATCCACGATAATCTACTAAAACAACGCCCTTAGCGCCATTAATAGCAGCAGCGATTTCATCTACGATAGGCTGCTTAAGTTCTACCTTTGCCATGAATCAATTACCTCCTGTTAGATTACATTCCTTACGGAATAAAATTCTGCCTTCGATAAAATTGAATTTCATAGAGCAGGGTTTGTTCCACTAACTCAATAAAAAAGTCCTCCCATGCAAGACGGGAGGACTGAATAATTCATCATCATAATAATGCTAAAGCATTAATTAATGTTATATCCTCGGTAGGCGTTTGTCTTTAACCCTTGCGGGACCATACTGTCTTAGGCAAAATATAAATGTGATTACCACACTTGTGATAGTATACTATCATTATATATAGGTTGTCAACCATTTTTTATATTTTTTCAATATAAATTAGCCAATGTACTTAACTGTACTAACCTTAACACCAGGTCCCATTGTAGAAGTAATTACTACGCTTCTTAAATACTGTCCCTTAAGTGTTGATGGCTTAGCCTTAACGATTGCATCCATAATAGCCTGGAAGTTGTCCGATAACTGGTCTTCACTAAATGAAGCCTTACCAATTGGCACATGAATGATATTTGTCTTATCAAGTCTGTATTCAATCTTACCAGCCTTGATATCATTAACAGCTTTAGTTACATCCATAGTTACTGTACCAGCCTTAGGGTTTGGCATTAAGCCCTTAGGTCCGAGTACACGTCCTAAACGTCCAACGACACCCATCATATCAGGAGTAGCAACTACTACGTCAAAATCGAACCAGTTATCGTTCTGGATCTTTGGAATAAGTTCCTCAGCTCCAACGAAATCTGCACCTGCTGCTAAAGCTTCATCAGCCTTTGCACCCTTAGCAAATACTAAAACCTTAACTGTCTTACCTGTTCCGTGTGGAAGAACAACAGCACCTCTGATCTGCTGTTCAGCATGACGTCCATCACAACCTGTTCTGATATGAGCTTCAATAGTCTCATCAAACTTTGCAGTAGCGCACTTCTTTACAAGAGCACAAGCTTCTGCTGGATCATATAATGTTGAGCGGTCAATATTCTTGGCAGCTTCAACGTATTTCTTTCCTCTTTTCATTATAAAAAAACCTCCTAGTGGTAATATCGGAAGGGTATGACTTTCCTCCCACATATAAACAATTAAATTATCAAATTAGTCTTCTACAACGATACCCATACTTCTAGCAGTACCAGAAATCATTGAGACAGCTGCCTCGATTGATGCAGCATTTAAATCTGGCATCTTAAGTTCAGCAATCTTCTGAACTTCTGCCTTAGAGATTGTAGCAACCTTTGTCTTGTTAGGTACGCCTGAACCTGACTTTATGTTACAAGCTTTCTTAAGAAGCACAGCTGCCGGTGGAGTCTTTGTGATGAAGCTAAAGCTTCTATCAGCATAAACTGTGATAACTACAGGGATGATTAAGTCACCCTGATCAGCTGTCTTTGCGTTGAACTGCTTTGTAAATTCTACAATGTTAACACCATGCTGTCCAAGTGCTGGACCAACTGGTGGAGCCGGTGTAGCTTTGCCGGCAGGAATCTGTAATTTAATATATCCTGTTACTTTCTTTGCCATTTTAGGCACCTCCTAAATAAATTGTGGTAATTGGCGACTCACTATTCGTTCGTCTCCCACGTTCGCTTTATGCGAACATTTACATTAATCTCACATCTGTGAAACCTATCTCAACCGGTGTTTCACGGCCGAACATCTCAACATTAATTGTAAGACACTGCTTACTTTCATTAATGTCTGTAATCTCCCCAACTGTGTTCTCCCAGGCACCTGAAAGAATCATTACCTGGTCACCGACTTTACCGTCAAACTGTACTCGAACACCGTCAGATTCGTCTGAGCTTTCAAGTATAGATTCTGGAAGTTCAATTCCAAGTGATTTAATCTCAGCCGGAGTAAGTGGTACTGGCATTGATCCAGGACCAACAAAACCTGTAACGCCTCGTGTATTACGAACGATATACCATGTATCGTCGTTCATAATCATGTTGATAAGGACGTATCCAGGAAACATCTTCTTCTTAGCAGGCTTCTTAGTTCCGTTCTTTACTTCAACTACCGTCTCAAGTGGAACAATAACCTCTAACACCTGATCAGAAAGATCTCTGTTTTCAACTGTCTTTTGAATGTTTTCCTTAACCTTATTCTCATATCCTGAATAAGTATGAACAACATACCATTTTGCTTCGTCCATCTAATCACCTTTTCCTTACTTTACCAAGAATTCGATACCAAAGCGGACAACAAGGTCCACGATTGAAATGATAACACCGATTACAACCGATGATATCACAACTGCAGCAGTTTCCTTTGTAAGTGTCTTCTGGTCAGGCCAAATTATCTTAGCGAACTCAGCCTTCAAGCCTTTAAACCAGCTTTTTTTCTGTTTTTTTTCTTTAACAGTTTCACCCATAATATTAACCTCACTGTGACAAACTACTTAGTTTCCTTGTGTAATGTGTGTGATTTACAGAACTTACAATACTTCTTAGTTTCCATTCTGTCCGGATGAGTTTTCTTTTCCTTAGTCATGTTGTAATTACGCTGTTTACACTCAGTACATGCCAATGTTATCTTAACGCGCACAACTTCCACCTCCAATTTTTTAATATTTGTAGGTGTATAAATATCTTACAACAACAGGATTATATGCCTTATACAGGAGCTGTTATCCTGCATACCTGTGTCCCTTTCAAAGATATTTACACCAATTGGCTTTTTTTAGGCATAAAAAAAAGACCGCTTCCATAGCCTTTTTAATATATCATAGTTTCTCTATGTAAGTCAACACTTTTCCTATACAATTTCATTTTAAGACAATTTTTTTATTTTTTTTACAATTTTATTTTACTTAAAAATTATTTTTGTTGATTTTAGCTAGTGACATTTTTACTGCAAAACTATATACTGTAACTATACAATCAGGTGTATATTAATAAAGAAACAACATATGCAAAAAGGATTTTGCATTTTACATAATACTAAGGACAAGGAGGTTACTGTTAATGATAAGCAATGTTTATTCTTATTATCTGTCACATTATGGTAATAAATATAATTCAAAATACGAATCACATACAAAAGCACAGCTTAAGACTATATCTGGTAAGGTTATGAAGATTAACAGCCAGACTCCGGCCTACAAGCTCGATACATCCGAAGATGCACAAAAATATGCCATAGATCTTAAGGAAAATGCCAGAGAGCTTGTAATAATTGCCAATGACCTTACTGATAAGGATGGCTCTATTAATTACAGAAAGGCAGCCTCTTCAAGTGATCCTGAGGCTGTTGAAGCCGCTTATATAGGAAGTCCTGAGGATGACTCAATTGAGGCACTTGATATTAATGTCTCTGAACTTGCCACTAACCAGATTAATATCAGCAATTTTCTTGCTCCTGATTCAAAACATATCGAAACCGGAAATTATTCCTTTGATGTTAATATTGGCAATCTTACATACGAGATTGAATTTGATGTTGATAAAAAAGAAACGACAAAAGATATACAGGATAAGATATCAAGACTTCTTAATAATTCCAATATTGGTCTTAATTGTGAGGTTGTTACCGATAGTACCGGCAACACAGCTTTATCAATCGAATCTGATACTACCGGCATAAGTAATACTAATAAGAATGTTATCTTCTCAATCAAAGCCAATGATGATGCTTATGATACTTATAGTGAAGATAATTCTGTATATACAAGAAGTATGACATTAATTAACACCCTCGGCCTTAACAGAGTATCACAATATCCTAAGAATGCTGAATTTTCCATCAATGGAGTTGAACATACATCGACTTCTAATGATATATCCATTAATAAGAAATTCGAGCTCTCATTTAACAAAACCACTGACGGTCAACCTGTAACTATCAGCCTGCAGACTGATAAAGACTCAATTACGGACAGTATAAATGAGCTTGTAACAGGATATAATCATTTATTATCTGTATCTAATAACAGCAACAATGATAAGTTTGCCGGAAATGCCAAGCTTCGTAAGGAATTTATTAATCTTGCAAAGACATACAGCTCACAGCTTAATCTTACAGGACTTAATGTAAATGAAGATGGTCATATAGATATTAATAAGGATACTATAACAAATGCGGCCGACAGTGGAACACTTAATGATATATTTGCCGGTCTGTCATCCTTTAAGGATGCCTTACAGGATAAAGCAGAAGATATTGTATTTAATCCCATGGATTACGTCAATAATAAAATAATTGCATATAAGAATCCATTAAGGGTTGTCAATGACCCTTATAATCTGTCAGCATATACAGGAATGATGTTTAATGGATATATCTGATGATTATAATAACAAAGATATTACCAACTTATACCAATAATAACAGAATTTTAACAATATACAGCCAATAAATACATCTTATAGATAACAGTACATAGATACCTCTTTTAAAAAATGCCTGTCAGCAGTAACATATACTGCTGGCAGGCATTAATAATATTATTAAGGGGTCAAAAACAGACTGCAAAACCAGCCTCTTATATTAAAAAACTTGCGCAATCCTCTTTGCTGTACAACTCCATGTATAATCCTTATTAAATAATTTATATGCATTATCCACAAGCTTGTATCTTTTTTCTTTATTTATCAACAATTCTTTTGATATCTCTACACAATTATTATAACCATCAGATTGGTACAGTCTGACACATTCTGATAATGGAATATCTGACTTATAAGTACTGTAATCTGTTACTACTGCCGTCATATTTGCCATTCCAGCAAAGACCCTGTCATGTATCCCACTCTTAAAAAATGGAGAAGAATCCAGCATAACCGCATATTGAGCTATTTTTGAAGATGACATTGAAAATGTGACAGGTCTTTCCCATGTTATATAAGGACTGTCCGATTTATCATATCTGTCCCACCAGTCACCTAATACCGTTAGATGTGTGCCATTTTTTATAAATGCATCTGCAAGTTTTTCTCTATAAAAATTCCTAAGATACATCTCAACCGGATATACATAATTCATCAATTCAGTAAACGTATATACAGACTTTCCTGATGAATAATATCTGCAGCCATGCTCATTGTCTGCATTCTTTGTTTCAACAGATATATTATGTATCACATTCCCGGAATATATGCCACTATGAAAATCCAAACAGCTTGTACAATTAAGTACTGTCTCTAATGCATTACACATTGTAATTGCCGTATTCTCTCTCATCATCTCAAGCATTGCTTTCATAATATCTGAAATAGCGCATCTGGCATCGACATCATATCTTAACTTCTCATTTTCACAAAGATAATCTGCTGACATTATCATATTCAGATATCCGGCAGGATTTCTATATGTTCCTGGAAATATTATATCATTTTTCTTATTATCATATTCTGTATATGCCATAGCTTTGTCAGAACTCAATACTGAAAAAATGACATTTTTAATATGTGGATAATATTCCTTTACATAATTACAATGGTTTCTGTCAACTAATACCACATTATAATTATTCAGTGTACACGACAACGTGCTATGATGATACAACGGATTATCAAGGATATAGTTATAAAATGGTGCATTTATATGGTCAAGATAATAGCTTCCATCATCTAAAACCATTCTTGGCAGACGTGAATTAAAATCTATAACAGCTCTATAATTCTTTCCAATAAAACTCTCCAGCTTAAGTTCATCTGCCTGCATATGATTAATCTTACCCAAACCGCCTGCCATATCCAGTTCACATATCTGTGTATCAAATCCAAGCTGTTCAAATGCATCAGATAGTCTTGATATAAAAAATGCCGCACTGTTATAACACAGACTTCTCGTGGTAAACATCAAAATTGTACTATCTGTAGATATTGTATTCAAGACAATCTCCATTCTTCAAAATATCATATTAATATTCATAGCAAGACATATTATCATCTAATGCAAATAATTAAAACTTTGCACTTGTAACTTACTCTTATGAATACATATATGTTACTGCTTAATCATTATATCCTCAATCTCATTAAAATCTAATGAACCATCCTCAAATCTAGGCAATGGTCTGTCAAGAAGTATAAGCTTTTGAATCTCCCATCTGAAACCTTTCTTCTCATTATATCTGTCAATCTTACGCTTCATTGTCTCATATCGGATATTCTTCTTAACAGGGACAACAACTGCTGTCAGTTTATCGTCACACAATCCAAGGAAACTCTCTGCAACTCCATTAATTGAAGTAACCTCTTCATTAACTACCTTACGGCATATCTTCTCACCTGTTGGCAGCAATAATATCCCGGCATTCCTTCTATCAAGAACAAGCCTTCCATCGTGGCTGAAATGTCCATAATCTCCAGTATGATATGCATTGTCTGTAATAACCTTATCATTAGTTATATCATCCTTATCATATCCTGCCATCACACACGGTCCGCTCACAAGAATCTCCCCATCCTTTGAAAGAGTCACTTCTGTTCCGTCATAAATATCATATGAACCATCCATGTGATTACTTATTGCAATACATCCTGAACATTCTGTCATTCCATATATTGAATATACTTCATAATCTCTATCCTTAAGATATTCAAATAATCTGTAAGGGCATGTTGCACCACCAATTATAATAGTTCTCAATTCCTTATTAAATGCCTTAACCTTCTTAAGATACTTAATCATGGATGGTGTTCCCGGAAGTATTGTCGCATTATAATAATATGTGTCAGCATCAATATGTCTTAACCCACGTCCAACACATACACATGCCCCCTTTGTCAGGGGCCATAAAAGACTATACGCAAGTCCGAATATATGATGAAGCGGAGTCTGTGCAAGAACCCTGTCATCACTGTCACATTTACATCGGCTGCTTATAGCTTTCACCGTATTTAAAAGATTAGATGTTGTAAGAACTACCGCTTTATCAGATTCATCCGCAGTTGCTGTAAACAATAAGATATTACCCTCTCTTGTATTCTTATCATAATCCTGTATATCAACTTCATTATCATGATCTGCCCCTGCAATTATAATTGCATGTTCATCAGCAAGTATATATTGATTAGTCGATGATAATATATAATCTGTCTTAATCCTCTCTAAAAGGCTGCTTCTCTCATCATGTGGCAGAAAGAAATCTACAAGAATCGCATCCTTGCCTGCCATAACAATACCAAACAGATTAACAATCCATCTGTATGACGTCGGACCACATAACGCTATTCTCTTGCCCGCATACTGTTTAAGATGCATGGCTTTCTTTACAGCATCCTCCATAAAATTATTATAGGATACATCATATGTATCATATAATATTGCCGTCCTATCTTTATATTTATCTGCATTATCTGTTAATAATTTATAAAATGAAGTTATTTCCTGCATATTTTCCTCCATAAGTATTACCTGCACCGTATTAAAACGGCTTTTTATTTTTGGCTGACTTTACTTTATCTATAATTTTAGTGTATTAATGCCTTTTTTTCAACATAAGTTTTTCGTATATATAATTTTTTGCCACCTTTAATTCCAATATAACAACCGGTCCTATGGACGATGGATAAGCCAGAACAATATCCGGTCTTCCATTGCCGCTTTCCCTATTAGACATAGTCACATATTTATTACATCCTTTCAGCAGTCCACATAAGAATCCATGATAATAACTCTCTGAGTAATCATAATAGCTGATAGTTTCTACAAGCTGTGCATTAACCTGTTTCATAAGTTATCCTGTGACTTATGAATAGCTTGTTCACAAAATCCTTATAAGCTTCAACACCAATAGGAATTGCCTTCCTGTTCATCTGCCAGGCCTCCCTTCTTTATCAATACGCTTTTTCCTTCAAATGCCATCCCATAATAACTTATATTGGTATCCGGTACTCCCGCCATAATCAGATTCTGCTCATAATTCTTATTCTCAATCTGTTTTAATGCATTGTCCGCTGTTTCATTAAGATTCATTTCTTTTCTCGGATTATGTACTTTAAATTCAAATATCACTGCTGTATCCGTTAATTTATTTTTAGGTTCAAGACATACATCATATCTTCCAAAACCACTCTCCCTGTTAGAATGTATAAAATATCTGTCCCTCAATTCAACAAGAAGACCTAATACAAATCCATGATAAAATCTCTCCGGCTGTTTTCCAGAAGCTCTGTTTCCAGTATCAAAAGAACTAAATATCTCTAATGAAATTCTATTCATATATTCATTCATGGCATCAACATCGCCTATAAACATTGCCTTAATAAAGTCATTATAATCCGGTCTTTCCTTTGCAAACCAGTCCTTTATAATCTCATCGAACATTCTCTTTGTCTCATAGTTCGTAATCATAAGTTCATACCTTTGTGACATATTTTCAGAAATCTCACCATATCCCTGATAAGAAGCAACTTTAAGATATCCACTTGCCAATAAAAGACTCCATATAGCCTCTTCATTTTCAGATAGGTGATTATACACTATCTGCTCATCTATCTCACATATTATGCTCTTTCCATTAAGTAAGTCTTCAAATGCCTGTTTTATATCTCTATTCGACTCACGTATAAGCTTACCAACAAGGCTGTTAGCACTCGTATTAGCCCAATATGTTCCAAATTGTCTCTTATCAAGATAATTAAGAATCGACCACGGATTATATATGTCTTTGCACTTTCCAAATGTAAAACCATCATACCACAGCTTCACCTTTTCTTTTTCATCTTCAAGACCATACTCCCGCAATGTAGCCAATACCTCTTCCTGTGTAAATCCCAAATCATCCGAATATTTATCTGAAGTCGTTGTTACAACCTCAAGATTATTAAGATCTGAAAAAATAGATTCCTTGCTTGCCCTTGTAATACCCGTCATTATTCCTCTCTCAAGTGACGGATTGGTCTTAAATGTCGAATTAAAAAGACTCCTTGTAAATACAGATAATTCATCCCAATATCAATTCAGATAAGCTTCCTGCATAGGTGTATCATACTCATCTAACAAAATAATAACTTTCCTGCCATAATATCTGTATAAGAAATACGACAACTGATACAAAGAAGATGTGGCATCTGTCTCATTCATCTGTCCTGTCAATATTCTTTTAAAATATATCATATCTGCTTCGCACAGCATATTTCCATCCAAAATATATGAAAACTTAACATATAAATTTTTGATAATCTGATATATCTTCTCTACAGTATCAACATATCTTGTCTCCTTTATTCTTGCAAACGACATACTAATAACCGGATAAGTTCCTTGTAATTTTCTATATTTCTCATAATTCCATATATTAAATCTGCAAAACAAATCTGATCTGCCAGAATACTCTATAGAAAAAAACTGCTCCAGCATACTCATCGTCAGAGTCTTTCCAAATCTTCTTGGACGGGTAATTAATGTAACACTGTCCATTCCATCCCACCATTCCCTTATAAACTCTGTCTTATCTATATAAAAACAATTATTAATCACAATATCTTCAAAGCTCTGAATTCCTATCGCTACCGTTCTGTCCATATACCCTCCAAAAACGCCAAATTGCTCTTTATATTAACACACTCTCTATCCTGCAGCTATGCTTCTTATACTCAATTCCCTTATCAGCCTTATCATCATAACTTATCCCCACAAGAACCACCTCTCCGGTATATCCTTTAAGGCTCTCTACGTACTGCCTGTTCTTTATCTGGGATATCGCAGTCTCTGCTGACTTATTCCACTTTAATTCTACTATTATAGCCGGCATATCGTTATGTTGATGAGGAACAAATACCATATCTGCAAAACCTTTTCCTCCCGCCAGCTCACGATATATACTATAATCCTTTCTTGCACAATAGTACGCAAGTGAAATAACACATGATAAAGAATTCTCATCATTATATTTTAAAATAGACATATTCTCCTGATGTGCCTGTTCTATCATGGCTGCCACAAGCTCTTCATCAGCATTAATGGTTGCTGTAAGCAGCTCATCTGAATGTCTTATTGCATCCATAACATGTTCCCAGCCTCCATCTTCGATACAGTTAATAAATTCCTTCTGCACTTCCTGATTAGGAATAAATACCTCCTGCTTATAAAAATCATAAGTAAGATATCCAAGATGTACCAATAATGTAAAAATATCATCAGCGCTGTCAAATGTCGTCATATCATTCTGGAACTTATCTGTATTAATCCGTATATGCTCACCTGCAATCAGCCTTGTAACAAGGCTCTTAAGATTATACATATCAATCTGTATATACTTCTTAAGTGCCTCATAAGTCTCCGTCTTAGTCCAATAGCTGTCAAAATCATGTCCTGTAAGCGACATAACAACAGATCTCGGATTATATATCTGCACTCCCTTAAGGTCATATCCGTCATACCACAGCTTCATTGCTTCATATGACATATCATAATCAGCACACAGCTCCTTCACCTCTTCTTCTGTAAATCCTGTAAATTCTGCCAGTTCTCTCTGATTCGTCATAGAATACTCATCAAACATATTAAGTGCTGAATGTTCTCCATACTTCTTAATTGGTAGTATGCCGGTCATGTATGTCAGAATGTTATATGGCTGATTCTTAAGCATATCTCTTAAAAAATTCAAATATTCTCTCTGCTCATTAATAACACTTCTAAAGTTACGAAATACGCAGTCCCACTCATCTATTATAAATATAAAACCTTTTCCTGTCTGCGAATATATCTCTTCAAGAACAGATACAATATCTGGTTCATAATATATTACATCAGAAAATTCTCTCTTTAATTCCCTTATCAACTTTGAAGATATTAATTCAAGCATGTCATGTATAGACTCAGTCCGCCCTGCAAATTGCTGGATATTAACATGAATCACATTATACTTATTAAGATACCTCTCAAAATCCTTATCCTGTGCAATCTTATAATCCTGAAATAATCCCTTAGAATCACATCCCCTGCTGTAATAAGCCACAAGCATATTAGCTGCCATAGACTTACCAAATCTTCTAGGCCTGCTCACACATAAATTCCTATGCTCCGTATCAAGATATCTGTTAGTAAACCTGATTAATTCCGTCTTATCTACATAAATCTCCGAATTAGTAGCACGATAAAATTCTATATTATCCGGATTAAGATATATACCCATTAATATTCACCTCACATATACACAGTCCAAACATTTGTTCTATATTTATTATAATGTTTTATATTCTTTTAGTCAAGTTACAATTCAACTTACTATCAATTCAAGGTACCACAACAATATCCCCACATATGGAGTTTTTAAATCACGTTCATTATGTAAATTATCTAACACATCATTACAATACGAAATCAATTCATCTGGTTTTAATACACTTAATTCATCTATCAAAGTATCTAATACTGCTTTTCTTTCGCTTACTAATGGTGATGTTTTACAGTTTAAATTTAAAGTCTCTGTCAAATCTTTCTTCACATCAGCATCTGTTGCATCTATTTTCCCATCTAAAGAATAAAATATTGTTTCCAATGTTTCTGGTTTGCAAGGATTTATTTTTTTAAATTCTTCATTTTCTCTATGTGCATCACATGTTAAATCATTTTTTCTTCTTGTACCCCTTGATGCCCTATTGCCATTACACACAGCTAATAAATTATTATAATCCAATCCCTGTCCAATATCTCTTCCATCTTCTGGATTTCTCGGTATATAATGTTCTATCGTGATAGGTGCAATACCCACTTCAACATCATCTCTCGGTATTCTACACATACAATATGCGCATAAGCCTCCCTGTTCCCTAACTAATGCCTGTCTGATTTTTCTTTTTAATCTTCTATCTGAATTTAACAGTTCATATGACTCTTCTGGATTAAATCCTTGTTTTTCTGCTTTTTCTCTTAATTTTTTTAATTCTACCGGCTCTTCTCCCTTTACGATTGCAATCATATTATTTTCTCCGCATACACTCCAACTTTAACTTCACCCTGCATCTTGCTATTTCAGGGTCATGGTTTCCTCTCAACTGTTCTAACTTATCTAATATTTTTTCAGCTTCACTATACTTGCTTTCATTAAGCTTCTTATAAAACTCATCAAATAGCATTATAAAGTTTTCCGGTCGTTCATCAACCTGCATTATTTCCCTTAATACAGAATTAATATCCTTTCCATATACCTGATTATCAGTTTCTATTACTTTTCCATCACTCAACATTCGTATATTTTCTTTTTTGACAGAATTAATAACCGATGGTGCATGTGTACTAACAATAAACTGTACTTTAGGAAATATTTCTGTCAAATTACCCAATACCTTCTGTTGCCATGCCGGATGAAGGTGCAGATCAACCTCATCTATAAGTACAACTCCATCACTTTTTTCAAGAATATCCATTCCCAACTGCGGATTTAAGGTCGCCATTCTATATGCTATATCTGCCACAAGACTTATAGTTCCTTTATATCCATCACTAAGCTGGTTAAGAGGTATCCTCATCCTTTGCCCGTCAGTTTCAGAATAATACACATCCAGTTCCTGTGTACCCATATTATACCTTATTCTCACATCAACATAACCTGATAACATGCTAAGGCACTTTTCCATAGCAAGATAAACTATATCCAGTTCAGGATTCTCCTGTATATTTTCTTCCTGACGTTGATACTTATTGATTGTTTTATTCAAAAACCATTCCATCATTAGCTTAACATTAGCTGTTCCACCAAGGCTGTCAATATATCCATTCGTCCTTGAACTCACCTTAAAAACATCTATCTTTTTTTGTCTATGATAATCCCATAATCTTCCTGTACCATAGTATGCTATTACAGGTAATTGAATATCTGTATTCCCCTCACTTACTGCTTTTTGATATTTATATGCATAATCTATCAATTCTTTTGCCTCTTTTGTTGTCATAGTACCAGTTGGTGTATTCACTGCACGCTTCCAACTAATATCATTCATATCTGATTCTTTAATTCTAACACATGCCTCAATCTCAACCGGAAACTGTGGCTGAACATCATCAGTCGTTCCAATAACAAAAGCTTTTCTAAAAGGATCTGTCTTTTTATCAATACTTTTTCCAGTAATGTTATTAAAACCTGCAAACCACGTTCCAAGTGCAATAGCAGTTGCCTCTAATATACTTGTTTTACCTGAACCATTCTTTCCTACAATAACTGTCAACTTTTTATGAAAATCAATCTCAAGTCTTTCATAACATCTAAAATTATGAAGCTTTATTTTTTTTAAATACATTAAATAAATTTTCCTTTCCTATACTGTTATTAAATATACTCTCTTACGTCCAGCTAATAGTAACGCCTTTAGAGTTATTATACTCTAAAGGCGTTTATGTTATCAATCATGTTATTAAATTTTAAATCCTGGTATCCACAATATTCCCTGAAAGTCTATCAATATCATTCACGGCTGTTTTTATTCCATGTTCATCATATGTAAACTGTTTATTTATCACACCATTCTTTTCAACCAAATTATTAATAATTGCCTGAAAATCAATCAATATATATGATAAATCATATACTGTCTCAATTATCTTACCAAATCTAACCTTTGATTTAATCTTGCTTTCAAAAAATGCTTCATTAATATTCATCCGCCTTCTCCAATCCCATATTATGCTGTAATTTCGTCTATATACATATCCGGCATTTATTTATCTCTGATTCTAATAATTCTTCTGTGGCTTCACCATTCATACATATATTCCATCCCACCCAAACTATGTATTACATATAATAAATGCCTTTAGAACCATTAAACTCTAAAGGCATCTACATTATCCACTTTAATTTATTGTGTATCAAAATAACTTATTTTTTACCATACTTTACCAACCTTTTTTAAGCATTTTATTTTTTATTTCTGTTGTTGAAATTCCTTGTGTATATGGTAAATACTCTATGCTTGCTCCTACTTTCTTAAATTGTTCTTCTGTTTTACTATATCTTGCAGAACCTTTCCAATCATCACCCGAAAATAAAACATCAAATTTAAACTTACTAAGTGCTAACATCTTATCATTTGTTGTTTCTATATCAACCAACTCTGCTCTATCAACACATTTTAAAGCATTTATTATTCTAACTCTATCTTTCTCATTAATTACTGGTTCTTTTTTCTTAACATTATTAACATAATCATCATTACATACTCCAACTATCAAATATTCACATTGTTCCTTACATCTTTCTAACAAATTCAAATGACCTACATGAAACAAATCAAACACCCCACATGTATATCCTACTTTATATTTTTTCAACATTATACCTCCTTGTATTTTTATAGCATATATACTATTAGCAAAATTCTAAAAGCAACATAAACTCAATATTTTTATAAGATTTCATTTTATACAATGAATTATATATTACCAACTTCATATAAAGCATAATCTTATTAAATGTCATGTATAAATTAGAATATAATTTAATAACCAAATTCTTTTAATCACTTAAAATATTTCTCATACCATTAATAAATGCACCCTTAGACACATTAACTATCTCAATATCCTTTTCTTTCTGCGTTCTCCTATCAAGTCTGCGTTCAATCCACAACCTATAATTGTCCAGATTCTTACTTGTATATATATAATCTCTATCTACTGATTTTACTTTTCTTAATGAGTAATCTGTATTTATGCTATCCTGTGAACCTGCATGACGTCTTTTATCCGTAAAACCAAAATCCAGTCCCATGCAAACTATCTTTTTACATCCAAACCTTAATAAAAAATCTATTGCAAATGTAGATACAGAGCCACCAGTTTCAAATAACGTGAGATTTTTTTGCTTTGCCATAGCTTCTGTATACTCGAAATCATCCTGCAGTCCCATATATTTCTTTCCCTGCCATTTATCAGCTACTCCATAATACAACGTTGGAATATATATTAATGACAAGTTCTGTGTATTAACACCATCAATCTGAGCCATCATTCCTTTTTGTGAATCAATCATAACAACAAAGTCTGGTACAATATTATTCCTTATCAAAAGCTTTAAAACAGTACCAACACATATTATAATTTTACCATTTCTATTACTTTTTAAAAAAACAAGATTCTCTTCAAGCGATGGTCCGCCCGCAAGAAAATATACTTCTTTTTTATAAAATTTGTCTTTCAGCTCATCAAGATAATGTACACCTTTCATAGCTATATCCGATGTGTTCTTTCTAAAGTTCCCAGTAAGCCTTTTACCCTGACTTAAAACACTACTCTGGTGCAGAAAAAAATCCTCAACCTTTTCCCTAAGCTGCTTATTAGAAATATTCATCATAGAAGGTCTGTGTATTATTATTGACACATCTTCATTATCTGTTTTCATAGAAGCCATTTTACTGCCAAAGCTGGTAAGCTGACTGTCATATATAATACTTACTTTGCCTGATTCCAATAATGCTGTCAGATCACAATAATGCATGGCAGCCTTTATAACATACTTGTCATGTTCAAAAACGTAGATATGTTCAATATCTTCCTGTTCACATAATACAGAAGAAATATATCCACATTCTAACCCTAGCACTATATAATATCTTGAATTACTCTCCCGGCTGGCAAAAGAATCAATCATAACTCTGGCATCCGCATATGGATTATTAATACTTGAAAATATCAGTTCTCCTGTATCTATTTTCTTTTTTAACGAAAATCCTCCAGTCATATTTTCAACAAGCTGATAAGTATCCGGTATATCTTCTCTATCAGCATCAATCATATCCAGCATGTCTTTTATTTCTTTATCTGCGGCATTATAATTAATGCTGTAAAAATCTTTTACATTCTGCCAGATACCTTGTCCACGAAGCCTTTCAAGTTCTCTTTTACATGCCTGTTTTATCTGTAATTCATATATATCTGCCATCAAAATATAATCTGAATACTCCTGTGCCTGTAATAGATTTTTAAGAGAATCTTCCAGTTCTATAAAAAAATCTTCCTTTTCATCATATACATTAAAAATATCTGCTATAATTTTAACAATATCTCTATGCAAACGTATTCCATTATAAAAATCCTGTTTTCTAAATAAATATATTAAATCATCAGATAGCTTTAACAGCTCAACAAACAAATTATATTTTGTATCCATACTTTTTATATAACCACCCTAATATTTGCCATATTAATTCAACTTTATTATTTCCCCAGCAATTCTACACGAACCCTTTCCGTCTATTATCATCTTTTGTTTACAAGCCATTTTTTGTCTAAGAGAATAATCCTGTACAAGTAATTCAAGATTGTCAATTATTCTTTTAATTACCATATCCTTTTGTGACCTCACATCTCCGGCATATAACATTAAGCCATCATTGGAATATGCTTCTGTTCCATACAACTGATTATCTGCAATTGAAAAACATACTGTCGGTATTCCACAGGCACATAATTCAGCCAGCGTTGTTCCTCCTGCCGATATTGCTATATCACATTTTTTCATTACATCACACATATTAGAAATATTATTGTAGACCTTTATTGATGAATCTGATAAAGCCATATTATTAAGATAATCAAGATGTTTATAAAATCTTCCTGTTACCACTATCTTATTTATATCTGTTCTATATTTTAATTTTTCCAATATTCCGGTAATCATATTTAAATTATCAGTTCCTCCGGTTGTAATAAATATATTTTTAACTTTACTATTTATTAATATAGGCGGTGCTGCAAATCCACTTCTAAGTGGAATATATTTGCTTCCAAGCAGGAATATTTCATCTGTATATTGTCTTTCCTCATATAAAGATATATCCGTTTTATATGTATAATTAATAATAATATCTGCTGGATATTTAAATTTATTTATATCATCTATATATATAAGTTTTACATCTTTTTTAAGTTTTTTCATATATTCAGGTGTAACTTCATATGAATCCAGAAGTAGCTTATTTATATTATATTTTTTTATAATATTATGCATTTGTAAAATTTCTGAATCTTTTTCATTATATTTATTATTTAAACAAATACACTCATATCCGTTATTAACTATAATTTTTTTAGCACTTTTCTCTGAAACAATAAAAATCAAATTTTCATTTTGTTTTTTTAACTCTGATGCAATAGACATGCATCTCATAACATGTCCAATTGCTATCTTATCATTAGCATCTGCACGAATACCAATCATTTCATATCCTCACATTACTCGGCTACGTTCCACTCTTTAGCAAACATAGGATATTTTGCTGTAATTGCTGCTACTTCACGCTTAATTTTCTCAAGCTCTTCCTGATTGTTTTTATTCTTTAAGGTTCTTCCTATAAGGTTCCCTATATACTCCATTTCCTGTTCTTTAGCTCCTCTTGTTGTCATAAGTGGGCTTCCAATTCTTATTCCACTTGTCAGGTTAGAGCTAAGTGGGTCAAATGGTATCAGGTTTTTATTAGTTATAATTCCAACAGATTCTAATAACAGCTCTGCTTCTCTTCCTGACCCAACAAAATCTGTTACTTTGACCAATGCCAAATGTGTATCCGTTCCGCCTGATACTAATGAAAGTCCCTGATTAAGACAGCCATTTGCAAGTGCCTTTGCATTTTTTAATACCTGCTGCTGATAATTTTTATATTCTTTAGTCATACATTCTTTAAATAATACAGCCCTTGCCGCAATCATATCAGCCTTAGGACCACCCTGCATACCAGGAAATACCCCTCGGTCTATTTTATCTTTTAATTCTTCTTTACATAAGATAACTCCACAACCTCTTGGTCCTCTCAACGTCTTTTGTGTAGAAAATGTAACAACATCAGCATAAGGAACCGGTGAAGGTATAGCCCCACCTGCAATCATTCCAATAATATGAGCTGCATCAACCCATAAATATGCTCCTATTTCATCCGCAATTTCTCTGAAAGCTTTATAATCAATCAGACGTGGGTAAGCCGAACCTCCGCATATTATCATCTTAGGTCTGTGTTCCAAAGCCATTCGTCTGACTTCATTCATATCTATCTGTTCATTATCTTTATTAACACCATATGAAATAATATTATAAAACTTTCCACTAAAATGGAATCTGGCTCCATGGCTTAAGTGTCCACCATCACTTAAAGACATGGAAAGTACAGTATCTCCCGGCTTTAAGAGTCCCATAAACACTGATGAATTGGCAATTGTAGCATTACCACTCTGAAGATTTGCATGTCCACAGCCAAATAGCTTTTTTAGTCTGTCAATCGCAATTAATTCAACCTTATCTTCATTCTCAGTACCACCAACATATCTTTTGCCCGGATATCCTTCTGTATTTTTATTAGTAAAAATACTTCCTTCAAGACATACCGATAAAGGTGATGCTATATTTTCAGATGCGATTAATCCAATTGTATCATGCTGCTTTCTCTGTTCATTTTCTAATAATACAGCTATTTCAGGATCAAACTTTTTTAAAAATTCCACTCTTTCCTGTGTACTCATTATACCCTCCATTCTTAATCAGCTTCTATCTTGTTTTTTCCATTTCAAACTGCGACATTATCCAATCACTCTGTCTTATAAGATTATCTTCATTTTTCCCTTCAACAATAAAGAAACCTCGTCCCATAATAGAATGTCCATTTATGACTCTATTCATATATTCGCCATTTTTTACATTACAGCTCCATTTTAAAATATTACAATTAACATTTTCATTTAATATATGTATATCTGGAACTTTTTTTACAATAACATTTTCAAAGTCAAAGAAACGAATCTGAATACACTTAATATTTTCATTTTCAAATTCATATGGCTCATCCAATAAAAACTTAATATATTCCTCTGCTATATCTATTCCCGTTGCCTCTGGAACAAATACATTATGAAGATTATGCCCCGATGGTCTCGGTGCTATTTCTATTACAAATACCTCATCATCGTTTATAATAAGGTCTGCATTTAAAAGACAGTCATTATATCCAAGTTCTCTAACCACTTTCTGAATATGAGAAAAAACCCTGTTATATAATAATGAGTTCTCATCATTCTTAACTACAGAAAAACTTGAAATGGGCTGTCTTACAGGTAATGGGGTTATTATTTTTTTTCTTAAAAGAGTTATCTTTAATTCATTATCTATAACAGCTCCGTCAATACTATATTCGTCACCTGAAACAGCATGTTCAGCCACAAAATCTTCCTTATCAAGTTCAATACTACTCCATATCTGTTCAAGCTCGTCAGCATTGTTTATATAAAAGACGTCCCTGCTTCCCGAACCATATCTAGGCTTAATTATAACTGGATAATCCACATCTACATCTTTCATTTCTGATGCACCAGTTAATAACTCTAATCCAATCTGTCTTAAACCAGCAGCGTGCAGTTTTTTGTGAAATAAATATTTATCAGTACTATACTCTGTTGCCTTATATTTTATGCCTTTTAAATTGAATCTTTCATTTATATAACCGGTTGTCGATAAATATCTTCCAATTGGTATTGGTATTATAAAATCTGGTTTAATTTTTTCAATTTCCTGACATACCTTATCCTTATCTGATATGTCAACAACAACTGATTTATCAGCATGCTCAAAGCCTTTTGCTGCCGGATTGCCATCTAAAGCAACAACATATATATTATGTTTTTTTGCCATTTCAATTGTATGTATTGAATCCTGACTGGCTCCAATTACAACGCCAATATTAGTCTTATTCATAGCACACTCCATCCTTAATTGCTTAGTCTGTAAAATTTTATTGCATTATTTATTCATCGAATTCATTATATTATATTTTAATTCCGCAAGCTTCCAGTCTTCCTCATTATCAATATCCTGAACTTCCATCTCATTTACAATAATTGGCATAATATCTCCGCTTATCTTACCTCTTAGCTTTAAATACTGCTTTACATTGTACATATAAAACTGTCCGGCATCGTGATATTGTTTTTCTAAATCCTGAGAACGTGTATTAATAAATTCTTTATATTTATATTTTATCTTTCCATCTTTATCAATAACAAAACATCTCTGCGGAGGATATGAAAATGGAACTACCGGCATAACTTCAACTGAATCACTATTCTTTAATACTTCCATTGCTTCTATTAATTTATTAGCGGTAACAAATGGTGCTGTTGGATATATACAGCACATATAATCAAAGAACATTTCCCTTTTACTATATTCATCCAGAACTTCCATCAAAACATCAGCGGTTGTTGCATAATCTCCTGCGGTTCTTTCACTTCGCATAAAGGGAACCTCAGCACCATACTTACATGCAATATCAGCTATTTCAGCATCGTCTGTAGATACCATTACCTCTGAAAATACCTTACTTTCCAAAGCTGCCTTAATAGAATATGAAATAATAGGTTTTCCACAAAAGCTCTTGATATTTTTTCTCGGTATTCTCTTACTTCCGCCTCTGGCAGTAATAACAGCTAAAGCTTTCTTTTCCATATCTATCCTCTTTTCACGTACTCCCAGCTCATTGGAGTACCTTTTTGTAAATTGCAATCAGCCTCTTTGCCCAAAACATCCCAATAATATTTTGTATGCATACCAACGCCAGGTCTTATTGATTTTATATTTTCTTCTGTAAACCTTTCGCCTTTTTTTATATCCTTAACAACAAACAAGGACCTTGAACCAGTTCTGTTATCAATCTGCTTATCTGTTAATTGATATGACGAACTTCCAAGAGCCTTTTCTACATTCCTTACCTGCCTTACCATATCTGCAAATTCCTGCGGTTCCATAGAAAATACAGCATCTGAACCTCCATCACTTCTGCTAAGTGTAAGATGCTTTTCAATGACTCTTGCACCTAATGCCACACTTGCAATAACAGCTTCGCTTCCCAATGAATGGTCTGATAATCCCACTATACAATCAAACTCTTTTCCCATTGTTGATATAACATTCAGATTCATATCTTCATACGAAGTTGGATATTCTGATACACATTTTAGTAATATAACATTATTATTATTAACATTTTTACATGTCTGTAATGCCAATTCAATATCTTCAGTATAGGCTATTCCTGTAGAAATAATAATAGGCTTATGTTCTTTTGCAGTTCTGTTTATAAGTGGTATATCATTAATCTCAAAAGATGCTATCTTATATGCTGGAACATCTAATTTTGCCAAAAAATCCACTGCTGTTGTATCAAATGGTGATGAAAAGAAATCCAGTCCAAGACTATTAGCATATTCTTTTAAACTTTCATGCCACTCCCATGGAGTATATGACTTTTTATACAAATCATATAAAGTCATCCCCTCCCATATCTTACTCTGAGTTTTAAAATATTCTGAGTCACAATCAATAGTGATTGTGTCAGGTGTATAAGTCTGTAACTTAATAGCATCTGCTCCTGCTTTCGCTGCCGCCTCAATTATTAATTTAGCCCTGTTATAATCCATATTATGATTGGCAGACATTTCTGCAATAATGTATACAGGCTTATCCTTTGCTATAATATGGTTTCCTATCTGTATCTGCTTATTCATAATCCACTCCAATTCTTTAAATATAATTATTACTTACAGACTGTTAAGCTTTTAATAATTAAATACAACTAACAATAGATATAAGTTTTCACTTTATGTAATATGTATGGTAATAATGTTCACCTTTTCTTTTCTCTACTGGTGGAAGCTCCATATAGTTTCCGTATAACTGTGTCAAATACTCATCATATTTATCTGGCAAAATTAAAGACATACCTTCAAATTCTTTTTCAACTCCCTTACCGAATACTTCTTTTGCAAATACATCTTTAAGAAAAGATGGCATTAATACATTACCTATTAATTTACACTCATCATATTTATATCTTAATAAAAAATTATTCAGCTCATTTACTGCCTTAATTCTTTCATCATCTTCTATGGCTATTAAACATTTATCTTCTAAGTCTTTAACTGTTTTTACATAAATATCTTTTTTCTGTTCATCATCAGGTATGCCATATAATGGAAATATATCTACACTCTGTCCCATTGTTATCTGTATAGGAAATTTATTAAAATCACATATTGTATTACAATCAATCATATAGCTCACGCCAGTACCAAAATAATAACCGGTATTAAATTGTGATACAATCTTATACTGCGAATCATCCTTTAATATATTGATAAGTTTTAAAAAATCATCAATTGGTACAAATACATCTGCATCATCATCCCAAGGTATATATCCACCATGTCTTACCGCGCCTATTGCCGTTCCCGAACTTAAATAATAACGTATTCCATACTTTTCAGAGCATTCTTTTATTTTTCTTAAAATTCCCAATTGTACTTCCTTAACCTGTTCTCTATTCAAAGGGTGTTCTCCTGTTCTATCAACATATGAATAATCATTCATCAATTCCGGCAAATCAATAATTTTAATAATTTGTTTTCCATATTTATAACCATATTTTTCTAATTGTTCAATCATTTCATTTTGAAAAGATGAAGCAATTAATATTAAATAATTTTCATCATAATTTTCATTTAAGTAATCTGGAGAATAGACAGTCTTGTCAAAAAATTTTGTTCCTTGACGTGCTTTAGAATTATCAACAACAAATTCAATATTTAATTCTGTCTTTTTAAAATAATTAACTGTCATACCTGCAATAACATTTGTGCTAAACATAACCAATCTTCTGCCTGAATTTATATATTGATTATGAATTTCTTTTAAATTTTTTTTAAATATATCTAAGGCATATCTATGAATAGTAAAGTATGTTTTTTCCATTGTATAAATCTCCAATTATTTTCTAAATCTTATTATCATTAATTTCTTTTAATGCATCTCGAAGTTGATTAATTCCTAACCACTCCATATTTGTCCCAGAATTATATTCAAAACCCTCTTGAACAAGCTTACCACCTTCAAGAATATCTCCTTCATTTTTCCAGTTATAATGAGGATATACAATATAATGCTTATCATACTCATAAGTCATTCTGGAATCATCTTTAGTTACCATTACTTCATGTAACTTTTCGCCTTCCCTTATGCCTATATCCTGTATATCTGCTTCTTTCCCAAGCGTATTAAGACTCATAGCCTGTGCAAGGTCACCTATCTTAAATGATGGAATCTTTGATATATATGTCTCTCCGCCTTTAGACTCCTCTATAGCCTTAAATACAAGCTCAACACCCTGTCTTAATGTTATCCAGAAACGTGTCATTCTCATGTCAGTTACACCAAGCTTATTATTACCTTCGTCTAATAATCTCTGCCAGATAGGAATAACAGAACCTCTGCTTCCTGCAACATTACCATATCTTACAACAGAAAATATAGTGCCATTTTCGCCGCTGTATGCATTAGCTGCGATAAATAACTTGTCTGATACAAGCTTAGTTCCACCATACAGGTTAATAGGATTAACAGCCTTATCTGTTGATAATGCAACAACCTTCTTAACTTTACAGTCAAGTGCTGCATCTATTACATTCTGTGCACCATGAATATTAGTCTTGACAGCTTCCATCGGATTGTATTCACATGTAGGAACCTGCTTCATAGCTGCCGCATGTATAACATAGTCCACTCCCTGAAAAGCTCTCTTTAATCTTTCCTTATCCCTTACATCGCCAATAAAGAATCTGACCTTAGACATATCAACCTTGTCTTTATATTCAGTCTGCATTACGCTCTGCTTAAATTCATCCCTTGAATATATAATAACCTTCTTAGGATTATACCTTTCAAATATCATCTCAAGGAACTTCTTACCAAATGACCCTGTACCACCTGTAATTAATATTGTCTTATTATTTAACATATACTTATTCCTCTCATTAATTATCCTGTATTTTTTTATATAATTCCGGTAAACGCTCACTTAATTTATCAAGATTCTTTGAATAAGACTTCTGTAACTGTATGCCTTTTTCTATGGCACTCTTTAAATCGTCTATATCAGAACCGGTATCTTCATATACTCCATTGATAATCTCATACTCTTCTGATTTATTATTCATCGCTGCAAATTCTAACAGAAATTCTTTATCCATCTCTTCCATTCTTGCATTAATTCTATTGTATATTCTTGTTATTTCATTTGTTATCTTATTTCTTGATATAAGCTCCTGCAGCTTATAAAAATCCCTAAGATTGCTGTCTATTGATTTTTCAAGATTCTTTATAACATCGTCAAAATGTAGTACTTTATCTTTAACATTCTTAAGCTCTGCTTCTGTAAATGTAGGCTTGGCATTATTAATAGCAGTGGTAAAATCTATCTCTTTATCGCAGTACTTATCGCATGCCTCATCTAATGGCATATTGACAGCACCGTGTATCATTGCACCGCCTTCAGTTGAATTAATAACATTAAGATAATCCTTGAACTCAATCTGTTGCTCAAACCATCTTCTATAGCTGTCAAGATTAAGCCTTGTAAGGACCTTATCCCCATAATAACCTTCAACCTCTACCATATCATCAGTTTTCTTTTTAGTCTGCTGTCTTACAACGCCTTCTGCATAATACATTCCATTACTATAAGCCAGATCTTGTCCAATTAATATAATATTCTTAAAACCTAATATATCAGCAAGCGAAAACGCATCATTAGCTACAGAACCACCTGTATCCAGCATACCGAACCTTTTATTAAAACTTCCCAACAGCTTTACTAACAGATATGAATCTCCAAAAAAGAACTTCTTTCCTCTGTGTTCCTTCTGAAACCACTCAACACATGTACTACTAAGTACAAATGGTATGTTCCTGACCTTATCATTAGAAAAATGACTCAATGGCTTGTGGGAATCTACACTGACCGCGATATCAGGAATTATGTTATTATATAATAAAGGATTAAGTGCTGCATCACAAGCTATAACAAATACTTTTTTTCTATATTTCTTAAGTTTTTCTATATTTTTATTCAATGATGGTCCCGCTGCAACTATCACAGCCGGAACATTCTTATATTCTTCATTAACAGCTATAGCATTATATAACTCATTAACATTTGAATTAGATAATACCATCCACAGATTACTAAGAACATTGTCAAATACTTCCTGTCCGTATTTGATGTATGTATTCTTATCCATCTGTTGTCTTGCTATAGCATCTGTTATTGTCTCCTTAACACTCATTATATCAGCTTCATATATATTCCAATAGTTAGGAAGTACACAAAATCTCGTATACTCTATTAATGAATATGATATTCCCCCACTCATTAACACTGACAATATCTTATCGTTAATTCCTTTAACTATTAATGTACATCTACCTATAATATCTGTTAAATCAACATTCTTCATCGCTTCAATAAAGATATCTATATCCGGCTCATATATTATAACTCTTACATCTTTATTAAGCTTTTTTAATGCTTTTTTTATATATATTCCATTACCAACCCCTGCAATGATAACAAGTGCTGTACTGTTGACGTCATCAAGCTGCTCTACCCATACGTCACCTGCATAATTGGCATCATATCTGCTGGTAAGTATCCATTCTCTTCCATTCCTATATATTAAAGCCTGTTTTTCATCTATTAATATATTCTCATTCTTCTTATAGTTATCCAGAAACTTTCTATATTCCAGATACATTCCATGTAAACATTCATCTAACTTTTTATTATTCTTTATCTCAATATTTTCCATATCTTCCTGCCATCTATATCTGAGCTAATATTTCATTATATACCTGTAATGATGGTAATATCTCATACTTAAGCGTATCAGCTATCAGCAGTACATCTTTATTCTCAATCCCATCAAATAGGTTGCTTATCTGTGTAAGCACTACATTCTGAGGTATATCTGCCCCAAGCTCGTTATATTTAGGTATGTTACTTATAAATGCATTGAGATGCTCTGTAATATATGGCATATACTCTGCCAGCATATTAAATGCATCAGTAACTTCATTCATGTACATCAATCTGCTTATATCTTCTATCTTAATAAATATATCTTCTAAATTCATAATTCTCCATAAAAAATAAAACAGAGTTGGCATATGCCAACTCTGCCTTATTATTAGTAGTATAATAATTACTGAATAAGTGAAAGAACACCCTGATTCTGCTGATTTGCCTGAGCAAGCATTGACTGACCAGCCTGCATAAGGATATTGTTCTTGCTGTAAGTAACCATCTCTTTAGCCATATCTGTATCACGGATACGAGACTCTGCTGATGAAGTATTCTCACTTGTTGTATCAAGGTTCTTGATTGTATGCTCAAGTCTGTTCTGAATAGCACCAAGAGCTGAACGCTGTGTAGATACTTTATCAATAGCTGTCTGAACTGCTGTCATTGCTGTTCCTGCACCTGCTGCAGTAGTAACATTTAAGGTATTAACCTGAAGTGTAGCTGCACTCATAGAGCCAATTGAGATATGAATCTTCTGTCCAGAAAGAGCTCCAACCTGAAGATCTCCTGAGAAATTACCATCTAAGAGGTTCATTGTATTGAACTGTGTTGTAGATGAAATTCTTGTGATTTCAGATGTTAAAGCATCGATTTCCTTCTGGATAGCCTTTCTATCTGTAGAAGTATTAGTATCATTAGCTGCCTGTGTAGCTAATTCATTCATTCTCTGTAAGATAGAGTGTGACTCATTAAGAGCACCTTCAGCTGTCTGGATAAGTGAGATACCATCCTGTGCATTAGATGAAGCCTTGTCAAGTCCTCTGATCTGGCTTCTCATCTTCTCTGAGATTGAAAGACCAGCTGCATCATCACCAGCTCTGTTAATTCTGTAACCTGATGATAACTTCTCTGTTGACTTAGACTGCTCGTTTGTGATAATTCCTAACTGTCTGTTAGTGTTAGCTGCTGCAAGATTATGCTGTACTACCATAATATTTTCCTCCTTGAATATCCTGTGGCTTCCTTGCCACAATAATTTGATTAGTTCAATAACACATATTTGTTATTGTTATTTATTATATCGGACATTGTTTTGTAAACTTTAGTCCGAATATAAACTTTTTTTATTTTTTTCTATCTTTTTTTATAATCAGACTGTCTTCCTTAATCAATAACCCTGGATAACTCTGTTAATTCATTAAGACAGCTCTTATAATTAAACTATACTTTCCGTAATATTGCTTAATATTACTTCTTCTTGTCCATAAACTGTGGCGTATAGTCGATATTACTCTGCACCTTATAATAGGCATTAGCCATCTTGGTGCTTCTCTTCGCCGTCTGCACATCTGCTTTCATTCTGGCAAACTTTCTTCCTACTGCAACTTTATTTCTCGCCTCCTGTGCCTGTACCTTGACACTAAGGTCTGTTACAGCCTTAATAAGCTGCTGCATCTGCTTAATCTGCTCTGCATATAACTGCTTATTATTACCTATCGAGTCCTTCACCCTCTGGAACAATGCATCAAATCCATCATCCAGCTCAAGCAGCTTGTCTATAAGCTCACCTTTTCTTTCTATACTTGAGTAGAATGCCTGTTCATCAAAGGCTGTACCGTCTGTTGCCGCCATCTGTGCCTGGCTTATATTAAGTTCTGATATCTCCTGTAATATATCTTTCTTCATTACAAGACTCTCTATCATCATCTGAAGATAATTATCTGTCATATTAATCCCCATTCCGCAGGCATGCCTAATGCCAATTACTTAGTCTTCTGCATTACCTGCTTCCATGTATCTCTCATGCCTCTTATCTCAACAAGTGCTGCCTCTATATCTTCTGTCTTCTTTGAAATATTAGCATCAACCAGTAAGCTGTATATATACTCATATATCTTATCGAAATCCTTGGCAACAGGATACTTATGGTTAAGTGTAGACCTTAATTCTTCTATTATTGCCTGTGCTTTCTTAAGATTAGTGTGAACCTTCTGGATATCATTATGTTCAACACCTATAATAGCTATATTACAAAACTTAATAGCTCCTTCATACAATAATAAAGTAAGCTCTCCTGGAGATGCTGTAAGCACCTTATTATTCCCATACTTTGCATATGCCTGCTGATTAATAGCCATGTATATACCCTCTTTTCTCTTTATACGAATATTTATCAATATTATATCGCATAATCAACATACACGCAAACAATTATTATGAATAATTATCTGCGTGTATCTTAATGTGTTATATTATAACATATTACTATAATAATATTCTGATATAGTATATCCTATATTCTTATTTATAACTTATAAAACATTGTATTATGCAAATATCAAAAGCTTAAAATGCAATTATTATTGCGCAACTATGCATTTCAGACTTAATATACCTGTTTATCCAAAATATCCTGATAAAGATGACTGCTGTGAATTAAGTGTTGCAAGAGCCGATTCCATCTTAGAGAACTTATTATAATAATAATCTTCCCATGTAGATATCTCTGTCTCTTTATCCTTAATCTTAGTTGTATAATCAGAGTATTCCTTAGCCATCTCTTTATCATTATATACCTTAAAGGTACTTCTCATCGTTGTACCCTGCATCTTCTTACCTAAGTCAGTATACAGATTATCTGCAAGCTGTGAGAAGAATGATATAACCGCATCCGGATCATTAGCAATAGCCGCTTTTAACTTATCTTCATTAGAAGCCGATGTACTGTCATCACTATCACCATCAATGTGTAATACACCTTTCTCATTATCACCTGATGAGAAATATCCTGCTGTAGATATACCAAAACTTGATAATGAATATGCCTTTCCATTAATATTAAATGATCTAAGCATATCTGTCTTCATCATATTAGATATTGAACTTAATGTACCGTCTCTTCTAAGAAGTGAAGTCTTAATCTTGTCTTCCCATTCCTTAACCTGATCATCTGTCATCGCTGACTTTTCATCACTTGTAAGTGGTTCATAACCCTTGGCACTTGTGGCATTATAAGCTGTATCTATCTCTTTTATAAGACTGTTATAATCACTTATAAAGCTCTTAATAGAATCATATATACCATCCACATCATTTTCAGTTGATATAGTTACTTCATTATCACCGGTAAGTGCTGTTGCCGTTATGGTAAGTCCGTTAATAGAGAATGTATTAGTATTATTAGTAAATGTTGCACCATTAAGCTCAATTTCTGAATCTTCTGCATATATTCTCTTAGCTGAGCTTCCTGATGTATCCGATGTTACGCCTAATGTACTAAGTGCTGTCTTGTATTCAGCCGTTGCCTTATCTGAATCAGATGTTGCACTCTTCACTACATTATATGCAGAAACCATCTTATTAGCATAATCTAAATATTCCTGTGCTTCTGTCTTATAGCTGTTAATCTTAGAAGAAGCATCACCTGATGTAGCTGCTGCTGCCATATCGAATGTATACTTTTCAGTATCAATCTTACCATCAGTTCCTACATACTGTGCCATAGTGCTATCTGCAATAATGAGCTTTCCATTAGTCTTATCTATAGTATATGTTGAATCTGATGCATCACCAAAGCCGGCTTCCTTATACATATCAGTAATAGACTTAGTATTACTTTCAATTGTAGACTCAAGACTTTTAATTTCAGCTGCATTAGATTCCTGAAGCTTCTTAGCTGTATCATAAGTTGATGTATCATCAGCAAGACTTATAACTCCCTTAATAGCCTGAAGTCTTGACTGTTTTTCCGCCTTGGCATCCTCAGAAAGGGTATCATCTTTAAGTTCCTCTTCTAGTTTCGACATAGCATCTGAAAGATTCTTCCTTGCTGCTGCTATTCCTGAACCATCCTCGCCTGCCGTATTCATAAACCCTGTAATATATTCCTCTTTATACTTATCAACCGTAAGGCTTTCCGTTGCAGACTTAATATTACTAAGATATGTACCTACATTACTGTTAAATGAACTTACATCACTATTATATCTGTTCTTAGCTGCATCATCTACATATGATGTATTATTTACAATGTTCTTATATGGTGCAATTATATTATCAATATTATCAATTGACGTATCAGCCAGTCCTAATGCAGCCAGTGCTGTCTTACCATTAGCATCTGAGGCTGTAAACGAGAACTCATGCTCCGTTCCTGATGTCTTAGAGCTTATAAAGAATCTCTGGTTAGTCTCATCAAAGCTGGCATTAACACCTGCCGACTTAAGCTGTACGATAAGATTATTAACTGTCATATCATCAGATAACTGTATGCTTGTTGTCTTACCCTCAGCAGTAACTTCAAGCTTACCTGTAGAACCCGAACCCATTCCACTAATCTCACTAAGCTTGGTATCACCCTTAATCTTAGTACTGTCTGTCTTAGAACTATCAGCATGGATTACACCTCCTGTAAGATAACCTGCTGTTGCAAGCTTCTTAACCTTAAGGCTCTGTGTACCTGTAACTGCTGATGTTGATGCATCAACTGAGGCATAATTAGAATTAGATATCTTAGCCTTCTTAAGATTATAATTCTTAGAAAAACGCGATGTGCTTAATGAACCTGTGTAGAATGAATATATCTTGGTATTCATTGTATTCCACTTGTCCTGCTTCCATTGAAGCTTTGTCTGTGCCTTTACAAGATTATCCTTCTGTGTTCTATATCCGGACACCAGTGCTGATACCAATGCTTCTGTATCAAGTCCTGATGACATACCTGAAAGTCTTATAGGCATATTTCATTCCTCCATTCTAACTTATATGATATGCTGTTATAACATCCGGTATAGTACATAAATAAATACATAAATACATATATAAACACAATCAAGCCAATGTACGGCTGCATTACTTATGCATTACCAGACCGGCTGTCTGTATATCTGTACCAGACATAGACAGCATACTAATCCTCATTTCTAAGCAACTTCGTTGCAAAGAGGCGAAGAAAAATCCGCACAGGCGATTTTTCTTCTGCCATCAAGGACTATTTGATTTGTTCAGAAACAAATATCCGTGTAAAAAATAACCTCATCGGCATTATTTTTCACACTATTATCTCTTCTCATCGACAAGAATACCGGCAATCTCCCATGCTTTCTCAAGCATCTTCAATGCCTTTTCTGATGGTATCTCTTTGATAACTTCATCTGTTTCTTTATCTTTTATTGTTATTGTTACTCTGTGAGTCGGTTCATTATAACCAAACTCTGCAACAGTGTTACGGTTAATAAGCTTATTAATCTCCTTAATATCCTGCATTGTTGCCTGAGCCTGCTGTCCAGAATTATTATCCTCCTGATTACTATTCTGACCACCATTATTAGCTGCACCCTCGCTTGTCTTAGCAACCACCTGTGTCTGCTGGTCTGCTGTCACACTTACTGCATCTGATGCTGAACATGTCTTAGCAACATTCTCAACCGTCTTAGCGGCTGTAACTGCCTGACTCTGAAAATTGTGAGCTCCTACTGCTCCCTTAACTGCTTCAATTCCCATTGTATCCACCTCCGTGTGAAATAATAAAAATTTTCTCTAATATTGTAATATTATTAAATTAACCAATTCCTGATACATATAAATGTTATAGGAATCTTACGCCTGTATTATATCAGGCTGTTCAAGGCTTATTTATAATGCCTTCGGCTAAAATAAGGCTCACTTATGAGCTTTATGTTTTAAAAGATAAGCTGTATAACTTATCCAATATTAACCCTGTCAAGAAATATATCGGAAATAAACACCGAAAATTAACCCTTTATGCCAGCTGTTTTCCATGTTTTACCGCATATTACATACAATCTATTACTTCTTAAACAGCTTCTTAAGGCTCTCTGCATCGGGTGAAGCGGTAACCGCCTCTTTATTGGCATCCTGTATCTGGATATATACTTCTTTTCTATATACCGGCACTGACTTAGGTGCAGATATTCCAAGCTTTACCTGATCTCCCTTAATGTCAATTACCTTAATCTCAATATTATCATTAACTATAATCGCCTCGTCTTTTCTTCTCGATAAAGCAAGCATATCTACTCACCATCCTTTCCTGACTGTTCCTTAAGATAGTCATAGATTGGATATCTCACAAGATAATCTTCATTTTCAGCAATCAACTGGACTGCCTTTAATGTATCTGCATTAATGATAATCGGTGCTTTAAGATTACATGTCATCTTTGTAATGTCGTGTGGAACTGTCATTGTAACAAATATTAACAGATGTGCATTATCAATATCATCACTTCCAAGACACTTAAGCATCTCATCATCTGCTATCGGATTATAATCAGGCTTCACATATTCAGGCTTCAATACCGGAAGTGCAAATGCAGCCTCCTCCATTGACTGTAACCACATCATGGCCGAATCTGACTTTTCCTCTGAGTCTGCATCGTATATGAGTGTATACTTTTTATAATCCTGAAAACCTATTATTCCATTGTCAAATGTAATAATCTTATCATCTGATATATCTATAGTTCCGAACTTTTCTGTATTAATTCTCATTGATTATCACACCTTTCCGCTATCTGATATAAATATCATGATTATAGCTTATTTTCTAATTTGCATTTCCATGAAGCTTATAACATATTAATCGGCATATCTTATAAGAAGTCAAGAAGTGTCTGCTGAACTACTTTACTTGCTGCTGAAAGTGAAGCATTGTATACGAGCTCGGCTGATGCATAACCGATTACAACCTCTTCAAGATCTATATCTTCATTATTAGACTTAAGTGACTTAAAATTAGTCTTCTGCTCTGTAACACGGCTCTTTGTCAATGTAAGTCGTGACTCTCTGTTACCTACATCTGCCTTAGCAACTGAATTCTGCTGCTGATATGACTTCATCTGCTTAACACCATTTTCAAATGCCTCAGTCATATTATTCTTTGCAAGGTCATATTGCTTATTGAGTCCTTCAAGCATCGAATTAAGAGTACTCTGTGAAGTCTTATCACTATATCTTTCTTCACTCATCATTGACTTAACCTGTGATATCTGTGCCTCAATATCAAGTACATCATTAACAGAAGTGACAAGAGAATCTATATCTCTTCCAAGATATATATTAAATGCCTCATCTGCCTGTGTATTAATCTTTAGCTTCTGTGAGTAATTGACATTATATTCAATTGCCTCATCCTTCTTCTCATATGTAACACCTGTATTATTATCAATACAGTTATAATACATAGTAGGATTAAGATCCCCCTTCTGGAAATTGTCTTTAGTATATGAAACAGAGAACTTATTACTCTCATATACGTTAGAATAAATATCAGCTCCAAGAATAATCTCACCTGTTGAACTGTTAAATATTATCTCATTATCTTCCGGTATGGCATTATCATCTTTAGTCGTTCCAAGTACTACCTGCTTACCCTCTGTATCTGTAAATGTAAACTTTCCATCAGCATCACCTGTTACCGTCTGTGTATCCTTAACAACTGGATTGCCGTTGTCATCCTTTTTAATATTGCCATCATCATCAAGTTCATAAGTTGTAACCACAGCAGAAGTTCCATCCTCTGACACCTTAATATCCGTATTATTATATGTCATATTAAAGCCTGTATCATGTACTCCGGTATATGCTGTCCTTAATGTATGGACAGTCTTTACATTGGGAGTTACAATATTACCATCGGCATCCTTATGAAGATTAAGATTCATAATATCATCATTAGTATATGAATTAGTATATGCTTTCTTAGTTGTAAGATAACTTCTATTAAAATCCTGTGAAATTGTATAGCTTATATTCTTAGCATCGTCATCTGACTGGTATGTAAGCGGTGTATCTGTCTTATATCCGGTAAATACATATCTTCCGGCATATTCAACATCTCCCTCTGCATAAAACGCTTCCTTTAACTTACTAAGTGTCTCACTGATAGTCTGTCTTTGCTCAGAAGAATATGAATCAGTAGCACCCTGCTCACAGTATCCATATAACCGTGTAATTATTGAATTACCTTCATCTAATGCACCCTCCGTCGTATCAAGCCATGAACTTGCATCAGGGATATTCTTGTCAAGATACATAGATACCTGATCAAGACTTGTTCTTAAACGTAATGCTCTTATCGCAATAATAGGATCCTCTGATGGTCTGTTAATCTTCTTCTGTGTTGACATCTGTGTATTATACTTATTAAGAAGCAGCTTATTAGTCTGAATATCTGCCATGTTTGTATTAATCATCATCTGATTAGTTATTCTCATATATTAACACCTGCTGTTACAGCTTATCCTTTCTATTAATAATTAATTATAATCCTGTCTGATTAATGAGCCTGTCGTATAATTCATTCATCACTGACATCATCTTAGAATTAAGATTATATGCCTGCTGATATTTCATAAGATCCATAGCCTCTTCTTCTGTATCAACACCCATTACTGAAAGTCTCTGATTATTGATAGTCTTTTTAAGGCTCTGATAATTAATCTGCATGTTAGTTGCCTTACTTGAATCAATAGATACGTCACTGACCATACTTTCAAGGAAATATGCACCTGTACCACCGTTATATATCTTCTGGCTCTGTAATGCGCTTATCTTCTCCATAAGTGTCGCATCCGACTCACCTGCCGATGCCGTAGCTTTCACAGGAAGTCTTGTATTATCATTTATTATGTTGCTGTTTACACATATATTCTGCGCATTCATAACTCCTGTGCCTGCTGCCTTAAATAATGCTTCACCCGGCTGTCCATCTTCTGTATATCCTGATGTCATAACTTTATTAACAGAATCTGAGAATATCTGTACAAACTTATTAATCTGTGAAAGATAATACGGAACGCCTTTATAATTAACGTTGCTTCCTTCCTTTGTTACAACCTCAAGTGTTCTATTACCATCGCTGTCTGTTACCTCATTGCCGTCTGCATCTACAGCAATCTGCTCATAGCCGCCATTACAGCCATCTCTCACATCTATAAGTCCCTTTAATGTTCCTCCAAGTGAACTGCTGTATATGTTAAAGCTTCCGCCATTTTCCCACTGTATATCATAAAGGCCATCAACGTCTGATTCATTACGTTTGTTGCCATCTGCTCTTGCAACAACCTCAAGGGAACGATGGGCATAAGAATTAACTATTGCCTGTCCATTAATATATACATTGTATTCTGTAAGTCCGTTACCTATACTTGTCTCTGACACTGATGTATTAACAATCTTAGAAAGATTATCAACAAGTACATTACGCTGATCTCTTAAATCATTAGCATTACCATAACATGCCTCTATATGATTAATCTGCTTATTAAGTGCTGCAATGTTCTGTGCAATGGTATTAATCTCATCAACCTGTGACTTAACCTCACTATTAATATCCTTCTGCACATTCTGCATATTGGTATAGAGTGTATTAAAATAATTTGCAAGGCTTGTTGCCTTATTAATTAATGCATTCTTAGCAGAACTCTCACCCGGCGTAAGTGTAAGCTGGTTGACAGCCGCATAGAAATCGTTATATTCCTGACAATATCCTTTAAGTGAAAATTCATTGAAATAATCTTCAATCTGTGTCATATAATTATACTTATTAGAATATTCACCATATAAAGCCTCGTTATTACGATACTTATCATCATAATAAGAATCTCTTAACTGGTTAATATCTGTAACATCAACACCTGCACCAAGTGTTCCATATCTTGCATGTGTTCTTATCGCTTCATTGGCTTTAACAGTAACCGTCTGTCTTGAATATCCCTTTGTATTAATATTGGCTATATTATGGGCTGTAACATTGACAGAAGTTGAAGCTGCCTGAAGTCCTGTATATGCTATTGTTAATCCAAAAAATGTAGATGCCATATCCGGTCCTTTCTATATTTGTCCTGACTTAATCTGCCAGATGCAAATGTAT
>ERZ791680.466-NODE-466-length-44432-cov-59.766005_pt1 | contig 44432 bp, 29 predicted proteins | sample MGYA00510051_ERZ791680 | MGnify/ENA primary metagenome ERZ791680 (study PRJEB30046, sample SAMN00715238) | human gut metagenome | study: EMG produced TPA metagenomics assembly of the A metagenome-wide association study of gut microbiota in type 2...
AGTATTAACTGGGTCAACCAACTTTACAATTAAGACTGAAAGTAGTCAACTAAAAACGTTAAACTACAGTAAAAAGAAAAGGTTTCTTTAGCCCCAAATACATTACCGCAGCGTGGTACTTCTGTTTCCGCAATGCGGTAATGATATTTTCGCTACGCGGTAATCGTGTTTTCAGTCTGCGTTAATCGCATTGACACAGGCTGGGGATAGCTTGTTGAGGCTATAGGATAGGCTGGTAGATAATCCGATTTTCGAGTTGCCTACTAGCCTTTATATTGCTTATATACAACAAGTTATACAGACGTTTGGAGATATGTGAGTTTTTTTACGTACAGTGTTATTATATGAGACGATGAGCATTGACGGCGCAGGTGCATTGTCGGCCGCGATGATGCGCCCTGCGATGTATCGGATGCAACGTGGCAGATGATATAAACAAGTGACTCTTCAGATAAAATGTCATTACAATTTTATCTGAAGAGTCACTTGTAAAGAACGACCGAAAATAGCCGAGAACGACCGCAAAAATGACCGCAATGACCGCAAAAACGACCGCAACGACTGCAAAAACGACCGCAACGACTGCAAAAACGACCGCAACGACCGCAAGAACGACCGCAACGACCGCAAGACTTATATTATGAGTAAAGTTCTTTTTCGCCTATCTCTGTTATCAGCCATTTTTTGCCATTCGAAGATTTTACTATAAGTTTATCCTTTGCCATATTAACAAGGAGACGACCTATTTTTCGTAGCTTTTCGTCACGAGTGTTGTTTGCAGGAAAAACATGTTGAAGGGTTTCAAATGCATCTTTACGCTGGAAACCTAATTCTCCAGCATTATGCGCTAATTGAAGCAGCAGCTTTTGAATGCTGTTTTCAGCAAGTCCTTTCTCCTTGGTATAATGACCTATTTGGTTTGTCAACTTGGCAACTTTTAGAGATATGGTGTAATGTGGCGCACGGCCTTCTATCAATCCTTTTTCATAAAGATGCTTTGCAGCTTCCTTGGTAATGGGGTGGTGTTTCTGTACCGCATCTAACCAAAGGCACTCTTTCAGAGACAAAGAGCTATTTGTTTTCAAAAGATTGGTATATTTCTCGTCAATCATCTTGCCATAGATAGTGACTCCTACAGTACGATGCTCATTGTCAATATCGTAATCAGGCATGGGGAAGAAACGATTGCGTTGTTCAGTGTAAATCTTCTTGATGCCACGTCCTACGGTATCAATCATGTTGAAGTTGACCATGCCTCGGCATAAGCATTCGTTGCGATAGTGAAACTGAGGACCTTTATGCTCCAAAGCATTCTCTATGGTGCCGGGAATAAAGCTACCGCCATTGCCATAGTATAAGGTGCTTGGACCTTCTACGAAAACTATGCGCTGTTGCAAGGTGTAATCTTGATGGGCGATGGCATTATGTAGAGCCTCACGTATGGTATATTCATCATACTGCTTCATCGTATCAGGAAAGAGGGTTCCGCCTGGCAGTTCACGCATGGTTTTGTTGCGTATCTTGCCCAACACCTTATCTACAGTCAAGATGAAAGGAATGGAGAAGTGTTCATAATCTTGCACAATACCTTCTTCATCTTCCCAAGTCCAAGTGATTTGTGCAACGGCAGGATGAATCTTTTGGATAGAAAGCGGCTTGCCTAATAACAGTATTGCAGCACGAGTGATTTGGCCGTCTCGCATCATCATGCTATTAGCTAAGAACTCTTCTGTTGTCCACGCATCTATTTCTTCGGCAGGAATACTTGAAGAGTGTACTTTCTTGAACATGACTTTAGCTGTAGCCACAGCCAACTCATCCAAATCATTTATGGTCGCATTGGGTACGAGTTGGGCTGTCCAATCTGGTATTGGTGGTTGTTGGCGGATGGCATCTTGTTTGGCTTGGTTCAATGGTTTTAGACTTTCACCATCACGACCATAAGCCACACCTTTCCAGTGCATCACGATATTGCGTGGCGATGCAGGAACTTGGAACAACAAAACACGTTTGCCTTCAACCTCAATAGGTACAATATCCCTAAAAATAAGGTTGTCTGTAGTGTGTTGAGACATGTCTTGCTTTAGGCGGTTCAAGGCTACTTCACCATCTTTGAAACTGGTGCCAATGATTTGGTGTTTCTTGTCCCAAACACCGAAGACTATCCAAGCGAACTCATGTTCTCGTAAGTTTGCTTCATTGCTAAGAGCGGAGAAGTACTTTCCCAACTCGTCAACATCAAAGTTGGTCTCTGCTTTCTTAAACTCTACGACCTCATTTTCTGAGTGCTCCCAGAGTTCTTTGAATTTATCTATGAATTCAATATTGTTCATGATGTTTATAATCGATTTCTGTAAGGAATAGCCGATATGATTACTTCTGTATCAAAACACTTTGTCCATAAGAATGATTTTATTCTCATGACAACTTCAGACGAGGATTGACATGGTCCTACAATGATTCTTTTTAGACATTCAATGGGGATGTTAATTTTGATGTATGGTACAAGTTTGTTGTCTGCAAGACGATATTGTGGCATTATTTGATGTTTTATGATGCGATATTCGCCCTCTGCTTCATATTTTTTATTTTTATAGATAGGAGCATAAGCATTGTTTATTATAGCCTGTTTTACATCTGTCCACTCATCTTTATTGAAAATGTTTTTTAATGTCTTATTGCAGGCTTCTTCTGCAATCTTGATGTTATTTGTATCAACATACTCACATTTTTTTATTTCATCATAAAGTAAATATGTCGGCTCACTTTCACTCCAATATTTACGTTCTTTGCAATCTGCTCCATACATAGGTAAAGTTGATGGAAGCTTGGAGAAATCGAAACCTAAACTTATGCCATCTCCATTTTGTCCATATCCACGCCACATTGTTAAATCATCTTCCTGCTTAGAGAACGAAATCGTAAATATGTTCAGATTATACTGGGGGTGTTGTGTGAGTTCCTTTTCTTTGTCGTTAAGTGCAATGTTGTTCTTTTTAGTATAATCAAGTACACCGGCTTTTAATCCTTCAAAGAACAACTGACATTCTGTTGGATCGTTTTGAAAGGCGTAATGTGTTGCCCACATTGTTATATATTTGGGATGTATATCGCCTTCCTCATAACACAATGAATGTTCTATCATATTATAGAACGTATTCATTGTGGTATAGTGATATAGTATAATATTATCTTCTTTAGTCATACTTATCTCTTTTTAATTGTCAAATCCAAATTTATTCCAGGCATCGAGGACGAGACGCTTGGTGCGGTATTCTCCGTACTGGCGCAGCTCGTTGTCTTTCAGCACACGGATAGTTTCCTTTGATGCTTTCTAACTTCTACAAATATAATGCTTTTCTTTGAGGTATAACAACAAAAAGCAAACTGATTTAATAATCGAATATATACTTTTCGATGTCTTTAGTCATTAGTGCCTCAGATTTAACGAGACACTAATGATCTTAAGTTAAACAATTCTCCATCTAATAGAGAATAATGTCCTTTTATCAAAGTTGCACTCTAATGATTTTAATAACTTTGTTGTCATTGTGTCAACGTTCTTGTTGTATTCATCTTCCAAGTCGAATAGTTGACGCTGTTTTTTAGAGAGTTTCTCAGACAAATGGTTTTCTTGTTTCTTAAGTAATAGTTTGGTCTTGATATCCTTTTCTTTTCTTATTTGTCTGTGAATTGTATCTCTTTCTTTTCTAATATCTATTATTTCCTTTTGCAAAGGAACAAGTTTGTCATCTGACCATGATTCGTATTTTTCAATCTCATATGAAGCATATTCCTCCATTCTGGCATTGACTTGATCTTTATATTTTTCAATGTTTTTATCAAATATATATTCTGTATCTTCTTTAATATGGTCAGGCAACTTACAAGTGACACTTTCTTTTGCTTCTAATTCTAATAATTTAAATCCAAACTCAGCTGGCAGTACATATTTATCATCGGTGATAGCACAGAAAATGATATTCTCTTCGTCGTCATACTCATTAGTGGAAGAAACTTCATAAGCAATAAGCCAACCGGCTTTGTCTTTATATTCTTCTAATAAAATAGATCTATAAGGGTATGATGTCAAATCGAAAGTTACATCTTCGACAACATTCAAGTAGGGTATTTGTCTAAGTATATAGCTTCCAATAGAACTTGTTGCCCTTATTTGTATTTTATCTGTCTCTTTCTTGTTTACAGAGTACACTCCTGCCTTTATCTCATTTGAAATGTCTGCATCTAATTTAAATGACGATGTATTCTCATTTATATCAGAAATGAACCCATTTAAAGCGACAAGAGCTAACTTCCAAAAATGGCGAATATAACTATCGATTCTCTTTTCGTCATCATCTTGTCTAACCTTTAATAAGTTAACAACGTCTTCATCAAAGTTTTCCAATAGAGTTTTCTTTGTATCCTTGATACGCTCTGAAATAACATCTTCCAACTCCTTCTGCAACGAATCGAAAGCCTTGTTTATTTCACCTTCTGTTCTGCATACTCGTAATATTGAACTCAATCTGCTTTCCAAATCAAATGTAGAGTCTATAGCCCCCAATATTTCATCACTGCTACCCAATACGCCTTCAAATAAATTAAACTTAGTTGACAGTAACTCATATACACGGCAATCTGCAGCATTAGCCTTATTTACGAAATTCACAACCACCACATCGTGCTTTTGCCCATAGCGATGGCAGCGTCCAATTCTTTGTTCTATTCGTTGGGGATTCCAAGGCATGTCGTAATTAACCACTAAAGAACAGAATTGAAGATTTATACCTTCAGCACCTGCTTCTGTAGCAATCATTATCTCTGCTGAATCCTTAAAGAAATCTACAAGAGACTGCTTCTTGTCTATCTGCACATTACCTGTTACATAAGATGTTCCTGCATGGGTCAATAGCCATTTCTGATATATATTGTTGGCTTCATCATTACTATTTGTTCCATTAAAACATACAACCTTGTCTCTGAAACCGTTCGCTTCAAAAAAGTTTTTTAGATATTCTTGAGTTTTACGACTCTCTGTAAATATTAAAGCTCTTCGCAGACCTCCAAGGCGTTCAACCTTGTCAAATGATGCAGTAAGGGCTTTCAATAATGCTTGAGCCTTTGTTTCACAACCAATTCCTTCGGCCATTGAAACATAATGTCGAAGCTCTTCAATTTCGTTATCAATGGCAGCTTTGTCTTGTTCAGAAATTTCTACTGTTTCATATGAATCTGAATTATCGTCATTATCAATGGTTTCCAAATCATTTAATACAGATGACATACTAAGTATTTGTCGTCCTTCGTCCTTAATTCGTTTAAGTCTTTCAATTGTACTTTGAAGCGTGAAAGACAGTGCATAAACAGATGACGACATAATTTTTCTGTAAAGGAGTGATAGTAAAGGACGTATTCTATCCGGTATACCATAAGTGCCCTCACGAAATAAATAGTCGCTAATAGCTTCATATAAATCAATTTCTTTCTTTGAAGGATGATACTCTTGCACAAAAGGAATACGTTTGGTGTATTTCACATACTCCTGTACTTGGTTTCTCAATGTACGATGCGCTATATGGGCAATCCTTGCCTTCAATTCTCCATATTTAGAGTTGTCACGGATTGATATTGTATTATACAGTTCCTCAAACGTTTGGACAGAAGAGAAGAATTTATCATCAATTATACTGATAAGTCCATATAGCTCCCTTAAATTGTTTTGTAAAGGAGTGGCTGTAAGCAATATCTTCTTGTATGGGCGCAATGTCTCCTTCAATACATTTGCGGTCACATTTCCTTTTTTGTATACGTTACGAAGTTTGTGAGCCTCGTCTATCACAACAAGATTCCACATGACTTTTGATAACTCGTCCGCATGGGTAACGGCAAACTGATAAGAACAGATTATTATACTTTCATCTGTTTGAAAAGGGTTTTCTGTTTTGGCTGCAATGGTTTTGTAAGAACCTTGCTCTAATATTAAAGACGGGAGAAAAAACTTCTCTAATAGCTCCATGCTCCACTGATTTCTCAATGAGGCAGGAACTATAATCAATATGTGTCTTTTATGTTCTGCCCATAATTCTGACAATAAGATACCTGCTTCAATGGTTTTTCCAAGTCCCACTTCATCGGCAAGTATTGCTCCTTTACTTAATGGTGATTTAAATGCAAATAGAGCAGCTTCCACCTGATGAGGATTTAAATCGACCTTTGATTCAGATAAAACGCCAGTAAACCGACCTTCATCTGAAGTCGATTTTTTGTGGCAAATGTCCCACTTATAATATATTTGTTGAGCTATAGATATCATTACTTTTTATTCTTACGTTCAACTTTAACAGAATATTCCGGGGATACAGCATCGAATTCATTTATTGCTGCTCCTTTCCAATAGTTTATGGCAAGTTCTTCACATTCTTTGCGTAATCTGTCATTGAAATCAGGTTCCTCTTCTTTGCCATAAAGGTTTACAATATGGTTGTATTGAGGAAGTATAGAAATATCACTGAAAGATATTCTTACAATCCGTATTTGCGCATTGGGATGATTGCGAAGGAATGCATTTTGCAGTGCGGATATGCCAATGGGTATCTTGTTGTCTGCAATGCTTTTTATGGTAGAGACAACGCTTACGTATTTCTCACCATTGTTTATGTTATAATCACAACCTAATAAGCTATTGCTTACTGACTCATATTTTATGCCTTCGTTTAAAAGATATTGTTCATATATCTTCTTGCCGATATAATTCACAATGCGTCGAACCATAGATGGTGCCTTGTCTTCATCTATTATCCAGTTAACGATATCATCAACGTGGTCTGCCACAACAGGAAGATTGTCTGCGCCAACCTTATCTACGATTTGTACAAGAGATTCCAAATTAGAAGTAATAATGTTCGGTATTCTGGAAGTTTTTCCATCAGAATAGGAATATAATTTTGAATTAGAGCCAATTCCTATATGGTTGTCTTCGCCATACGAAGAATGCGACTCATTTAAAGCTTCTTTTATATCTACTCCATTTTCTAATGCGGATACGATTGATGCCAAGGTCTCGACAGAGCACTTTTGCTCTTCTAATTTCTTATATAGTTTCTCTCTACTTATTTTGTCTTGTTCTTCTTTTTCTTCTTTATCCTTTTTTATTTTCTCCGCTTGAATCTCATTCAAAAAGGTCAAATGCTGTTCAACGGTATCTTTTTTTTCATAACCTAACTGATGAAACTCGTCAATGGTTATTTCGTTAGGATTGCAGAATGAACCATCAGCTCTAACTATCCACTTGTCATTTTTCAAATTATGATAATAAGAGCTCTCAAAACCTCTAACATGGTATGACCACTCACGATATAAACAATATTCTAATTCTCCATTTTTCTTTGTACCGATCCCGTTTTCACAGACAAATCTCCACAAAGCATGAGACCAATCTTTTGAACAATTATTTATATCATAACCATCCAATTGGTAATCTTTAAAGAAGGGAAATTTAGTAACAGCCAAATATTGCTTTTCAAGGAAATCAACAATATATTTAGGGAAATTCTCATATGAATAATCATACACAATCCTTCTATATAGTTTCTCTGCTATTATCGTTATCTCACGAATTTGAGGTTTGCTACTAACGTTTAAATATAGTTCAAGAAAATGTTTAACTTCAGAGTATGACAAATCTGTGCCTTTTGTATAAAAGTCACAATCAACAAATTTAAACGAAGTGTCGCCTTTTGCGTAATTCAGAAAATCAGTTGTTGGTATGTACATTTCTGATAGGTTACACAACGTAAAACGAGATTCGTCTAACTGTTTTAGTTTCCATTCTTTCTTTATTATATCTTTAATTTTCTGGTTTGCATTGGCATAGACCAACTTGTATATATACTCAAAATCTTTTAATAATATTTCTTCTGTTGGAATGTCATTTTTCTTATAGCGAACAAGCAGAGTCTTTTCTAAATAGTCAGCCATGTCTGGCTCCTTTATTCCCATACCCCGGAAAAGGCTTTCATGTTTCTCAAAGATTTCCTTATCTAACACTTTACCGAAAGCGTCAGTTTCTACATCCTTAAAACCTGAATATGGAAGACAGACATTTGCATTCTTTTTATACAAATAATACGGACTTATCCATTCTCCATCTTGTGTTTTTGCTATAGAAGCAAATCTAAATTTGAGCTTGTTCCAAGAATCTACGGGGAATTTATACCATGTGTCGCTAATAGTTCTTGGTTCATCAGACCTCCATAAAACGCGTGCTTTGTCCTCTATATATGTAAGAAGTCTGTGAGCCCATTCCAATGGTTGGTTTGCCATGAAGGAATTTGAAATATGCTTTGCTAGGTATTCATTATCAAACGGCTTAATTTTTAATTCTGCTTCGACTTCCTTAAAATCAGATCTATATTGTTTTAAGTAAAGAAAATCCCTATCGTTGTTTTGGCATAATTGTGCAATCTGTGAAGAGGAAATCAAATTTTCCAAATCAATGGTTGCAGAAAACACATCGTTTATAGAAACATAACGCTTTGACCTATTAAGAAGCAGTTTATTATCTCTTACTTTTCTGAAATAACACTGTTTCAAATATGTGTCTCTGTATTCTGTTGATTTAATATTTAGAATATGGAATATGTTGTCGTTTATAAGAATGTTTTTGTCCGTAGTCGATATTTCGTTATCTTCCGATTCTAATAGTCTTGAATTCCTGCATTCACCAATTTCTTTAAGACACAACAAGGCATCAGCCGCTAATTCGGCAATGCAATTCAAGAACTTTTGATTTATATCCTCATAGCGTTTAATACTATCTCTATTGTCAACAAGTAAAAATGGAGCATGGCTTACAAAACAACTATCAAAGTGCTCACTTGTCGGGAAGAAACAATATATTTGTCCCTTTGCATCAATATCCAATGATCCGTCAGGGTTTACATAAAATCCAACACTTATATTGTACTTTCCTTTTATTGTATTGCTGTCACGATGGAACAGATACATTAACAGGTTCTTGTCGTATTCATGAATACGGCAAAATTCATATTTTATGCCATGACGTTCACCCGTTTGTATTACTTCTTTTGAGTACTCATGTATCGTTTCTTCTCCATCAATACACCAGGCTATTTTTTGAATATGAGGCAGAAACAATACAGGCATATTAAGATTCTGTAGTCTTTGTAGAATCTCTGGATATGCTTTCTCTGGGTCCTTAAAAGGTAGTTCAAAAAGAGTTTCGCCTGCATTGCGGAGTTTATGGTCGTTTTCTAATAATGTTGGAATAATATAGTTTTCTATCTTAAACCAAAAAGTATCGTCATATATGGATGGGGTATCTGTATATTGGAACACCGACTTAAAACCTACACCGAATTTACCTATAGTTTGTTCTTCATCTTCTTTTGTAGAACAACCTACAGATGTGATAGAATTGATATCTCCAATCTCTCCAGTTTGTTCTCTGGCATCTGTTATAGAGAATTGGCGTTTACCATTGTGTTTGAAGACCAATTTATCTCTAAATAATAGAATTCTTACGTTTGTTGCAGCTGTGTCATCTGCATTTTGTATCAATTCATATATAAAATGAGCTGTTTCAGGATATTTTTCAACAATACCCTTCCAAACCTTTATGTTAGTACGTTTCGAATAGGTTTTCCAGTCATCTTGTTTATCATTTACAAGAATCTTAAAGAGCCTTTCTTGTTCAGAATTTAAGGTATGTGTATTCTCATTCATATTCCACACTATTATTGTTTTTAAGGATCATTATCTTTTTCTATTTGGATTCTACAAATGTAGCACATTCTTTTGAATGATGCAACTAAAAGAAAATAAAATTTAGTAGCGAATTATGTTGCCAATCCGTTGTCAAATATATAAAAGCAAAAATCCTAACTGCTCAATATCAAGCAGTTAGGATTCTGTATGGTGCGCCTGAAAGGACTCGAACCTTCACGTCCTAAAACACCAGATCCTAAGTCTGGCGCGTCTACCAATTCCGCCACAAGCGCATTAGCGGATGCAAAGTTAGTGAAAAATGGTGAGACTGGCAAAATATTATGTGACTTTTATGATCCGCACCGGTCGGTGCGGATGCTCGTAACGGTCGATGCAGATGCTCGTAACGGTCGATGCGGATGCTCGTAACGACCGATGCGGATGACAGAAGTCTACTTTTTCTGCTCTTCGATGAATCGCTTCATCTCTGCCTCGTGTGCCTTTGCTTTGAGGAAGAGGTGCCACTGGTTGCGGGCGCGTGTGAGGTTATGCTCGGCATACTGGCACTTCCAGTAGTGGTCGCCCGAGAGGTAGTCCCAGAGGAAGCGCACGCACTGCATGTAGGGGAAGAGCTCGGCGGCGTAGGGTAGGAGCGACACTTCGAGCGGAGTGAGGAAGCGCGAAGCCGACTCTAAGTAGCCACGTGTGAATGCCTCGAAGATGTCCATGCGGAAATCGATCTTCTCGTACTCGGGCGAGTCTTCGGCGATGGTGTTTGCGGCGGTGCGCAGGAAGTCGCCGTAGTCGCTGACGAAGAGCGACGGCATCACGGTGTCGAGGTCTATCACGCAGAGCACCTTGCCCTGTTTGTCGAACATCATGTTGTTCACCTTCGTGTCGCAGTGGCACACGCGCTTCTGCAGTTTGCCCTCGGCGAGGAGTCGTTCGCCCAGGCACATCTCGTCCATATACGCCTCAATCTCTTCTACGAACAGCTTCACGCTCTCAGCGCGTCCAACGGGGTCTTCGGCGTACACTTTGCGCAGCTGGTCGCGGCGTAGGCACATGTTGTGGAAGTCGGGGATTGTCTCGCCCAACTGGTCGGCTATGTCAGCTAAGCGCGCCTCGAAGTCGCCGAACGCCTTGCCTGCGTCGTAGGACGAGTCGGGTGTCACGGTTTCCATCGTCACGGCATCGCTGATGAATACCGACACGCGCCAGTAGCTCTCACCGTCGAAGAAGTAGGTCTTGCCATCGGCGGTGGGCACGAAGCGCAGCACACGACGGTCGAGGTCGTCGACACCTTCCGCCTTCAGCTGCTCGCGGATGTGGTTGGTCACGGTCTCCACGTTGTGCTGCAGCAGGTCAACATCGGTGAAGATGTAGTGGTTGATGCGTTGCAGAACGTAGTCTGGGCGGTCTGTTTCAGCGGTCTGTATGCGGTATGTGTCGTTGATGAGTCCGTTGCCGAGTGGCTTGGTGTCGCTCACGGTGCCCTCGATGAGGAACTTGCTGGTTATGTTGTTTAGATTGTTCATAGTCTTTTATTTTGATTTTTGCAAATTTACGGCTTTTTTATTATAATAGGTGTCTTTATTGCTGCTTATTTCGCTTTTTTGCAGTAACTTTGTGGTGATAGACAAATAAAAAACTAATCATAATGCAATCAAAAAAACAACTCTTTGCGCTTCTTGCGCTTTGTGCCTTGGGGTCTGCCAACGCTTTCGCCGAGCGGAACACCCCTTTGAAGTATTGGTTCGACCGTCCGACGACGATGCGCGGACAGGCAGTGTGGCTCGCTTCGAGTCCCGACCGTATGCCTACCGAGCGCCAGTTGGTGCGTGCCGGCGACTTGGTGAACAACCCCGACCCCGAATGGGAGTCGCAGTCGCTGCCAATCGGCAACGGCAATATCGGCGGCAACGTGCTCGGTTCGGTTGAGGCTGAGCGCATCACGTTCAACGAGAAGACACTCTGGCGCGGCGGTCCGAACACCTCGCGTGGTGCTGCTTACTACTGGGACGTGAACAAGCAGTCGGCTCATGTGGTGGGCGAGATACGCGAGGCGTTCACCAAAGGCGACTGGCAGAAGGCGGAGCTGCTCACACGCAAGAACTTCAACAGCGTGGTGCCCTACGAGGCAGACGCAGAGGAGCCGTTCCGCTTCGGCAGTTTCACTACCGCCGGCGAGTTCTACATCGAGACAGGGCTCAACTCGGTGGAAATGACCAACTATCGCCGTGAGCTTTCGCTCGACTCTGCTCTTGCGAAGGTGAGCTTCTGCAAGGACGGCGTGCAGTACGAGCGCGAGTATTTCGTGTCGCATCCTGCCAACGTGATGGCTGTGCGCTTCGCTGCCTCGCAGCGTGGCAAGCAGAACCTCGTGTTCTCCTACGCTCCCAACCCCGTGTCGACGGGCGAGATGAAGGCGGACGGCACCGACGCGCTCTGCTGGCTGGCACGTCTCGACAACAACAGTATGGAGTACGCTGTGCGCATAAAGGCTGTGGCTAAGGGCGGCGCGGTGAGCAACGAGGGCGGCAAGCTCACGGTGAAGGATGCCGACGAGGTGGTGTTCCTCATCACTGCCGACACCGACTACCGACCCAACTACGACCCCGATTTCAGCGACCCGAAGGCTTACGTGGGTGTAGACCCTGCGCAGACTACTGCCGACAGGCTCGCCAAGGCTGCCACAAAGGGCTACACTTACCTGCTCAACGAGCACTATGCCGACTATTCGGAGCTTTTCAACCGCGTGCGTCTGAACATCAACAACGCTTCGGTTGATGCCGACGACCTGCCCGTGAACCGCCGTCTTGAGGCTTACCGCCAGGGCAAGCCCGACTACTACTTGGAGCAGCTCTACTATCAGTTCGGTCGCTACCTGCTCATCTCGTCGTCGCGTGCCGACAATCTGCCGGCTAACCTGCAGGGCTTGTGGCACAACAACGTCGACGGACCGTGGCGTATCGACTACCATAACAACATCAATCTGCAGATGAACTACTGGCTGGCTTGCCCGACGGGACTCTCGGAGTGCGAGTTGCCGCTCTTCAACTTCATTCGCACGCTCGTGAAGCCGGGCCGTGTAACGGCGAAGTCGTACTTCGGCACACGTGGCTGGACAACGTCTGTATCGGGCAACATCTTCGGCTTCACATCGCCGCTCTCGAGCGAGGATATGTCGTGGAACTTCTCGCCGTTCGCCGGTCCGTGGCTCGCCACTCACCTCTGGAACTACTACGACTTCACGCGCGACCGCCGCTTCCTCGCTGACAACTACGAAATACTGAAGGAGTCTGCCGACTTCGCGTCCGACTATCTCTGGCATCGCGCCGACGGTGTGTACACCGCCGCTCCGTCCACATCGCCCGAGCACGGACCTGTTGACGAGGGTGCTACGTTCGCCCACGCCGTGATACGCGAAGTGCTTCTGGATGCTGTGGATGCTAACCGCGTGTTAGGCAAGAGTGCCAAGGAACGCCGCCAGTGGGAGGACGCGCTGAAGCATCTCGCGCCGTATAAGATAGGTCGCTACGGACAGCTCATGGAGTGGTCGACGGACATCGACGACCCGAAGGACGAGCATCGCCATGTGAACCACCTCTTCGGTCTGCACCCGGGCCGCACCGTGTCGCCGGTCACAACGCCCGAACTGGCTAAGGCATCGCGCGTGGTGCTCGAGCATCGCGGCGACGGTGCTACGGGATGGTCGATGGGCTGGAAGCTCAACCAGTGGGCACGCCTGCACGACGGCAATCATGCCTACACGCTCTACGGCAATCTGCTGAAGAACGGCACGCTCGACAACCTCTGGGACACACACGCTCCGTTCCAAATCGATGGTAACTTCGGCGGAACAGCCGGCGTAACCGAGATGCTTATGCAGAGCCACATGGGATTCGTCCACCTGCTGCCTGCACTGCCCGACGCTTGGGCTGAAGGCTCAGTGAGCGGACTGCGTGCCAAGGGCAACTTCACCGTGTCTATCAGCTGGAAGAACGGTAAGCTCGCTGAGGCGACAATACTCTCCGGCTCTGGCGAACCGTGCGAGGTGCGATACGGCGAGTCGGTGCTGAAGTTCAAGACAAAGCGTGGCGGAAGCTATAAGATCGTGTTCTGCGAGAACAAGCTTATAGGGGGTGCACTTGTCTCAAGTGCACCAACCAAGTAAAATACCAATTAGTTGGTGCACATTCTGTTCGGTTGGTGCACTTGAGACAAGTGCACCCCCTTAAAACAACAAAGGTCGAGCGATTTCGCTCGACCTTTGTTGTCTTTGTATTATTAATACTCATCCTCTTCGTTGCAGTGTATTATTAATACTCATTCTCTTCGTTGCAGTCATCATACTCCCACGAGTCGAAGTAGATGCGCGACGACGCATGTTTTGGTATGCTGCCATTGTCAGGCAGTGGGTTGTCTATGCCACCTTGTGAGCCAGAGCCGTCTACGCCCGTAGAGCCAGCCATGATGCTTGTTGCTTCTATTTCCATCGTTGCTATCGATGGCTTTATATAATGCTTTTTCATTGTGCTTAAGTATATTATTGGTTAAATGTTGCGTATGTTTACTTCACTGCTACCTTCTTGCCGTTCTGAATGTATATGCCACTCTTCAGTGCGCGGAGTGAGTTGCCTACGCACTGTCCCTGCAGATTATACACAGGAGCGTTGCTTTCCTCAGTGTCGAAGATAGTGCCGAGCGATGTTGGTGTTCCGTCGAGGTTAGCGCGTAGCTTCTTGATGTCGGTGCCTTGTGGCACGATGAAGTATGCACGCAAGCCACCGATAGTACGAGCATCGATATCGTCAATCGGGTAGTAGAAGAGGTCGTTGTCGCCAAGGAAGAGTTCTGTCTTGTCGGTCTTCAACAATATCTGGTTGTAGATACCCTTCATCTGCACTGTGCTTGCATCGCCCACAGCCTGCGGGTTGCCGTTCTTGTCGAGTCCTGTTGCCACCATGCTTACTCCCTCGAATGTCGGGTTCTTCACAACGGCGTTGCCAGGCTTCATGATGTACGGCTTGCCAGCCTCGATGTTGTCTACAGTTGCGAAGTACACAATGTTGTTGTTGCAGTTGCCTTCGTATGTGCGGAGCTGTGTGCCCTCGCCGAAATACTGTGCCACCTGCTCCGCATCAAGTGCGAACGGCACGCAGAATGTGTTCCAGTAGTCTTTGCTGATTGTGCGCTGCAGCGTGACGTTAGCATTCTCGTATGTCTCGATGACGTTGTCGGTCTTTGTCTCGTCGAGAGTGTAGTTCTTTGCTTTCGGTACTTCTACTGTGACGATGATGTTTGTGGCGCGAACCTGCTTACCATTTGTAAATACAACTTCTTTAGCAGAACCCACCCAAACACCATAGAGTTGACCAGTATAAGTGTAGTTGTTGTCTGCAGAAATCAAGTTCGTCAACGGATAATCTATATCGTTGCCTATAAACTCAATCTTTGTGATTTTACCGATCTTGGTTGAGATGGTGTGGGTTGAATTATAGAAACGATAATCAGCATCGCGTCCTAATGCAGCCTTATTTGAAGAAATCATAACACATCCCTTTTCCACTGCATCACCAGTTGTTGATGTACTATTTTTTCCCTTATCTACGCCAGCTACGAACTCGATGCTTGTTTCTTCTACTGCGCTGTTGATTACCTTCAGCGTGCATGTAGCCGTTGTCTCCTTATAGGTACCAGTAGCAGCACCGGTAGCGGTGATGGTGTATGTGCCACGCTTAGAAATAATAACGTCGCCGGTTGGTGCATCTATATCAACATTTTCGTCTTTAGGAGATATAGTGTAGGTTACTTTGAGGTTGTTAGGGTTCTGCAGCACATTTGCTGCATTGAATGTTACAATACCGTCTGTTGCTTCTGCTAAATCTGCGTTGTAACTCTCTGCTGCGAACTTGAAGTTGGTGTCAGTTGCACGATTGTCCTCAATCAAGAGTTTGTAAGACGCTGTGCCTGCTATGTACTTGTCTGTAGCAGCCGATGTAGCGGTGATGGTCACCTCGCCAGTCTTGTATAAGTGAACTGTATTGCCCTCAACCTTTGCGGTTGTGTTGTCAGAGCTTGCGTATGTGATAGCAGATGCATCAAGGTCTTCGGGCTTGGTGAGAGCCTGAACCCCTATAATCTCTTCCTTCAACTCCTTTGTTACTGTTGCTTCGGCGAATGAGAGGGCAGGAGCAGTCTTCTTCTCTGCTGTTGTGACGATGATTTGGGTGACATCATCTACTTTTGACCCTGCTGTGAATTTTACAGACTCCTCATAGCCAGTCCAAGTGCCGGTGGTTTTGTCGTAATTGGGCTTGTCTGTTGTGAAATTACCGTATGCAGAACCACCTACAAACTTAATGCTTGTAATTACTCGTGTAGGATCGGTAAGTGAGAACGTTGTTTTGCTACCACTATAGAAGCGGTAGTCGGTATATTTACCTAATGCACCACTTGATGTGTTTATTTTTACAATTGACTTTGTCAACGTCAGCTTACCAGTGCCACTCACTTTGTCTTCAGAGACATCGAACACTATCTCCGATAAATCAACAGCCTTCTTGTTCGTAATCTGATACGTAGCAGTAGAGCCAGAGTATTGTGTTGGGTCTGCAGGTGTGAATGTGGCAGTGATGGTTGTAGTGCCATATGTTGTGGCGTTGATGGTTACTGCGCCCGTTGTAGGGTTGACAGTAGCCACAGCGTCGCCCGATGCTGCGTATGTGATAGTGCCGGCAATGTTGCTGGCTTCGGTAGCGGTGTAGCCCGTGAAGTCTGTACCGGCGTCGGTCTTGCCTTCGGTAAGAGTGACGTCGGTGCCGTTAAAAGAGAGGGAAGTAGCGATGTGGTTGTCCTTGTTTTCGACAAAGTATGAGTCGGTAGATGTTTGGTAGGTGTCTGTTTTAGGCAGGGTGGCTGTGATGGTAGCCTTACCAAACTTGGTGTTGGTGAATGTCAGTTCGCCGGTTTTAGAGTCAACGGCTACGATGTCTGCGTCAGAGCTTGTATATTCAATAAGGTTAGACAAGTCGGTGTTGTCGTCGCTCTTTGTGGCAGTAGCTGTAGGCGTGGTAAAACCATCAAGCGTGCCATTGGTGAATGTGAATGTCTTGCGTGAGTCGGTGCCAAAGGTGGTAGTGGTGGCAGCTGCATCCTCAAAAGTGACAGCTACGCTTAATAAATATAGGGCTTTGGTAGATTTATTCTTACTGATGTTAACAACAATTTCACCAGTAGCTTCTCCGCTAAATGAATAAGGTGCATTGGCTGTTGTCAAATTTTGCGTTTCACCAAAAGCCTTACCTCCAACTGTGCAACTTATTTTGGGAGAACCAGAGTTGGCTGCAGAAGAGTTGACAACAATTTTTGTAATCTTCTTGTCTGAATACGAAGATGAGGTCGCTTTTAGATATGAAACAGTAGCCTTAGTAGTTCCATAGTGTATTCCTTTGTCTGTATCAAACGTGGATTCTTTAGCATCCGATGTTATAGTCCATTCACCTTTTTTGTTATCAATGCCTTTTCCATTACATGCTTTTGTGAATGTTAAGGTTGCCGTTTCTTGAGCATACCCCCCCCACCGTACACACAATCGTGAGCAGTGTGAGCATAAAAAATCGTAAATGTTTAGTCATAATATGTAATTTTTAATGTTATAGGCTTGTTGTTATGTCGTTAAAATTACGAGTGTTGTAGTTGAGATAAGGGATGTTGTTTCTTTAAATGCAAAATTACATCTAATGTTTTTTATTTGTATTAAAATAATGTTTAAATAATTTAAAAAGGGTATGGCATTGTGTGAATGTCATACCCTTTGTGGTTGCGTGGGTATGGCAAGGATGCCATACCCTCCTATTATTACTCATAAACCCAGTAGCCGGTGGTCTGCTGTTGTGCTGTGCCGTCCTTAGCCGGAGCAGCTGCAGCGGATGTCTTGCGGAAGTAGCCTACGAGTGTTACGTCGAAGATGAGTGTGGAGTAGGCTGCGCCCGGCGTGGCTGACGAGCCGTATGCCAGCTGATGGGGCATGTACACGAGCCATCTGTCGCCGATGTGCATGTTCTGCAGTGCTGTGGCGAAGCCTTTCACCACTCCGCTCACGGCGAAGGTGCGTGGCTTCATCGTGCTGAGGTTGTACTCGCCCTGCCACGACTTGTCGAAGACATAGCCCTCAGCGTAGCTTGTGGAGGGCAGCAGACGGCCGCTGTAGTGCACCTTCACCGAGTCGGTAAAGAGTGGACAGCCCGAGCCCGTGCCAGCGTTGAGCACGTTGGCAAGCACGAAGTCGTAGCTATGCGTAGCCACCTGGTCGTTGAGGCTCCATGAGCGCAGCACCTTCCAGTCGGCAGCACTACCCGCCACCAGCTGCTTCACCTCGGCATACTTCCTGTCGTAGTATGCCTCGTTGGTCTTTCGCCAGTTGGGGTACTCCTCCTTCTCGTTGTCGGTCTCGCTGCACGACGACAGGCTTGCTGCGAAGACGGTCGTCATGGCGAGGAGTATGAATAAATAGTATTTCTTCATTTAGTATGTTTTTACTGCAATTTCTTGAGCAGGCTTGTGATGCTCACCTTGTCCTCGATGATGCTGAGGAGCTGGTCGATGCTCACGCGCTCCTGCTCCATTGTGTCGCGGAAGCGGAGTGTCACGGTGTTGTCCTGCAGTGTGTCGTAGTCGACGGTCACGCAGAACGGTGTGCCCACTGCGTCCTGACGGCGGTAGCGTTTGCCGATGGTGTCCTTCTCGTCGTAGCTTGTGTTGAAGTGGAACTTCAGGTTGTTCACAATCTCGCGAGCCTTCTCGGGCAGTCCGTCCTTCTTAACGAGCGGCAGCACGGCGAGCTTTGTCGGCGCGAGTGCGGGCGGGAGCATGAGTACGACGCGTGTCTCGCCGTTTTCGAGCTGCTCCTCTTTATAAGAGTGGCACATCACGCTGAGGAACATGCGGTCTACGCCGATAGATGTCTCGATGACATATGGAGTGTACGACTCCTTGGTCTGCGGGTCGAAGTACTTGATTGAGCGGCCCGAGAACTTCTCGTGCTGCGAGAGGTCGAAGTTGGTGCGGCTGTGTATGCCCTCTACCTCCTTGAAGCCGAACGGCATGTGGAACTCGATGTCGGTAGCGGCGTTGGCGTAGTGAGCCAGCTTCTCGTGGTCGTGGAAGCGATAGTTCTCGGCGCCGAAGCCAAGAGCCTGGTGCCACTTCATGCGCAGCTCCTTCCACTTCTGGAAATACTCGAGCTCGGTGCCCGGCTGCACGAAGAACTGCATCTCCATCTGTTCGAACTCGCGCATACGGAAGATGAACTGGCGTGCCACGATCTCGTTGCGGAACGCCTTACCGATCTGTGCGATGCCGAACGGAATCTTCATGCGGCCCGTCTTCTGCACGTTGAGGTAGTTGACGAAGATGCCCTGTGCTGTCTCCGGACGGAGGTACACCTTGTTAGAACCGTCGGCTACGGAGCCCATCTCTGTAGAGAACATGAGATTGAACTGGCGCACGTCGGTCCAGTTCTTTGTGCCGCTGATCGGGTCTACAATCTCCTCGTCTATGATGATCTGCTTCAGCTCGGCGAGGTCCGGTCCCTGCATAGCCTCTGTATAGCGTGCGTGGAGAGCGTCGCGCTTCTGCTGGTGCTCGATTACACGAGCGTTAGTAGCGCGGAACTGAGCCTCGTCGAAGCTCTCGCCGAAGCGCTTGCGTGCCTTGGCAATCTCCTTCTCAATCTTCTCGTCGTACTTCGCAATCTGGTCCTCGATGAGAACGTCGGCACGATAGCGCTTCTTTGAGTCGCGGTTGTCGATGAGCGGGTCGTTGAATGCGTCTACGTGTCCGCTTGCCTTCCAGATAGTAGGGTGCATGAAGATGGCAGAGTCGATGCCCACGATGTTGTCGTGGAGCAGCACCATGCTCTTCCACCAGTATTGTTTGATGTTGTTCTTCAGTTCTACACCGTTCTGTCCGTAGTCGTACACTGCAGCCAGACCGTCATAAATATCGCTGCTTGGGAATACGAAACCGTACTCCTTACAGTGACTCACGATTTTCTTGAAAACGTCTTCTTGTGCCATTTTTATATGTGTTTTATTATAATTTTAGTTGCAAAGTTACGCTTTTTTGATTAATTACGTAGCGTTTAAGGAGTTAAATGTTATGAAACGGTTGTTTTGCGGTGGTTGTTGTGTGGTGTTGTAGTGATGGTTAAGTCATCGGACAGCGTACGGAATCTGATCGGGCGGCGTACGGAATCCAATCGGATGGCGTACGGAATCTGATCGGGCGGCGTACGGAATCTGATCGGATGGCGGACGGAGCACGATAGTAAAAGTTGTGCTAATTAGGGAATTTCCCATTACCGATTAGGGAAAATCCCTTTGGCTTGCAGTAACAAAAGCATAACTTTGCAAGCGAAAGGAAACCTCAAGGGGCAGTCAAGGGGGTGCAGTTGTCTCAACTGCACCAACAGAGCAAGAAGTGCACCAACAGAGCTGTAGTTGCACCAAAATAGCACATTCTACTTTGTTGGTGCACTTGAGACAAGTGCACCCCCTGAGAGGCACCCCCTTAAGATAAGTATAACTTTTAAAAACTGAGATATTATGAAACGGTTATTCGCAACAATAGTAATGGTACTTGGCTTCGTGGTAGCAGCCGGCGCAATGAGTTACAGTCAGGCACGCGAACAGGCGTTGTTCCTCACCGATAAGATGGCTTACGAGCTGAACCTCACCGACGACCAGTATGAGGCGGCTTACGAGATAAACCTCGACTATCTGCTCAGTGTCAACTCCGACGACGAACTCTACGGCGACTACTGGCGTTGGCGTAACATCGACTTCAGCTATGTGCTCCTCGACTGGCAGTACCGTATGTTCTGCGAGGCAGCCTACTTCTATCGTCCGCTCTACTTCAGTGCAGGCGTTTGGCACTTCGCTATATACGCTCGCTATCCGCACCGCGACTACTTCTACTTCCATCGTCCGACGGTGTACGTGAGCTATCGTGGCGGCCACTCGTGGCGTCAGAACAACGGCAGCTCGTGGTACAACGGCAGAACATTCGGTTCGCGCCGTGGCGGCGATGCCCACTTCGGTATGCGCGACGGCTTCAAGCGCGGCGACTACGGACGTGGCAACCGCCAGTCGTTCGGCTCGCGTGGCAGCCGTAGGGTAGAGCAGCAGAATGGCGGTGGTCTTGGCTCGCGCCGCGATAACAGCGGAAGCGGTTTCGGCTCGCGCAGTTCGTCGGGCTTTGGCTCAAGCCGCAGTTCGTCGGGCTTCGGTTCAAGCCGTGGCTCGTCGGGCTTCGGTTCAAGCCGTGGCTCTGGCTTTGGCAGTCGTGAGAGTAGCACGCGCACAACGGTGCGTCAGCCCGAGAGCAATAGAGGCTTTTCAGGCAGCAGCTTCGGCTCGCGTCGCGACAACTCGTCGAGCTCGTCAGCCCCACGCTCAACGTTCAAGCCGTCGGGCTCGTCAAGAAGTGGTGGTTTTGGCTCGCGCAGATAACTTTTAGGGGAACTTTTAGGGGGTGCACTTGTCTCCGCTCGGCTTTGCCGCTTGCCAGAGCAAGAAGTGCACCAACAAAGCAGAAGGTGTACCAACTTATCTAACTTTATAATTTGGCAAATAACCATTCTACTTTGTTGAGGATGTGTCAAAAGGCGTAAGTGGTACGCCCCGAAGGGGCAGCACCACATAGCCCAGGGCAGCGCCCTGGGTTAAAAGGCACACACAAACTATACGCCCTGTAAGGGCAAAAGCTTAATTATTAAGGTGTTGCCCTTACAGGGCGCATTGTTCATTATATACACCACTATACCCAGGGCGTTGCCCTGGGCTATGTGATTGTTGGGCTTTCAGCCCGCATTAATTGACTTTTGACACACCCTCCCCTTAGGTGCCTCAACAACCATTCTACTCTGTTGGTGCACTTGAGACAAGTGCACCCCCTATACTTACTTCCTCATGCTCTGCTCCTTGCGGTATTGCGTTGGCGACATGCCGAGGTGGCTCTTCGTGAACTTGCCGAAGAACGAGAGGTTGGGGAAGCCCAACAGCTCCGATATCTCTTTGATGGAGAGGTTAGAACGGCGCAGATACTTCTCTATCGCCTTCACCGTGTAGCTGTGTATCCAGTCGAGCGCCGTGCGCCCCGTCACCTGTTTCGTGATGTTCGAGAGATACTTCGGCGTGATGCACAGCTCCTGCGCATATTTCTTCACGGGCTGCATCCTGCCGTTGTTCGCCGACAGCATCTCGATGAAGCGCTGGAAGAGTAAGTTGGCCTGCTTGAGATTGCCCCCGTCGATGCTATACTCCACGTAGGGCGTGATGATGGCGAACAGCTCGTAGATGGAACTTTGCAGCAAGCAGTGCATAATCTCCTTATGATAGAAACCATGCGGATTCTTTATCTTGTGTGCAATGATGGCGTAGTACTTCAAGAACATCTGTTGGCGTTCCTCGTTGAGGTGAATCACGGGGTTGTGCGATACGTAACCGAGCAGATTAAGATAGTCGCGGTTCACCTGCACACTGGCTTGAGCTGCCTTGCTCGACACGCCGACACTTTTCGAGTCGTAGTCGGGCGATACCATCACGTTTTCCCATGTGCTGCTGGGCAGACAGATAATCACGTCGCCCGCCTTTGCGGTATATGCGTTGGAGCTGGTTTCAAATTGTATACGTCCCTTTGTGCAGTAGACCATCATAATCATATCAAACTTGAACGTGCCGTCTACCTGCAGCACCTTGTCGATGCCGTCGAGCACAACCATGTCGCCATCTATGTAGTCGGCATTGCCGTAATGAGCGATGAGTCCCATGTCAATCTTCAGTTCTGTCATTTCGTTAGCCATTATGTTTCGTAATTAAGATTCGTATGCAAAGTTATTTTGTCATCCGCAAAGGTAGTCATTATTTCCATACCGATATTATTCCGTTTTGCCGATTTTGTATTCTTTAAGTCAGATTTTATAAAATTACTGAACTTTCGCAAGTTCAGAGAATTCAGTAGTTAAGGAGTTCAGTAGTTAAGGAGTTAAGTAGTTAAGAAGTTAAGCCAAATGCTTTTAATGCTGTAAATCAAGCAGAAAACACTAATGGCTTGACTCCTTAGCGACCGAAGGGCGCGAAAACTCCTTAACTTCTTAACTACTTATTAGTAGAAAAAGATGTAAACCGGTCATTAGATTACAGAAAAGTTGTAACTTTGCACGAACATTAGGCAATTAGTAAGCAAATACATATAAATTAAAACAAAAATAAGAGAAAATGAATGTAGCTATTGTTGGTGCGAGTGGCGCCGTAGGACAGGAGTTTCTGCGCATCCTCGCCGAGAGAGAGTTCCCCATTGACAATTTAGTGTTGTTTGGTTCTGAGCGTTCGGCTGGAAAGAAATACACGTTCAAAGGTAAGGAGTATGAGGTGAAGCTCTTGCAGCACAACGACGATTTCAAGGACATCGACGTTGCGTTCACATCGGCTGGTGGCGGCATCTCTAAGGAGTATGCCGAGACAATCACCAAGCACGGCGCAGTGATGATCGACAACTCGTCGGCGTTCCGCATGTGCGACGATGTACCATTGGTTGTGCCAGAGTGCAATGCCGAGGATGCTCTGAAGCGTCCGCGCGGTATCATCGCCAATCCTAACTGCACCACTATTATGATGGTGGTAGTGCTGAAGCCGCTGGAGCTGCTCAGCCACATCAAGCGCATACACATCGCCAGCTACCAAAGCGCATCGGGCGCAGGCGCAGCTGCCATGGCAGAGCTGCAGGAGCAGTATCGCGAGCTGGTGAACAACGAGCCGGTGAAGGTGGAGAAATTCCCGCACCAGTTGGCGTATAACGTCATCCCGCAGATTGATGTCTTCACAGACAACGGATACACCAAGGAGGAGATGAAGATGTTCAACGAAACACGCAAGATCATGCACAGCGACGTGCGCTGCTCTGCGATGTGCGTGCGCGTCAGCTCGCTCCGCTCTCACTCTGAGTCGGTATGGATTGAGACCGAACGCCCCATCAGCGTCGAGGAGGCACAGAAGGCAATCGCTGCGGCTCCGGGATGCACACTGAAGGACGACCCGCAGAATCTCGTCTACCCGATGCCGCTGGAGACAGCCGGCAAGGACGACGTGTTCGTAGGACGCGTGCGCAAGGATCTCGCCGCCGACTGCGGACTCACGTTCTGGCTCTCGGGCGACCAGATTCGCAAGGGTGCTGCGCTCAACGCGGTGCAGATTGCGGAGTACCTGTATAAGGTGGACGACCTGAAGTAAGCGGCTCTCCCACAGATTTATTCTGCTGAGATATCCTCCCACAGATTTATCCTGCTGAGATATCCTCCCACAGATTCCACGGATTTTCACAGATGTGACTTATACAAAGAACTCCTACAGAATTCGGAAGTACTTATACAAAGAACTCCCACAGAATTCACGGAATTCACAGAAGTTTAGGTGCATTTATTGCAGTGTGAGTATGGCAGGAATGCCATACCATCCTATACATCTGTGTAAATCCGTGAAATCTGTGGGAGTTTTTCTCTATAAATACTTCCGTGAATTCTGTGAAATCTGTGGGAGTTTTTCTCTATAAGTACTTCCGTGAATTCCGTGAAATCTGTGGGAGTTTTCAGTTCCCTCTATTCTGTGGGAGCGTTAGAACTTGAGTTTCACGCTTGCACCAGCCATAACCCAGATGCCCGGCTGCTTCACGTTGCCCAGGTCGTAGTAGTGGTGGTTTGTGATATTGTCAGCCTTTACATATATATTGTATGTAGGCGCAGACCACTGCAAGCGCACATCCACCTTAGTGTACGGATGATAACCATTCATGCGCTCCTGCCAACGCAGTGCCCACGATGCCGTGAGCTGTCGCCAGATGCGATGATCCAACTGCAGCGTAGCCTTGTGGCGCAGATACTCTAAGGCGTAGAGCGAACCGAAGACATCACCGTCGGTAGAGTGCTTCTGATGGATGAACGCATAGCCAGCCTTTATGCGTGTGATGAAGAACTTCGGCAGCAGCTCCTGCAGGTGCAGCGCAGCATCAACGGAGTAACCCATGTTGTCGAGCTTACCGATGTTCATAGCCTGATACTTCTTGCTCTCAGTCGTAGGGTACACCCAGTCGATAATGTCCGTACCCTTTGAGTAGAACCCACTCAGCACCGCCTCGAAGCCGTGCGTGCGGTAGCGCGTGCCCACCTTGAACGCCTCGTTCTTCTCCGGTCGCAGCGCAATGTCGCCCTGCTGCACCGAGTTGCTGGTATAAAGGTCGGTGTACGTAGGTACGCGCAACGCGCGGTTCCACGAAGCATACACCTTCCACTCGTCGTTCGGGCGGTAGCTCACGTCCACACCAGGGTAGAGGCGGAACTTGCCGTCAAGCGCCGTGTTGCGGTTGGCAAGCAAACCAGCCGACAGCGTGAAGCCGCCCACGATGACGTTATGCTCGAGGAAGAGACTCGTGTTGGTGCGCTCGCCGAGTCGGTTGTACTTGCGGTCGGTGCCACCGATAGACACCCATTTGTCCTCCTGCTGCACATCGCCGTACGCCGTGCTGAGGATATGCTCGCGGCGCACATCCACGCCAGCCGCCGTCTTGCCGAGCAGCCACGAGGCATGAGCGTTGAGCGAGCCGCCGTAGGTGTCAAGACGGTGATAATTCTCGCCGGCAGCAGCGCCCTCCTTGCCCTTTATAAGCTGGTAGTGGTCTACATCCTTATGCCAGTAGACCATCGGCGTAAGCACGAAACGGTCGTCAGCCCACGGCTTTATCTCAGCCTGTGCCGACGCCAGGAAACGGCGTGTAGCCTCAAACTGATTCTTGAACTTCGCACTGTAGAACGTAGACGCACCGAAGTCCTGCGACGAGAAGCCGCCCTGCCACTGCATGTCTACGTAGCGCGACTTCCAGCTGCCCGTGTAGTAGGCGCGACGACGACGGAAGTCGCTGTTCTCCGTGCCTCCATCACTCTGCGTGTAGCCACCGCTCAGCTTCTGGCGCACCGCACCCGTAGCAAGATTAACGCTTGCGTCGCCACCGAACGAGCCGAACGAACCGCCCTCGGCAGCCACCGTCACATTGCTCTCGGCATCGGCACGCGTTACGATGTTGATGGCACCGCTGAACGCCGACGAACCGAACACACGTGCCGAAGCACCCTCGAGAACCTCGATGCGCTCAATGTCGGAAAGCGAAACTGGAAAATCGGCAGCGTTGTGACCCGTCTGTGCACTCGAAAGGTTCATGCCATTCAATAGAATGGTGATCTGGTCGAACGTGCCGCCGTTGATGGAGATGTCCGTCTGTACACCAAAGCCCCCGCGCTGACGGACATCCACGCCCGGGACTAACTTTAAAATGTCGTTGACACTCGCTGCTTCCGCACGCTGAATGTCGTCGCGCGAAATGACAGCCACAATCTTTGCTGACTGCAATGCAGTGAGCGGAGCACGCGAACCCGTTACGAGCACCTCGTCGAGCTTCACCTCCTCACGGCTCAGCGAGTCGAGAGCCAGAGCCGACGCTACAGGCTTCGTGCTGATGCCCTCTGCCTTGGCGTTGGTGAGCGTAGCCACACTGAGCGTGCAGATGAGCACCTCGCGACCCAGGCAGCTGAAAAGAGCGTAGCTGCGGTGCGTGAAGTGCTTGAAATGCAATGCCACAGGGCGTGCGTTGAAATTGTTTTTGAACATAAAAAATATAAATTGTTAATGATGATAGGGGCGTTTTGAGCGTGCAAAGTTAGTATAAACTCGGCAAATTACAAAATAAGCAGGCACGTTTTTCACCTACTCGTACACGCCGTACACCATGTAGCTGCCGTCGCCACGCAGCGTGATGCTCTTGCCCGTCGCCTCGTTGAGCGTGCCTTGCCACATCGCTGCGAACGCATACGGCTGCCAGCGCAGACCGTCGCCCTCAAGGTGCGAGCACGTGAGGTTGAAGATGCTCACTTGCTGTCCGGCAAAGGTGGCAAGTTCCGTTGTGCCGGAAGCCGAAAGGAACACGCCGTGGTCGGTAGCCATCAACGCCGCGATGTGCATCTCGCGACGATAGAAGTCGAGCAGCGATATGTTGCCTAATGTGTGGTCCTCGCGCTTGCCCGTAGCTCCGACGTAAGCAATGCGGCGACATCCACGCTCCACGCAGAAGCGCGTTGCCTTCGTAAGGTCGTTGTAGTCCTGCTCCTCCACCTTATATATAATGTTGCGGTGCGCTGTCATAAACTCCTGCGACATCGAGTCGCAGTCGCCGATAATCGCCGTCGGTATATATCCGCGTCGTATCAGTTCTTCGCCAGCCGAGTCGCACGCCACCAGCATCCTTGCCTGTTCGACGAGCGTGAGCGGCACGGCATGAGTGGGGAAGTCGCCACCGGCTACAACGACCGCATCGAAGCCGTCCGGCTGTAGCGATGCAAAGCTTTTGGGAGTGTGTGGTTGGTTGCACATGTTTATTATGTTTTAGTTGGCAGTGGTTGTTCGTCAACTGTACACTTTGTTTTGAGCAAGCAAAAGTACGCAATAAAAAGCACTTTCTATTGCTTTTTTCTTTATATTTGCAGCATCAAATCAAACTATTCATCTATTATTCTATTATGGCAGAAACCTCGAATACTCCGCACGTGTTGAAATCGCAAGCCAATTGGGATGCGCTTTATTTCTATCAGAAGTCGGATGTGATATATCAGCTTGCGTTCGCCTTCTGCGATCGCTTCATACACCTGTACAAAGACCGCACGCGCGACCAAGTGATACAGGCAGCACGTTCGTGTAAGCAAAATATCGTGGAAGGCTTGGCGGACGGTGTCGCCTCCACGGAGATGCAACTGAAGCTACTCAACGTGGCTCGCGCTTCGCTGAAGGAGTTGCGCGAGGATTTTGAGGACTATATAAAGTCGCGTCACCTACAGTTCTTCGTTAGCGGTGAACCGCGCTACGCTGATATGCTCAACTATTGTCGCTATCATAATCGCCTGTCCGATTATGAGCCGTTCTTCGCGCAGTGGACTGACGAGCAGATGTGTAACTATGCCATCACTCTCTGCCACTTCATCGACCGGATGATGATGTCGTTCTTGAAGAAACTGGAGCAGGAGTTTATCACTGAGGGCGGCATAAAGGAGCGTATGCACCGCGCTCGCACCGGATATCGCCAGCAGCAGAATGAGCGCTTGAAGCAGCTGGAGGTAGAGCTGCCACGTCTGAAGCAATCCCTCGCCGAGGCACAGGCGGAAGCTGCGAAGTGGAAGGCGGAGGCTGCGAAGTGGAAGGCAGCCTTCGAGGATTTAAAGCAAAGAGCGCTAAAGATGTATTATGAAAAGGAAGAGGAGATAAAGAGGCTGAAGGAATTGCTGGGGGAGGAGAAACTATAGACGTTCTAGATATTCTAGATGTTCTAGATATTCTAGATTTTCTAGATATTCTAGATGTTCTAGATTCTCTATACCTGCGCCTTTTTCGCAAGCCCCTTCCACTTCCAATATCCCATGACCGCTATCACCACATACAGCCCGTAGAGCCCAGCCTTGAACGGTATGCCCTTAACCACGTACAGATAGCAGCAGACAACGTCGACGGCTATCCAGAAGAGCCACTGCTCAACATACTTGCGTGCCAATGCCCACAAACCGACGAAGCTCAGAGCGTTGGTGAAAGCATCGAGCAGGGGAACCGTACTGTTGGTGTAAGCCACCAAGACATAATATGTGGCAGCCCAGGCAAGGAAGAAAAAGCCGAGCGTGCGCAAGATGAGACGGCGAGGAAAAAACGTTATAGGAAGATCTTCGGAAGAACTGCTAACTGCGCTTGCGCCTTCTTTCTTATCAGAGCCTTTGCGTTTAATCATTGCCTTCCATTTCGCTCCGAACTTCCACACGGCATAGCCGTATATTGCGGCAAGCGTGTAGTAGACAGCCATGCCGGCATCGCCATAGAGACCGTGGCTCCAGTAGAGGTAAATGTCCATGGCTGGCATCACGATGCCTACAACCCACAGCGCGATGCTCGCACGGTATTCGAGAACGAGATAGATGAGCCCGAGGATTGTTGTGACGATGTCGAGCCAATGAGTGGAGAGAAAATCTGTCATTTTATCAAAAAAAACAGCCCCTCCCAACCTCCCCATCGGGGAGGAGAGAGAGGATTGAATTATTAATTACAAAAATGTATCACTCTGCCCTGCAACCTTTTAAAAAAGAAACAAAGCATATATAACTCTGCCCTGCGCACCCTCCCCGACGGGGAGGGATGGGGAGGGGCTGTTTTAGAACTTCAGTGTTACTGTTCCCATGCAGTTGAAACCAGCCATTGGGATGTAAGCCACGGTAGAGTTGCGCTTACCCTGGTTGTACCAGTCGTAGTAGACGTAGCCAGAAGCTGCATAGTGACGGTTGAAGATATTGTTGAAGTCGGCACCGAGCACAATCTGCTTCAAGCCAAGCATACGCTTCGCGAAGTTGAATGTGTACGAAGCGTTCACGTTAGTCTGCGAATAGCAAGGCAGTGAGCGGTCAGAGCTCTCGGTGTTGTCGAGATACTGCTTGCTGACGAAGTTGGTGTGCCATGTGGCGCGGAAACCAGCGAAGTGAACATCTACGAAGCCGTTGAGGATAGCCGACGGCGAGAAAGCAATGGTAGAGCTCTTGTATGTGTTCCATACGGCAGCACCATCCCAGCTCTCGACACACTCCTTGAAGTTGTGCAGACGGTTGCGGCTCAGCGCAGCGTTACCCTCTACAGAGAGCCATGAGAGTGGGCTCCAGCCTGCTGACAGCTCAGCACCGAGACGATAAGAGTCCTTGATGTTGCGTGTCAGTGCCTCGCCGATGTCGCTCTTCTCACCAGTCATCACGAACTGGTTGACGTACTTCATGTAGTAGAAGTTGACACCTGCGAACCAGTTCTCGCCCTGATACTGATAACCCCACTCGATGTCGAGCAGACGCTCAGGCGACGGATTGCCGTAGCCGATGTTGTCGGTGAAGTTGTTGCGCTCCGGTTCGCGGTTGGCGTAGGCGATAGAAGCGTAAACCTTATGTCCGTTAGCATCGTAGCTGATGCCAGCCTTCGGGTTGACGAAGAAGTAGTTCTCGTTGATGTTGATGCTCTGGTTCTTGTAGTTGCCGTCGGCACCCTGCTCGAAGTGGTCGTTGATGCCGTCGGTCTGATAGTTGACATAGCGCATCTGCATATCGAGGAACCAGTTCCATCCCTTGCCGAACTTGCGGTTAGCCTTGAAGAACCAGCTCCAGTCGTTCTTATCTGCGTCAGAGTCGTAGTACTTGTAGCGACCATTAGTGAAGTACTTTTCCTCGAGAGTCTTGTCAGCGATGTATGTCACCTTGCCCCAGTGGTTGCAACGGAAGAGCTGCATACTAAGACCGCCCGTAACATCCCACAGAGCATCCTTGTAGTTCACGTTGTAGAGAGCGCCATAGTTGTTCTGTGTGAGTCCTTTCTTGCGGATAGCGTCCGACTTCACGAGCTTCAGTTCGCCATCCTTTACGTACATCTCGTTGATGCCAAACTTAGAAGCCAACTTTGTGTTCTGCTTGAACTCGTTATAGTATCCATAGCCGTATGTGTAGTGAGCCGTTACGGAGTGGCTCCAACGGTCGGTAGGCTGCCATGTGAAGTTGAGGATGTTGTGGCTCTGCTCGAAGTTGTCAGTAGTCTGATCCCAGTATGAGCCGTCGCGCATCTTGTAGCGTTCTGTTGTGAGCGGCTGACTTGGATCGGGTGCCCAGTTGTCATCCATCGGGATGTTGAGCGACTCGTAGAGCGGGTTGAACTTGCCCAATCCATGCTTCCACATATCCTTATAGCTCTTGATGCCCCACGCTTTGAGGTCGGTATCGCCGTCGTAGTTACATGCTGGCACACCGTTCCATGCCTGACCTGTGTGCTCGAAGTTGCCGATGTTCTTATACGAAATCTTGAAGCGGTCACCGAACCATGTCAGTCCGCCGTAGTACGAACCCGAGCGTCCGCTTGTGCCGTGGATGTATCCGTCGGTATTGGTCTCGTGGTAAGCACCGTCGAGTACGAGGTGATCCCAGAGCAGACCCGTTGAGAACTTGCCGCCAAAGCGGTATGTGTTGAACGAACCGTAAGAGCCAGTAGCCTCTACGGTTGGCTTCAGCGACGGTGCAGCTGTAGCAAGCGACACCGCACCACCGAAGGCTCCGTCGCCGTTGGTTGATGAACCGATGCCACGCTGAATTTGTGCGCTACCCATGAGGGCTGCATAGCTGTTCATGTTTGCCCAGAACACGCACTGGTCCTCAGGCGAGTTGAGAGGCACGCCGTCTACCGTTACGTTAATGCGGCTACCGGCAGCACCACGCATACGCATATAAACAGTACCAGTACCCACGCCGTTCTCGCTCCATGCAAGCACGCCCGGTGTGCGAGCGAAGAGCATAGGCAGCTCCTTGCCAGAGGTGGCGAAGCGTTCAAGCTCAGGCTTATTGATGTTTTCTACTGCAAATGGTGAACTCTTCGGGGCTCTTACAGCCTTTACTACCACCTCGTTGAGGTTGTTCACACGGGTAGTGTCGAGCTTGTTCTGCTCGCCAGCAGCTTGCGAAGGGCAAGTGCACGCAGCAGCCAAGGCTACTCCAATGATTTTCTTCATCTTTTTTAAAGTTGATGTTGTTATCCAATAATAAGACTATAAGGGCTTTTGAAATAAAGAAAACCGTTCGTATCTGTACCTTATCGCTACGCCGGTATTATCCGGATCAGCTCTGAGGGTATGTTCTCAGACGGTAAATATTCCGCCACCCCTTAGTCTACACTATATAAACTGGGTGCAAAGTTAACTAATTTTTGCATATTCAAACAATTTGTTTGTATAATAAACCCTAAAAAATGTGCGTAGCGGGCGGAATATGAAAAATTTGTAGTAAGTTTGCAACACTGAAAAGGCGAGCCAATAAAGGGTTGATGCGCCTTTCGATATTCACACATTATATATAATATAGAACGAAAATGGGGCGTTTGAAACTCGTTTTGGCTTTGATAAGCCATTATAAATATGCCATAACCATAATCATCGGCGTGCTCACCGTGGGCTTTGTTGATGAGAATAGCTTCCTGCATCGTTTCCAACTCGAGATGCAAATCAGCGACCTGGAGGAGGAAATAGCGAAGTATAATGCGCAGAACGAAAGCGACCTGAAGAAGCTGAAGGAGATGCGACAGGGTCCGCAAGCGTTTCAGAAGATAGCACGCGAACGCTACTTTATGAAGGCTGACGACGAGGATATCTATGTGCTTAGCGACGACCCCCAACCTGAAAAAGCAAAAGAGTAAACTACAATGAAACAACTAAATACTATACAAAGCGCGCTATTCCTCATCGGAGGCGTATTAATGGTGATAGGAGCTGGCTGCTTCGTATTTATGTTCGCACAGCAGATTGTATGCTGGATATTCCTTGTCGGAGCATTACTGTTTGCAGCGATGCAGGTGAACCAGGCATACGAAGGACATAACCCCACCATCAAGCGACTCAAGAAGATAATGACCTTCGCCGACATCTTCTTCGTATTGGCAGGTCTGCTCATGGTAGATAGTGCTAACATGTGGCTCAAGGACTACTTCGCTGACACCATCACTTACTTCAACGTAGTTTACAACAAATGGGTGTTGCTATTGCTCGCTGCAGCCATACTCGAGATGTACTCTATGCACCGCATAGCATCGGAGTTGAAGAAAGACGCAGTGGAGGACGAAGCCGACAGTGAAGAGCAGGACGAAGCCGACAGTGAAGAGCAGGACGAAGCCGACAGTGAAGGGTAGGACGATGCTCCAGCCACAGACAGACAATAAGAAAACAATAAGAACCCAATAAAAACTCAAGATAATGAAGAAGCTGCTTTACGCTTTACTCTGTATAATAGCATTGGCATCATGCTCCAGCTCGTACAACATACAAGGCTCTTCGAACGTGTCCACACTCGATGGTCGTATGCTCTACTTGAAGGTGCTAAGCAATAACGACTTCAAGAAGATTGACTCCTGCGATGTCGTACACGGACAGTTTCAGTTCAGCGGAACGTTCGACACCGTGCGCCTCGCCAATATCTTCATGGACGACGAGAGCATACTGCCACTCGTAATCGAAAGTGGCGACATCACTATAAAGCTCGACAACACACAGCAGAATGTGAGTGGCACACCGCTCAACGACGAACTCTTTAAGTTCTTCAACAAGTACAACCAGCTGAAAAATCAGGAAGCCGAACTGCTGCACACTCACGACCGCGCCATCATGGACGGTAGCGATATGGAGGCAGTGACACGCCACATCAACGCCGAGGCAGTGCGACTCATGGCAGAAGAGGACAAGCTCGTCACAACATTCGTCACCGAGAACTTCGACAATGTGCTTGGTCCGGGCGTATTCTTCATGATGACCATCGGCTATCGCTATCCCGAACTCACACCGTGGATAGAGGATATCATGAGCAAAGCCACCGACAAGTTCAAGAACGACCCCTACGTGAAGGACTACTATCAGAAGGCTCTGGAGAACCAAGCCATTATGAACGGCATGAAAGAAGTGAACAATGCGCCTGCCGGTGCTGCTACCGTTCCTTCGATGCCCGACGGACCGACACCGAACGAGCTGGCACAGCCCGCTGCCAGCGAATAGTATACGCTAACAACGATCAGTAACTATATCTAAGAAATATGAAAACATTAGTATTTGGTGGTAAGCTTGTCAACGAGGGAGCTACGCGCGTAGCCTCCCTCGTTGTCGACGGCGACACCATTACAGACATTATAGAAGGTACAGAAACACCTCGTGGCGACTACGACAGCATCGTAGATGCCACGGGGTGTTTTGTTATGCCCGGAGTGATCGACTGTCATGTACACTTCCGCGACCCCGGACTGACCGAGAAGGCGGACATGGAGACCGAGAGTCGTGCTGCGGCTTACGGCGGTGTCACCACCTATTTCGATATGCCGAACACCAAGCCACAGACCACAACCGAGGAAACACTCAACGCTAAGTTTGAGGACGCAGCCACAAAGTCGCACGTCAACTACAGCTTCTTCATCGGAGCTACAAACGACAACATCGACTGCGTCACCGGTATCGACCCACACCGCGTGCCGGGCATCAAACTCTTCATAGGTTCGTCTACGGGCAACATGCTCGTCGACAGACAGGACGTGCTACACGAACTGTTCAGCAAGGCGACACTGCCACTGATGGCTCACTGCGAGGATACCGACATCATCAACCGCAATATGAAGCACGCACAGGAGCAGTATGGCGACGACCCCGCCGTTGAGCACCACCCGGAGATACGCTCCGAGGCTGCGTGCTACGAGTCGACAAAGCGCGCCGTAGACCTCGCTGAGCAGACAGGTGCGCGTCTGCATGTGGCACACATGACCACAGCACGCGAGCTGGAGCTGTTCGGCTCTTCGCCACGCATCACGGCAGAGGCAGTCGTCGCTCACCTCGTATTCACACAAGACGACTACGCTCGCCTCGGCACACGCATAAAGTGCAACCCTGCCATCAAGACCGCTGCCGACCGCTACGCACTGCGCAAAGCCCTCGTCGACGGACGCATCACAACCGTCGGCACCGACCACGCACCTCATCTGCTGAAGGACAAGGAGGGCGGATGTGCACGCGCTGCTTCGGGTATGCCTATGGTGCAGTTCTCGCTTGTCACGATGCTCGAACTTGTGGACGAAGGTGTGCTCAGCATCGAGCGTCTCGTCACACTGATGGCGCACAACCCAGCTACGCTCTTCGAGGTGTCGAAGCGTGGCTTTGTGCGCAAGGGCTACAAGGCAGACCTCGTCATCGTGAAGCCCGACGCTCCGTGGACCGTAACGCCGGAGACGATACAGAGCAAGTGCGGCTGGAGTCCAATGGAGGGCCATACCTATCAGTGGCAGGTACGCACCACGATGTGCAACGGACAGATTATATATAATAATTGGGCGTTCGATGCGTCGAGCCGCGGCGAGGCGGTGCGCTTTAGAGAGTAGACCGACGATGCTGCAATACACCGATTATAACATCTCCACCCTGCGTCCGTACATCAACTGGCTCTACTTCTACTTCGCCTGGGGGCTCTCGGGCAAGCCGCAGGAGGCTAAAGACCGAATGCGGGCGGAGGCAGAACAGATGCTCGACAGCTTTGAGACGCGCTACCAGACACACGCTGCCGTAGGCCTGTTCGAGGCTAACAGCGACGGCGACGACATACTCATTAGCGATGTGCGGCTGCCTATGCTGCGTCAGCAACATCCCACACGTGAGGGCGAGCCGAACCTATCGCTTGCCGACTTCATACGTCCGCAGGCTTCGGGCGTGACAGACCGCATAGGAGTGTTCGCCACTACAGTCGATCTGGCGTTGGAGCACGACTTCCTTACCGACGACTATCAGCGTATGCTGGCGCAGACGCTTGCCGACCGACTCGCCGAGGCTACGGCGGAGGTGCTTCACATGGAGGTACGTCGCTCGCTATGGGGATATGCACCCGACGAAAATCTGTCTGTAGCCGAACTCCTGCGCGAGGATTTCCAAGGCATACGTCCGGCTGTTGGCTATCCGTCGATGCCCGACACGAGTGTCAACTTCATCATCGACCGGCTCATCAACCTCAAGCAGATTGGCATCCGGCTCACCGAGAGTGGTGCCATGAAGCCCCACGCATCGGTGTCCGGACTGATGTTCGCCCACCCGAAGGCGCATTACTTCGAGTTGGGGCGTATCGGCGAAGACCAGTTGCGCGACTATGCGCACCGTCGCGGACTGCCCGTGGAGCTCATACGCAGGTTTTTGAAATAGATGAAAACTCTGTAACAACACTATCGCAAGTTTATAAGAAACGTTTTCGTTAAGCCAAATGAGCAGAACCGAGCTTGCTCGAGTTATGCCATGGCGAGAAAACGTGCCATAAAATGGAACATAATGATTGCAAGGATATCAATACTCATACTGCTGCTCACGCTGCTGCCCGACCTGTACATATACCGACGCTATCTGCGCTGGCGCTTCGACATGACGCTATGGATGCGTCTGTTGTGGTGGGTGCCGGGAGCCGCCATGATAGCCTGTACCGCAGCCTATTCGATGATGCGCAACTTTGCGCCCGATAACCTCACGCTCTTCAACGTGTATCTGTTCATGCTCGGGCTGCTCATCGTGCCGAAGGTGGTCTTCACCTTGTCGTCGCTCGCCGGACTGGCTGTTAAGCGACTGCTGAAGTTGCGCACCAACTGGGGCAACCACACCGGACTGGTGCTTGTGCTCGGATGGTTCTATGTGCTGTTCATGGGTACGATGGTGGGTCCCGACCAGCTGCACGTGAAGCGCGTTACGCTCGAGTTCGACAGTCTGCCGAAAGCCTTCGACGGCTATCGCATCGTGCAGCTCTCGGACATGCACCTCGGCTCGATGAAGCAGGAGTTTGCTCAGCGCATGGTGGCACAGGTGAACGAGCTACATCCCGATGCCATCCTCTTCACCGGCGACTTACAGAATATGCGCCCACAGGAGTTGGTGCGTCATGCGCCCACGTTGGTTCATCTGCATCCAGTCGACGGTATCTTCTCCGTGCTTGGCAATCACGATTACGCCGACTACGTGAAGACAGCCACGGCGGAGCAGAAGCGCAGTATGGAGCGTATGACACGTTCGTTCGAGGCTTCGCTCAACTGGGACTTGCTGCTCAACGAGCGTCGCATCTTGCGCCGCGGAGCCGACTCGATAGTGATAGCCGGAACGGAGAACGACGGTCGTCCGCCGTTCCCCTGCAAAGCCGACTATCGCAAGGCGCTGCACGGCATATCGCCCGAATCGTTCGTCATTATGATGCAGCACGACCCGTCGGCATGGCGCCGCCACATACTGCCACAATGCACAGCGCAACTAACGCTGAGCGGACACACCCACGGCGGACAGTTCTCGTTGTTCGGCTGGCGACCTACAAGTCTTGTCAACAGCGAGGATGCCGGACTGTATAGCGAGGGCAAACGCTTCCTCTTTGTGTCTACGGGCGTGGGAGGCTTCCTGCCGTTCCGCTTCCACATGAAACCGGAGATAGTGGAAATCACGTTAAAAGTCCCTCCCAACCCTCCCCATCGGGGAGGGCTTAATTAGCAAAAGTTTAGGCAAAGGCTTAGAAAGGCCTAAAAAGGCTTAGTTCGGCTTAGTAAGAAGGCCTAAGAAGGCTTAGTTCGGCTTAAACGCCACCTCAAAAAAACAAAACAAGCAATGAAATATCTATATCGTACATACCAGCTCTTGATAGCTCTCCCCTTGATAGCTATCTACACCCTCATCACCAGCTTGATGGTTACAATCGGTTGCACCTTAGGCAACGGCCACTTCTGGGGCTACTACCCCGGCAAGTGGTGGGCGCAGTTCATCATACGCATACTCCTGCTGCCGGTGAAGGTGGAGGGACGCGAGAACCTCGTGAAGGGACAGTCGTATGTGTTCGTAGCCAACCACCAGGGAGCGTTCGACATCTTCCTCATATACGGCTTCCTCTCGCGCAACTTCAAGTGGATGATGAAGCGCCAGCTACGCCAGATGCCGTTCGTTGGCAAGGCGTGCGAGTCGGCTCACCACATCTTCGTCGACAAGCGTGGCGCAAGCAAGATACGCGAGACCTACGACCGCGCCCGACAGACGCTGCAGGGTGGTATGTCGCTCGTGGTGTTCCCCGAGGGGGCACGCTCGTTCACAGGACACATGGGCGTATTCAAGCGCGGAGCCTTCATGCTCGCCGACGACATCGAGCTGCCCGTTGTGCCGCTCACCATCAATGGCTCGTTCGACATCATGCCACGCACTCGCGATATGAAGTGGGTCGTTTGGCATCCGCTCCGTCTCACCATACACAAGCCGATACTGCCTATTGGCAAGGGTACGGACAACATCAAGTATCTTGAGCAGGAGAGCTACAAGGTGGTGATGGGCGGACTGGAGGAGCAATATCAGGGCTTTGTGGAGAACCCCGACCAGTAAAACTCCCGAAAACACGTTTTTTAACGCTACGGCGGCACTCGTATCGAATACATTTAGTATATTTGCATGTTAGTTGACGAGTTACAAGTTACGAGTTACGAGTTGACAATGTAAAACCATTCAATAGCAAAACAATGAACAAAAGCGATAGTATAGTAATCATACCGACATATAACGAGAAGGAGAACATCGAGAAGATCATACGCGCGGTGTTCTCACTTGAGAAGTGTTTCCACATCCTCGTCATCGACGACGGTAGTCCCGACGGCACTGCAGCCATCGTGAAGCACCTCATCAGTGATGAGTTCGGAGACCGCCTCTTCATCCTCGAGCGCAGTGGCAAGTTGGGTCTTGGTACGGCGTACATCACAGGTTTCAAGTGGGCGCTTGAGCACGGCTACGACTACATCTTCGAGATGGATGCCGACTTCTCTCACGACCCCAACGACTTGCCACGCCTCTACAGTGCTTGTCACGACGAGGGCTACGACGTGGCTATCGGCTCGCGCTACGTGAGTGGCGTGAACGTTGTCAACTGGCCTATCGGTCGCGTGCTGATGAGCTACTTCGCGTCGAAGTACGTGCGTATGGTTACGGGCTTCAAGGTGCACGACACCACAGCTGGCTTCAAGTGCTACCGCCGTTGCGTGCTCTCTTCTATCGACCTCGACAAGGTGCGCTTCAAGGGCTACGGCTTCCAGATAGAGATGAAGTTCACGGCTTACAAGATGGGCTACAAGATAAAGGAGGTGCCGGTCATCTTCGTCAACCGTCGCGAGGGTGTCAGCAAGATGAGCGGTGGCATCTTCGGCGAGGCGTTCTTCGGCGTGATGCGACTCAGATGGGACGGCTGGTTCAGAAAGTATCCTGAGGCGAAGCATTAAACTACCCACCCGATTCTATGGAAATAAGAAACATCAGCAACATTTATACAGCCCTGCCACAGTGCGGGGCTTTTTTGAAAGCTATCAGCGACGAGTCGGTGAGACACGTATTCCTCGGTGGACTACTTGCCTCATCGGCTCCTGTGTTTTTCTCCGCCGTAGCCGAACGCTTAAATTCAAAACTCAAAACTCAAAATTCTTGCTCTGGCAAGCGTCTCTTCGAGCCGAGCGCAAAACTCAAAACTCTCACTGCCGTTTTCATCCTTCAAGACAACGACGAGGCAGGCTACTTCTATCACGACCTGACGCAGATACTCGGCACCGACAACGTGCTCTTCTTCCCGTCGTCCTACCGTCGTGCGGTGAAGTACGGACAGCGCGACGCAGCCAACGAGATATTGCGCACCGAGACATTGAGTCGTCTCGCGGCTCTTACCTCTGCCGACACGCAGAAGGCATCAACGAGCAAGGGCGCAGGCAAGAAAGCAGACGACGAAGCAAAGGCATTGTACGTTGTGACCTGCCCCGAGGCGCTCAGCGAGCTTGTCGTGTCGAAGCGCCGCCTCGACGAGCGCACCATCAACATCGCCGTTGGCGACATCATCGACTTTGCCGACCTCGGACGCCAGATGCGCGAGTTCGGCTTCAAGGAGGTCGACTATGTCTACGAGCCTGGTCAGTTCGCAATGCGTGGCAGCATCATCGATGTCTATTCCTACTCGTCGGAGCTACCGTTCCGCATCGACTTCTTCGGTGACGAGGTGGACACCATACGCACGTTCGAGGTAGCCGATCAGCTCTCGAAGGACGCGAAGCAGCAGGTGCGCATCGTGCCCGAACTGGCGCAGCTCACCGAGGAGAAGCAGCCGTTCACGTCGCTACTGCCCGACGACGCGCTGCTCGTGATGAAAGACCGCCTCTATCTCTGTTCTACCATCGAGCAGATATACAACGACGGCTTTTCGCAGCAAGCCATGACCGAGCGCTTGGAGGGAGCCACGGAGGTGGAGCAGCAGCAGATAATGCGCGACATGCGCAAGGAGAACAACCTCGTGGCACCGTCTAAATTCCGCGAGGAGATCTGCCGCTTCCGCCTCGTGGAGTTCGGCGCAAAGCCTACGGGCACGCCGCAGGTGTCCATCGAGTTCCACATCTCGCCGCAACCGCTCTTCCACAAGAACTTCAGTCTGCTCACCCAGACCCTCGACGATTATCTCTTGCAGGGCTATCAGCTCTACATTCTCGCCGACTCGGAGAAGCAGACGCAGCGCCTACGCGATATTTTCGACAGTGAGGAGCTGCAGCAGATGCGCAGGAATTCTCAACACCTCAACACCTCAACACCTCAACACCTCAACATTCAACATTCAACCCTCCCCTTCACTCCCGTCAACCGCACTCTGCACGAGGGCTTCGCCGACAACGACCTGCGTCTGTGCTTCTTCACCGACCATCAGATATTCGACCGCTTCCACAAGTACAACCTGAAGTCGGACGCAGCCCGAACGGGCAAGATGGCACTCACGATGAAGGAGCTGCAGGAGATGGAACCCGGCGACTTCATCGTGCACGTCGACTTCGGCATCGGCAAGTTCGGCGGCTTGGTGCGCGTGCCTGTCGGCGACTCCTACCAGGAGATGATACGCCTCTACTATCAGCGTGGCGACATCGTCGACGTGTCTATCCACTCGCTCTACAAGATATCAAAGTACCGCCGCAGCGACACGGGCGAACCGCCCCGACTCAGCACGCTCGGCACCGGCGCATGGGAGAAGCTGAAGGAGCGCACGAAGAAGCGCATCAAGGACATTGCGCGCGACCTCATCAAGCTCTACGCCAAGCGTCGCCACGAGAAAGGCTTCGCCTATTCTGCCGACTCCTATCTGCAGCACGAGCTTGAGGCATCGTTCCTCTACGAGGACACGCCCGACCAGCAGCGCGCCACGCACGACGTGAAGGCCGACATGGAGTCTGCCCGACCGATGGACCGCCTGGTGTGTGGCGACGTGGGCTTCGGCAAGACCGAGGTGGCTATACGTGCAGCGTTCAAGGCGGCGTGCGACTCGAAGCAGGTGGCAGTGCTCGTGCCCACAACGGTGCTCGCCTTCCAACACTACAAGACGTTCTCAGACCGTCTGAAGGGTATGCCGGTGCGTGTCGACTACCTCTCGCGTGCCCGCACGGCGAAGCAGACGCGCGAGGTGCTTGCCGACCTCAAGGCGGGCAAGATAGACATACTCGTCGGCACGCACAAGCTGATAGGAAAGGCTGTGGAGTGGCACGACCTCGGACTGCTCATCATCGACGAGGAGCAGAAGTTCGGCGTCTCTACAAAGGAGAAGCTGCGCACGCTGAAGACCAACGTCGACACGCTCACCATGTCGGCTACGCCGATACCGCGCACGCTCCAGTTCTCGCTGATGGGCGCACGCGACATGAGCATCATGCGCACGCCGCCACCCAACCGCTACCCCGTACAGACCGAGCTGGGCGTGTACGGACATGAGATAATAGCCGACGCAATCAACTTCGAGATGTCGCGCAACGGACAGGTGTTCTTCGTCAACGACCGCATCAGCAACCTGCCCGAGATTGCCTCGCTCATAACGAAATACGTGCCCGACGCGCGTGTGGCTATCGGACACGGACAGATGTCGCCCGAGGAGCTGGAGAAAATTCTCATCGGCTTTATGAACTACGACTACGATGTGCTGCTCTCAACGACCATCGTCGAGAACGGCATCGACATCAGCAACGCCAACACCATCATCATCAACGATGCCCACCGCTTCGGACTCTCCGACCTCCACCAGATGCGCGGTCGCGTGGGTCGCTCCAACCGCAAGGCGTTCTGCTATCTGCTTGCACCGCCTAAGTCGGTGCTCTCCTCCGAGGCGCGCCGCCGACTGGAGGCTTTGGAGAACTTCTCCGAACTGGGCAGCGGCTTCAACCTCGCCATGCAGGACCTCGACATCCGCGGTGCCGGCAACCTGCTCGGTGCCGAGCAGAGCGGTTTCATGGAGGACCTTGGCTACGAGACGTATCAGAAGATACTCAACCAGGCGGTCACCGAACTGAAGAACGACGAGTTTGCCGACATGTACGCCGAGGAGATAGCGCAGGGCAACAACCTCACGGGCGACGCCTTCGTGGAGGACTGCGCCGTGGAGAGCGACCTCGAGATGTACTTCCCCGATACCTATGTGCCGGGCAGCGCAGAGCGTATGCTGCTCTACCGCGAGCTCGACAACATCGACAACGACGACGAGCTCGACGCTTACCGCCAGCGACTCATCGACCGCTTCGGTGCCATACCGCACGAGGGCGAGGAACTGCTGCAGGTGGTGGCGCTGCGCCGCTACGGCAAGAGCCTCGGCTGCGAGAAGATAATACTCAAACAGGGACGTATGCAGATGCAGTTCGTCAGCAACCCCAACTCTGCCTACTACCGCAGTGCCACCTTCGGCAAGGCACTCGACTTCATCGCTGCCAACGCACGCCGCTGCAACCTCAAGGAGGTGAACGGCAAACGCTCAATGGTGGTGAGCGGTGTGCCGACAGTGAGCGAAGCGGTGAAAGTGCTTTTAAAAGTAAAAAGCCCCTCCCAACCCTCAAGCCCCTCCCAACCCTCCCCGTCGGGGAGGGCTTAGAAAGGCTTAAGAAGGCTTAGCTCGGCTTAGTAAGAAGGCTTAAAAAGGCCTAAGAAGGCTTAGCAAGAAGGCTAAGAAATGCCTAAGAAGTCTTAGTTAGCAATGGCTTAGAAAGGCCTAAGAAGGCTTAGTTCGGCTTAGCAAGAAGGCCAAGAAAGCCCTAAGAAGTCTTAGTTAGCAATGGCTTAGAAAGGCCTAAGAAGGCTTAGTTCGGCTTAGTAAGTAACAACAACAACCACAATATGACAACCCTTCTCCTTGTGCGCCACGGCGAGACCGTCGACAATGTGCGCCAGATAATGCAGGGCCAGACTCAAGGCGAGCTGACCCCGAACGGCATCGAGCAGGCACGCGCCCTCGCTGCCGAGCTGAAAGACATGCCCATCGACGTGTTCGTGTCGAGCGACCTAAAGCGCGCTTTCGACACGTGTGTGATACTGGCGGCTGCGCACGGCGTGTCGCCCGACGCCATCGTGCAGACAAAGCTGCTGCGCGAGCGCGACTGGGGCAGCTTCACAGGCAGATATATCCCCAACCTAAAGGATGCTCGGTGGACCGACGACATCGAGTCGCTCGACGCTCTGAGGGCGCGTGCCGCTGCGTTCCTGCAGTTCGTGAGAGATAATTATGATGGAAAGACCGTGCTTGCCGTGGGACACGGAATAATGAACAAGGCGATAAGAAGCGTACATAGCGGCACGCCGATGAACGAAACGCCACGCATGGCGAACGCCGAAGTGGTCACGATGCAGCTGTAAAAAGCGTTGCTGCACACCCATAAGCGTACCCTTTTTGAGTACTACCGCAGCAGTACTGGAGTAATCTCACTACAGTACTGGAGTAATCTCGCTGCTAAACTGGAGTAATCTTTCTGCGAGTACTGGAGTACTACCGCAACAAGTACTGGTAGAAGTAAAAGTAAAAAAGTAAAAAAGTAAAAGAGTAAAAAAGTAGGAGGTATGGGCATCTTGCCAATACCACGCAGCCAGATTTAAAAGTAGAAGAGTAAAAAGGGACTTCTGCCTCTTTACTTTTTGAGCAATTCGCGTGCGAACTCGATGATAGTATCCTCACCGCGCAGCCAGTCGGCTTCTTTCAACGCAACATTATGGTCGGGCTCTATGCCGAACTCCGTTGAGTTCTTATCCTTGTCGTACATAGGGCAGGCAGAGAAGCGCACGCTCCAGCCGTTAGGCAGTTCGGTAGAGTAGGGCATACCCGCTCCACCGCCTGTGCGGTCGCCCACGACGGTCACGTTCGGGCAGCAGCGCATGTACTTCACGAACTCGTTGGCTGCGCTATACACCGCGCGGTTGGTCAGCACCACCACCCGTTTCTGCCATCTGATGCCTTTCGACGGCTTCAGGTATTGGCTCTTCATCTCCGAGAACGCCGTGTGCGCTTTTCCCGTTTTGTGCTGCATGTAGCCCACCAACAGTCGCTCGTTGGTGAAGCGTGCCGCCAACTGTTCTGCAGCTGTGAGCTGTCCGCCGCCGTTGTCGCGCAGGTCGACGATCAGTCCGTTGCACGGTGCGAGGTAGAGCATTATATTGTCGAGGTTGCCCTCGCCGAAGTTGTATGCGAAGGTAGCGCAGCGTATGTATCCCGTGTTGTCGTCGAGCACGCGGTAGCGCAGTCCGGCAGCGATGCGGTAGTCGGTGCCGAGATACTTCAAGAGCAGCGTGTCGCTCACGTTCGATGGGTAGTCCTCGTGCCACGACCAGTTGCGTGCCACGTCCCACGCCGAGTACATGTTCACGTGTCCGTCGCGCAGCTCGCCGAGCATATTGCCTAACACCTCGAACAGCTGTCCCGTCGTCATGTCGTCGGCTATCTGTCGGCTGTATCGCTCGTGCACCTCGTCCCAGTCGAGTCCGTACTGCTCGTGCTTGTAGTCGAAGAAGCAGTAGTGTTCGTCGATGGCACGCCACAGAGCCTCGAAGTTGCCGCGCGGATTGTCGGCATACTCCGTTTCGTCGACGCACGCTGTGGTCAGCAGCAGTAGCGATGCAAACAGTATAGTGATTATTCTTCTCATTCGCATTTGTTTTTATTGTTATACTCTTTAGGAGGAGGGCGTGTCAAAACTCCCAATATAAATAACTAAAAACTCGTTGCACGT
>ERZ791680.469-NODE-469-length-44112-cov-3.509590_pt1 | contig 44112 bp, 40 predicted proteins | sample MGYA00510051_ERZ791680 | MGnify/ENA primary metagenome ERZ791680 (study PRJEB30046, sample SAMN00715238) | human gut metagenome | study: EMG produced TPA metagenomics assembly of the A metagenome-wide association study of gut microbiota in type 2...
CCATACTCCGATATATCGAAACAAACTTTGCGGACTGTACTCTTTCTTCTACAGCTGAGTTTTTTAATATGCACCCAAACTATCTCTCTGCCTACATCCGCCAGCATACCGGAACCACTTACAAAGAGCTGGTCCAGACACAGCGGCTCTCTCAGGCGGCAAAACTGTTAAAGAGCACCGCACTTTCCACAAATGATATCAGCCTTGCCGTCGGATATCAGAATACCAGCTTTTTCTTTCAGCTGTTCCGCAAGAAATACGGATGTACGCCTATGGAATATCGAGGCATGCTTCATGCTTCTAATACGCCAAATATGTGATATGTGGCATAAAGTAACACACAAGAATTAGGTAGACAGCAGCCCCTCTATTCCGAACATTTAACTACTTTTCAATTTATTACTTTGAGGTAAGTATCTTACGCTAAAGTGTGTACTTACAAAGGTTTTCTATGGGACTATAACAAAGGCGCAATCGGAGAAGAAGGAATTACACCAGAATCTTTGTGTAACGCTCCGTTTTATTACACAGAGATTACAGGCGATTTTGTAATGAGAGTAAAGGTATCACACGACTTTAAAGATACCTATGATTCTGCTTCCATTATGGTAATGCAGGACATGAAAAACTGGGCGAATAAGTAATTATGTGCCGCTATCACAAACGAAATGCGATGAAAAAGCAGACCGAAACCATTTCAGATTTCAGTCTGCTTTTTTACAGAGTTATAGGACGTAAATCATTCAAACCCTTGCTTTATAAGGTTTCTCTTGATTTAGTCCTATTTTAATGTATGCCCCCTTGCAAAAAGGAACGCCCTTGTGACTTCATGTTATATGCATCGAGGTCCGAAGCAGCACATATTGCAGAATAAATTCAACAAAAACATATTGAAACACCATCTTGTCACACCTGCATATGGTCTCTCATACGCAGAACCTCGCGTCTCATACCAGTCACTTCCAAATTCCAGATGCTGTTGGTACTGACGATACTGGAAATTGCCTGGCTCTAATGCCACTGCACGTCTGGCAAATTCTTTGGCATCCACAACATGACCCAATCCTTCGCTGGCGATTGCCGCATAATAATACCATCGTCCATTTCGTGCTGTCTCCGGCATACTATTTAGCACATGCATCGCTTCCGTAAAATGACGGCTATTGATATAATTGGCTGCTGCACGCATCTCATTGGACTCCTGCGTCTGCTGGTAACTTTCTTGTGATGTCTGCCCACCAAAGCCACCATATCCATACTGATAACCACCAAAACTTGCACCCTGCTGGCGTTCTCTCATAATCTGATCATACGCCTGCTGCACTTCCTTAAACTTCTCTTCCGCCTGATCCTTGTGCGGATTGTTGACATTTGCATCCGGATGATATTTCCGGCTCAATGCTCTATATGCTTTCTTGATCTCATCCTCAGATGCATCTCGCGATACGCCCAACACCCTATATGGATCTGACATAAACTTGTTCCTCCAACTCTATGGTTTTGTCTTTTTTTCTTTTAACTTCAGGTATTCATATTTTGTCCAAACACCAGAATATAAAATATTGCGCAGGATCTCTGCATGCTGCAAAATAGGCATACGTTCAAAAGATTTTGCGCACTCTGCCATCAGACAGGTAAGCGTGGAACGACAAAAAGTCTCATATTCTTCCTTGGACTCCATCTGCACATAGGCTAGCGGATTGTAATTGCCCTTTTTCTGATCCTGTTTCAGATCCTCATAGGCATCCAGAAGATAGATAAACTTGCCCATATAAAAGCCCATGCTCTCCAGATCCCTGGACCACTCATCCTGCTTCCACTGAAAGATCTGTCCCAGCATCTCGCCGGTATAGCCCGCTACGATGTCAATATTGGACTCCTTTGCCTTCTCAGCCACAGCAAGTTTTTTCATATATTCTTCTACCGCCTGCACCTGTCTCGGATAACGGATGCTGATACGTTTATAATCCTTCAAAAGAGCCTTTGCCATAGCCTGCTTGATATGGCTGCCCTCATCCTCATAATCATCCTGCAGACTGTGATAACTGAGCACGATATCCATGGCTGCTGCATATTCCGTCGCCGCATTGATATAGGCTGTCTTTTTTGCCGCCGGATGCACGGCACAGCGGTAAGATATCTCCTCATGCTCCAACTCATACAGACCGGTCAAAAGGATCAAAAGAAAAGTCATATCGTAATTCAAAAGCATCTGTCCTTTGATCCCAGCCTCATTCTTTAACTGGCGGCAGAGTCCACAGTAATATGCCTGATATGTCTTTTCATCTTCTGCATTTAATTCTTTACGATTAACATTGATATATCCAAACATGAAACAACCTCACTAGGTACGCTTGATAAATTCCATCTTACACTTCGGGCAGGTGATCATGATCTTGCCCTTGCCCTTTGGCACGCGGATCTTCTGCTTGCAGGACGGACAATAGTAGATCTTGTAGATCTTTTTCTGCTCTCTCTCATAGACAGCCTTGCTCTTTTGGTACTTTGCCTTGGCAGACGCACCGCGGAACTTGTCTCGGATCTTATCCGTCATACGAAGATACTGTTGATTTTCATAATATCTCTTGGATACATTGCGTGACATCATCCGAAAATAACTATACACTAAGGATGCGATCGCAAGCAGATAAATGATGGCATTGTGTGAAAACATCGTGATGATCACAAGTACCAGTGCTACATATAAAAAGAACTTTGAAAGCGCATCTGCGCCATTTCTCCCCACCATAAAACGAGCCAATTTTTCTCTCATGACAACTCCGTTCCAAGCCAGAAACTCCTAAAAAATCTCTGCTCTATCATTTCTTTAAAATTAACTCTATCATTTTGCAGGGCAAAGTCAATAAAAGGACAAATGATTTAATAAAGATTTTAGAATCTGTTTACAAATCACTTGTCCAGTTTATAATTTCATCAAAAAGCCATCACAGACATACCTCTTTGCGCAATTACAAATCTTCCTCTAATACAGGTCAAACAAAGGCATGCCCATGGCGCGTATGGTGACCGTATCCTCTGTCGTATAGGGCTTGCCCTCCTGGGTATAAGATGACTCCAAAGTTGCCGTATAGGTCTTTTGTCCTGCCAAGACATCACTTGCTGCAATCGTAAGATCATTAATATCATCTTTTTTGACCGCCACATGGTCTGCAAGTACCTTGCCCTTTTCATCACGGATGGTCAAGCGGTAGGTCTTTGCCTGATTGGAGACAGAATTATCATTGACCAGCAGATGTGCCACGATATCCTGCGTATCTGTACCGCGATCCTGCGCATAAAAGGTGCTGATCGATCCATTATGTATAGCCTCCTCATTTGTCACCGTCAGATAAGGTGCCGCCTCCTGCGAACGGAATGAACTGATCATGGTATTGACAAATAAACGGATCTCATCATCTGTCATACTGCCACTGTGCCCCAGCCCGGTATAGGTGATGTTGCCCTTGGTATAAAGATAATAGTTGTTGGACGCATCTCCCTCTCTGGCTGCGTAAATATTGGTCGCATCATCCGCATCGTTGGATAGGTTGTACCAGACGATTGCCCGATCCCCGGACGCACTCGCCTGCTCCACATACTGCTTGGTATAATTGGAACTAAAAGCCTCGCCACTGGCACAGATGGATGTATAATTACTTTCCACTTCCGCGATTGCATTGCTATCCACCTGCGCTCCGCCCCATTTATTCTGATAGCGCACCAATTCTGCGACATCGATCTCATACTCGATCTCGACATAGTCCTGCCATCTGGTCACGATCATCTTTCCAAAGACAGTATCCTCTCCGTATTCATTGTGAAAAAGTTGATTGATATTATCACTGCGGGCAACCGATCCAAAATAATAGGTATAAGACTTGCCGATCTCTTGTCCGTCCATCTGGACGCTCTTGGTGATATTTCCCATTCCATCCACGGTAAAAGGATCTGTCCACGTCCCGGTCTCATGTCCGTCCGTATCCCGGATGCTGATACCAAAGGTACGATAAGAACTTGGATTGTCCTTGTTACTATCACGGATCTCCACATGTCCATAGGCTTTCATTTCATCGGTCGCATAGACCAGACTTCCCTTGTTGACCTTTTGCTGTGGATTATGTCCGGTCGTCTGACTTGGTACATCCTTCCAGTCGCTGTAATCGCCCTCCACCTTAAAGTTCAGTCCTGCCCCGGTCGCATTTTCCAGATCCAGCCGATAGTTTTGTGCATGGGTCGTTCCGACTGTGATCGTATCTTCCATCTTGTAAGGATAGGTCGTGATCTGCCCCTGATTGGCAATGCGGACAGTCTCTGTCTCTACGCTCTTTGTCCAGTCCAGGGTCGTATCATCTACTTTTTTCATCTGATCGACCGGACTGTAGATCGTGCGATCAATGCCATTGCCCGTCGCCTTGCGCAGTCGCGCGCCATAGGTCATGACGCGGATGCTGTTATCCATGAGATTGCAGATGGACTCACCTGCGGATGTCAATTTTGACAGATAATCATCGCGCGTCATCCACTTGCCTTCCTCGCCAATGTCCTCTCCCTTATGGTATGCCCAATAGCCACTCGCCGGATTCCATGCGTTGTAGCGGTGCCATTTCCAGTAATAACCGACTTCCATATCTTCTTCCGTCAAAAGGGAGATCTCCTGCCCCCGGCTATAGGTTTTTTCGTAGGAACCGCCCTCGCTCTGGTTGGAATAATAGCGCACCATCTGTCCGCTCAACTCGCGCAGATACATGGACGTCGCCTGATCCACGCTCCAACATTCGCCACTTTCCCGGCTGTCCTCTCCACTGGCATCATCATAAACCGGATAGGCAAAAGATTTGTCCTGCACAATGTCATGCCCCAGGATCACACTCTTGCCGGATGCGACAAACTTCTGAAAACCATATAAGAAATCTTCCTGATCTGTAAAACTGGATACATCTGAAAAGCTATCTCAATCCCCAAATGTAATCTCTTATAAATAACAAAAAAAGAAGCAAGACGATGAGCCGGGTTATGTCTGGAGTAATCATCTATCTAGGACGACTGTCGCCAATCGCCTCAAGCGACCAACCTGAAACTAGCGGGCCACATACGTTTCCATTCGGTCTTGCTTCGGATGGGGTTTACAGGGACCCTTGCTGTTACCAGCAAAGCGGTGGTCTCTTACACCACCTTTCCACCCTTACTGACGGGAAATCCCGCAGCGGTATATTTCTGTTGCACTTTCCTTGGAGTCACCTCCACCGGACGTTATCCGGCATCCTGCCCTGTGAAGCCCGGACTTTCCTCACCTGCTGCCTTTCGGCATTTGCAGCCGCGATTACTTATCTTACTTCTTTTTTATGAAATTAGTATATCTTATTTTAAACGTTAAAACAACTTCCACCGATAAATTCCCGCACTAAGGAATTGTTGCAGATATCGTCCGCTGGCATCCCCAGAAAATAATCCAGCAATTTGATCAGGCGCTTTGCCTCGGCATATTCCGGGCAGTCTTGATCGATCGCCAAAAGCTGCGGCATGGCATAGATCTTTAGCACTGCCATCTCATAGATGAGCGCGGAATTGAACATCTCATCTGCCTGTTCCTGGAATGGAAAAATGTTCTTTTCCTCACCACGGCGCACAGAATCCCACATAGCAATGGTCTCTTTTGCGCTGGTGCCTCTGGTTCTGGCATCCCTTACGATACGGCGGATCAATCTGCCGTCGGTCGTCGAGAGCGGGTTGTGCTCGTCGATATTTAACTGGGTCAAGGCACTTATGTAGATCTTGAACTTGCTCTCTTTCGGCAAAGATCCGGACATCTTTTCGTTCAGTCCATGGATGCCCTCGATCACCAGAATATCACGTTTGCCCAACTGCATATAGTGATCCTTGTATTCACGCTTGCCGGTCTTGAAATTAAAAGTCGGCAGAAGCACACGCTCACCCTTTAAAAGGCGCACCATGTCCTCATTGAACTGCCCCACATCCAAGCCCTCAATGCACTCAAAATCCTTTTGCCCGAACTCATCCAAAGGGATCTGATCCCGATCCAGATAGTAGTCATCCAGTGGAATCGGATGCGGTGTCACACCAAGGGCACGCAGTTGTGCCGACAGACGGTGGGAAAAGGTCGTCTTACCGGAAGATGACGGACCGGCAATCATGACAAACTTTTTGTCAGGGTCTGCCACGATACGCTCTGCCAGCGCACCGATGCGACGTTCCATGTAGGCTTCCTGCGACAGGATGATTTCTCTGGTCTTTCCTGCACAGACAGCATCGTTTAAAGCGCCAACGGTAGGAATCCCCATATCTGCGCCCCACTGCTCGGATGCCTGCATGACATGAAAGAGTTTGTTTGCCGGAGCAAAAGGCGCAACCTCTGTCGTCACCTTGTCCGGGAACTGCAAAATAAAGCCTTCCTCGTAAGGATAAAGGGCAAAGTAGGACAACATGCCGGTATTTGGTGCCATGTAGCCGTAAAAATAATCCAGACAGCCATCTAATTCATAGACATTGCAGTTGGAACTGGAGCGATAATGCATCAGGCGTTCCTTATCCTGCATACCGCACTTGGCAAAAAGTTTTCTGGCATCCTCGGTCTTCATGGTCTTTTTTTCGATCGTAAGATTTTTTTCTACCAGGGCAAGCATTTCCTTTTTCAAATTCTCCAGCCATGCAGAGTCTATGACCTTCCTGCCCTCCATCCGGCAATAATAGCCTGCTCCCAGAGAATGTTCCACATGCAATATTTCTGTCCCATCCGGATACATCTGCTGCAAGGCACGCTGCATCAAAAAGACGACACTTCTGCGATAGGCGCGTTTGCCATTCTTATCCTTGGTCGTAAGAAAAGCAATGTCGCCATCCCCCGGTATGACCTGTCCCAGTTCGATCAACTTGTTGTTAAAGACAGCCAGGATGATCGCATCCTCATACTGATCCTGCCACGCCTGTGCCAAGTGTAAAAAAGTCGTGCCTTTTTCATATTGGTAAGTTTTTCCCTGCACGCATACATTGATTTCCTGCATATCTCTCACCTCGTAACGATCCAAAAAGGCTCTGCAAAAGGCTCTGTGACGACCTCTAATTCTGCCGCCTCCTTTGCAAGCCAGTTCTTCATATATTCCATGTAAATGTGCTCGATCCCATAATGTCCGGCATCAATGATAGAAAGTCCGTCTGCCACGGCATCGATCCCGGAATGATGGTCGATATCCCCGGTAATGTAGGCATCTGCTCCTTTTTCTATTGCCAGACCGATCTCACTCTTTCCGGAACCCGGACACATGGCGATACTCTGCACCATCCGATCCTTATCGCCAAAGACCTTGACATGGGAGAGTCCAAAGGCATCCCGCACACGCTCTGCCAGATCATAAAGACTGACCGCCTGCGTCAATTTGCCCAGACAACCGATGCCCCTGCCATCCTCCGGCGAGGTGACTTCCAAAGCCTCGATATCCATAAGCCCTAACTGCTCTGCCGCGATCTGACCCATGACACAGACATCAAAATTGGTATGCATGGCATAATAAGCAATGCCGTGCTGTGCCAGTGCCAGGATCCGCCTGCCGATAAAATCATCTGCATTCACACGCTTGATGCCGTCAAAGATCAGCGGATGGTGGGTCAGGATCATATCTGCCCCACAATCTATCGCGTGTTCTAGGACTGCATCGGTCAGATCCAGTGCCACATAGCCCTTGTGGATTTCCTGTTCCTTATCTCCGACCAAAAGTCCTACATTGTCCCAATCCAGCGCCTGCTCGCGCGGGATCTCTTTTTCGATCCGCTCTGTCAGATCCATCACTCTCATCGCAAGATCACCTCTTATTTCTTCTGTTTACCACAGACACCTTTGTATCTCCTGCAAATATGCCTGCACTTCCTGCGTCCTCTTTTCGATCGCCGGTGTCTGCTTTTGTCCTGCCAGACGCTCCAAGACCTCCTTTTGGATCCGCTCCTCCCGGAGCAGGTAAGCATGTAAAACCGGGTGCTTTTTTTGCAAAAGCATAGGTCCAAAGAGGAAATCATGCTCTGCTACGCTCTGCCTGCGGGCTTTGGTCTCCGGCACATATCTGACTTTCATCATGGGATAATATTTGCCATCTTCCAAGACCATGTCCTCATCCACGATCTCATAGCCCTCATTACACAAAAAGCGGCGCACTTCTTTCAGTTCTGACTGGGGCTGCAAGATCAAGTCTTTGACACTTTGCGCGACCTTTCTTCCCTCAGTCAAAATATGTATGACGATACCTCCGCCCATACCGGCGATCAGTACGGTATCGATTTCTTCTGCACTGGCGGCAGCCAGTCCATCCGAACGGCGTGTCTGAATCTTATCCTCCAAGCCCACTTCCGCTATATGGGTCTTTGCCGCTAAAAGCGGTCCTTCCCCGATATCCATAGCGATGGCTGACGGAATGATCTGCTCCTGCACCAGATAGATGGGCAGATAGCCGTGATCGCATCCCACATCGCAAAGCCGGCTGCCCGGTGTGACCAGGTGTGCCAATGCCTCCATGCGTTTTGATAAACGTACCGCCATTACTCTAAGTAATCCTTTAACTTGCGGCTGCGGCTTGGATGGCGCAGTTTACGCAAAGCCTTTGCCTCGATCTGACGGATACGCTCACGGGTAACGTTAAATTCCTTACCAACTTCTTCCAGTGTTCTGGCTCTGCCATCCTCAAGACCGAAACGAAGGATCAGAACCTTCTGCTCACGCTCGGTCAGTGTACCAAGCACTTCTTCCAACTGTTCTTTTAATAAGGTAAAGGTCGCTGCATCCGCAGGTACCGGTACATTGTCGTCCTGAATGAAGTCTCCCAGATGAGAGTCTTCTTCCTCACCGATCGGGGTCTCCAAAGAAACCGGTTCCTGGGAGATCTTTAAGATCTCACGCACACGCTCGACCGGCATATCCATCTCTGCTGCGATCTCTTCCGGGGTAGGTTCACGTCCCAACTCCTGCAAGAGTTGTCTGGAAACGCGGATAAGTTTGTTGATGGTCTCGACCATATGCACTGGGATACGGATGGTTCTTGCCTGATCGGCAATGGCTCTTGTGATTGCCTGACGGATCCACCATGTTGCATAGGTTGAAAACTTGTAACCCTTACGATAGTCAAACTTTTCTACGGCTTTGATCAGACCGAGGTTACCTTCCTGGATCAGATCAAGGAAAAGCATACCACGTCCTACATAACGCTTTGCGATGGAAACAACCAGACGAAGGTTTGCCTCAGCCAGACGCTTCTTTGCCTCCTGATCGCCCAGTTCCATACGCTTTGCAAGTTCGATCTCTTCCTCTGCGGTAAGAAGCGGTACTTTACCGATCTCCTTTAAGTACATACGCACCGGATCCTCTGTGCTGATGCCGTCCGGTACGGAAAGGTCGATCTTTTCTACTTCCACATCATCGTCATCATCCAAGATGATGTCGTCATCATTATCCTGTAAACGCAAGACATCAATGTTGTTTTTCTCAAGGAAATCCAAAATTGCCTCGAACTGATCCGGCAACAACTGCATATCTTTGAAATAATCACTGATCTCCTGATACTCAAGGACATTCTTTCTGTCTTTGGCAAGTTCCAATAACTCGCCCAACTTCTTCTGAAATTCTGCCTTTTTGGTTTCATCCTCTTTTGCATTTTCAGCATTTTCTGTCTTTTTACTGCTCTTTTTTGCAGTCGTTTTCTTGGCGGTAGTCTTCTTTGCGCCGGACTTTGTTTCTGCTTTTTCCTCTGTCTTTACGCTTTCTTCTACCACTTCTTGTGTTTCTACTGTGCTTTCGCTTTTTTTCGCCATTTTTACATCCTCTCTCATGTATTTTGCCCTTATTTAAAGGAAATATGCAATTTCTCCATCTCCTGGAGTCTGCGTTTATCGTCTATGATCTGTTTCAGACCATTCATATCGGTAGGGTCTAAATTGCGCCGCCTCTGCTCCATGCTGTTCTGCTTGATCCGCACCAGAGTCTCGCGGATGGCCTTTTCCCAGTCGGCATCGGTTTCCATCCCCTGCACATTTGTGTTAAAGATCTCTGCCACCTGCCTCTGGCTCTCCTCATCGGAAAAGAGACTCACGATACGCGCCGGATTGAGTTCTCCCCCCTCTGCAAACTGGGTAAAGAGTTCCCGCGCCACTGTCTCATAAATGCCCTCGGTAAAATCCGCCGGTTCTATATAATCCCGGATGGCTGCATAGATCTGCGGCCGTTCGACCAGCCATGTCAGAAGCAGACGCTGTGACTGCATCATGCCGTCCTCTCTGGTCTTTTTCTTTTGTACACCGGACTTGAGCCGCTGCGGCTCACGCTCACTGATGATCCCGCCTTTGGTTCCCAGATGATTGACCATCTGGCGCATATTGTCAAAACCAACCTGATAGCGGCTGGCGATCGCTTCGATATAATTGTTGCGTTCCAGTTCTTCCGGGAATTCCAAGATCCGCTTTGCCACCTCATAGTAAAAGGCTGACTTGCTCTCCGGGTCGCTCATGTCATAGTCGCGCTCCAAAATACGGATGGTAAAAAGGAAACTATTCTCTGCTTCATCGATCCTGTGCTGATACTCCTCCGCCCCTAAGGCTTTGATAAACTCATCCGGATCTTTGTGCGGTTTCATGTTGATAACCTTACAGGTGATTCCGGCTTCTTTTAAGATCGGGATAGCACGCAGGGCTGCCTTGGTTCCCGCGCCATCGGAGTCGTAACTTAGATAGACATCCTTGCCGTACCGCTTGATCATGTTGGCATGTCCACTGGTCAGAGCCGTTCCAAGGGAAGCGATCGCATTGTCAAAGCCTGCCTGATGCAGGGCGATCACGTCCATATAGCCCTCACAGAGGATGAACTGATCTTTTTTCGTCCGCCTTGCCAACTGCAGACCGTAAAGAGTCCGGCTCTTGTTAAAGATCATGGTCTCCGGGGAGTTTAGGTATTTGGGCTCTCCATCGCCCATGACACGCCCGCCGAATGCCACCACCTTATTGTTGGCATCCATGATGGGGAACATGGCACGGTTCCAGAACTTGTCATGTGCTCCCCTTGCCTCGTCTATGGTCACCAGTCCGCTGTCCTTTAGGACTTCATCTGTGTAGCCCTTTTTGCGCAGATACTGGTATAGGTCATTGCTGTATTTGTCGGAATAGCCCAGACCAAACTTTTGCATGGTCTCCGGGGACAATTCTCTTTTGGTAAAATATTGGTAGGCTAATTTTCCTTTTTCGCTGCGGAGCAGACTGTAAAAGTATTTGGCTGCCTCCTTGTTGATCTCAAAGAGGATGTTTCGCTTATCCGCTTCCCGCCTGGCCTCGGAAGTCATCTCCTGCTTGGGGAGTTCGATCCCGGCGCGGTCTGCCAGTGCCTCCATTGCCTCCGAGAAGGTGAAATTTTCATACTCCATCAAAAAGGTAAAAACATTGCCTCCCGCGCCACAGCCGAAGCAATAATACATCTGCTTGGACGGCGTGACGGAAAAAGAACCTGTTTTTTCACTATGAAAAGGACAGAGTCCAAAATAGGACGAGCCTTTTTTTTGTAAATGAACATATTGTGATATCACATCGACGATGTCATTGCGGGAACGCACTTCCTCGATGGTATCGTTATCATAATATGGCATAGTTTTGCCTCTTTTCCATTAGTATCCGTCTACTTGCCATGATAGCGGCATGAAAAATTCGTTGAACTTGGTAACGGCATACTGATCCGTCATACCGGCAATATAATCGCAGACCACACGGTCTTTTGCCTCATGCCCTTCCTCGATCATGCGCGTATATTTCATTGGCAGTTGGTCTATATGTTCCATGTAATATTCAAACAACTGGCTCAGCATACGCTGGGCTTTGACTTCCTCTGCCTTTGCGACCGGGTTCTGATATACATTGGAAAACATGAACTTGCGCAGATCGTACATTGCCTGTTCCATTTCCGCAGACATAGCGATCGGCTCTAAGTCATTGCGACATTCTTTGTCCATGATGTCAATGTTGTGCAGACTGCTCATGATCACATCATGAATCAGATTATCCAGTCGTTCTCTTGTCGTATGTCCTAGAGTATTGCGCAGTTCCTTTGGAATATCATCCTCGGTCAGGATCAATCCGCGAATAGCATCGTCAATATCATGGTTGATATAGGCGATCTTATCGGATAAACGGACGATCTTGCCCTCCGGTGTCGCCGGGATGGTGCTGGTCTGGTGATTGCGGATGCCGTCGCGCACTTCCCATGTGAGGTTGAGTCCCTCGCCGTCTTTTTCCAGATGCTCTACAATACGCACGCTCTGCTCGCTATGTACAAAACCGCCCTGACACAGTTCGTTGAGCGTCCGCTCTCCCGCGTGTCCAAACGGTGTGTGTCCCAGATCGTGTCCCAGTGCGATCGCCTCCACCAGATCTTCGTTTAAGCGGAGTGCCTTGCCGATAGTCCTGGCATTCTGCGATACCTCAAGCGTATGCGACATACGCGTGCGGTAATGGTCGCCCTTTGGGGTCAGAAAAACCTGAGTCTTATTTTTCAAACGACGGAAAGACTTGCAATGTAAGATTCGGTCGCGGTCTCTTTGAAAGACCGGACGAATGTCACACTGTGGTTCCTCCCGATCACGCCCCCTTGAATTTTCACTCAAGGTTGCATAAGGACTGAGTGTTTCACGCTCCATATCCTCAATGGTTTCTCTTATGGTCATAGTCATGTCCTTTCAAAAAATAAACACTCTCTTATTCTTTCTTACGCGCCAAAGGACATTTTCCTTTATTTTTTTGAGGGACACTACAGCAGGGCGCTGATCTTGTGGAACATCAAAAGAAAGTCTTCTTCTACATCTTCAAACGGCTTGGTACTAAAAGCCGGTCTGGTCAAGATCTCATGCTCCGGGATATCCAGTTCCTCATTCATAAAACATTTAAACTCATGGAAAAGCATGGCATCATCCACCGACTTGATCTGTGCCATTTCTTCCTCTGACGGACACTGCCCCAAAAACTTTTCAAAGATCATATTTTGCAGTTTTTCCTCTGCCACAAGATAGGCACTCATGTGCTGCTTGAGGGGTCTGGTGATGTCAGCCATATAAGCCTCACTGCCATCATGGAGCAGACAGCCCAAAACTACCCGCGCGCTGTAGCCGCGCTCCAACGCCTCATAAGCACATCCGACCGAGTGCTGTCCCACCGAATAGAACTGGCTGAAATGCCCATTGGCGCGTGTCATCAGAGAAAGCGCATGGGCGATGTCATTGATATCAATGTCCGCCATCTTAGGCTCCATAATGGTAAAATGTTTCTTTGTGTATGTTGTAATATAGTCCTGCATTGCTTATCCGTCCTCTTTTATACTGTGCCTTTCTTTTACACAAAAAAAGAAAAACCTCACCGCAATGTGTCAGATTTTTCTTCTTCGCGGCACTCTTCATTTTGAGATATATTCTATCATATATCCTATGTAAAAATGTGCCAAAATATCCTATAAAACTAATATGATTTTCGTTCCATCAAAAATGGCTTTAACTCATGATAGACTGACGCCACCGGCAGTCCCACAACATTATTGTAATCACCTTCGATTCCTGTGATATGTCTTGCAAATATGCCCTGTATGCCATAGGCTCCCGCCTTATCCATCGGATCTTTTGTGGCAATATAATCCGCGATTTCCTGATCGGAGAGTTTTGCGACATGCACATCCGTGCACTCGTAAAAGGTCTTTTTCCCTTCTTTAGATAAGATCGTCACCCCGGTAAAGACCTGATGAACGCGACCGGATAAAAGATGCAGCATACACGCGGCATCCGCCTCGTCCTTTGGTTTGCCCAAAACAAAGAATTTTTCTTCCTGTCCTTGTTCCAACTGCTTGCTGTCAGCAGACTGGCGGACGCATACGATGGTGTCCGCTCCGATCACCACGGCGTCTTCTTTTTCTGCATCTGTCAAAGTATCCCAGACAGCCTGCGCCTTGATCTCGGATAATTCCTGTCCGATCTGCCCCGGCTGACTTGCCGTCGTGAACTCCTCGGCTCCACTGGTACGAACCTCAAACTCCAATCCGATCTGTTCCAATAATTCTTTTCTTCTCGGCGATGCCGATGCTAAAATCAGTTTCATTGTCTATTTCCTATCCTTATTTTTCCTAATATAAGAATATCATAGCGAACAAGATGGCATTTTGCAATCATCCCATAGCCCCGGCTTCCTCCGCCTTGTCCATGACATCATTTTCCACAATGGCGGAAAGTTTTTCTTTGATGATGCGGGAGTTTTCCCCTGCCTGGATCGACAAGACGCCCTCGACTACCAGTTCCATGGAAAGTGCTTCTGCCGCTCCGCTCTTTTCCAGCTTGCGTGCAATGGGAATACAGATCCAGTTGGCAATGATGGAGCCATACAGGGTCGTGATCAGTGCCAGTGACATACCGGAACCGATTGCCGAAGAGTCCGATCCCATGGTCTTCATCATATTGATCAGCCCAATCAGGGTGCCGACCATGCCCCATGCCGGAGCATAGGCGCCAAAATCCTCCCAGAACTTCACACGTTTTTTGTTACATTCATAGGTGTGGGTCAGTTCCGCTTCCATAATATCTCTGACCAATTCCGGGTCGGAGCCATCCACGACCAGGCGAATACCTTTTTCCAGATAGGGATTGCCCAGATCATGCGTTGTCTCCTCTAATGCCAGCAGACCTTCTTTTCGCGCGGTGTCGGACATTTGCAAGATCGTTTTTGTCAGCTGCCCGGCATCTTCTTCCTTATTTTGAAATGCAACCAAGATACCTTTTGCCCCATAGGCAAAATCTGCAAAGGAATCAGCCGTCGTAAGCACCGCACACAAGGCACCGCCCGCCGTCAAAATAAAGGATGGCAAGTGCAGATACTGCACGATCGTAGAAAGTCCGCCGTTGGTTGCCACGCCAAAAATGATCGCCATAAAGCATAAGAAAAATCCCATCATTCCAGCCTTGTTCAGTTTCATCTTTTATCACTCCTCGTTTCCTTCGTTTGATAAAAGCATACTGAATAGGCACCGTAGAGAAAACCTACGAACCGTAGAATAACTCTACTCCTGACTCTACCACATACGTTGTTCCATCACGAACAGGACAAGATAGGCAATCAGCGCATATAGGACAGACAAGATACATACTGCCAGATTAGCTCCCAGCAAAGGGATGTTCTGCACGTTTCCGACAACGCAGACCACCGCCATCAGACTTTCGCATATGCCAACCGGGAGTACGATCTTTCGTAGAAAAGGTATGACTTCTCTTTTTGTCCTTTTTCCGGAAAAGAGCGTCAGTGCCGTACAGATACAAGCCAGAACCAAAAGCGACGGCAGATCAAGATACCATGTCATATTGGATCCCGATACCGGAAAAAGTCCAGCCACGCCCAATACCAATAAAATGCCGCCCAGGAGCAGAGACATTCTGTTTTGCTTTTTGGTCTCGTGATTCTCCTGCAAGAGATAAAGCATATTGTCCTCTGCTTTTGGGGGATATTCCTCCGGCGGAAGTTTTTGACCAGAAAGCAACTCGTTGATCGTAACATCCAAGGCTGTGCATATATTTTCCAGATAAGATACATCCGGTATGCCCTTGCCTGTCTCCCATTTTGAGATCGTCTTGTCACTGATATGTAAGATATCTGCGAGTTCTTTTTGTGTCATGCCCTTTTCTCTGCGCATTTTCTGCATGAATGCGCCAACATTTTCCTGTGCCATGCGTTTTCTCCTGTAAAATCTTTGTGTTCTCATTTTACCATGAAATCATTTTCTTGGGATGGAATTTTTCCTCCAAATAAAATCGAAAAAGTCGTTGACATTTGGTGTCCGATTTGATATTATAATCAAGTCGTCGCGAGATGATATGCGGAAGTGTCGGAACTGGCAGACGAGCAAGACTAAGGATCTTGTGTTCATTGCGAACGTGTGGGTTCAAGTCCCATCTTCCGCATTGGTTGTTATAGAACGTATATAAAAACCCCGAAGCCCTTATTATTGGGTTTCGGGGTTTTTTACTATTTCAATTTATATCGAAAAAGACACTCATTTTTGCCCCACAATTATTAGGCTGCTTTTAGTTAAGAATGCTTTATATTATCCGAGTTATTTCTATAATATCCCCTCGTCGTATTTGTTAACGTATACCGGATCAGTTCTTGCACATCTTGAAAAAACATCCCGCTAACAAAAAAGTATCTTTTACATTTTATCAAAAAGGAGCACCCCACGACAAGGTGCTCCTCTTTCGGTATATATTTGAATACATCAGATTATATCACACTTAGCGATAAAATCAACAAGATAGTTCTCGTTTTAGTGCATCCTGCAACAACCGTGAAAAGTTTATTCCTGCTTTTTCTGCCTGTGCATTCAAGTAATATGGTATCGTACAGTTTTTCTTTACTGTACGATTATCATGTTTCTTTCTGTAATCTTCAAAATCAATATCGATAAGCGCCTCCTGATCTCCCAATTCCTTTTCACATGTCCGTGAAAAAGGTTTTGGTAACTGCTCCCCTTCATCTTCCATTTCTATACCAAGAATTCCAATAGCATCTCTTGCCATAAAAATAGCCTCTTCCAGTGTTTCTCCTTCTGTATTTGCGTCGAAATCTGGTATAGTAACAAAATATCCATTGGCTTCTTTTGATAATATAACCGGATATACTACAGCCATTTTCTCCTACCTCCTATGATTGCTCTCCTTTAACAATTTACTTAATTAGGATTCTGTAAGAACAGGGGTTTTATACCCCTGCCCTTTTTAGAATGGTTTTCGCTAGTCGTTCGCTGATCTCTTTGTGCCTAGGAATTGGCTCTTTCTTTACACCATTGGTGTATATGTCGTGATTAGAACCATTTCGCAACAAATACCATCCGTTTTGTTCTAGCGTCCTAATTAAGTCCGCTCGCTTCAAATATATACCTCCTTTCGCTCTTTATATACATATTATACGCATTGAATACGTATATGTCAACAATTTTATACGCATTTAATGCGTATATTTATTTTGTTGAATCTTGTAACCTGCCACTCTGCATAATGCCTTTGGTGTGACATAATACATAGACACTTTGAAGAATAGCACTTTCAGAGTATAATAGGGTTATTAGGAAATTAGAAGCGGGTGATTTTCATGACATTAGATAATGTTTTAACGGGCATTGTAACAGGTGTAGTAGCATCCATTATTATAATAGTGATGCAGACAATCTTTGATTACATGAAGCGAAAGAAATATGAGATGTTTCACTTTTATGAGTTTGACTCATTTGATATCGATGAATGTACACCTCCTGAATATCTAAGAGAATCAGGTAATGCAGGACATACGAAAGTTAAAATGCAACTTCCATTTGATATGAGAAGTATTCAAGTATTTCTTCAGGACGAACTAATTTATGAAGATTCTAATATTCCTGCTAATTCGTCGATTTGGATTTGTTGTAATTGTAGCATTGATGATTTACTTGGATCTGATGAAGAAATCGGTTTTACAATGAAGTGTATAACAACTCAAAATGAAAAGAGAGAATACGAGTATAAAAAGATTTATACCATGTTAGGAAAGCCCATTCAATATGCTCTCAAACTTAAGAAGCAGCATTTCACTTTAGCACCAGAATTACATTGATTAAAGATGTCAGCCTCGATAGAGATATCCATCAGAGTTTTTACTATCTCTAATCTTCTTGATGATGGCGATGTGAATGTATCAATAATCTATTATAACGAATTATTCTGGCTGAATCTGATGAAAAATACAACATCAATTTTTATAATTTAGATGCTTTCATTGCAGTAGGTTACCGTGTATACTCCATGAAAGCCACTCAATTCCCATTTTCTTACTTTCTGAGTAACCCTCTGTTTTCAGCGATACGATACTCCTGATGGTTGGCTCCGATGAATAAACTGCCAGTTCACCAAGCTTTTCAATTGCCGATGGCACCATCATAATTTTTCTTGTGCATCATCGCGATTCCAATAAAAGAAATAATTGCGAATGGACATCGCTATGCATACCACCAACATTGCCACGAGAACAATAACGCCTTCTGCTGTAGAAAACAGCGCTTTTAATGATGCCGTTCCTCTCATAAAAATCAAAAACAGCATTCCCAAAACAGCCGGCCAGCACACATGAAGAAGCCGCATCCATTTCTTTCTACCCGATTGGTACGCAGCATCTGTTTCCGGTGCATCCTTTCTTGTACATCGAATCACAGACACCGGAATACCACGAACAGCCGTATAATTTCGTTCTGCCGTATATTCCACGCCATCCATCATGAATTCCGGATACATTCCCTCTTTCGTTATGGTAATCTCCTTATCCATCTCTCTCGCATAAGCATACAGTGCATTAGCGAAATCATATAAGTCTTTTATCTCATCATCTGGTGTAAACGTAAAGGTTCTCCGGTGCTCATATTGAACCACATCCTTATAATCCGAAATCCACTTATCAAAATAATTGCCCGGCACCTTTTCCATCTGGTTGAGATACGAATCAACATCAATATCTGCAATTGTTTTATGCGTTTTTCTTAAATTTTCACAGAGATCAATCGCACACTTTGTATTTGCCAATTTTTTCTCTAACGCTTTTTCCTGTTTTACGAGAAGATTGTCCAACTCATCCGTTTCACATAACATCAACTTAATCTGTTCGATAGGCATATCCAGCATGCGAAACATTTTTACCAGTTTTAGCAAACGGACATCTTCCTCATTATATTCTCGATATCCATTTTCTTCGTTACGTTTTGGATAAATCAATCCACTCTTTTCATAAAATCTAATATTTTGGCTTGAAATCCCTGTAAGTTTTTCTACTTGTTTGATGTTCATCATTTTCCATTCCTCCGTGTTTTTGATTTTTACACCCTGAACTCTAAACCATATACAAACTACAAGGTCAATACTTTTACCATTTTTTCTACTTTTTGAGGATCTACCATCTCATATGCATCCTTTTTGTCTGCATCATAAGAAAAATCTACATTCTGATGCGAGGTTGTCCCATCCACGTTCCATTTTCGACAAGATGTATGCACCTGCTCCACGTTCGTGTATTCCATCAAATCCTTTACATTTTCAGCATTTACACCGCTTCCTGCCAAAAATGTGATTTCTTTCCCATATTGACTTTGCAGCCATTGCAATTGTTGTCTTCCCGTCCATGCATCTGGCGCACCACCACTGGTAAGAATCCGGTCTGCTCCAAGAGAAATCAAAGTTTCCGCCGCCTGCTCCTGCTGTGCAACACAATCAAATGCCCGATGAAATACTGCTTCCTTTCCTTTTTCATGAACAAGTGCAATCATTTCTTCCGTCCGCGCAACATCCAGTGTATGATCCGCATGTAAAAAGCCAAACGCAATTCCATCTGCTCCATGTTCTAACAGTATGCGCGCATCCAGAAGCATCGTCTGATATTCTTCCTCGGAATAACAAAACCCGCCTCCCCTTGGTCGAACCATAGTCACAATGGGAATATCACATTGCTCTTTTGCACAAATCAAATGAGCGAGTGATGGTGTCAGCCCGCCCAAATACAATGCACTATTAAGTTCCACGCGATTTGCACCATTTTCCCAGGCGATTTTCACATCTTCAAAACTGCCACAGCAAATTTCCAGCAATCCTTTCAAAGAGTCCCCTCCTATCTTCTTTCATTTCCGATTTTCAATCACCTTCATTATACCGTTTCTGCTACTTTTATCCAACTCATTTTCTATCCCATACGTTTTACATATCTTGCTCTATTTTTTCTCACGTTTCACTTTCTTTCGCGTAATTTGTCCTTTCTCTGAAATCCCTTGACATCAGCCTGTCATAACCGATAAAATAGCAAGGATTTGACGAAACATAAAGGAGTTTTACCATGATGCTATCAAAAACAAAAGATAATGAATTAGCGCAACAAATGTTGCATCTGGTTGTGCCAATTGCCATACAGCAATTTATGCTGGCGCTCGTCAGTGCAACCGATGCTCTGATGCTAGGATTTGTCGACCAGACATCTCTTTCTGCCGTTTCTCTCGCAGGGCAGGTTCAATTTGTTCTCAATCTCTTTGTTGCCGGCATTGCTGCTGGCTGCGGCATTATGATTGCACAATATTGGGGCAAAAGAGACACTGCATCCATTGAAAAAGTCATGCCCGTTGCGTTATATACCAACCTTTTATCCGGTGGGATTTTTACAGTGCTTGCCCTTATGATACCGGGTGGACTTATGCACATTTTTACAAATGATCCCCTGCTGATTGCCAATGGTGCGTCCTACTTACGCGCTGTTGCACTTTCCTATGTTTTTTGTGGGATTTCACAGATTTACCTGATTCTTCTAAAAAACACAGGGCATGCCGCGCTGAGTTCTAAAATCAGCTCTTCCGCTGTCATTATTAATATTATCCTAAATGCCATTTTGATTTTCGGTCTGTTTGGGGCACCACGTCTTGGCATTGTCGGTGCCGCTTACGCAACAGTTACCGCTCGATTGGTCGAACTTGTATGGGCATATTTTGCTGTACGCCACGCTCATAATGTTGCCATTCGCTGGTCCGGCATTTTGCACACCAGTAAAGTTTTAACAAAAGATTTTTGGTACTACACAACACCGGCACTTGGTGCAGCTCTTGTATGGGGCATTGCCTTTGTCCTTTACTCTGTCATTCTAGGGCATATGGGCAGTGATGCTGTCGCTGCAAATTCCATTGCCAGCATTGTAAAAAGTATGGTACAATGCGTAATTCGTGGTGTCAGTGCCGGTGCAGGTATTCTTGTCGGCAATTTGCTTGGCGCAAATGAACTGGAAAAAGCGAAAAATTACGGAGGCAGGATTACGCGTATCTCCATTCTCATCGGTGTAGTAACCGGAACCATTTTAATTATCCTATCACCATTTGTATCTCACGTTGCTCCGATGTCAGACACCGCTAGAGAATATCTGCAATTTATGATGGTTGTACTTGGATTCAACCTCATGGGGCAATCTGTAAACACCACCGTACTCGATGGTATTTTCTGTGCTGGCGGCGATGCAAAATTTGATATGATCGGTAATCTGGGTGCCATGTGGTGTTTTTCCGTACCTCTTGGTTTTATTACTGCGTTCGTTTTCCATGCGCCTGTCTGGCTTGTCTATATCATTATCAGCTTAGACGAAATTGTAAAACTTCCTGCCGTTTACAAACACTACAAAAAATATGTATGGGTTAGAAACATCACAAGATAAAGATGGAAAAAGGGACGCTCCTTGTGGCAAAAGGAACGTCCCTGATGTACTACCTGATGTACTAAATTTCGAAATAACGTTTTGCGTTGCGATATGCAATGCCTTCTACGATCTTCTGTAAAGACTTGTCGTCTGCCGGGTACTCTCCGTTTTCTACCCAATTTCCGATCAGTTCGCACATAATGCGGCGGAAATACTCATGTCTTGTGTAAGACAGGAAACTTCTGGAATCTGTCAGCATACCGATAAAGTTGCCAAGGAGTCCTAAGTTCGCCAGCGAAGTCATCTGCTCCATCATGCCGGTCTTATTGTCATTGAACCACCATGCAGAACCATGCTGGATCTTGCCGACTGCCTCAGAAGACTGGAAGCATCCAATGATGGTTCCGATCGCTGCATTGTCGATCGGGTTCAAAGAGTAGATGATGGTCTTTGGCAGTTCATCCGTATATGCCAGGGCATTTAAGAAATCAGCCAGTTCGTTGATCGGTGCACTGGTAGAAATGCTGTCGATACCTGCATCCGGTCCCAAGGCTTCAAAAATCTTGCGGTTGTTGTCACGCTTTACGCCATAATGCAACTGCATTACCCAGTTCAGACGATGGTACTCTTTGCCAAGATGCATGAGCACGCCCATCTTGTACTTACCGATCTCCTCACGGCTCAACTCCTGTCCTGCCATCTTCTTTGCAAATACTGCCTCAACTTCGTCCTCGGTGACATCTGCATATGCAACATATTCCAGACCATGATCGCTGACACAGCAACCTGCTTTCTTGAAGTATTCCATTCTCTTGGTAAGCGCAGTCTTGACATCCGCAAAAGATGTGATCTTCATATCTGCTGCCTGTCCCAGTTTCTCCATATATGAAACGAAATCGTCTTTTTCAATATTGACAGCCTTATCCGGTCTCCATGACGGCAGTACTTTTACATTAAAGGTCTCATCTGCTGCGATCATCTTGTGCCAGTGCAGATCGTCAATCGGATCATCTGTGGTTCCGATCATTTCTACATTGGAATCCAAGATCAACTGTCTTGCAGACATAGTCTTTAACTTTTCATTACAGAGATTCCATACTTCCTCAGCAGTATCGCCATTTAAGGCACCTGTATATCCAAAGTATCTCTGCAACTCAAGATGTGACCAGTGATAGAGTGGATTTCCGATAGCCATCTCAAGTGTCTCAGCCCACTTCTGGAACTTTTCGCGGTCAGAAGCATCGCCTGTGATGTAACGCTCCTCTACACCGTTAGAACGCATCTGGCGCCACTTATAGTGATCACCGCCCAGCCATACCTGTGTGATATTGTCAAAATGTGCATCCTCAGCGATCTCCTGCGGGCTCAAATGACAGTGGTAGTCAATGATCGGCATATTTTCTGCAAAATCATGGAACAAATGCTTTGCTGTATCGGTTGTCAAAAGGAAATCTTTATCCATAAATTTTTTCATAATTTTGTGTCCTTTCTGCTCTCGCACTTCTCTTTTATCACAAAATCGCCCACGGATCCTTGCAATCTGTGAACGATTTTGTATGAGTCTATATAATGAATTAAGCGTTCTTTACAAGGTCTACAGCGCTCTTTGTCATAGCCTTGATCTCGTCAAACTTACCAGCCTTAACAAGATCACCCTTTACCATCCAGCTTCCGCCAGCTGCGATGATCTTTGGCTCAGCAAGATACTCTAAGATATTTGCTTCGCTTACACCACCAGTTGGCATGAAACGCATCTGTGGGAAAGGAGCTGCCAGAGCCTTGATGGTCTTGAGTCCGCCAAACTGTGCTGCTGGGAAGAACTTTGCTACCGGAAGTCCATGGTTTACAACCATCATAAGTTCGGTTGGTGTGCATACACCTGGGAGAATCGGAATATTGTTCTCGCAGCAGTATGTTGTAACTTCTTCAGAATATCCCGGTGTTACGATGAACTTTGCACCACACTCGATTGCCTGCTTGCACTGCTCAACATTTACAACAGTGCCTGCACCTACGAGCATTTCCGGGAAAGCCTCGCTCATAGCCTTGATAGAATCAGCGGCAGCGGCTGTACGGAAAGTAACCTCAGCAACCGGAAGTCCACCATCGATCAAAGCCTGTCCCAAGGGAAGCGCATCCTTTGCGTCCTCAAGAACAACAACCGGAACGATCTTCAGTTCTTCAACTTTTTTTAATAATTCTTGCATTTCCATTATATATTACCTCTTTTCTATTCTATAACTCAATGTCATATCTCGTTCTCATTAAGGAAGTTCTATTCGCTAAGTTGCTTTCGGCCTATACCCCTGAGTATGCAGAGAAACCACCATCAACAGGAAGAACAACACCTGTGATAAATCCGGCTGCATCGTTGTTCAGAAGGAATAAAAGGCTTCCGATTAACTCTTCTGATTCACCGAAACGTCCCATTGGAGTAGCAGCAAGGATCTTGCCGGTACGAGGAGTTGGGGTTCCATCTTCGTTAAATAACAACTTAGCATTCTGCTTTGTTGAGAAGAATCCCGGTGCAATAGCGTTTACACGGATGCCAGCCTTTGAGAAGTGAACGGCAAGCCACTGTGTAAAGTTGCTGATTGCAGCCTTTGCTCCAGAATAGGCAGGAATTTTGGTGAGTGGAGTGAATGCATTCATTGAGGAAATATTTAAAATATTACATCCTTCTTTGTCTACCATATCCTGGGCAAAGATCTGTGTTGGAAGCAATGTTCCAATGAAATTTAGGTTAAATACAAACTCTACTCCGCTTGTATCCAAGTCGAAGAAAGAAATTGTATCAGCGTCGATATCACCATGCTCGAAGTATTCCTTGTCTGTAGTAGCACGTGGGTTGTTTCCGCCTGCGCCGTTGATAAGGATATCGCATGTACCAAGATCAGCAACAACTGCTTCATGTGTTGCGATCAGGCTGTCTTTTTCCAAAACGTTTGTCTTGTATGCCTTTGCTACACCGCCTTCTGCTACGATTTCGCCAGCAACCTTCTGTGCAGCTTCTTCATTTAAATCAAGGACTGCAACCTTAGCACCAGCCTGTGCAAGTGCCTGCGCGAACATTCCGCAGAGCACACCGCCTGCTCCTGTTACAACTGCAACCTTTCCTGAAAGATCTGTGTTAAGTGGTAATTTCATCATTGTAAATTCCTCCTGTTATTTATTAAAACTATTAGTTGTTCTTATCCGCTTTTTCAACGGCTTCAAAAAGACCATTGATATAAGTTGCACCAAGTGCTCTGTCATAAAGACCGTAACCGGCACGACCTGTCTCGCCCCAGATCATTCTACCGTGGTCCGGACGAACATATCCTGTAAATCCGTTGTCATGCAGTGCCTTAACGATCGCATACATATCAAGGCTTCCGCAAGATGAAAGATGTGCTCTCTCCTCAAATCCGTTGTCAAGAACCTGTACGTTTCTAAGGTGTGCAAAGTGGATTCTTCCCATCTTTGCATACTTAGCAGCCATCTTTACAACATCATTTTTTGCAGAGCATCCCAAAGATCCGGTACAAAGTGTGATGCCGTTATGAGGATCGTCTACAAGGCTAAGGAAACGATCTAAGTTTTCCTCGCAAGTGATGATTCTTGGAAGTCCAAAGATGCTCCAGCATGGATCATCTTCATGGATAGCCATGTTTACGTCACATTCTGCTGCTACAGGAATGATCTTCTCAAGGAAGTACTGTAAGTTGTTCCAGAGATCATCTTCTGACAATTCCTGATACTGTGCTACGATGTCCTTTAACTCTTCTCTGGAGTAACTTGCATCCCATCCAGGAAGTGTCAGATCGCTGTCAGACTCGAGTGGATTTACCTGATCTACCTGCTCCTGATAATAAACAAGGGATGTAGATCCATCTGGAAGCGGATGATCGAGTTGTGTTCTTGTCCAGTCAAATACCGGCATGAAGTTGTAGCATACGCACTTGATACCAGCCTCAGCAACACGGCGGATGTTCTCGCAGTAGTTCTCGATGTATTTGTCTCTTGAAGGCTTTCCTAACTTGATGTCTTCGTGAACCGGAATACTCTCGATCACTTCAAAGTGAAGACCAGCATCTTCTGTCTGCTTCTTTAACTTTGCGATTGACTCTCTGCTCCAAACTTCTCCAACAGGTACATCGTAAACAGCTGTTACGATAGAATCCATACCAGGAATCTGTCTAATCTGCTCCAATGTTACCTTGTCGTCTTCTCCATACCAACGGAATGATAATTTCATATAGACCCTCCTCATTTTTAAAAAATATTATGGGCTTTTTTGTTAGCCCTTATGTCTCATTTACTGTACCTATAATGTACAATCTTTCCCCTGACTTTGAAATCATAAAACTTGTTGTAAACATTGCAAAAGTTGTTGTTGCGGTGTAAAATCATAGGAGAAAAGATATTTGTACCGCGCAAATCACAGATAAAAGGAAAGAACCATGGCAAAACATTATCATTCACAATTCGACGAACGACAGGAAATGCAGACCTCGGATTTCGAGATCTTCTATTATGAAGACAAAGAAGCATCTGATGTATCCATGCATCGCCACGATTATTATGAGATATATTTCTTTTTGGAGGGAGATCTTTCCTATCAAATAGGAAAAAATATTTACCCCCTCCAATACGGTGATATCTGTCTGATTCCACCGGGCGTTTTTCATCGTCCGCAGTTTCACAGCAATGACAAGCCTTACCGCCGTATGGTGCTTTGGCTGTCGCCTGACTTTTTTGCACGATTGCAGGCACTGCATCCGGATATTACCTACAGTTTCAATTATGGGAATCAGATCTCCTGCCATCATTTTTCCTGTGACTTTGCCAATGCACAGATTCTCTTTGACAAACTAATCGACATCATAGAAGAACGTCAGCGCGATGTTCCTTTTCACGAAGCTATGATTTCCTGCTACATCGCGTCCCTGCTGCTTAGCATCAACCGCATTGTCTATATGGGTGAGCGCCCAACGGCTACAAAAAGCGAACAGGGCAGTCTTTTTACCAGATTGTGCGAATATATCAATACACATCTGGATGAAGATTTGAGCCTGAATGCACTTTCGCGCGAATTTTATGTGAGCAAATATCACATTTCACATGTTTTTAAGGAAAATATGGGTATGTCTGTCCATCAGTACCTATTAAAAAAGAGACTCTATGCATGCAAGAACAATATCCTTGCCGGAGAGCCTCTGCGTGAAGTCGCCATGACTTATGGTTTTAAAGATTATACAAACTTTTTTAGAGCCTTTAAAAAGGAATTCGGTATCGGACCAAAGGAATATAAAGACTCCTTCGGCATTGTCGCCCAGCCACACAAGGAAGCGACCGATACGATCGAACATGCGGTATTTGATGAAATTTAGGTCTTATTTTCTCGCCACGATCCCAAACATGGCATCCGGGATATGAAACTCGTCCATTTCTGCATAGATGCGTTTTCCAACGGTCTGATCTATAGACACATAAGAAAAACCTATCTTGCGCAGCACTTCTTCATCCCAGGATGGACGTGGCAGCGCACTGATGGAAAGCATGTGATAGATATCGTGACATTCTTCCTTTAGTAAATCACTCATCATATTATGTGCCTTATTCTCCGGCAGAGACAGATTATGTGCCCCCTTGGCATATTCCGCATCGTAATTCAAAAGTATGCCTCCCTTTTTCAAAAGGGCATACCACTTGCCATAAGCCTCGATCGGATGTGGCAGTGTCCAGGTCAGATTTCTGGTGATGATCACATCAAAACTTTCTGGGGCAAAGTCAGGATTTTCCGCATCCATGGTAAGTGCCTTTACCCGTTTTGCATCCAATCCATATTCTGCAATCATGCCATTGGCTTTTGCAACCATTTCCTCTGTCAGATCAATCCCTGTGACCTCAAATCCATGCTGTCCTAAAAGCACCTCAAAAAAGCCACTTCCACAGCCGACATCCAATACTTTTATCAGTGAAGTATCTTTATCAGCCACAGCCTCTGCCATCTCATCAGCATCTTCCATGGCGGCATCTGTGATCTTAGTCAGTATCTCTGTCAACCAGCGATCTGCCTTGTTGCTCTTCATCTCGTGCTTGCGAAGTTTGGCAAAGGAATCCGCACGTTTACTCCAATAGCCCTTTACCCGGTCTTTCACTTCTTCCGGTTGTTCTTCAAATGCAATTTTTTTTAACTCGCCCATATGAATTCTTGTCGCTTTCTACCCCTTCTATTATAGCGGGTGCATCCCGCATATTTCTCATAGTTCTGATGCCTATTTTTCAGCCCGCACCATAAAAATCGGCGTCGCCGCATAGTTGATCTGTTCCACTTCGGATAGGAGCATGCTGCCGATATCCTGCCTGCTGCTCACGCTCTGCACACCCGCTTCTTTTAAAACAGCCTCATCCCATGTCGGACGCTGCACCGGGGAAAGCGGCATCTGATAAGCGATCCGTTCCATGGCATCAATGTCCGTCCCCACATAGTGATCCTCCACGCCCAGTTCCTGTGTATTCTTACGGTCTTCCTCATAGGCTTGCCGCTTCTTTTCATCAAAAAGATAGCCATACCAGTTGGCATCAAAATTCAAAAGCAGGCCTCCCTTTTTTAAGACACGACACCACTCCTTATAAGCAACTGCCGGTTCCTGCAGATTCCATGTCAGATTCCGGGAGACCACCACATCAAAGGATGTATCCGCAAAGGTCAGCGCCTGGGCATCCATCTGTAGGAAACGTATCTTATCCTGCACACCGCAAGTCGCCGCATTGTCCTTTGCCTCTTTTAACATCACCTGTGTGTAGTCAATGGCTGTCACCGCATAGCCACACTCCGCCAGAATGGCAGAAAAAAATCCGGGTCCGCACCCAATATCCAGAATATGGATATCGGATGGCTGGTGTCCCGGATAAGTCTTTTCTATTTCTTTTACCAAAAACTGCTTCCAATTCGTATGCTGCACGCCTGTCAGTTCTTCCTGATTGACCTTAGAATATCCGTCAGCGCGTCGGGTCCAATAGTCTTCGGTAGCCTTTAATAGGTTTTTATCCATATTATTTATCCTCACCGACTACTAATTTACCACAGATGAGGCGGTTTCTACAAGACTTAAATTCTTTCCCATTTCCACGAAAAATTGTATAAAAGCGCAGGATTTTGTAAGACAGCCTCCCATGCATTTGTTAGAATATAGGCAAAAGAATACAAGGAGGTTTTTACTATGATCCAAAAATATATCTATGGCGATCCGATCGAAACGGATGCCGTCATAAAAGAGATCCCGACAAGCGAGGGGCATCCTTCTTATGGCACGATCTCAACCCAGGATGGCTTTTCCTTTACCTACATCATGCAGCCGGAGGATATCGTCTATGGGCTGGGCGAGTCCAACCGCGGCATCAACAAGCGAGGCTTCCTTTATGTCAGCAACTGCACAGACGAGCCCAACCATACGGAGGACAAGCAGTCCCTTTACGGCGCCCATAACTTTATCATTGTTGACGGAATCAATCACAGTTTCGGTCTTTTTGTTGACTACCCGACCAATCTAACTTTTGACATTGGCTACACCAGACAGGATACCCTGTCCATCACCTGTGCCGATGCAGACTTAAAACTCTACGTCATCGACGGCAGCGATGCCTATGACATCACCCGCCAGTTCCGTCACATCATCGGCCGCTCCTATATCCCGCCTCGCTTTGCCTTTGGTTTCGGTCAAAGCCGCTGGGGTTACGAAAAGCCGGAGGATTTCCGCAAGGTCGTTTCCGAACACCGCAAGGCTCATGTGCCACTTGACATGGTCTATATGGACATTGATTACATGGACGGCTACAAGGATTTTACGGTAAATACAGAGGCTTTTCCTGACTTTAAGGGATTTGTTGACGAAATGAAGGAAGACCACATCCATTTAGTACCTATCATTGATGCCGGAGTTAAGATCGAAGAAGGCTATGATGCATATGAAGAAGGCCTTGCCGGTGATTATTTCTGTAAAAAAGAAGACGGTTCTAATTTTGAGGCGGCGGTCTGGCCGGGACTGACGCATTTCCCGGATGTCTTAAATCCTGCTGCAAGAGCGTGGTTCGGTCAAAAATATGATAGCCTCTTATCGCAGGGAATTGACGCTTTCTGGAATGACATGAACGAACCGGCAATCTTTTATACACCGGAAGGAATGGCAGAAAAGCAAAAGATAACCAAAGAATTGCTCTCCGGCGACTCCAAGTATCCGCCAGTGGCAATTTTCTATCTCATGTCCGGAAATGATATTTCTTCGGACTATGCCCGTATGTATCACAAGATTGACGGCAAATTAGTCTGCCACAACAAAGTACACAATCTGTTTGGTTACAACATGACAAGAGCCGCATCCGAAGCCTTTGCTAAACTTGTTCCTGATCGACGCATCCTATTATTTTCGCGGTCTTCTTATATCGGTATGCACCGTTATGGCGGCATTTGGACCGGCGACAACAGGTCCTGGTGGAGTCACATTCTGCTCTGCCTGAAAATGCTGCCGGGGCTGAATATGTGCGGTTTCCTTTATGTCGGTTGTGACTTAGGTGGTTTCGGAGGAAATACCACAAGAGATCTGCTCCTGCGTTTCTTAGCGCTTGGCGTCTTCACACCGCTCATGCGTAACCACTCTGCGACTAGAACGCGCGAACAGGAATTTTATCAGTTTGAAGATCCTCAGGACTTTGCAGCGGTCATCGGTGTCCGCTACCGTCTGCTTCCTTATCTCTACAGCGAGTATATGAAAGTTGCACTTAGCGATGACCTTTATTTCAAGCCACTGGCATTCACATATCCGGATGATGCCGTAGCAAGACAGATCGAAGATCAGCTTATGCTTGGAAACGAGATTATGATCGCTCCGGTTTATACCCAGAACGCTGTCGGTCGTCCGGTCTATCTGCCGGAAGAAATGATTTTTGTCAAATTCCTTGCAGATGGCACAATCCTACAGGAAACATGGGAAAAGGGCTGGCATTTTGCAGAAGTTGCCTTGAATGAAGTCCCGCTTTTTATCCGCAAAGACCACAAGATCCCGGTGGTCGATGTGGCAGAATATGTAGATGCCATCGATATGACAACACTGCAATATATCGGATATACAGATGCCGATTACGAACTTTACACCGATGATGGTATCACACCAATCGCATAAAAAAGAATGTGCCTTGGCACCATAAAGGACAGCGTTTTTGCGCTGTCCTTTTTAATACGCATTTTTCAACATTTCCACATCATATCCGGTTTCCCAGAATGTCTGAAACTGATTCAACTGCATAATGTCCGGCTGATGGAGAACATACTGGGTCTGAAGGTGAGGACTTTTTTTCTGATATTCCTTCGGGGTCATATGCATCATTTTCTGAAAAACCCGGTAAATTTTGTTTGCATTTCTTCTATGCTTTTATATCTATCTGCCTTCCATCTGCATAACGCAGCGTAACCGCTGGATATTCATCACTGTTTTCATGTAATAAATCCAACATGCCATCATGCCCCGGATAAATATATCTGGCATTCTCCTTAATCCGTTGTATGGATTTCCTGCTTTGCTCCAAATTCTGGCTCATCAAGGGAATATTCTTCCATAATTCATAGCGGTTTTTCATGGCATCCGAGCATAAAATCGTCTCCGCTCCACAGCGCAGACCGATAAGCCCCGGTGTGTGTCCCGGCAATTCCATGACAGACACCTCCTCTGAGATGATATCTCCTTCTTTTACAAAACGCAGATTTCCTCTTTTCTCCAAATACGCCAGCGTCTGGATGCTATGCCACTCATCCGGCGTTTGATTTGCACTCTCCCACTCGATCTTATTAAGCAGAATTTCTGCATCGGAAAACAGCGGTAGGTTCCCAACATGATCAAAATGCAGATGACTGATGACCACATGCGTGATATCTTCCGGCTTCATCCCTGCCTTTTCCAATGCTTCTTTTAATTGCAAAGCGCATCCTTTTGATCCGCAGTCATACAGTATGTTTTTCTCGTCATCACACGCTATCAGAACAACCGTACTGTAACCGACAATTCCATATTCGGTCATAAAGGGCTTACCTTCCAATAAGGGCTTTACTTTCATCTTGTCACCCCCTATCCGATCAAAGCAACCCAGAAGTCATTGACATTCGTTCCGGTAGGTCCTGTCATTACCAAACCGTCAATGGCCTGTAGTCCGTGATAGCAATCATTATCCTGTAAAATCTTTTCGTAAGACAATCCTTCGTTCTTTAAGGCTTCATAAGAATCTCCATCCACATAGCCGCCTGCTGCATCTGTCGGACCATCCGTTCCATCGGAGCCTACAGAAAAGATTGCCATATTCTGCTGTCCGGCGATAACTTTCATCGCTGAAAAAGCAAGTTCCTGATTCCGCCCACCTTTTCCTTTGCCACGCAAATGTACGACAGTCTCTCCTCCGGCAATCAGTGCCATCTTTTTCTTCCCCGCATTGTCATGTTCCCTCAGACACAGCTGTGCCAGATTCCAGCCAACCTCTCTTGCCTCTGCCGTCACATCTTCCGCTAAGATTCTCGGCTCATACCCCAATTCTTTACAGGCCTTGTATGCCGCCTTGCACAATTGTCGTACACTGCCAATAATCTGCGTATGGACATTATGCAGTTCTTTGGGGGTTTCATCCGTCAGACACTTTTCTGCCGCCGCGCTCAGTCGTAATTTGTATTTTTTTGCAATTTTTCCTGCATCCTCACAGGTAGACGCATCCGGATATGCAGGTCCGGACGCGATCATATCCATTGGGTCTCCCACAATATCCGATAGAACAACAGCTTCTACCATGGCCGGCATACAAGCCAGCGCAAACCTGCCACCTTTTACCTCCGAAAGACGTTTTCGAATGGTATTCATCTCTACGATGTCAGCCCCACTGGCAAGCAACTGCTCTGTGATATCCGATAATTCTTTCTTTGAGATTCTGGGTTTTTCAAACAGGGCGCTGCCACCGCCTGAAACCAGAAATAATACCATGTCTTCCTCTGTCAGATCTTTTACCATGGAAAGAACCTCTTGCGTTCCTTTAAAACTATTTTCATCCGGTACCGGATGTCCTGCCTCCACACAGTGGATACGTGGTAACTGCCCCATAACATGATGATATTTTGTTATAACAATACCCTTTTCATACTTGATTCCATTTTCCTGCAAATAGGAAACCGCAGCATTCGCCATCTGCCATCCTGCTTTCCCGATCGCCACAATATAAACATGCTCTGAGAACACAATGTTACTCAGAGCACGTCTTACTGCCGCATCAGGTTGAACGGATGCTATCGCCTCGTCTATGATCTGTTTCGCATCCTTTCTTAACTCCTGATTCATTCTTTCTATCTCCTCTATCTACCAATCTGAATGTCTGTCAGATATTCGTAATACTGCGCAATTGCGCTATGATCCTTTTGTCCGCCCTCATGATTGTGCATCCACTGCATAATTTCCTGCACTTCAGCGGTCATCGGTAGCGGAGCGCCCACAGTATGTGCACAATCCAGAGCATTATTAAGATCTTTGATATGCAGATCAATCTTAAATCCCGGCTTATCGTTTCCGGCAATCATCATAGGCGCTTTTGCATCCATGACGGTTGAACCAGCCAAACCACCACGAATTGCCTGAAAAACAAGTTCCGGATCAACTCCTGCCTTTTGTGCCAGTGTAAGAGCCTCTGACAGTGCCTGTATGTTGCAAGCAACAATAATCTGGTTTGCCAATTTGGTGGTATTTCCGGCACCAACCTCTCCACATCTTACCACGGATGATCCCATGGTTTCAAGCAGCGGACGATAGGTCTCCACCAGTTCTTCTTTTCCGCCAACCATAAAACTCAGACTTCCGTCGATTGCCTTTGGTTCACCACCGGAAACCGGTGCGTCTAACATATCAATATTCTTTTTCGCCAACACTGCTGCAATTTCTTTGCTTGCAACCGGATTGATAGAACTCATGTCAATAAACATACTACCTTCCTGCATATAAGCAGCAACACCATTCTCTCCCAGCATAACTTCTTTCACTTGCGGAGAGTTTGGCAGCATGGTCATGACAACATCACACTGTCTGCCGATTTCCTCATAAGTAGCAGATTTTGCACCACAGGCTTCCATTTCATCCAAGACATCCTGATGTCTGCCGTTCACTAAGACATCCGTATATCCACCCTTAATGATATTTTTCACCATGGGTTTTCCCATAATTCCAAGACCAATAAATCCTATTTTCATTTCATTCACCTCAAGCACTTCTATTTATTTTCTCTTTTGCTTCTTCATTTCAGCAATGTTCTCCTGAATCTCAGCCATGCGGTCATAATCCAATTCATAGAACTTCATGGCAATGATATTACACAGCCATCCGAGAATTGGAAACCCATACGTTAGAATAACCGTTACCCAGAAGATTGGCCAGGTTGCCGCATCTCCCATCTGTGGCATTACCGTCTTATATCCGATTGCTGCAACCGCAACTGCTGCAATCGTAGAGCCAAAGGAGGCAATTATTTTTTCTGTCAGAGAATAAACCGCACCAACGGTTCCCGGCATATAGTTTCCGGAACGCTCCAATTCATAGTCAATAACGTCTGCTCGCATCATTCCTTCTGCAACATTTAAGATCATCTTGGATGCATTAACACCCATGGTAAATACCACATAGACCATCATGACTACGCCACCTTTTCCGATCTGCGCCATACCTGTTGGTCCAAGGTATAACAAAAAGGCAAAGATTGCTATATTGATAAAGATATTAACAGCAGACCATACCTTAGTTGCAACCTTTACTCCTTTCCTGGCAATATAAACACCACCCAGAAATACAAAGACAAAACTAATAATCGTACCCGCATTCGTAATCATTGTCGCCGCCTTATAGTTGGCAATCAAAATACCATTTAACATGGTAAGCACAATCGTCTGGGTTGCGCTGTTAGATGCGATTTTATCCGTAATACCTGTCACCAGATAACAACGCATAGGAACATTTTCTTTAAAGATGTTTACGATTTCCTTAATACCTACCTTAGTCTGCTTGCCACCCATGGCAACCATTTCTCCTAGGATTTCCGGTGTGTCGATTCTGTGCAGACCAATGAAGGAAAACATTACGAAGATAAAAGCCGTAATGATAAAGATAACACATGCCTCACTCAGACTCTCCACATTATATTGGTTGTCATACTTTGGCAAAACTGCAAATGCCAGAATGGTATTGACAAGAATTGGTCCAATGTACTGATAAACCGTGGTAACAAAGGTAACAAACGGACGCTGCTTTGGATCATTGGTCAGTGCAGAACTGATGGTAGATGCTCCACCAATAGACATGATCGTGTAGCCGATAACAAACAAAGCATACACCAGACAAAACACAACAATTCCCGCAATACCGCTAAATTTTCCTGCCAGAATACGGAACATCAAAAGTGCCGCAATAGAACAGGTCGCCCAGCCAATCAAAAGGAAAAGTCGTATCTTTCCAATATGTTTAAACACCGGCAGACGGTCATAAATCACAGCGACAACCGGATCTGTCACTCCATCAAAAATTGTCTTAGCCTGAATGATAATACCGGTTACTGTAACCGCAATACCAAATCCGGCATTCATTGCATAAGAAGCATACATCATAAGGACATAAAATGCCATTTTCGCTGCACTGGTTCCTCCTGCAAATATCATTTCCCATGGTTTTGCCGTACGATATTTGGGATCGTTACTACCAAACATTCCAGCAAATATTTTCTTTAAATTCATAAAAACCTCCTTTAATAAATACGAATTGCCTCATATCCATGCAGGCAATCCAGTTTTATCCCCTTATCTGTCCGTATTACATGACCGCCATTTAAGGCATCCATGTTTTTATCCGCACCGCATGCTATCTCAATAAAAATATCGCGGATTGGTAAAGGCTCACAATAAGTATAATTAGCAAAAGCCCCCGATAAATTGATAAGATGTATCACCTTTCCGGCTTCGCCTTCGGTCACTGCCAACTCACACATAGGTGTCAATGTCGGAGCGATGCTCTTGACACCTGCAAGACTGCAAACAATATCTTTTAAGAAATCATAAGAATTGTCATAGCCAAATTCGTAATAAAAAGCAGCTATGCGAAATGGAATATATAGACTTTTCCCGCTTCCATAGTCCCTCTCATACACTCCTGCTATCTCGGTTTTCTCCGTGGAATAACAGATCTCTGGTGGTCCAAACGGCTGATCGGAAATCATACGCAGGTATGTTTTTGCCTCTTTTCTACGTGTGCCTGTCACAACCAAATCTCCTGGCACAATGCAATCCACGCCCGATTCCTTACAGGACACCCACGCTTCTTTCTCTGCATCCGAAAATTGAAAAATTGCTGAGCGCACCTGCTTTTTTTCTGTAATTTCATCCATACCCAGACACTGTAATCCCATATGTTTTCTTGGTTGCCGTCTCTCATCACTCATAGATGAGCATCCATCTGCGATCAATGTTCCACCCTTTTCCACAAAAGAATCCAGCATCTCGCACTGTGTATCCGACATCGACACGACATCAGCCAGAATAACTGCATCATATCGCTTTAGCAAAGGCGCAGATACTTCCCCAATCTTTTGTTCATCAAACGGAATGTGCAACTGCGTCAATACCTGTACCCAGCCATCTGCCTCCGGATCATTTCTTCCCAGCAGAGGCTTTTCTATCAGAAGCACACGCGCTGCTGATTGCTGTCCCCGAAAAAGATCTTCATGTTGTGCAAAAAAATCGAACGCTTTTTTTGAGGCTATTATTCCTGACTGATCTGCACTTTTTCCCAAGGTTCCAAGCAAATAAAGGCTGGTACTTCCTGCATATGCCAGATTCTGCCATTGTCGTATTTCCAGAATCCCTCTGGATATGCTGCTGTGGCGATATTGAAAAGCCATATAAACAGCGGATGCATCATCCACAACCTTGTCATGTAAAGGTCCTGCTATTCTTCTTGCATTGACCGATGCATCATAAACCCATGCGTGATGGTTGACATCCTGATTGCACTCTGTCCGAAAATAATCAAACCCATTTATAGCAATATTCTCATTGATTCCCTTCACAACTTCGTACATCCTCTGTTTTTGTTTTTTGCTACATGCACCAATAAAGGCCATATAGCGTCCAAAAGCCGGATCTTTGGGATTCAGGCTATCCGGTATCTCCATTCCGGTCTGCTCTTGAAACAATCGTCTGCAATTCTTGCAATGACATGGCTCATGAACCTGTAATTCATAGTCCACAACAAAGGTAGAACTCATATTGCAAAACAAACCATCAAAGTCATATTTTGAAAAAAGTTCTCGCAGGATATCATATACATACCTCTGTTGATAATCTCCATTGATGCAAGTCTGCACATAACCATTGTAAATCAGCGGCTGTCCCGAACTCTGGCGATATGCCCACTCCGGATGTTCCTCATACAAGGTTTCATGCACTTTTGAAAAATCACAGCGGGCAATCACCCGGATACCGGCCTTATGACATTCACGAAGTATATCAGCCAAAGTATCTCCTGTCAGATAATCACTCTGCTTCTGTTGCGTAACTTCCGTCGGATAACTTGCAATAATACCAGCAGCATTTAACGTCACAACCGTTGCATGATATTGTTTCAACTCCTCTACATAAGATTTTGCATCCATATCTGCCATATCAATCTCACGTAAATTGGTCTGCACCATACGCCATGGAAAAGTTTCCCACCATCTGGTGTCGCTCATGTTCCTTCACCTCCTCCTTTGAAGTTGCTCCCATTATAAAAACGTGTTATGATCTTGTATATATCTGTTTTCTGTTTTTTATATCTGTTTTCTCCCTTTCTATATTTTGTATCGTTTCTGGATATATTTTAACTATTTTAAGTATAAACAAATCTCAGGTGGCTTGTATAATAAAGTCACATCCATTCCAAAACGTTTGTAACTGAAAGGAGATTAAACTAATGAATGAGATCAGAAAAGTAGTATCTACATTGTGGTACGACAAAGATAACTACCACACCTTGCGTAATGTATTTCCAAACGCAGAATTTATATATGTAGACTTTTATGACAAAGAAAAATTGGAGAAGGAAGCAAAAGACGCAGACGTTGCTCTTGTACTGGGCGATGTCCCGGATTGCCTGCTAGGAGAAAACTCTCTAAAATGGATTGCCTGCGACCATGCCGGACTTAATGGTTCTGCACGCCCGGAGGTTTTTGAAAAAAATATTTTTGTGACAGGTGCCGCCGGAAGAAGTGCCCCTGTTCTGGCAGAACACTGCATCTATTTTATGCTGCAATCCTGCTATCACACCAAAGAACTTTTGGCTGCCCAGGAAAAAGGTCAATGGGGTGTTGACGGGTCGAACAACTGGCGTGGACTTTACGGAAGAAAAGTTGCTATACTGGGAATGGGTAATAACGGCCGTATGCTTGCTGACCGCCTGCAAGCCTTTGGCATGGAAATCTATGCCTATGACAAATATCCAATCAAAGATTATGATTACATTCCTCACAAATACTGCGGTCTGAATGGCGACACCTTAGATCCTATTTTAGCCGAATGTGACTTCATCGTTCTGACACTGGCTCTAACCGATGAAACTTATCATATGTTTGATACTGAAGCATTCCGTAAAATGAAGTCCAATGCCGTCCTCATCAATATGGCACGTGGTGGCATCGTGGATACTGCTGCCCTGACACAGGCTCTAGAAGACGGAGCGATTGGCGGTGCCGGGCTCGATGTAATAGAAGAAGAACCATTCCCATCCGACCACCCTCTTTGGAGAATGCCAAATGTCTATATCACACCACATATGACGCCTCAGGTTCCCAACCGCGCTGGCCGAAGCATTGAGATCATCCGAGAAAACGCACGTCGCTTTGTAGCAGGAGAACCAATGTTAAATCTCTTAAAACCAACCGATACCTTCCAAAGCGGAAATGGCAATAGCGGCTGGGCAAGACTAACACAATCCAACCTATCCAAAGAAGATATTGCCAAAATTCCTCTGGAAAAATTCTTAGGGAAACGTGGTTGGACAGATCCTAGTGAATGGAATTATCTAGACTAAAAGAAAGGAAGATATCATCCATGGAAGAATTGAATTCATTGACAAAACCTACTTTGACCGATGTGGATATTCAAAACCGCCTCTCACTGCTGTTGGAGTTTCTCCAATGTAATGAGGTCTTGTATCTTTGGCAGTATGATACCGAAGGCAATTGTCTTTGGACCAATTCTTCTCTTCCTATTTATGATACCATGCTCCGCCATGCCAAAGACTTCGATGAAATCATCGCTTTTGGTCAGGAGCATGATACCCCTCTAATGATCACGTCACTCACCGGAATGATGTGGTCTGTCGTTTATCAAAAGGATATCGCTCATCAACTAAGCCGCATTCATATCATTGGTCCGGTCTTTACAGCCATGCTCTCCGACGATACGATTGCCCTATTGCAAAAGCGCCCCGATATACGAGAACACTGGAAGGTCAAATTATACGATTATCTGCGTCAGGTTCCTGTTGTTACAACAACAAATTTTATCAAATACACACTTATGCTTCACTTTAGCATAAACAACGAACATTTGAAGCCATCCGACATCACCTATGCCGACTTTAACTATGATTCTTTTGCAGATAGATCGACGAAATCGGTAGATTATGCTTCCTATTGGGCTAGAGAAAATGTCATGCTCGATATCATACGAACGGGCGATATCTATCGCAAATCATCACTTGGTCCGGCGTCTGCACACCTTAGCAATATGCAGCCACACAATATCCAGGAGTTGGAACGTACCCGTCAATACACCATCATATTTATCGGTCTGTGTATCCGCGCTGCGATTGATGGTGGCGTATCTCCGGATACGGCATTTTCCCGCGGCAATATTTATTTAAACAACCTATCTCATGCCAAATCCTATGGTGATATCACAGCGTCTGCCCAGTTGGCCTTTGATGATTTTCTCTTTCTGGTTCACAACCATCTGCACTTAAATCAATATTCTGAAAATATCAAAGCCTGCATCGACTACATCGAACTTCATACAGACGATGACCTAAATATTCCTCTGTTGGCTGAAAAAATCGGTTATAGCGATTACTATCTGTCAAAGAAATTCAAAAAAGAAGTAGGCGTCAATATCAACGCCTACATCAAAAAAGCCCGGATACAGAAAGCCGCCTATTTACTTGTTTCTTCCAAAATGAGTATTCAGGAGATTTCTGATATGCTCCACTTTGGCAATCGTAATTTCTTTTGCCGTGCCTTTAAGGAAGAAATGCACACAACACCAGCGGCTTTCCGCACCAGCCATCAAAAATATTAGACACTTATCCTACGATCACGCGGCTCTCTGCATGACCTAGTCCTTCTGCCTCCACATGTACACCTGCCTCTCCGGCTTCTGTACCGGCACGAAGGATGACCTGCCATCTACCCTCAAAGGATGTAAATTCTCCCTTGGTGTAATTTTCCTCGGTCTGTCCTCTGCCTGTTCCAAAACCTGCCAGACTTGCAGCACCTTCTACTGAAACCTTTGCCAGCGTATCCTCAGCTGTCGGTACCCAGTTGCCTTCTGCATCTACGATTTCGACGATGCCATAAGCAAGACTTTCTCCATCTGCAGCAATCTGATTCTTTTCCATAGTGATCTTAAGTCCAACCGGCTCTCCCACCGTTTTTACTTCATCACGGGATACTTCCTGTCCATCCTGATAACTGATCGCTGTCAGAGTGCCTGCCTCATATGTCACTTCAAATTCTGCCTTGAAATGGCATTCTGCCCCCGCTGGTTTTTTGCCAAGAGACTTGCCGTTTAACAGAAGTTCCACTTCCTCAGCACGGCTGTATACGTCTACGCTTACTGCTGTCCCATTTTCACAATTCCAAGACCAGTGGTTTCCGCCTTCTGCCCATCCATAACGACCAATCAGGGCGATCTTTCCATTGTTTTTCGGATCTTTTGCAAAAATATAAGTATCGTTTGCACCCCAGATGATCTGGTGATATCTTCCCTGGGCTCTGACATTTCCGCAAAGATCAAAATCTCCTGCCTGTGCCAGACGCCAAGGATAACCTGCATAATTTAACATCTGCGACATCTGTGGCACTTCTTCTTCGCTACAATAAATGCACTTTCCAATACCTGCTTCTCCAATGTAATCCATGCTTGTCCAGAGGAAATCTCCGATCACATACGGAAGGCGCTCTACATCTGACCAATAATCTTCAAATTGCCCCGGTTTGCTCTCTGTACAAAGAATCACACGATCCGGGAAAAGTTCATGGCTAGTCTCATAATGATAGTTCAGGTAATTGTAACCGACCACATCCCAATCTTTAACAAATGGGGCAGTATATTCCATCCAGATCTTCTTGCCGTAGGAATTATCCATATTTATGACAGAACCACCTTGCGGCATCTCTTTGCGGAAAGTCTGCCAAAAAGCTGCATTGTCCTCATTATCCAAGCCCTTAAAGAAAGAACAAAGTGCTCCGCTGACCAGTCTTGTGCTGTCCATATTTCGCACTGTTTTTACCAGCATAGCAGAAACCTCATATCCAGCAGCCATACCGCCCTGTTCGGTCAACTCATTACCAATGGACCAGAAGAAAATAGACGGATGATTGCGGTCGCGTCTTACCATAGCCTCGATTTCTTTGATACCATCCTCTGCAAACTGATGACTGAAATCGAAACTATTCTTAGGCAGATTCCAAACATCAAAGGCTTCATCAAAGACAATCATTCCCAGTTCATCACAGATATCTAAGATCTGCTCTGATTGCGGATTGTGCGCCAGACGAAGAGCATTGTATCCATTATCCTTATGCAGTTTTACCTTGCGGTACTCGGCATCGTAAAAACTTGCCGCACCCAGAATTCCATTGTCATGATGGATACATCCACCTTTCAACTTGATGGATTTTCCATTTAAAAGGAGTCCATTTTTTGCATCTGCTGTGATGGTACGAACACCAAACCTTGTCGTAATCTCATCCTCGTAATCGGTCTGTGCCATCAAATCCTGGCGGTTGTCCAGAGACATATGAACATTACCAGTTGATGTAAGACTCAACTGTGCCTTCACTTCGTAAAGATAAGGATTCTCGGTATCCCAAAGTTCTGCATTTTCAATAACAAAAGCCTGTGGAACTACTTGACTTGTTCCTGCCGGAAGGCTGATCTTCTGATAGCGCACAGCCACTTCCTCGCCTGTGTCCTTTTTTGCAGCGCTGAGTTTTAAGAATCCTTCCGCATCTCCGCTTGCCTTTGCCAGATCATTGACCACAGTAATTTCCGCCTTGCAAAAAGCATCCCCATTTGTAATATGATCGGTATATACAAAGATCCCATCATGTGCTATATGAAATGCCGGTGCGCTTAAGAGGTTGACACCGCGATACAAGCCGGCGCCGGAATACCAACGACCGTTTGGATCATCATCGGTATGAACGATTACCTGAATCTCGTTGTCTCCTACCTTCAAAAACTTGCGGATATCCATGGTAAATGGCGTATAACCATAGGCATGACTGCCGACCGGATTGCCATTGATGAGAACTCTTGTCTTTCCAAAACATCCTTCAAAATGTAAAAGCATGGTATCCGTCATTTCTTCTTCTGTCAGCGTAATGGTCTTTAAGTAAGTTCCCGCACTTCCCTTATAGAATCCGCTCTCAGCCTTCCCCGGAGCATCCGGCGTTACATCTGTTTCCACCATGAAATCATGTGGCAGATTGACTTCCTTTGTCTGCTGCGGCATCATAGGGATACTTGACTTTTCCCCTGCCATAAACACCCAGCCACGATTCAAACTTGTTTTTTTCATACCAACCTCCTATGCTATACATTATAATCTTACTTGTGTGATTACATTTTTATATATTTTATCATAGCCGGTTTGCAGATTTCTTTAATACAAAAATTCGTTTTTTTATGTATAAATTGGTAAAAAATAAGCCTTGACCTATTGGTCAAGACTCCTGATATAAGGATAGTTTAAAAGTTTGCTCTTTCGCTGCTCGGATAATATCTTTTGTACGTTTCTGATTCTCTAGTAATTCTGTCAATCTGGCAAACCGACTTCCCTCGCGCTCCTCTCCTTGGACCAAGCCACGCTCTATACCACGTTCATATCCTTCTTCCAATAATCCGATCCCTACACTTCCCATATCTTGCACCTCCAATTCCATTTCTTCCGTCATCGGAACTCCATAACGCTTCTCTAAAATATCTCTTTTCTCATCCAGGCTTCTGTCGGATGAAAACAGTACATCCAAGAACCCCAGCAGGCCATCTTCTATCTCATCACAATTCCGGTCTAAATAAATCATCACCACGGAAAGCAGATCATAATATTGGCCAGCAGTTTCTTCGCCGCCGCATCATACTCTGCCACTTTCTCTGTCTGACCTAGCACTCTTGCGAAATTGGTCTTTCTTGCCAAGGCATTTCCCATAAACACTCCTCCTTTGTCCTTCATCGCAGGAGTTTTGCTTATGAGCATCTACCAAAATTTCATCAAAAATCCTGCTTTTGTTTTCTTGGAATAAAAGCATAGATTTTCGAATGATAAATTGAATCTATAGAAATATGAACCTCGCTCATATAAAGATCACACCAGAAACAAATATGCTTTGCTAGATTATAACATCTGGCAAAGCATATTTGTAAGAACTTTTTTCAATTGTGACACGTTCCGTTATGATAGTACGGGCAACAGGACTTGAACCTGCACGGTCTCCCACTAGAACCTAAATCTAGCGCGTCTGCCAATTTCGCCATGCCCGCACGTATAACTGCGTTTCACAGTTACTTAGAAAGATTACCACATTACCAATCGATTTTCAAGTCTAGCTTTCCTAACGATAGGATGTCGTATCAATCAATTTTCCAACGACCAGAAAACGCCGGTCACTCTGACTGCCAATGCAGGTAGAAAGAACCAGAAGTTTGTCATCTGCCGTTACTTCCACACCTTTTCTGACATGGGTAATACTTCGCCCTTCTTCTGCACATGATTTCAGTGAATCGAGAAACTGCTGTACACCATCTGTTGATTTCAAATCAAACATTGCCGGAATATAATTATCATTGTAATTGTAGACGCCAAAAATCTGATAGGTATAAAGCGCCTCCGGGGTCTCAAATGTCATAGTCTCATTCTTCTCAAAAAAATCAGCATCATCAAACAAATGCAAGGATCCAAACATCGTATCCGCGCGCATATCATGCCCATATAGAATCGTAATGGCATCCGACATGTCCTTGCTGTTGCAGGCATTGCTGTAAATGGCTCCCGCCGTAGTCTCGACGTGGTTCATGTCATGACTCAGATAATAATTATCTTCTTCTGTCTGCAAGACCGGATAATCCACAATGGTATTCGCCACGTTGATCCAGCCGTACACGTCCGCATTTTGCTCCTGCAAAGATGCAAAATCATGGATAGGCGATGCCTCCGCTACCGGTTCTTCCGTCTTTTCCTGCTTTTGCCGCATCTTGGCATATTCCGCCTCTGCAAAATCATTTTGATGCTGCTGATAAATATATATCCCCAGACAAAGGGCTGCCGCCAGTACGATCACCGCACTGATCAGGCGAAGTAGTCGCTCATGCTTGTCCTGATCTCTTTTGTTCCTTTTCATCCTATCTGCTCTCCTATAACACTAACTATCTACTATTATGATGGTAAGAGGCAGATTTTGCAAGTAAAGACCGAGGCACGTCCAAATGGGACACTCCTTATGGCAAAAGGAACGTCCCTAATGTCCTCTTCGGATATATCCGTTCCAATTCAAACCATATCTTCTTACCAATACCATTGC
>ERZ791680.470-NODE-470-length-44035-cov-10.768940_pt1 | contig 44035 bp, 32 predicted proteins | sample MGYA00510051_ERZ791680 | MGnify/ENA primary metagenome ERZ791680 (study PRJEB30046, sample SAMN00715238) | human gut metagenome | study: EMG produced TPA metagenomics assembly of the A metagenome-wide association study of gut microbiota in type 2...
GAGGACGTTTAGACGCAAGAAGGACGCTGAAGAGCTTAGTTGCGGATTTGAGGTGTTCCTGTGCAGATAACATAAATCTTGAGAAAGCCACATCTTCCACACAGGCTACTTTGCGCAGTTCCTCTGCCAATGCATCGGCCTTGTCATCATAGATTTTGGCGGCGTAGAGATCGATGGTGACGATACGGTCCTGGTCGTAGCCCAGGTCGGAATACTGCATGTAATAGTTTTGTGAGACAATTCCGCCCACGCCGATAAGCAGTCCGATGGCGACTGTGAGCTGTGCGCTCATGAGCAGGTTGCGCAGCCGTTTTCCACGCGGCGACAGTCCGAAACTGCCTTTGAGGACGATGGCTGGGGCGAACGAGGTGGAATAAAGGGCAGGGAAGAGACTGGCCGCCAGTGTTATGAGAATAGTTATGGCTGCTGTTGCGATGATAATGCCGGGAAAGGCCGTGATGGAAATGTCCACCTTCAGCAAATCGTTGACGAGACTGTCTTCAGCCGCTTTGACGATAAGCAAGGCCAGCACGAAAGCGATGAGGCCTAGCACGACGCTTTCGGTCATCAGTGCCCTCACGAGCTGTCGGCGTTTGGCGCCCAGCACGCGTTGTGTGTTGAGGCTTCTGATGCGCAGCGGTGCGAGTGCCGTGTAGAAGTTGGTGAAGTTGATGGCGGCAATCAGGATAATGAGCAGCGCGATGGCCGAGTAAACATAGCGTTGGTGATGATTGAGTTTTACGGTTTCATTATGCAGTTTTAAGTCCTTCTGATAGACCACTTCCGAGAATGGCGTCAGGGATAAGGTAGCGTCTGGCTTAGCTCCGCCGTTTTCATTCAGCAGCTTTTCCACTTTGTCTTTGTCCTCCGGATGTTTCAGTTCCAGCAGACCGTTGAGAGCGAGGTTTATCCTCTCATCCTTATAGGCATTGCCCATGAGATTGTATACGATGTTCTTTATGGAACAGTTTTCCGGAAAATCTCGGTAAACACCGCCGATGGTCCAGCCATAGTCGTTATGGTCTAACTTCAGGAAGGTTCCCACCAAGTCGGTCCTGTTGAAATATTTGAGCGCCATGCTTTCGGGGATGTATATGTAAAGGAAGTTGTCGAAAGTCGTCGTGTCGCAGTCAATCCAGTCGAAACCGAACATGGAAAAGAAACCGGGTTCCACTCCGGACGACACCGTTTCAATGTGAACTTCATTATCAGGGGTTGTGGCTGCCAGCCACCAAGCCGGCTCATAATATACGCTGTGGACAATGTCGGGTGAAATGGTTTTAAAGTGTTCTATGTCCGGGCGGGCGATAAGTGAAGAAGGCACGCTGCCTTCTCTCTGTTCGTAGAGAAAGAAAATCCGGTCGATGTTTTTCAGACTGCTGTTGTAGGTCTGTTCATAATATGTTTCCATCATGATGATGATGAAAGCGGCCAGTGCCAGCGCCAACCCGACCACGTTCATGACGATGGAGGCCGGGAAACGGCGGAAAATACTTAAAAAATTACGGTATAGTGTTTTCATATATCAATGATTGTTTATCGTTTGGTTTAGAAAAACTCCAGTTCATCGCTGGCCTTGAAACTTTCGTAGCCGGAAATGATGACTTGTTCGCCGGGCATGAGGCCGTCCGTGATTTCGTAATATCGGGGATTCTGCCGTCCGATGCGGATGTGGCGCCGATAGGCATGTGTGCCGTCAGGACTGAGGACGAAAATCCATTTGCCTCCGGTCACCTGATAGAATGTGCCTTTAGGGATGATGATGCTTTCAGTGGATTGGCCCAGCTGAAGGTTGATGTCGTAGCTTTGTCCGCTGCGTATGCGGTCGGGGCGCTGGCCGATAAAGACCAGTTCGGTGCAGAATTTGCCTTCGCGTACTTCCGGCATGACTTTCTGCACGCGCAATGGAAAGTGCTGTTTCTGGCGTGTGAAGGTCCCGTTCAGGCCGGTGCGTACACGGTCGATATAAAGTTCGTCTATGTAGGCTTCGATCTTGTAATCGCAAAGATCGTTGACCTGTCCCACCTTCTGGCCGGCCGACAGGCTTTGTCCGAGTTCTATCTCAAGTTGTCCCAGTTCACCGTCTATTTTGGAGCGTACATTCAGCTTGTTCTTGCGGTCGCGTATGAGAGCCAGGTTGCGTTGCATGTTGATGAGGTTGTCCTCCATCTGTTGCATCTGGATGCTGCGGTAGATAGAGTCCTGCAGGAGACGTTCTACGATGAGGCGGTGTTTGCCTGCAGTGAGTTCGTAGTCTTCCTTAGCCTGCAGATAATCCTCGCGGCTGACGAGTTTTTCGTCGTACAGACGTTTGTACTGTTGGTAATGGCGATTCTGGCGTGTGAGTTCCTGAGCCAGCTGCAGTTTTTCCATTTCGTTGTTGAGTTTGTCCTGTTGCATGGTGACCTGCGTGTTGCGCAGCAGATTCTGTTTTTCGGCCAGTTCGGCTTCTGCGTTGAGAATCTGTACGTCGAGGTTTGTGTTGGTGAGCCGGAACAGGATGTCGCCGGCTTTCACTTTGGCGCCTTCCTCCACCATTTTCTCTTCCACTATGCCACCTTCTTCCGGGGCTATCTGAACGATGGAGATGGGGCAGACCTGTCCGCTGATACGTACATAATCGTCAAAGTTACTCTTTTTTACCGGAACGATATTCACGATGCGCCGGTCAATTTTATAGACATTGGTGTGTGATCCGAAAATGATCCAGCTGACAAGAAATAGCAGCAGGATGCCTCCGGCGATCCATGGCAGGTGTTTTTTTCTGATGCCTTTTTTAGGTTTGACTGGTATATCCATAAATTGCGTTTTTTAGTTTTCTGATTAATGGTCAATAAAGCGGTTCGCCTTGATAATAGGCCGCGAGGCGTTGCCTGAGTATGAAATTAAGCCGGCACTGGAGCAGCGTGGCACGGCTTGAAAGAAGGGATGCGGCTGCGGTCTTGAGATCGAGCGGTGCTGCCAGTCCTTCATCAAACTTGTGTGCAACGACCATATAGGCGATAGAGTCGGCTTCCACCTTTTTTTGCATGCGCACACATTCCTTGCGGAGTGATTCCCGTTCCAGAATGGTTTGCCGGATATCGGTCCATAAAGTAGTCTGCTGTTGCGCGTGATTTTCTTCAGCAATGTAGTATTCGATTTTTTTTCGACGGTAGTTCATGGCATTACCCAAACGGTTGAAAATCGGCATACTGACATTGAAACTGATGTATTCTCCCAGGTTGTTCCGTGCCTGTTGTCTGAAACTGTCGTATCCGCTTTCTCCCAGTGTACGAAAGTAGGATGTGGAGATTCCGGCCGAGAATGAGATGGACGGGAAAAAATACCCCAAGGCCTGTCGCCGGTAGTAAAGTTTTTGCTGTATGTTGAGACGACTTTGTTTCATTCCGGGGTTGTGGGCTTCCGACCATCGGAATGACTGTATGGTTTCTTCTGCTATGTCCGGTGAGCTGACAGTATCGGTATCCGCTGTTTGCATCTGAGGCCTTAAGAGAACAAGGGCAGATTCAGCCGGATAATTCATCAGTTCCTTGAGCGTGAGCAGAGCTTTCTCCTTGAGATAAAGACTGTGTGTGTGGTCGTATTCGTCCTGAGCCAGTTGGGCTTCGATGAGAGCCACGTCCGACTGGCTTTTCATGCCAAGTTCGGCCATCCGCCGGGTTTTCTGCATCTGCAGGCGGCTTTCTTCCAATTTTTCGTCGGCATATTCTGTCATTATATCGTAGTAGACCGCTTCTGTAAAGGCATTCATGACGTTAAGTGCAGTCTGGTCCTTTTGGGCTTCTAGCTGGCTCTTTCCCAATGCCAGTTGCAGGCGGGAGATTTTGAGCTGATGAACCAGGATGCCTCCTTTGAACAGTGGCAACGAGAGGCTGGCCGAGTAATTATTGTTCAGGTTGGATACCGTACTGTAGGTATTGGTGCCGGGATCTACCGAGCGGCCAAAGCTGTAACTCAGTCCGCTGCCGGCTGATAATGAAGGCAGAAAGGCTGTATAAGCTTCTGTCAGATTGGTTTTCTGGCTTTTGATGTTCCAGGTCTGTATTTTCAGATCATGGCTGTGCTCCAAAGCGTGCCGGACACAGGACTGCATGCTCCACGGTCCGGAGGAATATGCCGGGATCTGAGTAAACAGCCATGGCAAGAATGCTATTAATTGGGTTATTTTCATTTTTCTTGGATTATGGTTTGCCTTTATATACCAAAAAGCATGCCAAAAATATTAATATATTGATTTACAGGAATTTGTTTGTTTTTGCCGATATTTGTAGTGTCTAAAAATTGGACACTACACTGTCTATTTTTTAGACACACCGTTAGTGTCCTGTCATTCGAGGCAAGAAAAAACAGGATGAAAAACCGGTTGTGAATGTTATTTCCTTTATATTTGTATGATATTAGGATACAGTCTGGCATCATGAAAAACAGGACAATGTTTTTCTTCTGATTCTGATCTTACCTTTTACCATGATCGTTTAATGATAATCTTGATGTGATGAAAGCTTCGAATACATTGCTTATTGTGGATGATAATAAAAGTATTCTGACGACATTGCAGTTTTTGTTGTCGGATTATTTTGAACATATTCTTTCTCTCTCATCCCCTCAGGGGATATTGTCCTTGCTCGACAGAGAACAGGTGGATGTGATATTGCTTGATATGAATTTTTCTGCGGGTATCAACAGCGGTAACGAAGGACTGTTCTGGTTGCAGGAGATCAAGAAAAGACATGCCGCTCTGCCGGTTGTACTTTTTACAGCTTATGCCGATATAGAACTGGCCGTAGAGGGAATCAAAAGAGGGGCGGCAGATTTTATTGTCAAGCCATGGGATAACGCCAAGATGATACACACGCTGCAGGAAGCGGTCAGACACTGTGCATCAGATGGCCGGAAAAACAACGGCGGGTCATCCTCAAAACACAAGATGTACTGGGGAGAATCGGATGTGATGAAACGGCTCAGAGATCAGGTGGAGCGTTGCAGTTCTACAGATGCCAATATTCTTATCACAGGTGAGAACGGAACAGGAAAGGAAATGCTGGCACAGGAAATCCATGCTCTTTCTGCACGTCGTGAAGGCCCGATGGTTTCTGTGGATATGGGAGCCATTACCGATACTCTGTTTGAAAGCGAGTTGTTCGGACATGTCAAAGGGGCCTTTACCGATGCCCATACCGACCGGACCGGTCGTTTTGAAGCAGCTCATGGAGGCACGTTGTTTCTGGATGAAATCGGTAACCTGCCCATGCATTTGCAGTCGAAGCTGCTTACGGTTCTTCAGCGCAGGCAGATTGTCAGGGTGGGGAGTAACCGGCCGGTTGATGTGGATATCCGTCTGGTGTGTGCGACTAACCGTCATCTTGATGAAATGGTTGCCAGGGAAGAGTTTCGTGAGGACTTGCTTTACCGTATCAATACCATTCATCTCTTCTTGCCGCCTTTGCGTGAAAGGGCTGAGGATATCCTGCCTTTGGCAGAACGTTTTCTGCAACGCTATGCGCAGATGTATGGCCGTCATCTGACAGGGTTTACACCGGAAGCAGTTGAGTGCTTGAACCGTGCGTTGTGGCCCGGTAACATTCGGGAATTGCAGCATGTGGTGGAACGTGCAGTCATTATGAGTGATGACACACTGAAACTGATTCCGGCAGACAATCTGAATATTCCCAAAAGGGTGCCGGAAGAAGCCGGTCATCCGGATAACAGTCAGATCCAGACACTGGAAGAAATGGAACTTTCGGCCATACGTCAGGCATTGGAACATAATCGGGGGAATTATTCATTGGCAGCGTCACAACTGGGTATTTCCCGCCAGACCCTTTATAATAAGATTAAACGCTATGGATTATAAATATCGCTTCTTTGCCCTTCGCCAGGTTGTTTGTCTGGCTTTGCTTTCTGCATCGGGAGTGAGTCTGGTGTATGAGGGATATTGGGGATGGGCTTTGTTTGTGATGGCCGGTGTGGTGTATGTCATTATGTTGACGCTCCGTTCACAGCGTAACCTCAATGAAAAATTCGAGTTGATGCTCAAGGCTTTTATTAATGATGATTTTTCATTCCGTTTCCCGATCAAAGGGCGGTGGGATTATACTACGCGTCATCTGAATTCCTTGATGGATTCGTATAGCCGGATATTGGATAAGAACCGCCGGGTACTGGCAGAAAGGGAAACGTTCTATAAACTGATCCTTGACCATGTCAATACGGGAATTATTGTGGTGGATGAGGAAGACAATGTGGTGCAATGCAACGGAAAGGCGTTGAAAATGTTGGGGATTCCGGCATTGTCCAGGATGAAGCAGTTGGACAGACTGGGCGGATATGTGGCGGATGCATTCCGTCTGGCTGTGCCGGATGGGCAAAAACGCCTGTCCTATGAAACACCGAAGGGCACTAAGGAAATCTTGCTTGGCGTGGCAGTACTGAAACTGCAGCAAGGTCAATTGCGCATTTTTACGTTGAACGATTTGAGAGCAGCCGTGGATGAACGTGAACTGGATGCCTGGATCAAAATGTCACATGTGCTGACTCATGAAATCATGAATACCATTACGCCAGTCGTATCCCTTAGCGCCTCTTTGCTTGAGAAGAAGGACAGAACACCGGCCCAGTTGCAGGAAGGGTTGTCTGTCATTTATTCTACTTCGCAGGGATTTTTGTCGTGGGTGGAAAATTACCGGAAGTTTTCGTCCTTGCCCACGCCGGTGCCGGCTTTGTTCTATATCCATGAGCTGACAGATGAAATAGCCACGCTTAAAATGATTCCGCAGCATATCAGTTTGAATGTCAGTATAGTGCCTGAAGACATATTGCTTTATGCTGACAAGCATCTTATTCGTCAGGTTGTCATTAACCTGGTGCGCAATGCCGTTCAGGCTATAGGGGAGGACATCGGACAGATAGAAATCCTGTCTTATGTACGTGAGGATGATCATGTCGTTATAAAGGTCTGCAATGACGGTCCGGCTATTTCTGAAGAAGTCCGGCAGCATATATTTGTTCCGTTCTTTACCACGAAAGCTCATGGGAGCGGTATCGGGTTGTCAGTCTGTAAACAGATCATGACTCTTTCGAATGGCAGCATCACTTTATTGCCTTCAGGCACATCCGGATGGAATACGACGTTTGTGCTGGATTTTGCCTGAATCAGTCTCTATGTTCTTATGAGGTATATATCCCTTTCAAAACTGTTCTTTCTTTATTGGCTTTATGTGTTCTTTCTTATAGTTTGTTCAAAATGATGTAAATTTTGTGATATTCTCTAATTTTTATCACATATAATGCTTATATTTTTATTTTTCAGCCATTTTTATGGGGTAAACTTTTGCTGAATATAGAAAAAGACTTAATTTTGTGAACTCAATAGAAAAAGTTAAAAAAGATATAAAGATATAATGAAAAACAAACTGCGTAGTGCGCAAAGCACAGAAGGAAGACGTATGGCGGGAGCCCGTGCCTTGTGGGTGGCCAACGGAATGAAACACGAACAATTTGGAAAACCGATTATTGCGATAGTCAATTCATTCACGCAATTCGTACCCGGACATACCCATTTGCATGAGGTAGGTCAGATGGTCAAGGCGGAAATTGAGAAGCTGGGATGTTATGCAGCCGAGTTCAATACCATAGCCATAGACGACGGTATAGCCATGGGGCACGACGGTATGCTTTATTCTTTGCCGTCACGCGATATCATTGCCGACAGTGTGGAATATATGGTTAATGCCCATAAGGCTGATGCCATGATCTGTATTTCCAACTGCGATAAGATTACTCCGGGTATGCTGATGGCCAGTATGCGCCTGAACATTCCTACGGTATTCGTTTCTGGCGGTCCGATGGAGGCGCACAAGATCAACGGTGAGAATGCCGATCTGATTACGGCCATGATCAAGGCAGCAGATACGACTGTTAGTGACGAGGAAATAGCTAAAATAGAATCTTGTGCCTGCCCCGGATGCGGAAGTTGTTCGGGTATGTTTACGGCCAACAGTATGAACTGTCTGACTGAAGCTATCGGTCTTTCTCTTCCCGGAAATGGTACGATACTGGCTACACATGCCAACCGATTGCAGTTGTTCAAGGATGCAGCTGCATTGATTGTTAAGAATGCCTATAAGTATTATGAAGAAGGTGATGAAAGTGTATTGCCGAAGAGCATTGCTACCCGTCAGGCTTTCCTGAATGCCATGACGCTTGATATTGCAATGGGTGGTTCTTCCAATACCGTTTTACACCTGCTGGCTGTGGCTAATGAGGCCGGAGTGGATTTCAAAATGGCAGATATAGATATGTTGAGCCGACATGTGCCTTGTCTGTGCAAGCTGGCTCCCAATACCCAGAAATATTCTATTCAGGAATGTAACCGTGCCGGAGGTATCCTTAATATTCTCGGTGAACTGAATAAGGCCGGTTTGCTGGATACGACTTGCAAGCGGGTGAACGGATCAACGCTGGGTGAGGATATCGAAAAATACAGTATATTGAAAGCGGATGTGGATCCGGAAGCCAAACGTATTTATACCAGTGCGCCGGGAGGGGTCTTCAGCACCCGGATGGGTTCACAGAACAAGGTATACGAGACTTTGGATACTGACCGTGCTGCAGGATGTATTCGTGATGTGGAGCATGCCTACAGCAAAGATGGCGGTTTGGCTGTCCTGTTCGGAAATATTGCTCAGGATGGTTGCGTGGTCAAGACTGCCGGTGTGGATGAAAGCATCTGGCGTTTCAGCGGTCCGGCCAAAGTATTCGATTCGCAGGAAGATGCTTGTGAAGGCATTTTGGGCGGAAAGGTCGTAAGCGGCGATGTCGTGGTGATTACCCACGAAGGTCCGAAGGGAGGCCCGGGTATGCAGGAAATGCTTTATCCGACATCTTATCTCAAGAGCCGTCATCTGGGTAAGGAATGTGCATTGATTACAGACGGTCGTTTCTCTGGCGGTACGTCCGGTTTGAGTATCGGACACGTGTCACCTGAAGCGGCAGCCGGAGGTAATATCGGTAAGATCGTGGACGGCGATATCATTGAAATCGATATTCCTAACCGCAGTATCAATGTCAGATTGAGTGACGAGGAACTGGCTGCTCGTCCGCAGCGTCCTATGACCCGTAACCGCGTAGTGCCCAAATCATTGAAGGCTTATGCTTCAATGGTCAGTTCGGCAGATAAAGGCGGTGTACGTATAATTGATTAAAAAAGAAGAGTAATTATGTCTACAGAAAAAATAACAGGTTCCGAAGCGTTGATGCGCGCATTGATCAATGAAGGAGTGACAACGCTATTCGGTTATCCGGGCGGTGCCATTATGCCCGTATATGATGCTTTGTATGGATATAAGGATCGGTTGAACCATATTCTGGTCCGTCATGAGCAGGCAGCGACGCATGCTGCTCAGGGTTATGCCAGAGTATCGGGCAAGGTCGGAGTCTGTCTGGTTACCAGCGGTCCGGGAGCTACCAATACCATCACAGGTATTGCTGATGCCATGATGGACAGTACGCCTATTGTGGTCATCGCCGGTCAGGTCGGTGTGTCTATGCTGGGTTCTGATGCTTTTCAGGAATGTGATCTGGTGGGTGTGACTCAGCCTATCAGCAAGTGGTCGTACCAGATCAGACGGCCTGAAGACATCGCGTGGGCTGTAAGCCGGGCATTTTATATTGCACGTAGCGGTCGTCCGGGGCCGGTTGTACTGGACTTTGCCAAGAATGCGCAGGTCAGCATGGTCGACTACAAACCTGAGAAAATCAACTTTATCCGCAGTTACGTGCCGGTACCGAAGACTGATCCTGAAAGTGTACGTCAGGCAGCTGAGTTGATAAATGGTGCCAAGCGTCCGTTTATATTGGTAGGACAGGGAGTCGAATTGGGTGGTGCCCAGACTGAAGTCCGCGAATTGATTGAAAAAGCTGATATTCCGGCTGGTTGCACCTTGCTCGGTCTTTCAGCATTGCCTTCAGACCATCCACTTAATATGGGTATGTTGGGAATGCACGGAAGTTTGGCCAACAGCGTAAAAACCCAGGAATGTGATGTGCTGATTGCTGTCGGCATGCGTTTCGATGACCGTATCACAGGCAAACTGAGTACTTATGCTACACAGGCTAAGAAGATTCATTTTGAGATTGATCCGAGTGAGATCAATAAGAATGTACCCGTGGATGTAGCTGTGCTTGGAAACTGTAAGGAAACATTGGCAGCCGTATTGGCCTTAGTCAATAAAAATGAGCATACGGAATGGAAAAACAGTTTCAAGGAACATCTTGACAAGGAGAACGAAGTGGTAATCCAACCGGAGATTCACCCGGCTGAAGGACCGATCAAGATGGGTGAGGTCGTACGCAAGGTGACCGAAATGACAGACAACAAAGCTATTTTGGTGACAGATGTCGGTCAGAACCAGATGATGGCAGCCCGCTATTTCAAGTTTACCGAGAAACGCAGTATCGTGACTTCCGGTGGAATGGGTACGATGGGTTTTGGACTGCCGGCTGCAGTGGGAGCCACATTCGGAGCGCCGGGCCGTATGGTTTGTCTGTTCCTTGGTGATGGTGGTATGCAGATGACATTGCAGGAATTGGGTACAATCATGGAACAGCGTAGTCCGGTGAAGATCATTCTCTTGAATAACAATTATCTGGGAAATGTGCGCCAGTGGCAGGAAATGTTCTTCGGCAAACGCTATTCGTTTACGCCGATGATGAACCCCGATTATAATATGATTGCTTCTGCTTACAATATCCCGAATGAAACCGTGGTCAACCGCGAGGATCTGGAAGGCGCTATCCGTAAGATGATCACTACGGAAGGTCCCTATCTTCTTCAGGTGGCAGTGATTGAGGAAGGCAAGGTATTGCCGATGTGCTGCCCGGGTAATGATGTTGACGATATGGTGTTGGACTATTAAAGTATGCATGCGATGGAACAAGAAAAGAAATTTTATACCCTGATCGTTTTTTCCGAAAACTTTGCGGGACTTCTGAATCAGGTCACGGCTGTATTTACACGTCGTCAGGTGAATATCGAAAGTTTGAATGTATCGGCTTCCAGCATCAAGGGAGTGCATAAATATACGATAACCTGTTGGAGTGATGAGGAGCAGATACAGATCATAACCAAGCAGATAGAGAAAAAAATAGATGTGCTTCAGGCCAATTACTTTACGGACGATGAGATCTTTATTCAGGAAGTAGGACTTTACAAGCTGTCTACATCGGCTGTGCTTGCCAATCCGGGTATTTCTTCTGCCGTGCGTCATCATGGTGCACAGATTGTGGAAGTCAATCCTACTTATACGGTTGTAAGCAAAAAAGGACTTACGGATGACATCATGTCTCTCTATTATGCTTTGAATGAATTCAACTGTGTGTTGCAATATGTTCGTTCAGGACGTATTGCCATTACAAAGAGCTGTACGGAATATTTGGATGAATTCCTTGAAGAAAGACGCAAGTCATACGAGGAGCAGCAGAAAAATGGTGAAACGAAAATCTGACGATGAAAGATAAGGTAGGTACATATACATTTGTGGCGGAACCGTTTCATGTGGATTTTACGGGAAAGCTTTTTATGGGGGTATTGGGCAATCATTTGCTGAACAGTGCCGGTTTCCATGCTACCGAACGTGGTTTCGGTATAGCGGAAATGAATGAGAGTAACTATACGTGGGTGCTTTCACGGCTGGCTGTGGAAATGATGGATATGCCTTCGGAGTATGAGACTTTTTCGGTAGATACCTGGATTGAAAATGTTTACCGTCTGTTCACGGACCGTAACTTTACTATTTACGGAAAGGATGGCAAGGTGTATGGTTATGCCCGCTCTGTTTGGGCCATGATCAATCTCGATACCCGAAAGCCGGCCGACTTGTTGGCTTTGCACGGTCAGGAACTGGTTGACTATATCGAGACTGACAAGATTTGTCCGATAGAGAAACCCGGAAGGATCAAGGTAACCCAGCAAATGCCGTTGCGTACCATAGAGGTTTATTATAATGACATCGATATCAACGGGCATGTCAACAGTATCAAGTATATAGAACATATACTCGATCTTTTCCCGAAGCAGTGGTTTGCTGAGAAAAAGGTGGCCCGTTTTGAGATGGCTTATGTGGCAGAAAGTTATTATGGCGATACATTGAGCTTCTTCCGTGATGAGGTAGATGAGGGCATTTATGACATCGAAGTCCGTAAAAATGTGGGAAGTGACCAGCCTGAAGGAGAAGTAGTTTGCCGAAGTAAAATTAAATTTGATAACAAATAGCAATTTATTCTAGGATATTTCGAATAATTTTGTAACTTTGCGTGTGAATTTAATAATAAATAGACATTTTAATTAAAAACGCAGCGATGGCTGCATAAATAATAATAATAGAACATGGCAGAAATGAATTTTGGCGGTGTAATCGAGAATGTGATGACCCGCGAAGAATTTCCATTGGAGAAAGCTCGTGAAATCTTGAAGAACGAGACTATTGCAGTATTAGGTTATGGTGTACAGGGTCCTGGTCAGGCATGCAACTTGCGTGACAATGGATTCAATGTGATTGTGGGTCAGCGTCCGGGTCATACTTATGACAAGGCTGTGGCTGACGGTTGGGTTCCTGGTGAGACTTTGTTCTCAATTGAGGAAGCAGCCCAGAAGGGTACAATCGTATGTATGTTGCTTTCTGATGCTGCTCAGATTGCAGTATGGCCGAAAATCAAAGAATATATGACTCCGGGAAAGGCTTTGTATTTCTCACACGGTTTCGGTATTACTTACAAGGAAAGAACCAATATTATTCCGCCTGCAGATATAGACGTGATCATGGTGGCTCCTAAGGGTTCAGGTACTTCTTTGCGTACCATGTTCCTTGAAGGCCGTGGATTGAACAGTTCATACGCTGTTTATCAGGATGCAACCGGCAATGCTTTGAACCGTACATTGGCATTCGGTATCGGTATCGGTTCAGGTTACTTGTTTGAGACTACTTTCAAGCGTGAGGTTTATTCTGACTTGACAGGTGAACGTGGTTCTCTGATGGGTGCTATCCAGGGCTTGTTGTTGGCTCAGTATGAAGTATTGCGTGAAAATGGTCATACTCCTTCTGAGGCATTCAATGAAACAGTAGAAGAGTTGACTCAGTCATTGATGCCGCTTTTCGCTCAGAAAGGTATGGACTGGATGTATGCTAACTGTTCAACTACAGCTCAGCGTGGTGCTTTGGACTGGATGGGTCCGTTCCACGATGCTATTAAACCGGTAATGCAGAAACTGTATGAATCAGTGAAGACTGGTAACGAAGCTCAGATTTCAATTGATTCTAACTCTCAGCCTGACTACCGTGAGAAACTGGAGCTCGAGTTGAAAGCTTTGCATGACAGTGAAATGTGGCGTACTGCTGAAACAGTTCGTAAATTGCGTCCGGAAAACAATTAATTTTTCAGATAGCAGGGAGGAAGAAATTCCTCCCTTTTTTGTATAATGCCGTTATGGCATTATTCTTTTTTATCAGCCTGTTCCAGGTTGTTTTTCCATTTGACGTATTCCTTCAGAACCTTCTCGCCCTGTTTGCCAAACCAACTGTAACCGTTGCGGCGTTCATATTCGATGTCTTCCACGCGTTTCTTTTTGATGCCGTCTCTTCCACAGAAAAACGGTTCATTGGTATCCAGATCGTAGAAACGTGTCCACATACGGGGAGCTTCAGCCGTTGGTTTCATGGTATAGTCCGGTTTGCCTTCGGAATTGATGTAATTCTCTCTCCTGTATGTTGTGATGGCCGACTTTCTGAACCATTCCACGGCACTCTCTATGGCTTTCTGCACATCTTTGTCCGGATTAGGGATTGACATCAGCAGCAGAACTATGTCTGCGGATTCAGATCCGCTTAATGACGGCAGTTCATAAGCACGAGCCTTGCAGGGAAGAAGGGTTGTCCGGTCATGTTGTGCACACCATACGGTCAGCGTGTCGTGTTGTCTGACCTGACAATCCAATATACATCTGATTCCTTTGTCGAAAGCCGTTTGCGACAGTTGTCTGACAGAGTCGCCAATGAAAGTATATGGCGGTTTTCCTTGGGCTACGTCTTTCAAAAGTCTGAGAACTCTGACCATGGCATTATCGTTGAATGTGATCTGGGCGTGATATCCTTTTGCGTCCGGGTAGAACTGAGGCCAGCCTCCGTTGTCATATTGGGCATCGATGAGGTAATATATACCTTTAATGGCAGCTTGTTGATACTCTTCGGTGTGAGTCGCATTATAGAGTCTGGACAGGAATTGGATTTCAGTGGTTGTGGCACTGTTGTCGATGGTACCGTTCCGTATCTGTTTTTTTTGCGCAGTCAGTTTGTTGATTTGTGTACTGTCAATAGGGATTGCCATGTTGATGTTTTTCGGCCATCCGCCACTTTCCAACTGGTAAATCAGAACTTGTGTGCCGATACGTCTGGCTTCATCTGTAACAAGGAAACTGTCGTCAAATCGTGGTGCTTCTTTGGTCCAGTTTTTATAAGATTGGGCATTTGTGATGCCGTTTACTAGAGTCAACAATAATGCTAAGGACAGAAAAACAGATTTCTTTTTCATGGTATTGAAGTTATTTATCGGTTAAAGATAAATGGATATGACGGTATTTCAAAATCACGATTTGTTTTTAATATTTGTTTATAAACCTGATATAATGAAGGAAAAATCGTAATTTTGCGCATGAATAGGAAAAATAAGACGTATGGTAATAGGAATAATAGCAGCCATGAGTTCTGAACGTGAGCAACTGGCAGCCTTGATAGAAGATGTTCAGTTGGTCAGGGAGGGACGTTATGAGTATACTAAAGGCCGTTTGGGTCAGCATACACTGTGTATAATGGAGTGCGGTATCGGAAAGGTCAACGCAGCCGTCGGTGCAACCGAACTGATCAATCGGATGAATCCTGATGTCGTCATCAGCTCAGGTGTAGCCGGAGGAATAGATCCAAAGGTAGGCGTGATGGATGTGGTCTACAGTGAGCATGTGGTTTATCATGATGTATGGTGTGGCATGGGGAATGCTTACGGACAGATACAGGGGATGCCGGAAAAATTCTCCGGAGACCAAGTGTTGGCCCGGGTCGCATCTTCAATCAACGGTGAGACCAAGGTACATGGCGGACTGATCTGTAGTGGTGACAAGTTTATCACGGACCGTTCAGAACTGGACGCGATTAAGGCACAGTTTCCAGACGGACTGGCGGTAGACATGGAGTCTGCGGCCATAGCTCAGGTCTGTTTTCTTTACGGCAAGCCGTTTTTGAGTTTCCGTATTATCAGTGACACACCGGGTGCAGATGAACATTGGGCTCAATATGAAGGCTTTTGGGAAACACTTGCTGACCGCTCTTTTGGGGTCGTGAAGAATTTTCTCGAATCATTGCCGCTTGCATTATGAATATTAACTGATTAAAATACAGACAATGAAAAAGATACCAAGTTTTACGATAGATCATTTACATCTGTTGAGAGGCATTTATGTATCCCGAAAGGATATGATTGGCGGTGAAGTGGTAACCACTTTCGACATACGAATGAAGGAACCCAACAGAGAGCCTGCTTTAGGGCAGGGAGCCTTGCATACCATAGAGCATCTGGCAGCTACTTTCCTTCGCAATCATCCGGTGTGGGGAGAAAGAATTGTTTATTGGGGACCGATGGGATGTCTGACCGGTAATTATCTTCTGGTTCGTGGTGATTGGCAGGCAGAAGATATGGTAGAGATTCTTACGGAAACATTCCGTTTCGTGGCCGATTTTGAAGGAGAAGTTCCTGGGGCTGCACCAAAAGACTGTGGAAATTATCTGTTGCATGACCTGCCCATGGCAAAATGGGAATCTGAGAAGTATTTGCGTGAAGTATTGCTGGTTATTAAACCGGAAAATCTGCATTATCCGCAGCAAGAAGCCTAGTGAGAGTTCACTAGATTACTGAAAAAGCCCGTCAAGTAGACATTTGTCATACTACTGACGGGCTTTTTCGGTGATATGGTTTATTTTCCGATTGGTTGGATCTTACGTCGGAGACCTCGTGTGATTTCCAGAAACATATAACTTTGCGCATTTGATTTGAACTGGGATTTATGCGTATCGTAGTTTTTTCTGGCATATTCCTTCGATTTGTCAAATGTCAGTCTCGACATTTCCTTCTGTGATTTACCTACAGTGGTTGAATCCAGTTTTTCGTCGGGAAAGAAATCATCCAGGTCGATATCGCCTATCATGGTTGTTTCCAGAAAATCAATATTTTCATGTTTGCGGTCAGTGTAGTAGCCTATATACATGTGCCCGGGTGTACGTACCAGTACCGGGTCGATGTTGATGGCTCGCAGCAGGGAAGCAAACAGGACACTGCCGTCCACACAGTTGATTTGTGATGATTTCAGAGCGTCTTCGAATGTGCGGACACGTTGTGCAAAAACCAGATTGCTCGACAGACTGCTGTATGAAATGGAACTGTATCGGAAGTTTCTTTGTTGCAGGACGTGCCAGAGTGCATAAACCTGCTTGTCTACATATCCCTTCTTGTTGGTCTGATAACCCATAAACCTGTTGACTATTTTGGTATTCAGGGCTTCTCTCAGAATTTCATCAATGAGCGGATGGTTTTCGTTCACGTATGCGGCAAGAAGTACGTCTGTCCTTTTGTATTTGTTGCGGCGGTCGATATATCCGAGCAGACATTCGTTGATGCTCCGTACGGAAAAGGTCCGTACTTCATGAACAGGCTTATGTCCGGTTACCTGTACGGTGGCTGAAATATTGATTGGTTCAGCCTGGTTGTTGTTGCGTAAGGCATCATAATTCCAAAGAATGTCCGGATAGACCGTATAGACATAATCTTTTACCGGCAGGATAAATTCGGATACGGACGTTCTGAAGAAAGGGGTTTCTCCTAAGGTGATCTTCAGTCGGGCATTGGAAATCGGATTTTTGATCCGGATAGCGATGCTCGATTTGGGGTTTCCTATCACGAGTGTGTCCGAAGGTTGGACCACGAGTGTGTCTGTTGTGGCTACAGCCAATATGGCCGAGGGAAAGATGTTTCCTCCCAAATCATCTGTCAGTTCAAAATCAACAGAAGGAAAGATGTTTTTAAAGCGCCATCCGAAGAAAACGCCAATTCCCAATATGGCCAGGATGGCCATTACAATTCCGAATTTTTTAAATGAGGAATTAGTGATTTTAATAACGACCATATCAATTTTTCATTTTTGTCTGTTAGATTCCTTCTATATCTTCCGTATCTTCGGATGAAACGGTATCTTCAACCATGGTGTCCAGTACATCATCCTTTACGATGGTATACGATCCGTTTCTGGAAATGGTAATGGCCAGCGGAATATAGATGTCAGAATTAGGATAACTGATACTGGCCGAAAATCTCAGACCTTCCGTTGTAACCCGGTCGAAAGCCATTCCTTCCAGTAAGGCGTGCTGAATGAAATCCTTTTCTAGATAAGATCTGAACGTGTTCTTGGTAAAGAGCTTATTGAAGATTTCCTTGCCGTTTTCATTTATTCTCAGACGGATATAGTTATCGGCATATTGCAATCCCGTGTCGTCTTTGATGGTCGGAAGCGTATCGTTGACTTCTCTTACTATATCATAAGTGTAGGATTTTCCAAAGGCTTCTACCTTGGCGCTGTAATGGTAGTCCTTCATCTTTTGCACTTCGTTACTGTTTTCCGGCTTTTCATATTCGCTGTAAGGTGTTTCCGTCTTTTCATTATTTCGGCATGACAAGGCTATGAAGCATGCCGTCAGAATAAATCCAAGTGTTTTGATGTGTTTGTTCATTTTGCTGTTATCTCAATTAGTTGTATGCAAAGATAATGTAAATTGAGAGTATAACAAAAAATAGATTTAGTTTTATCTGTTGATCAGATTTGGAAGCAAGGTGATTCATTTTTTTCCGGTTGGAATGAGTCACTGTATATTTTTATCTGTTATCTTTGTAGATAAAGTAAGACAAAGGATGAAGAATGTTTTAATCATAATCACGATATGGCTGTCTGTCTGTTTGACGGGATGCGGCCATCGGGGAACGAAGGCGGAACAGGTGAAGGTCGATACATTGTCGCTTATCGTGCAGTCTGTTCAGAGTACCCGTTTGTATACGGCCGAATATGACATCCATAAAATAGTGACAAAGGATGATGTATTAAAGGTTAAAGGCCAGATTTTGCAGCATCAGTTTGATGTGAATGTGCCGTTGGGGGATAGAAAGATTCTGATACCTATAGATGTGACCTTGAAAGCTTATATCGATTTTTCGGCCTTTTCCGAAAAGAATATTCGAAGGGAGGGTGATCGTATTCATCTGATTTTGCCGGATCCTCGTGTGGTAGTGGCTTCATCTAAGATAGACCATTATCAGGTCAAGCAGTTTGTGAGTCTGACACGTAGTCAGTTTACTTCTGAAGAGATCAATAATTATGCCAGGCAAGGTGAAGAGGCTGTCATCCGTACCGTACCTGAAATCGGCATATTGCGGACAGCAGAGACCAGTGCTGCCAGACTGCTGATTCCGATGATGGTCAAGTTGGGTTATAAGGAGGAGAATATTACGGTGTCTTTCCGCAAGACATTCGGTCAGCAGGATATGCCGTTGTTGTGGGATAGAGAAGGAAAGGCCGTACAACTTAAATAAAGAGATTATGGGGCGTAAAGGTTTGAAGTCATTGAAAGGTCTGTTTTCACTGCTGTTGATTGTGGTCGTGTTGGGTGTTCTGGCAGGAGCTGCAATCTGGTGGAAGCGTAGTGGAGGTGTAAAGTTGGAAGTCGGTTACGATCCTTCTATTGATCTGACACCACAACAGATCCGTAAGATAGAGGAAATCGGAGAATGGGAATTTCTGGCTGTACAACAGGAAGTCGTGACAGACACCTTGCATAAGGGATTGTTTTCTGATGACCGTCTCGTATCGATATATACCGGTACCTTGCGTTTTGGAATCGATTTGAGGCTGACTTCTCCTGACTGGATTACTTCGCATGCAGATACGGTCTTTTTGAAATTACCGAAAATCAGACTGCTGGACAGAAGGTTTATTGATGAGACGCGGACAAGAATTTTTTATGAAAGTGGAAGCTGGTCCAATAAGGCCCGTCAACAATTATATTATAAGGCTTATAATCAGATGCTCAGGAATGCCATGACTCCAGAAAATCTGAAGCACGCAGAGGAGTATGCCAGTGCTGCTTTTGAATCTTTTTTTAAGGCCATGGGCTTTAAAACGGTTATTATTTCATTTTCTTGATGTTTTTTGGGGGATTTTGACTTTTCAGACGTCTATTATATATGATTAACCTAAAATAGACGATTAATGAAACACAACAGACATTACAGAGTTTGGTTTGCCGGCATTTGTGCATCAGTATCGGTTTTGAGTTCTCAGGCTCAGCAACCTTTGTTAAGTTATACTTTTGAACAGGAAACGGTTCAGGACGATAGTGGTGTATATCCGGCCAGTTTGGTTAATGATGCCATGATTATGCAGACCAGTGATGGCAATCATGTTTTGAATACAGGCTCCGGAAACGGTTATCTGGATTTGGGAGAGTCGATTGCCCGGAATATCCTTTCCGGGTTGAACGGAGATTATTCCGTTACGTTGGATTTGCTGGTACGTCCAGACAATAATCTTTCCAAATATTGTTGGGCCTGGGCTTTGTCCAACGGTACCGGACAGTATATGGGATTGGTAAATGCGGCCGGAAACAAAGGTTGGTATTATGAAATAAAAAACAATACGGCATATAATGTAAATGCCGGATGTGGGCTTGTGCTCGATCAGTGGCATACCGTGACAATTGTTCAGAAGGAAGGACAGTGCCTGTATTATCTGGATGGGGAACTGAAGGCCGAAAAAGCGATTTCATTATGGCCGGGTGCCTTTGCAGCTGGTTTTACCGGAAATTATTTGGGAAAGTCTCCGTTTCCGGCAGATGCCTACATGAAAAATACGTTGATGGATAATTTCCGTATTTATGGTGAAGCGCTTACAGCCGACCAAGTGGCCGTATTGGCTTCAGAAAAACCGGTTTCTTCAGATCTCGTTCTGACAGAAGAACAGATGAGGAAGGTATGTCAGGAAGAACTTTATCTGTCTAAGGCCGTGCAATATCTTCATCGTGAAGTCAGGTTGCCGGAGGAATGCACTTATGGTACAGTGGAATGGATCTATACGCCGTCTGCCGGTGTGGACGGTGAGGCCGGAGTCCTTTATCAGGACGGATTGTTGACCGTGACCGGAAGGGGAGAAACTGCAGTGGTTGTCGGAACGCTTCAGGGACGGATCACTTATGATGGAAACACATTCGATCTTTATGAACAACCTTTGAACGTCAGGGTAGCGCCGGATGACAATGCCTATGGTTATCTGTATTGTCACATGCCTAATCTGGTACCGCAGACCGGAGTCGGTACACTGGTGTCTCAGTGTATTACCTATGCATTAGGTACGGAAGAACATAAAGGTTTGGTCTTTAATGAACTTAATAGAGGTGAAAGTATTATAGACGGTATCGGTTCGAAGTTACCCTGGTGCAGAGATGCTTTTCTGGCTAAGGACAAGAAGCGCAACTGTTATTATATCGTAACTACCGATCTTTATGGCTCTTTGGATAATGGTACCAGTATGTTGGGTAATTATTCGATAGGTATGTTCAAGAGTTACGATCTTATCAACTGGTCATATACCCGGTGTGATCTGAAAGCCTATCTGAGAGAGAACCCCGTAACAGATATTTACGACAATACAGGCACCAGATTACTGACTGCCGATAAGGTCAGCCGTGTATGGGCTCCGCAGATCGTGTTTATTGGCGGTGATCCTTATATTTACTATGCAGTGGGTAATACGGATAATGGAGATTGCGATCATTTCTATATATCCAGGGCCAATGAAGATTTTACGGGCATAGAGACTTTCAGTATGTTATATGGAGAAAACAAGACAGACAATGTGCTCGATGCTGATATCAATTATTTGGAAACGGACAGTTTGTATCACATGTCATACCGAGATTATGCCGGAAATGGTATCATAGATATCACGACGGCAGACTTGCTTGATCCTCAGTGGAGCCAGCCGGTTTCATCGTTCCAGGACGGCAGCGGGTACGAAGCTTCAAGTGTCTTCAGACGCATTAATGATGATGTATGGAATGTCGGCAATGTCAATTATGGCAATAATGTCGGTTATCATTTCCATACGGCAGATGCTCTTTTGCGTAATCTTCAGCCTGCGCCGGCCATGAGCGGTCATCTTTCTCCCCAGCATGGTTCATTTATTCATGTGAACCGTACGGAGTATGATTTGCTTCAGGTTTGGAGTGATCTGAAAGCACTCATGGCGGATGGCGCGACATTAAATGTCAAGACCGGCAGTCAGGAACTGGCGGATCTGATCAGTAAGGCGGAACAGGTCGTCGCTGACGACCGCGGAGAATTGACCGATCTGAATGAACGGTTATCCGACCTTCAGACGGTATATAAGGAACTTCATGCCTGCTTCCATTTCCAGAAGGCATTGTATACGGCACAACAGGCCAACCTGTCGGATTTGGAAAGCCGTTCTGGTGTGGCGGATCAGATGATGAATGGCGGCAATTTGCAGGCTGCGATTGATGAGGCTCAAGCCGTTTCTGAACATGCTCAGGCAGAGGAACTGGAACGTCAGGCCGGCCTCCTTGATGATGCGGTTTCCCGATATTATCAGACATTGAAGGAGAACGGAACTAAAATAACCATCATCAACGGTACTTTCGGATCCGGAACATCCGGTTGGACCATCAGTGGCAAGGTCGGACAGGGTAACGGTGTGGCTGAGTTCTTCGCATTACGGGCCGTGGACTACAAAGTATCCATGAGTCAGACCAAACGGACATTGGATGAGGGCTATTATCTGGTCACCTGCCAGGCTTTTGAACGTAACGGCGACAATGATTATACGGGACGTGACTGTCGTGAAGGAGTAGAAAAAATCAATTATGTTCTGTTTGCCAATGACCGTGAGACGGATATCTGTTCATTATACGAACTGCCTTGTGATGACAATGGTTCTTTAAACGGTTTTGCCAATACGATGCAAAATGCCAACAGTCTGTTTTCAGCCGATCAGACGAATTATGCCAATTATGTATTGATCTATCTTGATGAGAAAACGTTGGATTTCGGTTTGAAACGCGAGTGGTCTACAGTGACATCTACGGACTGGTGCTGTTTTGACAATTTTGAAATTTATCATTTGGACCAACTGCCTACTTCCATCCGGGAGAATGTCTGGAAAGATCATCTTCATGGTAATAAACCTATTTATGATCTGAAAGGAGTCTGCCATGGACGGACAGATGGTCAGGGACGTATTCCTGTCGGATTGCCTAAAGGTATTTATATCATAGACGGAGTGAAAACCGTACGTTAAAGGTTATGGTAAGTAAAAGCGAGCTGCCGGATCGGATATGTGAATATTCGGGCCGGCAGCTTTTTTAATGGTATTTTATGTATTCGGCAAATGCTGGAGGACCGATCAAAGGCATCAGTTCAAACTGTCCGGGTTTTCCGTAGGGAGGGTGGTTGCAGCTTTTTAAGTCCGGTATGAGTGTGAATGTAACGGGGATAAAAGAATCTGTTACATTATTATTGGGTTAACTGCCGGAATAATCCTTTCTTTGTATACCCAAAACTTAATCTAACTTAATAAATGGAAAAACGAGAAAGAATGAAAACTGTAGGCTTGAAAATCTGTTTATGGCTTTTCGGCTGTTGGGCCTGTCTGTCGTCAAATGCAAAGGAACAATGCTCTCCCAATCACAGGATCAGGTTGGAATTTAAAGAATCAGTCCGGAATCAAGGCGGGGAATTCCGTATCATGTATACGGACGGGAATAAAGAACATCATGAGATGTTGTCTATACCGTCATTCGGTATCATTACTTCAAATGATGACGGCAATCTGTTTTTGTCTGAAGTTTCCGACGGACGGAAAATAGAAGATCACTATGAAATGCTTTCCGGCAAAAGAAAAAACTGTCATAATGAAGCTACAGAATGGACTTATACCTTCAAGGACGGTCAGGATAGGAAAGTGGATCTGATTTTCAGATTGTATAACGATGGAGTGGCTTTCAGATATAAACTTTATGATCTGGATAAGGTCAGGATAAATGGAGAACGGACACAGTATCGTGTCAACTCCGGTCTGAAACGCTGGATGCAGAAATACGATATGTCGTATGAAAATTTCTTTCCCGAAACAACGGGCGAAACGGGTGAGGTGAAGCATTGGGCTTATCCGGCTTTGTTTCAGGTTTCGGATGAGGCCTGGATGTTGCTTTCGGAGGCCGGTATCAGCCGTAATCAGAGTGCTTCCAGTCTGAAAGCAACGGATGAAAGGTCCGTCTATCAGGTTTCACCTGCCGCTAATGAAGCCGTCATATCCGGAGAATGGGTATCGCCATGGAGGGTGGCAATGATCGGTTCCTTGTCCGACATTGTGGAGTCAACCTTGATCACGGATGTCAGTGATCCGTGTAAATTGGACGATACGGATTGGATCAGACCGGGTGTGGTTTCTTGGGTCTATTGGGCTTACAACAGGGGATCAAAGGATTATCAGATTGTGAAGCAATATATAGATATGGCTGACAATTTAAAGTTACCCTACATTCTGATTGATTGGGAATGGGACGTAATGGGTAATGGCGGTAATATCGATGATGCTTTGGCTTATGCACGCGAACGTCAGGTACGTACGCTTTTGTGGTATAATTCTTCAACGGCATGGACAACCAATGGAGCCGGTGGCCCCCTTTACAAGCTGAATGCACCGGCCGATCGTGAAAAGGAATTCAGTTGGTTGGAAGATCATGGCGTGGCCGGTGTGAAAATCGATTTCTTTTCCGGAGATACGCAGAAGACGATGGATTACTGCCTTGATTTGCTGGAAAGTGCGGCCGATCATCATTTGACAGTCAATTTCCATGGAGCTACATTGCCGCGTGGCTGGCAGCGGACGTATCCTAATCTGATGTCAGTGGAGGCCGTCTATGGAGCAGAATGGTATAATAATGCCCCGGTTCTGACCAATAAGGCCGCTTCGCATAATGCCACACTGCCGTTTACGCGCAATGTGGTCGGTTCTATGGATTACACCCCTTGCACTTTTACGGATTCTCAGCATCCTCACATTACATCCAATGCCCATGAACTGGCATTGACCGTGGTGTTTGAATCTGCTCTCCAGCATTTGGCCGACCGTCCGGAAGGTTATTTGTCGCAACCGGAAGAAGTCCGGCATTTCTTTGGTGAACTTCCAACAGTCTGGGACGATACCAAACTGCTTTCCGGCTATCCCGGCCATTATGTCGTTATGGCAAGACGAAAAGGAAACAAATGGTATATTGGTGGATTGAATGGCAGCGATCAAAAGCAGACCCTCACTGTAGACTGTTCTTTCCTTGGTAAGAAGAAAAGGACTGTCCTCTCTTTTGAGGACAGTGGCAATCCGGATCAGCCCTGGCAGATATCGGAAAAAGAGAGTAAAAGATGGAGCAAGTCTTTCAGCGTGGAATGTCAGCCGCGTGGTGGTTTTGTTTGGGTAATAGAATAAATGCACCTTATAGATTAACATTGAGATATATCATGAAAAAAGTTTTTGTTTTGACTTTGGCTTTATTGCCTTTTCTTCGGATCGTTGCGGAGGAAAAACAAGTGACGAGTCCGGATGGCCGTCTGGTCGTGTCTGTATCTGATGACCAGGGAAATCCTTCTTATTCAGTATCGTATGACGGTAACGTGTTTATCAAGCCATCGCCGTTAGGTATGAAAACCAATATCGGAGATTTTACGAAAGGACTGACGTTGAGTGATCAGGTTACGGTAACTCCGGTGGATGAGACTTATGAAGTGCCGACTATCAAACAGAGAAAGGTGCGTTATCAGGCCAACCGGGCTGTTTTTTCATTCCAGAAGGAAGGGAAAAAGATTTATGATGTAGTATTCAGTCTGAGTAACCGTGATGTGGCCTTTAAATACCAACTTTATCCGCAGGGAAATACGCTTTGTTGTGTGATTACGGAGGAAGCCACAGGCTTTGTCATGCCCGAAGGAACAACGACATTTCTTTGTCCGCAGTCTGGTGCGATGGGAGGATTTGCACGTACATCGCCCAGTTATGAAACACCGTACAAAATGGATGAGGCTATGGGTAAGAACGGATGGGGATTCGGTTATACATTTCCTTGTCTGTTCCGCAATAACGATAAAGGATGGGTGCTGGTGTCAGAAACCGGCGTGACCAGTGCTTATTGTGCCAGCCATTTGGAAGGTAAACCTGACGGTTTGTATACCATAGCCTTTCCTGAGCCGGATGAGTTCAATGGCAACGGTACTTCGGCACCGGGCATTGCCTTGCCGGGAGAGACGCCTTGGCGTACGATCACGATAGGTACGACCTTGGAACCGATTGTTGAGACTACGGTGGCTTTTGATGTGGTCAAGCCCTTGTACGAACCGTCACAGGCCTATCAATATGGTTGCGGTACATGGAGCTGGATCATAGCAGGCGACGGCAGCATGAATTATGAAACGCAGAAGAAGTATATTGACTTCAGTGCTGCAATGGGATATCAGTCTGTTCTTGTGGATGCCCTGTGGGATACACAGGTCGGACGTGAACGCCTGGAAGAACTGGCCCGTTATGCGAAAGAGAAAGGTGTTGCCTTGTATTTGTGGTATAATTCCAACGGTTACTGGAATGATGCGCCGCAGGGACCGAGAGGCCTGATGCACAATATCATTGCCCGTCGTAAGGAGATGAAGTGGATGAAAAGTATCGGTATCCGTGGAATCAAGGTCGATTTTGTAGGTAGTGACAAACAGGTGGCCATGCAGATGTATGAGGAGATTCTGGCGGATGCCAATGACTATGGTCTGCTGGTTATTTTCCATGGCTGTACGCTGCCACGTGGTTGGGAGCGCATGTATCCTAACTTTGCTGCGGCTGAGGCGGTTCTGGCCAGTGAGAACATGAATTTCTCTCAGGGCAGTTGTGATGCGGAAGCCTTCAATGCAGCCATTCATCCGTTTATCCGTAATACGGCAGGCAGTATGGACTTTGGAGGAAGTACGTTGAATAAATACTATAATGCTGCCAATAAGCCGGGAGGACGTCAAAGAGTCACTTCAGACGTGTTTGCTCTGGCTACGGCTGTTTTATTCCAGAGTCCGGTACAGCATTTTGCCATGGCTCCCAACAATCTGACCGATGCACCGGAGTGGGCTATCGGTTTTATGAAGAAAGTGCCGACATTGTGGGATGAGATCCGCTTTATTGATGGCTATCCCGGAAAGTATATCATTCTGGCCCGTCGTTCAGGTGACAAATGGTATGTGGCCGGAGTCAATGCGGAGAAAGAATCCCGGCGTGTCAAGCTTGATCTTTCTATGTTTGAAGCAGGCAGCAAGGTTATGGTTTACAGTGACAATGCCAAGTTGCAAGGCAGTGTCAAGGAAACCAAGGTCAATAAGAAACAGCAGATGGATGTCACCATACCCTGTAATGGCGGTATCCTGATCACGTCATGTAACTAAGCATTCTTTTTTCAAAGTTAATCCGCAGATACGGGATGGGTCATCATTCCGTTCTGCGGATTTTTTTTGTATTCAGGCAGGTTCTGCCTGATAGGGTGTCTGTGTTTACATCGGATTGTCTTCCGGATCAGCTTCGTCATCCAGCCTGTTTTCCCAAAGGTATTTTTTGGTTTCTGCCACTATGACTCCTGAAAGCAGCAATAAGGATATCAGGTTGGGGATGGCCATAAGGGCATTCATCAGGTCGGCAAGGTTCCATACGACAGCCAGTTTGACAATGGCACCGAAAAAGGAGGCTACGATAAAGATGCCGCGATAGACAAGTGTCCACCGTTTTCCGCTGAGATATTCCATGGCTTTCTCGCCATAGTAACACCAGCCAAGTATGGTAGAGAAGGCGAAAGTGATAATACCGAAAGTCAGTAACGGGGCACCGATATACGGTATCTTGTCAAAGGCAACCTTGGTCAGTGCCGGCCCGTCATTATAAGTGATATCCGGATAAGCCAGAATGCTTGATACCAGTACCAGTCCGGTCATGGCGCAGATGACTACCGTATCCCAAAATGTACCGGTAGATGAAACGAGGGCCTGTCGTACAGGGTTACGTGTACGTGCGGCGGCTGCCACGATGGGGGCAGAACCCATACCGCTTTCGTTGCTGAAAAGACCGCGTGCGATTCCGTAACGTGCGGTCATGATCAGGCTGCCTCCAATAAAACCGCCACCGGCAGCTTCCGGATTAAAGGCAGATCTGAGAATCAGACTGAGTGCTTCTCCTACGTAAGCTCCGTTGACAAAAAGGATGAATGCACATCCCAGAAAATAGAGTAGGGCCATAAACGGGACGAACGCACTGCACACGCGCGCAATTCCCTTTACACCGAAAACAACGACCAGAGCCACGCAGACGGCAATGGCAGCTCCGCTCACTTCATAGGGCACTTTGTAAGTTTCATAACAAAGCAGTGAAATGGCATTGCTCTGCACCAGGTTGCCGATTCCGAATGAAGCCATGACTGTGAACAGGCAGAACAGTACAGCCAGCCATTTCAGGCCAAGACCGCGTTCGAGCGCATACATCGGTCCGCCCAGCATCTTGCCGTTTGAGGTCTTGACACGGTATTTTACGGCTACCAGTCCTTCCGCATATTTGGTGGCAATGCCGAATACGCCGGTCAGCCAGCACCAGAATACAGCTCCCGGTCCGCCTAATGTAATGGCTGTGGCCACTCCGATAATATTGCCCGTGCCGATTGTGGCGGCCAGTGCGGTTGCCAGTGCGCCAAACTGGCTGACATCTCCTGAAGCCGATTTGTCCGACTGTAAGGAAAGTCGGATGGCCTTGAATATCTTGCGTTGTGGAAAACGTAGCCTGACGGTCAGATACAGGTGGGTGCCAAGCAGCATGATGATCATGGGCCATCCCCACAGGAAGTTGCTGCATGTTTCGATGGCTTTGCTTAATGTCTCTAGAATGTGCATTTCCGTATAAAAATATTTTTGAAATGCAAAAATACAAAAATATTAATCAAAATGCCCTTTTTGTTTCTGAAAAGTTAGTTTAAGGCTTAATTTAGTTTCTATTTGAATTGTTTTATACGTCTTTTGCAAAAAAATGTAGTAACGTCTTTTGCAGCTTCTTCGATGATGACGGCTTGCATCCGTTTCGATCCTGATGCAAGCCGTATGATGGATTCGGTTTATATTTTTGAGGGGATATCGCAGACCTGTTTATGATAGACCGTCTCATAAATGTCTTTTCTGATCCGTTCGAAATCCTTTTCTTCCTCAAGCCCGCCATTGACCATCAGCAGTAGCGGAAGCCATGGCAGATCGTCACCGTATGGTGGTTGGATATAAGTTTTTCTTTCCCACAGCGTATATCCGTGACGACGGTAGAATCCTATACGCCGTCCGGCTATTTCCGTATCGGGATGTTCTACTTCAAGCACAATGGGAAGGCTGCTTTGTGCAGACAGCAGGTCAAGAGCCCTTCCGCCTATTCCGCCACCGCGGAGTGCGGGGTCTGTAGCCAGATGTTCAACATAGATAAAGCCGTCAAGTTCCCAATAATTCAGGATACCGGCAAACTGTTCGTTTTCGATGATCAGATGCGGGCGGAATTTTTTTTCATTCAGCATCAGTTTCCTGATTTCTTCCAGCGATCTTCGCTCTTCGGGGGGAAAGGCTTGAAGAAGCAGTTCTTCAGCAAGGTGATACCGGGGATCAGTGGGATGTGAGGCAATAAGTTCCATAAAATCAAAAGATATTAAATGATACAAAAAGTTTTAGGATACAGACATCGGTTGCCAGTCTGACAGATGCCTGTCTGCAAAGATAGCAGGATTGGAACTAACAGGCAAAGCCGGAACTGAAAAAAGCGTGTTGCAGGTTTGAGAAATTCTGAAATTATGGTTTTCTTTGTACCGTTGATTTTTAAAACTATAAAATAATACAGTCATAAGATGGAATGGATGATATCAGCGGCGGCCGGTTTGTTGGCCGGTTTGGTCGTAGCTTATTTGTGGATGAGAACGAAGGTCGCTCCTTTGCGTGCCACTTTGGTATTACGTGAGGAAGAATGTGAAAGTCTGAAGCAGAAAAATGTTCAGTTGGAATCGGAAAACAGACAATTGACAGCCGATGTGCAAGTGGCCGACAAGGAATTAAGCCTGCTTCAGGATCAGACCAGAAAAGAAAACGAGATGCGTACCCGTCAGTTTGAGGAACAGCTTCGTCTGGTACGTGAACAATTGCAGAATGCCACTCAGGAACTGCTTAAGCAGCGCGTGCAGGAACTTTCTGTGCAGAACACGACGCAGATGAATGCCATTATACGTCCGCTGAAAGAAACGATCAGCGACATGAAGACCGCAATGGATCAGAGCCGGGATACGCACAACAAGAATACGGCATCACTTGAAAAGGCCATAGAGGAAGTGATGAAGCGTACGGTAGAGATTGGTGCCGAGGCCGACAAACTGGCTCATGCCTTGCGTAATGAGAACAAAACGCAGGGTAATTGGGGAGAAATGATACTTGATGAACTGCTGGAAAGCCAGGGATTGAAGGAAGGAGTACATTATGAAAAGCAGGTTACGTTGCGTGACCGTTCCGGAAAGGCCATATTGAATGAAGAGACCGGGCGTCGCATGATCCCCGATACCATATTGCATTATCCGGATGGAAAAGACGCGGTGATAGATTCAAAAGTGTCGCTTACCGCTTTTGTGGACTATCAGAATGCCGAGACGGACGAAGAACGGGCAGAAGCTTTGCAACGCCATGTCAGGAGCGTGCGTCAGCATGTAGCCGAACTGGCGCGCAAGGATTACAGTGCCTATATCAAGTCGCCCCGTCAGGCTCTCAATTATGTGATTATGTTTGTTCCCAATGAAGGAGCACTTCAGCTGGCCTTGTCCGAAGCGCCTGATCTATGGCGCGATGCTTTCTCGAAAGGAGTGTTTGTGACGGGTGAGCAGAATCTTACGGCAGCTTTGCGTATCATTCAGATTGCGTGGACACAGATGCAGCAGGCGCAGAATCAGGAAGCCATTTATGATTCCGCAAGGATGTTGCTCGACCGTGTGGCCGATTTTATCGGTTATTTCGAAACTGTGGGACAGAAATTGCAGGATGCTTCTGCCTTTTATACCAAAGCGGCTGACAAATTGAAGGACGGTCGCCAGAGTGTAGTAGGGGCAGCCAATAAACTGATCAAACTGGGAGCCAAAGCCAGTGCCAAGAAGAACATTCCCGAAGAAAACGAACCGTTGCATGCCATAGAGGAATAAGGCTGTTTTGGTGAATTCGTTCAGGAAGGATTAAAATAATCAGTATTTGTGAGGGCTGTCAACGAAAATAACGAAAATGCCCCGTCCCGGCTTTCATCAAGTCAGGGCGGGGCTTTTAAATTTATGATAGATTGATTAAGGTCTGATTGTACCGTCTGGGTTGATGTTCAGGTGGATATCGTTAGGCTCCCGGTCCAGTTCGATAGCGTAGTACTGTTCTACATTGTTGTTGTTGGGTACTTCCACGCGATCCACGTCATCTTCTCTTGAGTTGAAGGTATGACCTTGTGCCACCAGGGTGGTCTTTACGGCTTCCGGTACGGCTGTATTCCAGTCTATATCTTCATATTCAGTGCGTATCCAGGAGTAGTCATCTGCAAGAAGCATTTCAGCTTTCTGTCCTTCTATTCTGAGTTCTACGTCATATCCGTACATTTCCTTTTCCATGCTGATGATCTGTGCGGAAGGATATTGTCTGGTTACGATCTGGGTGATCTGGTTACGGTCAATGGGATTGTTCATGTTGTCATCGTCATCGTCGCATGAGGTGAGCAGACTGAAGCTCAACAGAGTTATAAGACCGGTGATCCAGAATGTTTTTCCTGATAAAATGGCTGCTTTTGTCATATTCGTTACTTGTTTTTTTGAAAGTTAAGGTTTAGTTTCTTCTATGATGGTCTGTCAGATATTGAATCAGTCCACTTCCTTGAGCTGGCCTTTCTTGTCGAATTTCAGATCCACGTCGTTGCTCAGCTCTACTTCGTACTCGCGGGAATCTCTGTCTATTTTGGTGATTTTCTCGCCGGGGAACATGTCGTTAACCTGTTTCTTGATGTTGGTCGGGATAAAGTAAGCCGGAACCTCGCCTTGCTTGCAGTCCACTTCGGTCCAGTTACCCTTGCTGTCGAAGCTTACTTCGTAGCCGTTTACCAGCTGGATTTCGTAAGATGTGGACTGGAAGAGGTCTTTGTCTATTTTGATGTACGACACCTTGGTGTTGGCGAACACTTTGTTCAGGACAGTCCGGGCGGCAACCGGAAGATCATTGACATTGCGTGAGATTACATCGTCAGCACATGCTGTGGTGGTTATTGCCAAACCTAATACTATTGCCATTAAAATCTTTTTCATAATCGTCAGTTTTTAAAAGTGAATAATCAATTTTGTTATTGCAAAGTAAACAGACGATTTGGGAAAGATTTGGGAATTTTTGGGTCAGTTTTCCGGTTTAGGGAATTTTAACACAAAGTGGTGTGTGCCCGATTCAAAAGAATAATGGATGTCAATCTGATAATATGACGCAATGGTGTGGATAATGGCCAGTCCGAGGCCGATGGAATCCTTATATGAAGAATCTGCCTTATAGAATCTGGTGAACATTCTGCTGCTGTCAAGGGGGGCTGTTCCGGGGTTGCTGACAGCCAGCATGTCGCTGTCCGTGGTGATGCTGACGCATCCCCCTGCCGGTGAATGCACGATGGCATTCTTGATCAGATTGTTGATCAGCGTATGCGCCAAAGACTCATCCATGCAGGCGCACAGCGGATTCTTTTCGTATATCTGGATCTGCATTTGCTTGTCTTCATAAACCTCTGACAGCAAGTCGGCTATCTGGTGGATATGGGTGTTCAGGCATACGCGGGTTCTGTCCGGAAACTGGCCGTTGTTGATCCGTGAGAGCAGCAACAGTGATTTGTTGAGCTGGACGGCGCGGTTCAGGCTTTGGTAGATGTCGCCGATATGTTTCAGGTCCTTTTCCGTCAGGTTGGCGTTTTCCGTCAGCAGATCCAGTTTGCCCCGTACTACGGCCAGTGGGGTTTGCAGTTCGTGAGAGGCATTTTCGATAAACTGTTTCTGTTCTTCGTATACCTTTTCGTTTCGGGCCTGCATCTGGATGGCCGCTTCCGTCAGTGTGCGGAACTCCCTGATGGCGGTATGGTTGTCCAGCGGTGGGGCGGGGCGGTCCGGTCTGATCTGGCCTATCCAGTCCAGAAGGCGTTCGAGCGGTTTGAATATCCGTTTCAGAACCAGTCGCGTACCGATCAGCGTACAGATCCAGAGAATGGCATAGAGTACGATGAGGTACCAGAATATGGCATGAATAAGATCATCTCTTTCGAGGGTGGACAGGCGCAGTTCCAGTTCGTAATAGTTAAGGTCGGAGGCCCGGAAACACGACACCATTACCCGTACGGGTTCGTATTCGTCCTCAGTCTCTATATATACAGTTGAGTCGTAGAATCTTTCACGGAAATCTTCTGCTTCATCCGGTGTAATAGGACGTATGGTATAACTGTGCAGAATCTGGTCCTCTGTTTTCAGAATGGTGGAGTCGGCCAGGATTTTTCCCACCACGATTTCCCGATAGTTCATCAGGGTGTCGTCCGTTTCGTCCATCACCTCGTCAATGACGGTGAGATAGAAAAACAGACCCCACAATCCCATTAGCAGGAGCAGGAACACAGACATGCGCCGGTTGATGTAATGCAGAAGTTTCATAAATTCTGTATGATAAGACTATATATAAAAACTAAAACAGGCATAAGGTCACACCTATGAAGGAAACCGTCAGGTCAGGATTTCTGCGGTTTATTCCGGCTCGCTGACCAGTTTGTAGCCAAAACCGTATACGGCTTTTATTTCAGCCCGTGTTCCGGCCGTTTTCATTTTCTTGCGCAGATTTTTCACTTGCGAGTAGATGAAGTCCAGACTGTCAGCCTGGTCAATGTCATCCCCCCATACGGATTCGGCCAGTGACATCTTGTTGATCAGCCTGTCAGGGTTGCTGGCGAAATAATACAGCAGGTCGAACTCCTTACGGTTGAGCGTAAGCGGTTCATCATTCACCCGTGCTTCCCTTGTATCCGGAAAAATGGTCAGGTTGCCGATGATGAGGCTGGTGTCGCCGTCGGCCTTTTTGCGTCGCAGGAGTGACTTTACCCGTGCGTTGAGTTCGGCCAGATGGAAAGGTTTGGCCAGATAGTCGTCTGCTCCCAGATTCAGTCCTTCCACCTTGTCCTCAATGGAGTCTTTTGCCGAAAGGATGATGACGCTTTCCTTCTTCCTCTTACGTTTCAGATGGGCCAGAATGGACAGACCGTCGCCTCCTGGAAGCATGATGTCCAGCAGGATACAGTCATAGTCATAGTCATTGATCTTGCTCATTGCGCTGGGATAGTCTTCCGCACATTCGACTACAAATTTTTCTTTCAGGAAAAAGTCGCGTACAGTTTCCCGCAAGGCTTTTTCGTCTTCAATGATAAGGATTTTCATATCTGTTCCGTTTGATAAAAAGGTATGGCGGCTGTCTGTTCTGGTGGGTTATTCCAGTCCGTCAACGGGAAGTTCGTCTTTTTTGCGGTAACCCGTGCTGGTGAGGATGGCGATCAGTTCATTCTGTTCATCCAATATCCTTACCTCTATATATGGAATCTTGCCATGATTGAATGTTTCCCGTGCTTCGGCATAAATAACCCCTTCCTTTACGGATTTCAGGAAAGCGATATTGGCTGAAAGCGAGAGGGTGATATTCTTGTGGCTGTTGGCTACGGCGGCAAAGGCCAGGTCGGCCAGTGTGAAGATGGCACCTCCCTGGCATACACCAGCTGCATTGAGATGACGCGGGGTCACTTCCATGCTGACGCGTGCATATCCCGGTTCTATGTGAAGTATGGTCGCACCGGCTTCGCGTGCGAAGCGGTCGTTCAAAAGAAATTCTGTCAGTTTCATCTTGTTTGATTTATTTGTTTTCCAAAGTTACGTTTTTTTGTGGAATACCCTGCATCCGATGCTGGAAAAAAATAGAGTAGCCCGTACGCTTTGGATCTTTTGTCTGTTGGTGGAACACTCCAGTTTGGGATATATGATTCTTTTTATATCGGATAGGAAATGGCTATGTAAGAACCGTCCGGTCCGGTCTTTTTCAAATACATCGGATCGGTAGAAAAGCAGTATCAAAGATGCCGACAACAGTCCGAAATAAAGTAAATGTGGATAGAAACAATTTGGAATAGGAAAAATCAGGTCAAATGAATAATTTTAATTTGCTGAATAATAGTGATTTATAATTTATATAGAAGAAAAATGAAAAAAAAGTGATTTTTTTTTGCGGGAAATCAGTTTTTCGTTCGTCTACATAGTAGAAATCAATCTGGAAAAATGTATTAACCTGAAAAATAATAATATGAAGCATAATAAAAATTCTGATTTTAAGAGCCGTTCCCGTCCAGACATAGTCTGTCATCCGGAAGAATGAAAAAAATGATTTTTGCGTGAATTGCGTTTTTCGTTCGTCTTTTAATTAAAAACCATGATAACATTAATTTTTAACCTAAAAATTTAAATTTTAAATGAAAACAAAATTACTTTTTACAGCAGCACTGATGAGTGCAACGATGATGACTCCTCAGCTTAAAGCAACTAGTGCTCTTGAAGTTCAAGAAAAAATTGAAATGGCAAGAAATGGTGTTGTAGATCTTGAGGAGGTAGCCGATGGAGTTGATTATACTTCATACGTGATAAATTCATCTTGTTCAGAATGGTGGACTGGATGGGTCAGAAATGTCGTCAATGAAACGGGAGGTTATGTAGTTGAAAATGGAGAGATTAATTCTGATGTTTATCAAGGTAAAGGAATTGAATTCTGGTCTCCGTTTTCAGAAGATAAGTATGCTAATAAGGAATTAATTTTTCAGACTGTAACTAATCTTCCATATGGTCGTTATAAGGTATCAGCAGTGGCTACTGGCCGTAATCAAAAAAATAATAATATCAATGATGGACAGTTGTACTTTTTTGCAAACGAAGCCACGACAGATGTCACTTCAACAAAATTTCAAAGTGTAGAATTAGAATCGCCGGTTGGTTTTGAAGGCTTGAAAATCGGACTTGCTGGTGGTGAGAATAATAAAAATCATTGGGTGGCATTGTCAAATGTTAAATTGACTTTGTTGAATAATGAGACTTCTTTAAATGATGCAATAGCTGCAGCAAAAAATTTGCGTGAGAATATAATTAAAGAACTAGATAATAATGATTTTAATACAGCCATAAGTAATGCGGAGGCTGTAGGAAGTGGTAAGACTTCAGAGGAATATAAAACAGCATTGGAAACTTTGAATAAGGCAGTGACAGTTTATATATCAACATGCGTATCTGAAGCTGATCCATTGGATTTAACAAAACAGATTGATAATTTAGGGTTAAATGATAGCCGTATAGACGGATGGATAGATGGTGGTGTCCGACCAGTAGCATTTTATAATGGTGGTACAGAATACTATAATACTAACACTTTAATTCATAGAAAATTAAACAATCTTATTCCTGGCAAATATCGTATAAAAGTACAGGCAAGATGTAATAGAAAAGATTTGGTTCTTTTTGCAGAAGCAGGTGCCAATACTGCAGAATGTATTGTTGATAAAGAAACAGAGCAGGATGATCCCGCAAATAGTAAATCTGTTTTCCAAGAGAATGTAGATAAGATGAATGAGTTGATTGATAATGAGGACACATGGACATCTGTTGATATTTCAGTAGTTGATGGCACTCTCGATTTTGGATTAAAAATTAATTCAGGTAATAACGGTTGGAGTGTTCTTAATGAATTCAAATTAGAATATTTAGGAATGGATGTGACCGCATTATGGAATGAATTGATAGAAAAGTCTAATGCTGTTGATGCCAATTCGTTACCTGATGCAATAAAAAATAATTTTGAAAATGCCAAGAATAAAGAAAATCCTTCGTACGCAGATGTTAAGGCATTGGATGAGGCCATTGTGTTAGCTAATTCAGCAGTAGAGCCGTATGCACGTTTTAAAGAACGATATACTGTTGTTGAAACTTATAATAATGAGACATTAGCTAATGACGAAGGTGAGTTGGCATTGTCTGATAAACTTAATGAAGCAAAAACATCGGTTGGAGCTACCTTAAACGTTTCTGATATTGAACAGGCATATACAGAACTTTTAGATGCAGTTAAAGCTTATTCAAAATCTGTTTATGATTTGACAGAAGGAATTGATAAGACAGATGTGACATTCTTGTTGAACAACATGGATATGTCTTCGGATAAAGTAGATCCATGGGGTAAAGAAGTTGCTGATCATCCTTATGATAATTTCCGTGCAATGGCGCCTATTCCAAATGATTTGGGCTTAAATATCAGATTTATAGAGTGCTATATTAATACGAATTTTGTAGCAGAATGTGGAAATCAGAAATTAGTTTACCAGAATGTGGCTGGTATGCCTGTTGGAAAATATTCATTTGAGGCTGCAACATTTAATCGTCGTCAACATTTTGGTGCAAGTCAAGAGCAACCTAATGCTGTAAAGCTATTCCTGAATGATGCATCTGTTGATGTAAATTCACAAAAATTTGAATATAATGAAGTAATAGGTGGTTCTAATGATGGTACGTTGTCTTTTGGTATACGTTCCGGTGCGCAATTTAATACAGACTGGAATGGTATAGGAGATACTCATTTGTATTATTTAGGTGCTTCGGATGATATAGCATTGGACGAAAATAATGAGGAAATGGGAATAAAAGACACCTATGGCAATGTGACTGTAGAGCGTTCTCTTAAAGCTGATGGAAAATGGAATACCTTCTGTGTACCATTTGCCATGACAGCAGAACAGCTTGCTGCTAATAAGATTACAGATGTCCGTAAGTTGGTAAGTACAGAAGAGAAGGATGGTTCAGTAGTTTTGAATTTCTCAGATCCTGTAACCGAAATCGAGGCTGGAGTACCTTATATCGTGAAGGTCAGCGATGCTGTAAGCCAGATTACGGTCAATGGCGTGGCTGTGAAGGTTGCAGAACCTGCTCCATTGGAAGTAGGTAGCGTGAATATGCAAGGTAATTATGGCAAGATGAGCATCACCGGCGACCAGTATTTCATCAGCGACAACAAGTTCTATCGTGCTGCAGACAAGAACGTGACCGTGAAAGGTTTCCGTGCCTATATCACTATGGATCAGGCTGCGGCTGGTGTAAACCAGATGCTGATTAATATTGACGGTAATGTGACCGCCATTGAAGATGTACTGGGTGAGGATGTGGATGCCACAGTCAATGTATATACTATCGATGGCGTATGCGTAAAATCCGGTGTGAAATCATCCGAGGCTCTCGATGGTTTGCGTAAGGGCATCTATATTGTCAACGGTAAGAAAGTCGTTAAATAATAATTAAAAACAGAATTATAAACTTTAAAAAATAAATTAAATCCATGAAAAAGAAAAATTATATCCAACCGGAAGTAAATGCAATGAACCTTGTTGGTGAGGAACAGGTGATGGCGGCGTCAGTATCTTCAAATGTAGGTATAGACTATGCAGGCGATGCTGCTTATGAAGATATGGAAGCCGATGTAAATGATAACCGTTTCGGCAGTTTGTGGTAATTCATTTGAAGTGAATGACAGAAGCAGATGACAGCACATCTGCATGACAGAATAATGAAGGGTAGTCGCTAAAGGTGTGACTACCCTTCTTTTGGATATAGAAGGGTTTGAGGATGGCGGTTCGTGGCTGTTTGTACATGTGAGAAGATTCACAGGTGTGGTCGGGAATATCCGTAAATAAGATTGGATAATTGTTGAGAGGGTTCAGAATGGCTTGCTACAGTTTCGATATTATGATACTCTGCTGGAAGTACCGGATGGTTATATCAGGTGTAGAATAAACGCTGGGTGAGTGATCAAAATTGTTGAATAGCGCTTGTCTGTGTAAAGCATATTCCGTAAAAGAAACCTGTCGGAAACATCATCCCAAACCCTTTATGGCATAAACCCCTTCACCTCTTCACTTTCCTTTGTTTATGCGGCTTTCAAGGTGAATGGCCTCCTTCACCGCTCCTTCACCATCCCTTCACTTTTCCTTTTTGGTCCTTCATTTTCCGGTTTTATGACAGAATGTATAAAAACAAGATAAATGAAAAATATAAACATTTTCAAAAAAGTAAAGCTTACTTTAAAAAAAGTAAACCTTACTTTTCTGAAAGTAAAGCTTACTTTTTTCAAAAGATGCCGGACTTGAAGATGTAGCTTTGGTAGTTTTATTTTACATTTTGATATTTTGGGCCATATCTGGTTTGTAAGGAAGGTGAATATCAGATGTTCATCTGTAACAGGTTGTTTAACAGGTAGATATATCTATAAATGAAGAGGTGAAGGATGAATATGGGTCAGTAGTCTTTATGTGGGGATGGGATCTGCTTATATCGGGGGATGAACTTCTTGTTTCCGGATGCTTTCCGGCTTTGAAAAAACCATCTTGAGGTTTTTTCATGGGACCAAAAACCGTCAAAACGACTATGAATGACCATAAATGACGGGGTGTGTCCATAAATGACTGAAAGTGACGTTCCTGTTTTTATTGTGTGGTATCTTTGTAGGGCAGGGGGCGGAATACGATATAAAAATCCCCGCCCATGCCTTGTTTTTTAAAAATACCGGGCAGGGCGGGGGATTGATACTGTTATTTACGGATATTCGTTATTCAAGTACCGGTCGATACGGATGCTCAAAATGTTCCGGATGGCCGGCTGAACAGACACTGATCAGTTTTTGATGACTTTCTTGCCATTGATGATGTACACACCTTTCTTCAGATTGTCTGTAGCTTCGGACTGGCGTACATTGGATTTGATCAATTCGCCGGCTACGGTGTAGACATCCACTTTCTCATTGCCGGTCATTTCAGTGAGACTGATACCGGTGATGATACCGTCTATTTCCGTTTTGATCATTTCCATATCGTGACCTTCCTGATCCTTGGCCAGAATGCTGGCGCGGAATCCGTCAAGCACACTGCCTGCAGGAGCTTTTACAAAAGCCTGATCCTGCAGTATGAAACTGCCTTCTGCAAGAGCGCCGCTTCCGTATTGTCCCGTCATGGTGACGGTGGCTTTGTCATCGCTGACTGTGATAGCCTTGTCGGCGGCAGTCTGGCTCTTGACCTCTACATTGTCGAATGATATGGCTTCTTGTATGTCGGCAGCAGTCTTGACAATATAAGGTACACCGGTCTCAATTTCAGTTTGCTGGCCGGAGAATACGATGACGCAGGCATTATTATCCTGTTTGAGACTTTCGATTTTGCGGATGTCGCTGAAATACTTTGCAGCTGTTTCGGCATCCAGACTGAACGGCAGACAGAGTGTATTCCATCCTTCGTTCTCGAATGTCCTGTTGAGTGTGACATTCATCGGCATATCCTTGGCGATGACAGACTGTGCTTCGTCTTTTTCGTCCAGAGTAAGGTAAGATCCCCAGTAGGTGAGCTGGAAATTATCGGCCTGGAACCATCCTTTTGAGCTGTTGCCGTCACCGGTTGAACGGATACCGATGCGAAGCGCTTCACCATCGGCAACCAGTACGCCGTCAGCGTTCAGGGTGCTCCAGTCGTTGTTGTCGTCACCGCTTACATTGGTCAGAGGGTCAGAGTCGACAGTCTGGCTGCCGGCCTGTGCGTAAACATGCTGGTCGGTCAGTTTATCCACACCGTCGGTGTTGCGCAGGGCACCGGTGACGGTATAACGTCCGGCCGGCAGACCGTCTACTTCCTGATGCAGGTCGAGCGAACTGATCTTTTCGTTGACCACGCTGACAAAGTATGTACCGTCGGCTGCCGGACGGTCACTCCAGGTGCCGTAAGCTTCCCAGCCGCTGGCCTTCTTGTCGAGTGTCCATCCTGTGGTCTGGCTTTCGAAACTGGGGTTGGTCAGGAATTCAGTCATGTCATAGCTCTGGCCTTTGACGGGTGCTGTTTCCAGTTTGGCGATTCTCAGTTGGGCTACGATATCAGCAGTGGCGGTTTCTACATCTTCCGTAGTAGCCGTTTCGCTGGCCAAAGTTTCGTTGCCTTTGTTGACTGTAGCCGCCAGTTCGTCTTTGGCTGCGGATTCACTGACGGCAGACAAAAAATCCGTTGCTTCGCTGACTGCATCTTTCAGTGCGGTCATGGCCGACATGCTCTTGCGGGCATTGTCCAAAGCGGTTTCCAGATTGCTGATGGCTGCTTCCAGCTCCGCCTTGTCTTTTCCTTCGATGGGTTCGGCAGCTTTCAGGGCATCGCTCAGCGGCGCACGGTAGGCACCGGCTACGCTGGCCGGTTCTACGGTTTTGGCATCTTCTACCAGTTTGGTCAACCGCTGTTGCAGAAGGCTCAGGTCGGCTGATGTTCCTTCGATCGTCACAGTCACTTCTTCTGATATGGCCGGGCTGACACTGGTCGTACCGCTGTATTTGGCCTGGAACTTGTAGGTGCCGCCGTAATAGTCTTTGCAAACGTAAGTGGCAGTTCCGTCTGATTCAACAGGCAGTGTGCCGACGATCTTGCCATCGCAAAGGAGCTGGACGTATGCGCCTTCAGCCGGACCGCTGACGGTCATCGTAATATTGAACGGTTCGTCAGACTTGTGGCTGTCGCCGTCGGTATCGATGCTGACAGAAGCACCGCTTGAACGTTCTACTGCTTCGATGCGGTAGAGTTCACTTGCATGGGCTCTGATGGTCGGAGCAAATTCTGAGTTCTTGAATACGCCCTGTTCTTCGTTGCTCCACATGTCTGTGATGCGGCATTCCTGATCTTGGGCAAATCCGAGTTGGGTCAGGTCGAGCATGACCGGTTCGGCGCTTTCAGGAGTAGGATCCTGGGTAAACACGCGGAATTCCATGGTTACACCCTTGTCGGCATTCTGTACGTCGCCGTCGTAGCCTACCAGAGCCTTGAATGTCTTATACTGATGTCCTTCAGGAAGAGTGAAGGTCAGAACTGACGGGGCATTGACACCGAATCCCTTTTCGTAAGTGGTTCCGTTGATGGTCAGTGCGCCACCATCGTTGTTTTTGTTGACTTTAGGGCTGCTCCATCCGTTGACCGGATTTTCATCCCATGCTATGGTAGTCAGTGAGGTTTCCTTGCCGTCTGCATCCACCAGTACGGGATTTACCCAGTTGGCATGGTCGTAGTCCAGACCGTCACCGCCGTTGGTCACTACCAGATAAAGTTTTTCGGCACCGGTGATGTCTGCTGACAGGTTGACACCTTCTGCCTGGCTGTTGCGGCTGATGAATCCGCTGCAGGCTACCTGTTTGCCCGGATCGACCTTGATGGTTACATTGCCGCCGTTCCATTGGTCGGTCTTTTCTTCACGGATTGTAGGATCTTCGTTGAAGACCATGAATTCTACGGATGACTTGCTGCCCTGGTCGGTTCCGGTGTTGTCGATTCCGGCAAAGGCGGTAAACTTTTCAGCACCTTCAGGAAGATCGAACAGGAGAATGGAATTGGCATGTACGGCAAATCCGTTGTCATAAGTCTGTCCGTTGATGGACAAAGTGCCGCCTTCAATATTCTGGTTGACATGGATGTTACCCCAGCCACAGGTGCCGCGCAGGTAAGTCTTTTCAGTCAGTTTGATGGTACTGCCGTCCTTGAGTGTGACAGTCGGGTTGATCCAGTCGGCATGGTCACAATCATAACCGTCGCCGCCATCGGTCACGACAAGAGCCAGCTGACGGGTGTTTTCCGGAAGATCCACGGCCACGTCTGTGGCATAACCGGTTGTAAGGTAGGAAATGGTACCACTGCGGTAAAGCACGTTCTTGGGATTGACGAATGATGAACCGCCTGTATTGAACAAGGCTACGAACTTGTCGCCGTTGGCCGGATCATCGGCAGCCCAGACAATGCGGTTGTCATTACGGTTGAGCTGGCGGTTGTTGGCAGAGTAGTGGTGCATGTAGAGCACTTCGGGATCAGTCAGCAGCTTGTTGGTCGCCTCGTCGTTCTGGGGCAGATCGCCTCCGAACATCAGCGGTGACTTGAATATGGTCCACAGGTTCATCATGGTGTATTGTTCATCGGTGGTGAAGTTGGTCCATCTTTCTTCACCGCGTTCGCCACGGATACTGATCTTACCCAATGGCAGCATGTCGGCATCAGGCCATGTGCCTGGAGCGATGTAAGGCGCCCATTTGGCACATACGTTGAACTGGTAGTTCAGCTGGCTCCAGTTGTCCCAGAAATCATCCACCGTACGCCACATGTTGGCGTGATTCTTTACGTGCTCCATTTTGTTGAGAGGTGTTTCACCAGGAGATATACTGAGGACGATGGGGCGTCCGCACTGGTCGATGGCATGGCGGATCATTTCTATTTCGGCCGTATGGTAAGGACGTGACAGGTCGTCAACCTTCACAAAGTCCACTCCCCACTGGGCATAAAGGTCGAATATGGAATTGTAGTATTCCTGTGCACCCGGTTTACGGTAATCTACCTTATAATTGTCTCTCAGCCATGTGCAGGCGGAGTCGTTGCTGGCAATCATGTCGCAAGTGATGCCATTGGTGCCTTTGACCGGCAATTTCTTTTCGGCTGCGATTTTCGGCAAACCACGCATGATATGGATACCGAACTTCAGACCGAGTCCGTGTACATAATCGGCCAGAGCCTTGAATCCGACACCGTTGGCAGCAGAAGGGAAGCGATTGAGTGCCGGTGTATAGCGGCCGTACTCATCGTATACATAGATTGGGTCGGTCTGGTTATAACCTCCGGCCTTGTCATTTTCTACGAACCAGCGGATGTCGACCACCACGTATTCCCAGCCATAGGCAGCCAGGTGTTGGGCCATGTAGTCGGCATTGGCTTTGACTTCACTTTCTACAACCGTAGGACCGTAACAGTCCCATGAATTCCATCCCATTGGGGGAGTCAGTGCCCATTTCTGAAAGGGCAGTTCGTTACCGGTTTGGGCTTGTAATCCCAATGCAAGGGCGCCTGCCATGGTTAGAGTAAGTAGTTTTTTCATAAAATAGTTTTAATTAGTGGTATAAAATATAGGTTATAATGATGTTTTTCTACTTCCTTACAAGATGTTTTAAGGTCTTTATCGTCTCCAAAGTTATAGAAAATATTTTTTATACCGTTAATATTTGGGGTTAAATAAATGTTAATTGTACAATATATCCTTAGGCAAAAAATGTAGCAGACTTGAAAAATGTCAGTATTTGTTTTTTGAATGTTCGGAAAGTGTTTGTTTTCCGGTCAGTGAGGTTGGGTTGGGGTATGTTGAGGTTCCTGTACATAAGATTGAATTATTTATGAAAGATTATTTCATTATCTCATAAGAAATGGATGAATGTATAAAGACTTGGTATTTTGATGATATGGGATAAATTGAAGATCTGTCAGAAATAAGTCGGTTCGATTTTTGCGGATACGGATTAAAATTTATATTTTTTTGTAAAAAAGGTCTAAATTCATATTGATTGTAATTTTAAAAATAAAAATGAAATATTATTTTTGTTGTGATAGTATTACACTAATCATTTCTTATTAATCACAAATTTAGTTTCAACATTAAAATTTCAATCATGAAAAAACACCAAAAACGAATCAGAGAACTGATTATGATGTGCTGTCTGATGTTTTTTAGCGGACAGGCACTATGGGCGCAGGAGGACAATCTGATCTTGCAATTGGATTTTGAACACACCGACGGCAGGACGGTATCCGACCCGGATCATTCCGGTATTTCGGCCACTCTGATGAACGATGCCAGTGTGGACCAGATGGGAAAATTCCATA
>ERZ791680.473-NODE-473-length-43927-cov-4.013767_pt1 | contig 43927 bp, 47 predicted proteins | sample MGYA00510051_ERZ791680 | MGnify/ENA primary metagenome ERZ791680 (study PRJEB30046, sample SAMN00715238) | human gut metagenome | study: EMG produced TPA metagenomics assembly of the A metagenome-wide association study of gut microbiota in type 2...
TTTTTATTTTGCTGACATTCCCCGTCCAACTGATTTCGTTTTTCCCGACCTCAAAGCGAGGGAACTCCGCACCGCCGTATTTGCCGTTCTGGTTGGTGTTACCCTTGAATACCTCCATCATTTCGCTGTCGATCGTGATGCTCTCCTGCACGCCGTACAGGGGGAAATCCGCCCCATTGATAGTAAGCGTGATATCCCCACTACCATAAACCGTAATCAATGGTTCACTGTATACCGTCCCGCTGTTGCGGATGGTGGTCGGGGCGGTCAACTCCAAGGCATCCCCTGCGGCATTGACGCTGTACTTGAAGGGCTGCACCCGAAACTGTAACAGAAAGCTGTTATAGAGATAAATCATATCCGCAACAGAAATCTTGTTATAGATGGATGCCCGAAAGACCTTATCCGGCTCGGTGCAGAGAATCAGCTCCCCTGCACCGTCCAACCACGCCAGTATTTCATCCAGATTTTCACTTCCTCTGGTGCTGCACTCCACCGAAAGCACATACGGCGCATACGTCCCTTCGTCCATTGTCAGCTCCCCGCTTCTGCCGGGGATGGTAACCTGCTCCACACGCCGTTCTGCTCTCACCTTTTCGGGCGCGGCGGAAATCAGAATCCCGAAGTCTCGGCTATCCTTTCCTTTAAAATGAAACCAACCCATTTATGCACCTCCCTTTGCCATGGCTCTGCGTCTGCGGGAAAATTCCATCTCCTGCATCAGACTCGGCACTGCCTCCTTGCTGTCATTATGGAAATGCTCAATCTGCAGCACCGTATTTCCTTCTGTATGATTGACCGTCTTTGTGATATAGGACGTATCTCCGCCGCGCTGAACGGCAATATCCCCACGCAGGCGCACCATGTTCTGGTTCATAGCGGCACGCATTTTCTCATACGCATCGGACATTCTGCGGCTGAATCCATCGGACAGACTGCCGCTGATGGTATCCGAAACGCTGTCCATGCGGTCAGACCAACCCACGCCGACACCCTGCGCCATGTAATCGCCGATTTTCGCCATCACACGAGAAGGGCTGTTGATGTCCATTTCCTTCTTCGCCGCACGCACCGCCGCCTGTAATGCCTTCGCAACCGCATTGACAACACCGCTTTGCCCGTCACGCACGCCCTTTGCAACGCCTTCCATCAGGCTTTCCCCAACGGCTTTAAAATCCGTCTGGTAGCCTGCGATTTCTTCCTTCGCTGTTTCAGTCAGCTGCTTTGCCTGCTCTGCAACAAGGGGCTGCTGCTCCGCAATCCCTTCGGAAACACCCTCCGCGCTGACTGTCTGCATACTTTCGGATACCGCTGTGCCTACGTTGGAAAGCTCAGTTTTCACGCCTGCCAGAAACTCCGGCAGCTGTCCGGTGTAGGCTTTCTCCATGGCATCAAATTCGCCCTTGTAGAATTTTTCCGCAACGCCCTGCGCCATCTGTTGCTTCTGCTCAAACAGAGAAACATACTCATCCAGTTTCGTGTCAGACATGGAAAGCAGCTTGTTCATGTAATCAAGTGCATCCCCGACACCCATGCCGGCAATCTCGCTCATCAGGCTGTCAGAAATGCCTTTTTCTTTCAGCTTGTCGATGGCATCCCCGTATTTTTCCAACTGCTTGATGTCATCCTTGAGGTTGCCCAACTGGAACAGCTCCTTGCCGTCCTCCGTTTTCACACGCTCGAATAACTCTCCGTAATCGGCAAGCTTGCTTTGCAGGCTGTCCTGCTTGCGTTCGATGGTATCCAGTGCGGCTTCATATTTCTGCTGGAACTGCTTCAGCAGGGAAATTCTCTCCTGCAACGCCTGCTGTTCGGCGGCTTTCTCTGCCTTCGCCTGCTTTCGATTCCAATTTTCCTCGATTTCGGCAATCTCTTTGAGAATCTTCTGGCGGTCTTTTTTCTTCGCCTTATTCAGCTCCGCATTTTTCTCCGCCAGCTGCTTTTTATGGTCTGCCAGTTCCTCTGCCGCCTGCTGTGCATCCGCCTGTTTCTGCATTTCCTGCAAAGCGGCATTTTGCTTCGTCAACTCGCTTTCCAGAACGTCCCCGACCTTTTGTGCCGTTCTTCTGGCGTATTCTACAGCTGTTTCCGTTCCGGCAAACGCATCTATAATGCCATTCGCAACAGTTTCCGCAGCATCCACCGCCATCTGTCCGCTTTCCTCAATGCCGACCGCAATACCCTCGCCGATATATGCGCCGACCTCCTCCTTCATCAGCTTGGAAGGGGATGCAATCTTGAACAGCCCTTTCAGCTTGGAAAGCAGAGTGTCCTTTATCTTTCCGGCAACATTTGCAATCTTTGACAGGCTGTTTTTGATACCGCCGACAATACCATCAATGATATGTTTTCCGATGTTCTTCAGCTCACTTGCAACTTCAACACCCGCCAGTTTGCTTTTAAACTTGGAAAAAGTATTTTTCGCCGCCGTTGCCATGGATTCTCCGGCTTTTTTCACGCCGTTTGCAACCCCCTCAATCAGCTGTTTCCCCAGATTGAGCCATTGGAACGCCATGAATGCCTCCACAATCGCATGAATAATTTGGGGAATATTTGCAATCAGCGTAGGGATTGCTTTTATCAATCCTATTGCAAGCTGACCGATGAGATATAAAGCCGTCTTTATCAGTCTTGGAGCATTCTCATTGATGACATTCGCAATGTTGATGACAATCTGCGGTACGGTTTCAATCAGCTGCGGAAGGGCGGCAATCAGCCCATCGCCCAATGCAAGGATAATCTGAATCCCTGCCTCAATGATAGTATTTGCGTTTTCCGTCAGATTTTCTACCAATGTCGAAATCGTTTCGATTGCAACGGGAATAATATTCGGCAGGCTTTCCGTCAGCCCATCCGCCAGAGAAACCGCAAGGCTCGCCGCCGTATCCGCCACCATCGGGAGCAGCTCCGCAATGCCCTCCGCAAGCGTACCCACGATGGATAATGCACCTGCCGCAAGGCTGTCCCCGTTCTCCTGTATGCCCTGCACCAGTGCGCTGATGGACTGCACGCCAAGTTCCACCAGATTTGGCAGCAGTTCATTTGTCAGTGTCGGCAATGCGGATGCAATCTTCGGTGCCAAGCCTGCAACCAGCTTTCCCATGCCCTCAATCACAACGCCGATACGGGGCAGAAGGTTATCCGCCACCGTGCCGATGCTTTCAATGAAATTGCTTAACAGCAAATCGAAATCCTGCGTATCATCCGCCATGCCGACCATCAGATTCGCCCATGCGGCTTTCATGCTGGCAACACTGCCTTGAATGGTGGTGCTTGCCTCCTTCGCCGTTGTGCCTGTGATGCCCATTTCCGTCTGAATCACATGGATTGCCTCTACAATATCGGCATAGGAGGAAAGGTCATACTTTACGCCGCTGAGCTTTTCCGCATCCGCAAGCAAGCGCTGCATTTCCTCCTTCGTGCCGCCATAGCCGAGCTTGAGGTTATCGAGCATGGTGTAGTTCTGCTTCGCAAAGCCCTGATAGGCGTTCTGTATGGATTCCATTGCAGTACCCATCTTATTGGCGTTATCCGCCATATCCGTAATGGCAAGGTCTGCCGCCGCAGCCGCCTTTTCCGTATCCCCGTCCAGACTTTGCAGCAGGCTTGCCGAAAAGCTCGTAACGGTTTCCATATATTCATTTGCGGACAGACCCGCAGTTTTATACGCATTATCCGCATAGGAATGTATTGTTTCTGCGCTGTCCTTGAACAGCGTTTCCACGCCGCCTGCCAGCTGTTCATAGTCCGCATAGGCATTGATGCAGGCAGTCCCCAGAGCCGCAACGCCTGCGGATGCCGCACCGACTGCCGCAGCACTCGCCTTTACAGCCGTATTTACCGCACTGCCGATTTTCCCCAGTACCTTTTGAAATGGGCTGTCATCGCCCTTAATTTTAATTACAACAGAGCCGTCTTCTGCCAATAGTCCCACCTCCGTAGGGAACATCATCGGCAGCTCAGGCTCTACTTGATGTCTTTCACGTTTATCTTGATTTCAAATGTTCTTTTGCACCTTCGCCCCTTGCAGCGTAAAAAAAGCCCCTTGCACACAGCATTCTTACTGTATGTAACAGGCATTTCATAGCCGCAGTAGGGGCATTTTACTTTTTCTTCATACACGCCATCACCTCATCCACCTTGCCATCCCCCATCAGTGCTGTGACAAGGGCAGACTGCTGTCTTTCCTCCTGCTCAGGCAGGGGCAGGGCATATCTGCGCTTCATGGCGTTATAGTAGTCCTTCTGCGCCTGCGGCATATCCCCCTTGATTTCCACCGCTCTGCACCGCATGACCTCTTTCAGCACCCTGTCCTCCTCCAGCGCTTCAAACAGTGCCATAAACTGCCACCAATGCAGGCTTTTTCGGCTTAAATCAATGCCGTACTGCGTCAGAAACGCCCCATAAATCAGCCCTGCGTCATGGGTAAAGGAATAAATCGGCGGTTGGTAAAAATCCGCTCCTGCGGCTTTCTCGTGTCTCTTTTTCTCCTGCCTGCCGCAGCCCCAGAAATAGCACAGCCGATCTACCGCCTCCTCCAGCGGTTCGGGGATGCAGCCATAAAACAGCTTCAACGCCCGTTCCGCCTTTTCCTCATCCGTCAGCTCCTCGGCGGAAAAAATCTCCTCCAATCTCAGCATTGCCCGAAAATCAGAGGAGATATGGTATTCCCTGCCGCCAATCGAAAAAGAGACAGGCAAATTTCCTGTCAGCAGCTCTTTCATTTCTTTCTTCTTTCCGCACGTTCTCTGGCTCTGCGTGCGGCTCTGTTTTCAACCGCCGCCTGTGCCATGGGGGTAGAGGGCTGTGTGCTCCGGGGGACAGGCTTCTTGTAGCTGTTTGCCCGTTCTGCGTGGTAGGTCTGCACCTCTTGGGAAATATACATCACCAGATCCAGACAATCATAAATATCCACATCCCTCTCCGCCGTAATGGCATCGACCATATCCTCGCCCAGAAGGTCATCCAGAATGTCAAGCATGAAATCAATCCCCTTTTCGACATCCTTTTCTTCCTTCAGCTGTGCGCCGAAGGCTCTCATTTTCTCGCCTGCGTCCTCCAGCCTTTTTGCATATTCCACCGTAGCGGGTACCGTCACCTGCACCCCTTCGATATCAAGTAAAATCCCATGCTTGCGAAACTCAAATTTTCCCATCTCTTTTTCCTCCTTCTTTCCTTATTCTGCCGGTGTAAATTTTTTGGTTTCCGTATTGAACGTGCCGTCCACGAAATCCCCTACGCCGTTCAGATTGCCCGTTACCTTCATCACGCCGCCGCCCTCGCCGGAGATAGAGGAAACCTCAACCGCAACCTTAAACTTTCTCGCTTCAAAGGTATTCGGTGTTTCCGCCACAGGCTTGAACAGCTCCACTCTCACATAATCCCTTTCGGCATCCGCGCCCGTCAGCTGATTTCTGCCGATTTCATACAGTGCCATCACTGCCGCCTCGTCCGCAATCAAGTCCGAATCAAACGCAAACGCAGGCTGATAGCTTTTAATCGTAGAGGTCTGGGATTTCTGATTGATGTATGTCTTGGAATCCTTCTGTGCGTTGGGGGATTCGTCCAAGGTATTAAACCCAACCCCCATCAGCGCAAAGCTTTCCGTTCCGCTTTTTGCCGTGTTCAGATAATCCGCCACCTGATATCTCATTACTGCATCCATATTGTTTTCACTCCTTATCTTGTCTGAAAAAATTCCATTCTGCACTGAATCTGGTATCTTGCCATGCTTGCCTCTGCCGCCATGGCATAGCCGCTTGTGGTTGCCTCCATCAGCATGACCTTTCTGCCCTCGCCCAGATTGGGGAGGCTGCCTGCCATGGTCTGTTCCCGCAGCCATTCGGAGAAATCGCCGTAAAAGCTGAGGTTATCCAGCTGCTGTCTGATTTTATCCCCGAAAAATTCTCTGCTTGCTACCACAAATAAAAACTGCCGCACCGTTGAGCCGTCCACATAGGAGCGCACAATCTCCTTTGCAGGCACAGCCTCAACCGAATAGCTCTGTGCCTCCTCCGGCAGAAAATCCACATGCAGCTTTCCTTCCGCAAGCGGCGGATAGGTACGCAGAAACTTCCGTACTTCCTCCATAATGTTTTTCATTTGCCCCGTCCTTTCAGATACCCTTCCAAATCCTTCTCGACTTCCTTGCCGTGGTCTGCCATCATGCGCTTATCCCACTGCTTGCCACGCAATGCACCGCCATGATAGGTCAGCGGCTGTCCGGTGTAATGCTTAGGGGCACGCCCTGCCATCACCTCGCCGACATACTGATAATGCGCATACGGCCCGGGATAGATGATGCTGTCCGCCGTCACTCTTGCGGCGTTTACCATGTGGGCGGCACTGCCTGCCGACATCGGCACATAGGGCTGACATTTCCGCTCCACATCCTCCGCCAGAAAGCGTTGTGCCGCCTTATCCTCGCCCAGACCATACCTCCGCAGGATTTTCGCTGTGCTGATATTAACCTCATAGTCTAATTTCATGCGCCGCTCACCACCCAATGCCGTAAGTCCTTCCGCCTGCTCCTGCGGTTATCCCCGACAGAAAGCACCGTAAAGTATTCCAGTCCCTTCAAGTCTGCCTGTTTTTCGATGGCATCCACCGCACCACGCACGATAAAATCTCCGTTTCGGATGGTAATATCGGGCATGGCATCCTCCGGAATACGGACGGTAATCTTCGCCGCACCCGTCAAGCCTTTGTTTTCCGGCGTAGCAATCAGCTTGCCGAACCAACTCACACCATGAATCGCAGTGCAGATATATGCATCCGTATCCGTTTTCCTGTCATACCGCAGCCGGATATGCGTAATCGTTTCCGTACATGCAAGCATCACTCCACCCCCCGATACAACAGCCCTGTATTGCTAAGATACAGCACCGCCGCGCGGTAAAGCCGTTGTTCGTCCGTACTGCCTTCGGTTGTGTAGGTAACAGAAATGCCGTCATTCGTTTCCGATGCAATGCCGTCCCTCTGCTCCTTCTGCAAAAGCACATCCGCCACCGCACAGCACGCCTCTTTGACCCTCTCCTTGATTTTCTCATCTGTAACGGATGGAATACGGTCAAAAGTTATGCTGTCCAGATAGGCAGCGGCGGAACGGGAGAGACGCTTAAAGTCCCCCTCCGCCATTTCGCCGCAAAAGGTATCTTTGTAATACGAAAAATCCGCATAAATCATGCGTTTTCCCCCTTTACTGCTTTTCCTGCTCCTTTTCCTGTGCCTCCTGCTCCTTCTTCAGAGCCGCAAGCTCCTTTTTCAGTGCAGCATTTTCCTTTTTCAGCTTCGCGATTTCCTTATGTTCCGCTGTTTCGGGCTTTTTTGCGCCCATGCCTACTGTTTTCGCCATACGCCTTCCCTCCTTACGCCTTATGGTGCAGATAAATCCCTGCAACCTTGTTTTCGTATACATCCGCCAGACCGTATGCTCTGTAGAAGAACAGCCAGCCGTCACTGTCCTGATTTGCATCGGGAGAGATCACCTTGTTGACCGTATGCTTGGGATACTGCAGCAGCGCAGGCTTGTGAATTACCATGAAGTTGATTTCCTTGCCTGTGCTTGCCTTCACAAAGCCGCCGACCTTCTCATTCGCGCCGCTTGCGCCGCTGTTGTCCGTCTTGCCGTCATACAGGTCAATGGCGGTATAGAAACGGCTCTGCGGTACCTTCTGCACAAATGCAAAGGAATTGAGCACCTCTTTGGATTTTGTGGTATCGACCGCATCAATCATGTTGTAAAGGGTAGGCGTGATAAACAGGTGTCTGTTTTCCTGCGGTACCTCGTCCTCGTCCATTTTGTTCTGTGCCGCCACCAGAGCCGCCAGAACTGCCGCACCGTCTGTCAGTGTGCCCGCGGTTGCCTTGGAAATGCCCGTTGTGCCTGCGTAGGTCGCAAAGCGGAAGGCATCCATTTCGGGGACAACCTTCGTGCGGATGAATTCCGCCGCCAGCTTCCCGAAGGCAAGCCCTGCGGTTTCCTCGTTGTCCATCGCATCGACCGTAAATTTTCTGCCACGGTCATAATTGAATTTGACGGTTTCATTCGTCAGTGTCACATCCCCATGTACATAGCCGCCGTTGCGGTCATAATCCGCCAGACCGTCCATGCTGATTTTGGGGATCACGATTTCATTTGTGTTCGCGCCCATCTGCACCAGTGTCATATCGCCGTCCAGTGCAGAGGTAACGGACGCATTCTGATAGACCTCGTCCAGCAGGTCAATGTATTTTTTGAAAAGTGTAATGCTGTTCGCCATGTTTTATTTCTCCTTTCGATTTTCCTTAGTCCTTCTTGGGGGATAAGCCCATTGCCGCTCTGACTGCCGCATCGTCCACCTCGCCGCCTGCAAAGCCTGTCCCTCTGGAAAAGGCAGGCACTCTTGCAGGGTCTTTTGCGAAATATTCCTTGTCCTGCGTCAGTGCCGCCAGAATATCCTTGTCCCCCTTGCCCTTGTTTGCTTCATCCTGCAGGGCGGTCTTAAATTCGGCGTAGACTGCCTTTTCCGTCAGTGCATCCCGCCATTTCTGCTCCCCGACCACCGTCTTAAAGCGGTTGGAATATTCGGCTTCTTCCTCTTCTTCCTTGGCTTTCTTCTCCGCCGCGGCTTTCTCGTCCGCAATCCGCTGTTCCAGATCCTCAAATTTCTTTTTGAAATCCTCGTTGCCTTCTGCGGATTTTTTCATGTCTGCAATGGTGGTTTCATATTCCCTGAGGGTGCCGTTGGCTTTCTCCAAGTCCGCCTTCACTGCTTCAAGTTCTCCCTTTGCCTTACCGATATCCGCTGTGTTGATGTCCAGTAAGCCCTTCAACTGCTCCTCTGTGGCATCGGGGAAAAATTTCTTAATGTCCTCTCTTTTCATTCTTCGTTCTCCTTTCAGCTTTCAGTTTGTTCTCGCGGTTCTTTCCGCACGCCTTGATAGTTTTTCGCCATTCCGGGCAAACAAAAAAGACCTGTTTTACGTCTGTGTCCAAAGACGAGATAGGATAGACCACCGTTCCTTTCTGATTTTTTGCATGAAAAAACCACCTTCCTTTCGGTTGGTGGTTTCATTCAAAATTCACTTTACTACATATTTCTGTCAGAGATTTTCCTTTGAAAAACGGTGCGTGCATCAGTGCATCAATCGAATCAAAGCTCTGCTCCTTTTCTCCGTAGCATAAAGAAATATCAGAATGGGAGAACGGGCAAATCGAGCCGTTCACGCCGAGATATTCAAAGGCAATATCCTGTGTCAGACTGTCAATCCAATCTCTTAAATCTTCACTTTTCATAAGATGTCCGCATTCTCCTTTCTCTCCTGCTCCGTCAGTTCTCTTGCAGGTCTGTCGGTGATTTTTCCATCTTTCCGGATATTTCAGTATTTTGTAAATAATTTTGAAATTATCCATTGTTTTCCTCCTGTGCAGCACTCAGTACCACATGACCGTCTTTTCCTCCGGCACACTATCCTGCAACGCTAATTTTTCCAAACAGGCAACCGCATGACCGAGGTAAACAGGAAAATCCTTGTCATACTCAGAAAGTTTGCTGTCTACTATCTCTCCACTCTTAATATCAACAGAAACCGAGCCTAAAACACCGCTATTTTCGGGGTCATACTCTGCCGAAATGATACCGTTATTCATTTTTATATTTTTTAATTTTAGCATAGTATTCACCCGCTTCTTTTGCATAATTATATTTCTGAGATGCTATGATATGCGCTTCATCCTGTGGCATTCCTTCTTGCATCAGTTCTCTTTCCAGGATTTCATGGTTAAGCAAAGTCATATCATGCAATTCCGGTTTTCCGTCAATCAATCTTTGCCACGATTCCGCCATCATATAATCGGGAGCAAAATATTCCGGCTCTTTTCCGCCCAAATCATGCTTTTCCATAAAAATATAATACTTAATCGCGCGTATATCTTCTTCTGCAAAACCGGTTGCCTTCGCTATTCTCGAAACATCCGTTTTCATGCTGCGAACCAATCCGTAGTACCGTTCTGCGTGCGCTCTGGCTTCTTTGCTATGAGGATTCCTTGCCCCACTCACAGCACCTAATTTCATTATACCATTCTTTATTGATTTTTCAACGATTTGTCCCTCCAGTATGCCGCCTTTCCCCACAGCAGCCCTCATCCCATCCGCCTTCAATCCCGTCTGTTCCAGAAAATCCTTCTGCCTTCTGTTCCATTCCGTTATCTTGGCGGATGCCTCGCTGCTGTCCAGTCCTGCCGCCTGCAGGGCGTTTTGTTCCCGTTTCCATCTGCGGATATTTCTTTCTATTTTTCGCTGCTCCTGCAACGCCTCGTATTCGGTCATTTTTACGCCGTTATACTCGTAATCCTTCGCCTGATACTCCTTCAGCAGTGCCTTATCGTAGGTGCGGCTCATCCCTTCAAACCAAGGTCGAAAGCTGTGTGAGCAGTTCCATCCGCCCAGTCCTGCGCCCGTCCCATAGCCTGTGGCTTTCACAAAATCGGGATATTTCCTGCTTTTTCCTCTCCTGCTATAGATGCCGCCCTGCCATTGTGCATGGGAAGGTCTTGCGCCTGCGTGCGCGGAAACCTCCACAAGGTCTGCGCCCATTTCGTCCGCTCTGGCATCCTGCAATTTGAGTGCCGTTTGGTTCACGCCCGTTACCACCGCCCGTCTGACCGCCACCTCTATGGTATCCGTCCGGCCGGTCGGGTATCGGATTGCCCCCACACCCTCGGCGGAAAGCTGCTTGATGGTGCTTCGGATGGCGGTGTTGTAGTCCATGCCGCCCAGCGTAATCTGCATATAGGCGCGGTCAAGTGCCTGTGCAAACTGATGCGCGGCAGTGCGTGCCGTTGTCAGCGTCAGATTGCGAAATGTGCCGGAGGTTTTCTCGTATCCTGCCTGCAATACCTTCTGCAAATCCTCAGATGCCGAAACAGGCGGCGGATGCAGCCCCTGCCTGCGATAAACCGCATCATCGGATTTCAGTGCCGCTGTGCCTGCCGCCTGCATCAGCTGCCGCAGCTCCCTGTCGGCTCTGCCCGTCAGCGTTTTCAGCCTTGCCAAAATCTCCTCTCGCACCATCCCTGCCTCCTCAAGCATTTTCGCCTGATGCTCCACCGCAGGAATCCAGTAATCGTATGTGCTGATGCGCCTTGCCATATCCGCCAGTATGTCCGCCTCCGCCTGTGCGTACAGCTGTATCATGCCATCCGGCACACGCTGTAAATATTCGGGTTTCAGCATCCCTCATCACTCCCCAAAATCAAGCGTATCCTGCGCAGGAATATAGTCCTTTGCCTCCTCCTCGGAAATGCCGAAATACCACGCCAGCAGCTTTTCGGGCTTGAGGATATTTGCATCCACCATAGCCTTCATCTGTGCGTATTCTGCGCCTGTGTCCGTCAGCACACCGTCCCCCCAGTTGAATGTAACCTCGTATTCCCCATCGGGCGCAAGCTGACACAGGCTTGTGTAGTAGTCCATCACCCAGACCAGATGCTCCAAGGCTGTCTGTAAGGACTTCTGGATATTGCAGACCGCCGCATAGCTGCGCTGTTTGCTCATGCGGATTTCTTCCGCTGTCTTTTCCTGATTCTGTGGGTCGGATAAGGTGCCATAGGAAAGATGGCAGTTAAACTCAATCCGCCGCAAAAGCTGATTCAAGCCGTTAAACAGGGAAGTGTCCCGAATTGCAGGGCTGAATACCTCGTATAAATCCCCGGTTGTCCCCTTTTCCAGATTCAGAGAGCGGAACAATCTCTGCTTGCCGACAGGCGGCCTTTTCCCATCCGCCTGCAATGCTCCGACAGAGGCATCCACCGCCAGCTCTGCACCTTCAAATTCCCATAGGATACGGCTGTATTGCCTGTCCGCCTGCTCCATCAGCCCCACCGCTCTTGCGCAGACCGATACGCCCAGAGGGGATTCCGCATCAATATGGTTCGCAAAGGGCATCTTGAAATATACAAAAAGAGGACGCTCCAAGGTGTCCCCGTTCTGATAGCCCATGACGAAGCTTTCTTCCAGATCCGCCCATTCATCCACGCTTGTCAAAGCCGCAGGCACACCCAGCTCCGCCTCCTGATAGGAGATAAAGGCTTTGTTCTGCACCGTATAGCCCGCATCCGTCAGCTGATGGCTTTCCAGTCTGGTGTACCATGCACGCCCCTTTTTCACACGCTCCACAAACACCGCACCCGTCACTTCTCCGCGGCTGTTGTAAGTAGTCGGAATAAATCTGTCCGCATGCACAAAATCAATCGCTATCCTTCCGCCGTCCATGTAGGGCTTGAATACCAAACCGCCCAATGCCGCCGCAAATTCTGTCTGCTCTCTCAATTTAGAAATCACAAAAGCATAGCTTTCCTGCAAAAATGCCGCCCGTCTGCCACTGCCGCTGATTTCGCTGTGAAATTCCACAGTAACCAGTCTCGCAATCTCCGATGCAACCGCAGCGGCTAACCCAAGCGTTTCTGTGTTCTTATCTAACCAAGGCGGCTCATTGCAGAACATCTTCTGCCAGAGCGTGATGGCATCCTGCATTCCGGCGCTGATTGCCACCTCCGCACCCACTGCCCTTTTTATCGTTTCTCTCTGAAAAAACATCTGCAACACCCCCTTTACCCAAGTGATAAAATTTCGCATCATTGCCCCCTCCTTTTCCAGATGGGTTCCGTTCCATAGCGCACTGCGTCGATATGGTGATTGTCTCTGTCGGGGTAGCCGCTGATGACCTCCCCTGCCTTGTTCCTGTCATATTCATAGGCGGTAAATTCCTTCGCCGTATCGGGACAGCGCACCGGGTCAATCACAATCCGCACCAAAGCCTGTAACCACTTCATAGAGTAGTCCACGCTCCCCGGTCCCTTCATTGCGCCACGGCAGAACAGCCCATAGCTGCGATAGTCCGCAACGCTTTTCGGCTCGGCACTATCCGCCGTAATCAAATCCGTATCCTGCACACCATATTGCCGCAGGAGCTTTGCCGTTTCCGCATTGCCCGTTCTGTGCCTTGTCAGCTCCCCGAAAATGTAGAGCGTCCGTCTGGCAGAATCGTAGTGCATCTGATTGAACGCCCATGGGTCGGGATAAAAGCCCCAGTCCACACCGTTGTAAATGCGGTCAAAGGCTGCAATCTCTGCATCGGTGATTTCCTCCACAGTTACGTTGTCGAATACCGCACCGCCGCTGCCGACCACCTCGCCCAGATATTCATGCCGATATGCCTTTTCGTTCAGCTCTTTCAGATATTCCGCCTCCTGCAAAAACGCATCCCCCAACCACGCAGGCGGCACACGGCGATAATCAGAAGTATGCACCAAGCGGTTTGCCTTCGGCTGTAGGCACTCCCGATTCACCCAGTTGCTTTGGCTTTTCGGTGGGTTGTAGCTGTAAAATACAAAAAAGCTGCTGCCACCACGCATCAGGGATTGATTGATGGTGCGGATTTCCTGCATCCCTGCAAACTCGTCCGCCTCCTCATACCAGATGTATTTGCAATAGCCCTTTCGGAATTTCGTAGATTTGATTTTCTTGGGCTCGTCCGCCCCACGAAACAAAATCCTCTGCCCTGTCGGGAGGTAGGAAAGCTGCAAAGGGCTTAGCTTCGCCTTCCACAGATGCTCTACACCCAATGCCTCAATCGCCCAGAGCAGCTGCTCATACACACTGTCCTTTAGGTTGACCGCCACCTTCCGCAGAACAAGCGCATTGGCGGCGGTGTCCTGCATCATCCCCAGAATGATTTCCACAGAGATAAAGGAGGATTTTGTAGAGCCACGCCCGCCCTTCAGCCAGTAGTGCGTGTGCCGCCCCGCCTTAATGTCATGATGCACCCCATAAAAAGAGGGCGCAATCAGCTTTGTTAAATCAGACATTTGCATCCCCCTTCGGAATATCATCTATGATGGTAACGGGGCTTATATCCATCTGCACCTTTTCCGTAAACAGCCCGAACCGCTTGCCTAATAGCTCCGCCGCCTTCAATCGCTCCTTTGCGGAAACGTCAATATCGCTAATCGTCTGTATCCCATCCCCAATCAGACGCAGGGTCTGCTCCTTCTGTTCGCCGCGCATTACCGCCGTCAGATACTCGATAACCTCCTGCGCATCCGCTGTTTTCGCAGAGCGCATTTCGTCCAGCTTTTCATCAATGTATTCCCGAATCCGAGCATTTCCGAGTAGCTTTCTTGCATTTGCATCTGCCGAGCTGTCCTTTTTGCAGCTTGGATACGCAGCCTTATAGGCCCTCGTTCCGTTGCAGTCTATCAAGTATTCATCCGCAAATCGTTTCTGTTTTTCTGTCAGGCGATATTCCGCCTTTTCCTTTGGCATACTATCGCCCCTTTCTGAAATTTTTTATAATGAAAAAGGCACCCGTTTCCGAGTGCCCAAAATAGGAGGTAACATGAAACATCTATATTTTCACAATGCCATCATACCACAAAAAAGCTATCATAAACTCTCATGTTCTGTCATTTGAAAATGGGATAATGCTGCACCATGGATTCTGTAAATATGGCTTTCTGCGTAATTCATTTTTACAGCTATCCTCCACCACGAATCCCCCAGTAAATATCTACGTTCCAAAACCTCTTTTTCTGCTTCATCCTGCATCAGCTGCACCTGATTATAGATTTCATTGTATTCCCGGATAGCAATCTCTTTTTCTGCTTCCAGTTGCAGTATCAGGGCATCTAACTTCGCCATATAACCAGACAGGTCGCTGTGTGCATTTCCCTGTGGCATCCCGTCATGGTTCGCACTCGGAAACATCTGCTGACTGCGCAGCTCCTCAATCTGTTCTTTTAAACGCTGCGCCTTCCGCACGGAATATATGTACCCCTTAAGATATTCCTTTTTTCTCTCGTTTTCCTTTGCAATCACCAAGCTATCACCCCCATTTCTTAATACAATCCCGATGCACAAAAATCTCCGTCCCTCTTTTCGTTTTCACATACTCGATACCATCTTCGCCATAGGAAATTTCCTGCTCGCAAATTCCGCAGCAGATTGGCTTTCCGGAAAGATTTTTATTCGTAATACTCCGAAACCTTGTCCACATCTGCTTTTTCTCAATCAATGCCACTGTAACACCACCTATTTTCCATATTTCACTTTCAATGCTTCCATCAAATCATCCTGCACATCCTTTTTGCCCTGCAAACTTTCCAGCACATGACTGTCCATCGTCCCCTCTGTAATCAGATGATGAACGATAACAGCCTCCTGTTGCCCTTGTCTGTAAAGTCTGGCGTTTGCCTGTTGGTAAAGCTCAAGGCTCCATGTAAGCCCGAACCATACAATGATATGTCCACCGGCCTGCAGGTTCAGTCCATGCCCTGCACCGGCAGGATGCGCCAAAAGCATCGGAATCTCTCCGTTATTCCAATCCGTAATGTCTTTGGAGCTTTCCAGTTTTCTCGCTTTTGGGAATTTTTCTCGGATTCGTTCCAAATCATGCCGGAAGCTATAAAAACAAAGCACCGGCTTTCCGTTGGCAGCCTCCACCAGCTCCTCCAGCATATCCAACTTCTTTTCGCTTGTTTTCACATATCCACCGTCCGGAAGATACATCGCTCCGTTGCTGTACTGCAGCAGTTTTCCGGTCAGAGCTGCCGCCGATGTTGCGGTAACTTCTCCCTCTAAAAACTGCAAATACGCATCTTTCTCAAATTTTTCATACGCTGCCATTTCTTTTTCGGAAAGCTTGACCGTCTGAATGCTGTCAATTCTTTCCGGCATTTCCAGCCAATCATCCGCCTTCATGCTAATGCAGATATCCGAAATCTTTTCATTGATGTTCTCCTCTGCCTCAGGCTTTGGCTTATAATTAAAAATCGTTGTCTGGTTCCGTTGATTCGGCACAAAGTACCGTTCCCGAAACCCTGTCACTGTTTTTCCAAGACGTTCCCCACCATCCAGAAGATAAATCTGGCTCCATAAATCAATCAGACCATTCGGGGCAGGTGTCCCCGTCAGTCCGATTACTCTGCTGCTGCGTGTGATGTATTTCCGCAGGGCTTTGAACCTCTGGGCCTTCGGGCTTTTAAAGCTGGATAATTCATCAATAATCACTGCATCAAAATCCCATCCGTCCCCAATCTGAGAAAGCTCATTGCACAGCCACACCACATTTTCTCTGTTAACGATGTAAATATCTGCATCCGCAGCTATCGCCTTCCTTCTCTGCTTTGGCGTTCCAAGTATTTTTGAAATACGCAAATGCTTCAGATGATCCCATTTTTCACTTTCTCGGCTCCATGTATCCTCTGCCACTCGCAGCGGCGCAATCACTAAAGCCTTGCTTATTTCAAAGCTATCATAAATCAGATTATTGATTGCCGTCAGAGTAACCACCGTTTTCCCCAATCCCATTTCCAGAAACAGTCCGCATCTCGGTGTTTGGTAGATATGCCGCTCTGCCAGCTGCTGATATTTATGGGGTATATACTTCATCTGCTCCGCCTCCCAATAAATCAAATGCGGCTATGTAGCTGCTTGCCTGCTCCTTGCTGTCAATCACACAGATATAAAATCCAAAACGGAATAATATTTTATGCACACTCTCCTGCCGCCGTCTGGGTTTCTTTCCCGGGGCTTTCAGCTCTGCAAAAAACACCCTGCCTTTTGGGGCTAAAATTATCCTGTCCGGCAGCCCTGCCATACTCGGCGAAACAAATTTCAAGCATAGCCAACCTTTCTTCTTGCACTCCTTTACAAAAAATCTTTCGATTTCACTCTCTTTCATGCTTTTTCCTCACCTCATCACTTTTTAAGTTGACGCAACAAACCTTGATTTTTCCTATCTTCCGCTACATCTGTCAACTTCTGCAACCTTTTTCCCATAAAGGCTAACGATTTAAGGGGATTATAGAATTTATAGAACCTATTTCAGTCTATAAATTCTATAATTCAAATTACTTACACAATGATTTTAAGTTGACAAGTTGACAAATGCCATAAAACCTTGATTTTCTAAGGTTTTATGCGTCAACTTCTTTTCCTTCTCAAAGTTGACATTTTCGATAAAATCCCTTCTGGGTTCCATACAAATCTCCAAATCTCTGATTCGATTTCGTCCGTTCCCACTCCCCTGTTTTCAGAATAATGTCATTGATTTCTTTGCTTTTCTGTCTGGTTAAATCCTTCTTTTCTCCGTTAAAAAGCTCACACCAGATTTCCAATGCACACACCTTTTCCCGCCGTTTTGTTGCATGAATATTCATTTCAAAGCCATCATTTTGAATAAAACTGCGTCTTGTGAATAAGTCCAGTGTATCCCAGTTTTCCGGCAGCAATCGTTCCAGATATGCCTGAATATCTCCTGTCAGAGGGCTTTCTTCCAGATGCCTGTCCTGCTCCTCCTTCGCCATGCAGTCAAGCTCCATATCATCGATGTGGATTTTTTCCTTCTGCCGAAAAAGTACAACCGCCTCAGCCCAAATCTGGTCTACTGCTTCCTTTGTCAGATCCCCCCATACCTGCTTTGTTATCCTGTCAGGATTTACGTCTACGGGCCAGAAACGGCGGTTCCCCGTCATATCCTTCAGAAAATCATAGGTATTCGTGGTGCCGAAAAATACGCACTGTCGTTTGAAGGTTTCAACGTGGTGTCCGTATGCGGCCCTGTATGAATCCTCGCCCTTTGCGGTGAATTGCTTGATAGATTCCACCTCGTGCCGCTTCAATGCCGACAGCTCCGCCATTTCGATAATCCAGAAGCCTTGAATCTGCTCGTAGGCCTCTTTCCCCTGCACCGTAGTCAGAGAATCAGAAAACCATTCCTGCCCCAGCTTTTTCAAAAGAGAGCTTTTTCCGCAGCCCTGTGGGCCAACCAGAACCAGCACGTTATCATACTTTATACCCGGCACAAATATCCTCGCCACTGCGGCCACAAGTGCCTTCTTCGTGACCTCTCTGGTGTATCGGCTGTCCTCCGCCCCTTGATATTCAATCAGCAGCGTTTCCAATCTGGGTACACCATCCCAAACAAGCCCTTCCAGATAATCCCTAACAGGGTGATAACGGTTTTCGTTGGCAACCAGTGTCCATGCGTCCTCAATCGTAGATTTTCCTTTGATTTGGTAAATCTTCTCCATGTAGTGCCGCAGTCCTGCGTCATCCGCATCTGTCCAGTCTCTTTCCTTTTTCTCTTTTTCCCATGGAGTTTCGCCAAACACCCTGTATTTTTTCGTAAACTCGTTCTTACGGATTTTTCCTTTTAAAGCCCTGTCATTCGCTAAAATGATTTTTGCATTGTTGATGGTCGGCAGGCAGCGTCCTTTGGAATCCACATCCAGACGCAAAGCCCATTGATCCTCTTCCGCTTCTCCGTCCTCCGAGAGATATTCCCCGAAGTCCTTTTTCATTTCTTCCTGTCTTTCCCTGTGCTTCAGCAGGCGCACCCTTTCATCATTCGATGCAAGCTCCAGCATCTTCAGATAAGAGGGCAGCTTTACCGTAGGTGTTCCCTGCGTGGCATCCTCGTCCAGTTCCCTAAACTTATGTAGGCGCACAAGGTCAAAGGCATTGCACAGCACACCGCCTGCCGGGTCGGTTGCATGGTTGGAGTATAAAAACCTTCCATCATCATATACGATCGCCCCTGCCGCAGTGCTGCCGGCGGCGTAGGTGTATCTCCCCTCCACAGCACAGGCAGTATACACGCCCGGAAGAAAGCGTTCCATTGCCTCCCCCACGGTATATGTACGGCAAAAATCCCCGACTGTCCCTTTTTTCGTTGTGGGATCTTCCTGCTTTTTCAGCTGGCTTTCCCTCTTTTTCAGTGTCCTGCCCGAAGTTGGCCACTCTGTCACATCATGCCAGTCCTTATATTTCGCAAGCACCGCATCTGCGGAAAGAAAAGCCCCTTCCACAGTTTTGTAAACATACTCCGCATTCTGGCTCGTACTCGGCCAAAACATCAGACGGTGTGCCTGATAGGTGGTATCATCGAATTGGTCTATCCCGATTTCTTCTGCTACCTTACGGGAAATTGCCTCGTATTCCTCCGCACTGACAGAACGGTCTAACGGAATCAGCAGGCGAAGCCGCGGCTTTTCCGGTGTATGCTTATGTGTGGAATACACGCACCATGCACAGGAGAGGAAGATGTCCAGTTGGTCGCAGAAATCCTCTGCGGCAAAGTCCGCATCCAGAGTCAGAATATCTCTGCAATCCACATGATCCACCTTTCTGCGTCCATTCCGCAGCTTGCCGCCGACAAAGCCGCCAACATCCTTGATAGCGTCCTGCTGCGCTTTTGTCATATTGGCGTATTCCCCCTGTGTTTCTGTGGTTCTGCAGGTGGTCTGCAATCGCTCCTTTAATTCCTCCCACGTGATAGCCGTATTCTTCCAAAGAACCGCCGTGCGGCTCGCACCGGCTGCAATATAAAGTTTTCGCATGATTCCCCCTCCCTTCTTAATCCTTCCTGTAATACTCACACTCATACGCATCCGCATTTAACGGCAGTCCGGGTGCCCATTCGATAGGCTGCCCCATCAATTCCGCAACCTCCTGCGCAGAGCTGCGGTCTTTCGGTTCATCCAGAATAACCTCATCGTGCACGTGAAAAACCACTCTGTAACCTGCTTTGTCTAATTTCATAATGCTTTCCGCCAGACAATCTCTTGCAAAAGCCTGTACAATGTTTTCGACCAGTTTACCGCCCCATGTTTCCAGTCTTGTCCATTTCTTACTCGTCTGGTCCATTCCCATGTAGGTAATGGATTTCCCTCCGAAACGGTTTTCTCCGATTTCCGGTTTTACATACGCAATTCTCCTGCCGCTTGGTAAACCGATAAACAAAATGCCTGCCTCTCGGATAAAGCTGATTCCATGCGGCAATCTTCTCGGTTTGCCTTTGATTGCGTCCATGGCTGCATCCTGCACTGTCCTCCAAAATCTGACGATAGCAGGGTTGGAGGTTCTCCACATCTCCACCAGCTCCGGCAATTCATCCTCATGCAAGCCCATATCCAATGCACCCATACTAATCAGTGCGCCGGCACTGCCGCCGTACCCAAGGGCCAACTCTGCGATTTTCCCTTTCTGCCGCAAATGCCCGTTGATGCCATGCTTCACAACAGGAACATGAAACATCTGGGATGCCGATGCACAGTAAATATCTCCGCCTTCTGCAAATACATTCAGCCTCCATGTTTCATCCGCAAGGTATGCAATCACACGTGCCTCGATTGCAGAAAAGTCCGATACAATAAATCTGCACCCGTCAGATGGAATCAGCACCGTCCGAATCAGCTCCGAAAGTGTCTGGGGGACAGGGAAAAGCATACGAAATATATCATACTCTCCCCCTCGCACCAGCTCTCTCGCAAGGTCTAAATCCTGCAAATGGTTTTGCGGAAGATTCTGCACCTGCAAAATTCGTCCTGCCCATCTGCCTGTACGGTTTGCGCCATAAAATTGCAGAATGCCACGCACACGCCCATCCTTGCAGACAGAACGCTCCACCGCCTCATACTTTGCCACAGATGTTTTCGCCGTTTCCGCTCTCAACCTCAGCACATTTTTCAGGATTTCATCCTTTGTTGTGGTAAGGATGGCTTTCAGATTCTTTTTATCCAAGCTGGGAACAACCTCTCCCGTTCTCTCCTCTATCCACCGCTTTAGCTGTGCCACCGAATTTACGTTTGCAATCCCCGTCAGCCTTTGCAGCTGCTCCTTGCAGCTTTCCTTGTGCGCCTTGTTATATAAAATCGCATTTTGTGCCAGTAGGGAATCCGCAGCCACGCCGCAATCAAGGATATGCTGATCTACTTCCCACAACCTCTGCTCACTTTCTGCCATAGGAAAACGGGAAATTTTCTTTTTGATTGCTCTTTCAACCGCTACGTCCTGCACGCAATACTCCTTGAATACCGCCCACTTTTCAGAATCATGCTGCGGAAGGTTTCTCGTTCTGCCGCCATTTACCTTTGTCGGCTTGCAGGGCTTTGAAAAATAATTGATTAACGCCTTCCCTCTTGCATCCTTTTGTTCCTGTAGCCCAAGAGCCTCAGCCACGCCTGCCAATGTCTGCGGCAATCCCAGTTCCGCCGCAGCTACGGCAGGAACACCGCCACTGCTCCGGTGGCATCGGCGTTTTCAGATAAGCCGTAATGCAGGTTCTTTCAAAATTGGCATTGTAGGCAGTTTTGATAATCTTCGGATCTGTAAGGGCTTCTGTAAGTTTTTCCGGCAAGGCTTCACCGCTTGCCAGATCTATAATCTGAATATCCTCGTCATCAAAAGCATAGGCAAAAAGCAGGATTGTAAAATCAGGGGCTTCCGCATAGCGGTAAACCCCCGTTTTTAACAAATCCTCACTGCTGTATGTTTCAATGTCTATCGACAGTTCTTTCATTCAGCATCCCTCAATTCTTACTGGAGGAAATCGTCAGAATCCTCAATCAAGCCTGCAAAATCGTCCTCTGCCTTACTTCTACCGCCCAGAGGTTCTCCGTCTCTCGTTTTCATCAGATGATTCAGACCGCAGGCAATCCCTTTGTTTCCGTTATTATTAAAGGCAAAGAAGTTGATAGACGCATGGCCGTAGCAGCCGCTATAAAGATCAGTACTGTCAATAATTTTCTGTCCGTTTTTGTAAACAAGTCCGGGCTGCTGCTTACAGTTTGCGTTTACAAAGTAATATCCTGCGTATACCTCGTCATCCGGTCTTTCTGCATCGCCGTCACGCAGGGGTAGCTTCATCACTGCGGGAATTTTTCCGCCAAACTTGCCGATGCCTGCTTGTTTTGCCGCCTCTACCGCTCTGTTGATGGCATTGATTGTTTTTGTGTCTGTCTTGGGAATCAGCAGGGATACCGAATATTTTTCCTCACTGCCGTTGATGCTCTTTGGCTCAAATACATTCAAAAAAGAAAATCTTACCTCACCCGTTACTACCTTTGTTGCGTTGTTCATATTTTCCATAAATCTTTCATCCTTTCTCATTCTTCGATTATCGTTTCAAAATCTTTTACCGCTGCATCTGCGGAGTGCAGTGCAGGGCGTTTATCCGATTCCGGCACCAGAGTCGGCTTGCCTGTCGGCTTGATGACAAATTCCCCCAATAAAGCGTTGAAATCTTTTTTTCCCAGATATTTTTCCAAAGCACCGATACCAATCAGCTTTCTGGGATAAAAGCTGTCCTCGTTGTATCCCTTTGCAATCAGCTGTCCGGCAATCAGCGTATCATCAATGGAAAATGCTCTGTTGCTTCTGCCTTCCACCACCTTATAGCCGGGGAATATGGTGCCATTGTTCACTGCTTCATCCAAAGCATACTCCTTGATCAGCGTGGCCCACTTGGCAAGTGCCTCCGCTTGCTCCAGAATCTCTGAAATTTCTTCCGTTGTCAGCTGCGCAGGCTTTTTGAAATCATACTTTGCCATTTCCTGCTTTCTTTCTGCGTATGCTCTGCAGAACGGACGGGCTTTGCAGAAATTTGTATCACAGTGATTGCCGGCACAATATTCCTCTGTTCCGGAAAAGGCTTTCTCTGCTGCCGGTCGAATTTCCTCGCCCCATGCCCGCAGCTCCGTTGCTGTCATAACAGCATCATCGATGTTATCAATACGCGGCTGAAAAATACACATATCAATTTCTTCAATGTCATAAAGAAAATCGTAGGTCTCTAAAGCCCCCAAGGCATACAGACGCATTTGAGGGTTCCCCTCCGCTTGAATTGGCACGCCCTTTCCGTACTTCAGATCTATAATCTGCAATCTTCTGTCACTGATAATAACGCAGTCCCCCGTACCAAATCCCTCTGGCACATATTTTGAAAAATCAAGCCTCTGTTCTAAGAGCAGGATTGCATCGGTTGTGTGCTGCTTCGCCTGATTGAGCTGTTCAATGACAAAATCCCTGTATGTATCTGTATATTCTTCCATTTCATCATCAATTTCTAAATCCTTGATGGCTTTGTGGTACTTTGCCTTGGTATACTCCTTTGTTGCAAGTCTGATTTTTGCTTCTCCCAGCGCGTGAGCGGTTGTTCCTTCTGCGGCATACGCACTGGGCTTGTCCTGCACGTTCGCCTCTAATAAGACAGAACCGGGGCAGGCAATCCACTTTTTTGCACCAGAGGCGGATAATTTTGCATGTACGTCAGGCATCACAGCACCTCCTTTGCTTCCTCTAACACCGCCGCATAAAACGTGGCATCCAATCCGGACAGATTCTCTGCACCATGTTTCCGCAGAATCGCCTTTGCCGCCTCAGCACCATGTTTCTTGCTGACCTTGGCAAGGGCTGTCCTTACTTCCTCAATACTGACTGTGCTTTCCGCTACAGACTCTGCAACCTCTTTCGGTGTCTGGGCTACAGGTGTTTCTTTCTGCGGTTCGGTTTCCTGCACCGTAGGATTACTTTTCTGCCCTTCCGCTGTGGGTTCGGCCAAACGCTCCGCAAATCCTTTTACCATGTCCAAAATACCGGGGTTCTTCATCAAATCCTGCTCGTTGATTGTAATTACAACATCCATATATGTATCCTCCTTTTTCAAATCCGCAGACGTTTGCGGATTTCTCTTGTAAAAATCATCATTTTCTGGTATCTTTAAATTGATTTTTTGATTTAGTCCCCCGAAGCGTGCCACCGCCAAAGGGGATTTTTTATTTCTTAGGCGATTCCCTGCCATAAAACATATTTCCGATTGCAAAGGCAATCACCGTGCCGGAAATCAGATAAAGCATCATCCTGCTGTCGGGGTTCTCCAGAACCCATACTAAGCCGCACTGCGCCAGTAGCGTTCCGAAGAATACCACCGCCCAACGCAGCAGCCCCCGGCGAATGTAGAAAAACGTCCGTTTCCAGTTTCTCATGGTTTCACCTCCTCTCCCTGTTCCAGAGGGATGATGTTGTTCGGGTCGGACACATCGTAGCCCTCATACTTCCGCAGGAATTCCTCCACCGCCTCTCTGCGGCATTTCAGCTGCCCCAGCTTCAGAAACGGCAGCAGCCCCGCATCCTTCAGACCATATACTCTGGTCGCGTTGCATTTCAGAATCTGCGCAACTTCCTTTACTGTGTAAAGCATCGGTTCCATAAGAACACCTCCTTTTAGTTTGGTCTTTTTCCTCCTATTCTTCTTTCGTCTTGCTTTTCTCCTCTCTCACCAATGTCAGTAACTCCTTAAAGGCTTCTCCTAAAGCCTGCTGCACTTCCTCTACATTACTTTCAATAATTGAAACCGCAGTCTTGTAAAATTCGCTTGTGTTTGCAAACGCTTCACTCTCAACAAAGGAATCGTAATATAACAGTGTAATTGCATGCAGTTCTTCCGCCTTCCGGAGAATATCCTCCAGATCAAGGACTGCTGAGCGTACTTTTTTTTTCATCCATTTTTTTGTCACCTCCTTAGCTTGCACCCTTATCTGTATTCTGCTGTGTCCCCAAAAACAGATTGATGAAATAAATCTGTCCCTTTCCTGTTACCTTTGGCGTTTTACTGATACTGGTATGTCCGTCACCATGCGAAATCGTAGTTAGCTTAATTTCAAACAGCTCCATTTCCATGCTCCGCTGTGTCGGCATATTGTAGTCAGTGCCTTTTCGGCTGATAAGATAGCCGTTTTCACGCATCCACGCAAACAGCCTGTTCTGTCCCATATCCACGCCGTTCTGTTTCAGCAGCTTCGCCAACTCGCCCACCAGAATGGAAGTCTTTGCCACAGAAACGGAATTTGCAAATGCCACAAGCGGCTTATCCTGCTCAACCTTCGATTCTAAAGCTACTCTTTTCTCCTGTTCCGCTTTCAGCTCCGTTGCCAGTTTGATGATGGTATCGGGATTCAGCAGCACTTCTTCGATTTTCTGTGGTGTCATGTATGCCCCATGCTTACGGATAGAAGGCAGTACCTCAGATGTAACCCATTTTCTGAAAGGCTTTGCTTCTGGCTTGTCACTGCGGAGAATGACATTATATAAGCCGCTTTCGTTGACAACCGTCATTTCCTGCTCTCCCCCAGGGGTGTCCACCCTAACCGACCCCCTTTCATCTTCGTCCAATCTGGATGCCGTATCCCTGTACTTTGAGATTCCAAGAATTCCGCATACATCTTTCAGCACCCACCAAGGCTCGCCATCCTTCTGTATGGTTCTGACCTCGTTGCCGTTGTAGTTAAAAATCTGTAAATTATTCATTCGTCCACCCCCGTCAACCTTCCAAGAAATACTCAATGCTGACATCGAAATAGTCTGCAAGGACTTTCAGTTTGTCTACCTTTGGCTTGTAGACTCCCGTTTTCCATGCCGTTAAAGTGGATGTAGCGATACCTGTTTCTTTCGCTACCTGATATGCGGTTTTGTTACTTTTCTCCAATAATTCCGCAAACTTTTCGTACATTTAGATTCCTCCTTTCCCATAAAAACCCGTTGACACTATCTAAGATTTCTTATATAATCGAAGTACCACCTTAGCTAAATAAGAAATCAGAGTGTGTTTTATTTTTTAGCACAGTTTTCTGAGCTATTTTCAATATAGCACAGTTTTCTTTGCGTGTCAATTAAAATGACTCAGATTTCTGAAATATTTTGAAAGAGAGTGATTTTATGTATTCAATCTTTGAAAAATTGCTAAACGAATACGGCGCAACCGCATACAGAGTTTCGAAAGCAACAGGCATTACTACCTCGACCTTAACCGCGTGGAAACAGGGGGAATACACCCCAAAAACAGACAAACTTCAAAAAATCGCAGAATTTTTTGCGGTCTCCACAGACTATCTCTTAGGAAAAAATAAAAATGAAATTTATACCGTGGAATACCTTGACGAATACCATGGAATAAATCATATAGGAGAATATCTTAAAGAAACGAGAGAAAACAGGGGTTATACAATCAAGGAATTAAGTAAAGAAACTGGTATCTCAGAAAAAACACTTGCCGCCTGTGAAGATGGCGAGCTAACTGTTAAATCAAATGTATTCAAAAAAATTCTAAAAAACTACGAAATGACGCAGCTCGACTTTGAGAACGAGCATAATATTCTCAGCTATGAAGCAAGACCAGAATTTCACGGGGACTACAACGCCAGCCTTAAATTTGACAAGGCTCTCGCGCATGATTCGGCTGAAACCGCCTCAGACTATGCCACTGCCTATACAGAACACGAAAGAAAAGTGATAAGCGCATACCGCGATCAACCGGATATGCAACCGGCTGTTGATAAGATTCTTGGCGTTTCCGCCGAACCCGATTACCGTATGCCTGTTGCGGCGCACAATGATAACCAAAGTGAAGAACAGCTGCATCTAATGCGAGAGGATTTGGATGAGCTTTGATACAAAGGAGGGGCTGCTCCATGTGTAACTATGATGAGCTTCTATATGAAGCAAATGAAAAGGGCCTCGAAATTGTAGAAAAGTATTTTAAATCAGATGCTAAGGGGCTTTGTAAGGGAAATAAAATTGGAATTAGAAAAGATTTATCCTCGAATGAAAAAGCCTGCGTTCTGGCCGAGGAAATCGGGCATTATGAAACAACTGTAGGTAATATCATAGACCAAGAAAATGTAGAAAACAGAAAACAAGAAAAGAAGGCCCGCAGATGGGCGGTAGATAGGATGCTTTCTATCGAAGAAATTTTCGAAGCAACCGAACACCCTTGTAACAATCTTTATGAAGTTGCCGAATTCTTGGGCGTAACCGAAGAATTCTTATTGGAAGCCTTAGAAATTTTTAAGAAAAGATACGGTCACAGCTATACATATAATGGAAAAACAATTATTTTCTGTGATTACGGATTTTGCATAAAGTAAAAACTCCCCCTGCGATACCGCCATATCACAGAGGGGGAAAGAAAGTCACTATTCAGCAGCCTTCCACATCAAAAATATCACAATATGCAAACATTGTCAAATGATGTAAAAGGAGGGCATATTTATGGGAATGAGATTCCGCAAAAGTTTCAAAATCGCCCCCGGCGTAAAGCTGAACCTCAGCAAAAGAGGAATCGGTGTCAGTGCCGGCGTAAAGGGGGCGCGTGTCTCGCTCAATTCCAAAGGGCGTGTCACAAAATCCGTTGGCATCCCGGGGACGGGTATTTCTTATGTAAGCAGCAGTAAGTTGGGCGCATCCAAAAAGAAGGCAACCGCCAAGAAAACCTCTGCCAAGGCATCCACTGCATTTGCCGCAGAGAATCCTTCCGCAGATACCACCCCCACGCCGCCTGTTTCCGATAATTCTTCCCCCACCCCCGGCGGAAAGATGAACCCGAAAAGCATCCTGCGTTGGGTAATCTATATCGCAGTTATCTGCATCGCGACCCAGATCAGCAAAAAGCTGTGCTACCCTTCTATGCTCCTTGTTGGGCTGTTCCATCTGTTCCAAGCCAGAAACACCCTCACCGATGAGCAGAAGAAGAAAAAATCTACCATTCGCACCTGCTGCTTTCTGGTGTTTACGATACTCGGATGTATCCTGACGATACCCACGCCCAATGTGGAAACCATCAAGCTAACCGCAGATGAGGACACCATGGACATCAACGAAGAACAGTTGATTTCCTTTACATACACGCCCAAGGATGCGGATGCCTCCAACCTCTCGCTTGAGCTGTCCGATGGCACGCTTGCAAAGGTGGAGCAGACAGAGGACGGCATTGTCCTGCATACGCAGGCAAAGGAAGGCACCTTTACACTGGTTGCCAAAAAAGGCTCTGCGAAGAGCAACGAACTGACCTTCCAAGTCATTGATAAGGAAAAAGCAGAGCAGGAACGCATTGCCGCTGAGAAGAAAGCCGAAGAAGAACGTATCGCAGCCGAAAAGAAGGCAGAGGAAGAACGTCTGGCGGCGGAGAAAGCGGAGCAGGAACGTATTGCCGCACAGCAGCAGAGTCAGGCACAGTCCCAGAACTCCGTTACGGTTTACGTCACCCCGACCGGCAAGAAATATCACTATAACAGCTCCTGCAATGGCGGCAGCTACTCCCCCACTACTTTAGATAATGCTATTAAAATGGGACTGACCCCTTGTAAAAAATGTGTTGGGTAAGCCCCACTAAATAAAAAAATCCCCCTTCCCTGTTGGCGCAGAGAAAGAGGATTTCAGGCGGTATTTGTATAACCACCTACTCGCAATAGGATTATACCACGATACCGCCTTATTTTCTATACCTATTTTTCAATTAAGGAGGAATGCTTATGAAAGGCGGAACACGAAAACGTGGTAAAACATGGTCATATTATTTTGATACCGCTCAGGTCGGCGGCAAAAGAAAGAAAATCGAAAAGGGCGGATTCCGCACCAAGAAAGAAGCGGAAACGGCTCTGGCAAAGGCTATCGCGGAATATGAAAACTCCGGACAGGTCTTTCAGCCTTCCACCATCAGCGTCAGTGATTATCTGGATTTCTGGTATGAGCAGTATTGCAAAATGAATCTCACAGAAAATACGCAGCAGACCTACGCAACGCTGATCCACAGGCACCTGAAACCGCAGTTCGGTGCGTATTATTTAAAAAGCCTACAGGCGGCAGCCATTCAGGAATACATAAACCAGCTAAAGGCGCAGGGCTATTCCAAAGCGACCATACGCTCTATCTTTGTTATCCTCTCTACTGCGATAGATTATGCTGTTCAACCTTTGCAGTATATCCGAGAGAATCCCTGTCGGTTTGTAAAGATAGGTACTGTCGCAAAGCCGGTCAGAGAGCGCATCGTGCTGACGGATGCAGAATTTGACCGCATCCGGAAACGCTTTCCCGTTGGTTCTCGCTACTATATTCCGCTTATGATTGGCTGGAACTGTGGGCTGCGTATCAATGAGTGCTTTGCCCTCACATGGGACGATGTTGATTTTGAAAACTGCACGTTGTCTGTAGAGCGTCAGCTTATCCGCAGGAACATCAACGGCAATCTGGGGTTCTCCCTCAAAGAACCAAAGTACAACTCCAAGCGGAAAATAAGATTCGGGGAATCCCTTTACCGAATCCTCAAGGCAGAGAAAAACCGACAGCTTAAAAACGAACTGAAATATGGCGAATTCTACACAGTATATCAGCTTGTCGATTTTACGGACGAAAAAGGAGCGCCCCGACAGCGAATTGTCGGCGCACAAAAAATTCTTTCCACAGGCGCGCGGCGAATCAATTTTATCTGCGTTGATGAAAACGGAGAGCTGACAACCAAAAACAGTTTTGCCTATTGCCAGAGAGTCATCCGGCAGGAGCTTGGAATCAATTTTGATTATCACAGCCTGCGCCATACCCACGCCACAAAGCTGATTGAGGCAGGTGCCAACGTGAAGGCTGTTCAACAGCGGCTCGGGCACAAAAACATTGTAACCACAATGAATACCTACGTTCACCACACAGACGAAATGGCACAGACCGCAGCGGATTTATTTGAAAGCGTTGTAAATGTCTTGCCACCCAAATGAAATTTACGGTGGCAAATGGGTGGCAAATCTCCAAAAACATCAACCCAACACCGCAGAAACGCTGATAACACAATAAAGAAAACATTCGCATATTTTAACAAAGCCTTAAGTTTCTATTCACACTTTGTCCATATTTTTACAGTATACTACAAAAGAAGTCGAAAGGACGCCCCCTTTTACTTCCGCCTGCAGTCCCCTTCCCCGAAAGGCTGCAGGCACCCCTTCCCCTATTGGAAGAAAAATATTGAAAGAAAAAAAACAGACAACTACCTATATTTGGTTTATCATAGTAATATACCCTCCCCTTTACAGAAAAAGCAGCCCAAACAGGCTGCTTTTTCTGTAAAATCGAAATCAGGGCACCCACATGTAACAACGCAGAGCCCATCTCAAAAATACTTCGTATTTTTTCGTTGTGGCGCTCGCCAAATATCTGCAATAAAAAGAACAGCCTATCATGCAAGCATGTAAGCTGTTCTTTTTTTGCAGATGTTTGGCTCTGCGTTGTTACATGTAGCTCTTTCTCCAGATGGATGGAGCGAAAAGCATAATAATCGGGAAAATTTCCAGTCTCCCCAGCAGCATATCCAAGCAAAGCACAATCTTTGCGAAGCCGGAGAAGAAGGAAAGGTTTTCAACAGGTCCTGCCATAGCAAGTCCCGGTCCGACATTACTCAGGCATGTTGTAACCGCAGTCACATTCGTAATAAAGTCGAAATTATCCAGCGAAACCAGCATGAACGACCCCAGCAAAATGAGCACATACAGAATAATAAACCCTGTCACGCTGCGAATAGAATCCTCATCCACCTTATAGCCGTCCAGTTTAATCAGGTTAACAGAGCGCGGGTGCACAATATGGCTGATCTCCCGCCTAATCATTTTCAGAAGGATTACAAAACGCGAAACCTTAATACCGCCTGCGGTTGAACCGCCGCATGCCCCCAGAAGCAGCAGGCAATACAGAAGCGTCTTGGAAAACTCAGGCCAGAGGTCGAAGTTTGCCGTTACGAAGCCCGTTGTACTCATAATTGCCGCCACCTGAAAAATCGCATGGCGGAAGGAGCCCTCCACCGTTGGATAATACCGAGAAATATCTATGGTAATCAGCGCTGTCGCAATGCAGACAATGGCAATATAGTAGCGCAACTCCTCATTTTTCCATACATTCTTAAAATCCTTCATCAGCATCAAATAGAACAGGTTGAAGTTCACCCCGAACAGCAGCATAAATGCCGTAATGACATATTCAAAATACGCACTATTGTATTCCGCAATGCTGCTATTTTTTATAGAGAAGCCGCCTGTCCCTGCTGTCGAAAGGGCATGCACCACGCTGTCAAAAAAGGGCATTCCCCCTGCAAACAGCAAAATCATCTCCACCAGTGTCAGTACAATATAAATCGTATACAGGATTTTCGCTGTCGATTTTACCTTCGGCACCAGCTTGGAAACCAAAGGTCCGGGTGCCTCCGCCTTCATCAGATGCATCGTGCGCTCGTCCCCAAGGGGCATAATTGCAAGCATAAATACCAGAATCCCCATACCGCCAATCCAATGCGTAAAGCAACGCCAGAACTGAATACTTTTCGGCAGAGTTTCAATCTCCTGCAAAATGCTTGCGCCCGTTGTGGTAAAGCCGGATACCGTTTCAAACAAGCAATTTATATAGCCCGAAATAGAGCCGCTCAGATAAAACGGCAGTGCCCCCAGAACGGACATCACAATCCACGAAAGTGCAACCACAACAAAGCCCTCTCGCCCATAAATCCGCTTATTTTCCGGCTCACGGCTGGCCAGAACCGTCCCTACCATCAGGCAGGCGGTAATGGTTACGACAAATGCCGATGCCGCCTTTGTCTCCTGATACCATATAGAAATAAAGGCAGGCACTGCAAGCAGGGCAGCCTCTATTCGTATGATATTGCCCAGAATATAGGCAATCATATTAAAATTCATAACCCTTCACCAAATTTCAATCTATTATTTCAAAATATCCTTCAAGTCCGTCAAATGCTTATTTCTGGTAACAATAATCACGCTGTCATCTACCTCAATCATGTCATTACCGCCCGGAATAATAACTCTGCCGTTGCGGATAATCGTTGCCACCAGAACCTCGCTTTTCGTCTTCAAATCCTTGAGCGGCACACCCACCACGCTGGATTTTTCTCTTACCTTGAACTCCAATGCTTCAATTTGCTCATTTACCAGCTTATGCAGCGTTTCTACGTTACTGCTCCCTGCGGAATTCTGCATCGCGCGCACATAACGGACAATATTATTTGCCGCAATCATCTTCGGCGAAATAAAGCCATCAATATCCAGCGCATCCAGAATTTCATCAAAGGAAATACGGTTGATTTTCGCAATCACCTTGGAAACCTTTTTCGCCTTGGCATAAAGCGCAACTACGATATTTTCCTCATCCATCCCCGTCAGGCAGACCAGCGCATCCGTCTTTTCCAGACCCTCCTCCTGCAGGGTTTCCTTATCCGTCCCATCTCCGTGAATCACAACCGCTTCCGGCAGCGCCTCACATAGATATTCGCAGCGCTTATAATCCAGTTCGATAATCTTTACGCGCACATGAGAAAGAATCAGCGCCTTTGCCAGATAATACGCCATTCTGCCGCCGCCCAGAATCATGACCGATTTTACCCCCGTACGGAACAGACCGATGGTACGGAAGAATTTTTCAATCTCACTATGTGATGCGGTCAGGTTGATTTTATCCCCTGCCTGCAATACAAAGTTACCGTTGGGGATATGCACCTCTCCTGCTCTCTGCACCGCGCAGATCAGAACCTTTACCTGAAACTCCTTATAAATCGCCCATAGAGGCATCCCATCCAGCACACTGTGGGGCGGAATCTTGACCTCTACCAGCTCCACGCGTCCCCTCGCAAATACCTCGATTTTCAAAGCAGAGGGGAAGCGCAAAAGACGCAGAATTTCCGTTGCCGCCGCAAATTCGGGGTTTACCGTCATGCTCAGTCCAAGCTCTTCCTTTAATTCGTTAATCTGCTCATAATATTCAGGGTTACGCACACGGGCAATCGTATGCGGCACGCCCAGCTTTTTCCCCAGCAGGCAGGCGAGCATATTTACCTCATCCGCGGAGGTTGCCGCAATCAGCAAATCTGCCTCAGGCACACCTGCTCTTTTCTGGACAAGCATGCTTGCGCCGTTCCCCTCAACACTCATAATATCCATCGTATTGGAAGCATTATTCAGAACACTTGTATTATTATCAATTACAATGATGTCATGTCCTTCACCGGAGAGCTGTCTGGCGATAGTGCCGCCGACCTTGCCATCCCCTACGATTACAACCTTCATGCTGTATCCTCCTTATCCCTTAAGGAAATTTTCTGACATTCTTCAATTCATCATGCTATCATATCACTTTATCCCATAAAATACAAGACTTTTCCAAGCTGTATGGCAATGAAAATCACAAGCAAAAAGAAAGCCTTGAAAGAAGGTTCTCCCAAGGCTCTGTATTCATTCTGTTTTTGTTTTATTTTCCGCATTTTTCCTTGAGAATTGCAGGCAAATCCGCCAGAGCAACCTCGCTCTTTTCGCTGTTTGCCATGTCCTTCAGTTCTGCCCTGCCGCTTTCCAGTTCAGAATCACCAAGGATAACGGAATATTTTGCACCAATTTTATTGGCATATTTCATCTGTGCCTTTACGCTGCGTTCCACAGTATCGCAGTCCGCCTGAATGCCTGCCTTTCTCAGCCCATAAGTCAAAGCCTGCGCCTTCAGCAAGCCCTTTTCCCCCATAGAGCCGATATAAACATCTCTCTCAGGTGTTTCGGTAATGGCACCATGCTGCTTTTCCAGAATCATAATCAGTCTTTCAATCCCCAGACCGAAACCAACCGCACCTGTGGGCTTGCCACCGATTTCCTCCACCAGATTATCATATCTGCCGCCGCCGCATACGGTCAGCCCGTCGGATACAAATTCAAAAACCGTTCTGGTGTAATAATCCAGACCACGCACAATCTTAGGGTCAATGGTAAAGGCAATGCCATTTGCCGTCAGAATATCCTGCACCTTCTGAAAATGTGCCGTACATTCCTCATCCAGACAATCCAGCACAGAGGGCGCATTTGCCACGATTTTCTGGCAACTTTCCACCTTGCAATCCAGCACGCGCAGAGGGTTCTTTTCAAAACGCTCCTTGCAGGTCGGGCAAAGCTTGTCCAGGTTCTGCCCGATAAATTCCTTCAGTGTTTTGTTGTATCTTGCACGACATTCAGGGCAGCCAAGGCTGTTGATACGCAGCTCTACGCCCTCTACCCCCAATTCCTCCAGTAAAGCAGTTGCAACAGAGATAACCTCTGCATCCTGCGCCGCACTGTAGGAGCCAAGCATTTCAATGCCGAACTGGTGGAACTGTCTTTGTCTGCCTGCCTGTGTATTTTCACAACGGAAGGTCGGGGAAATATAATACAGCTTTGTGGGCTGTGCGTGGTTGTGCATTCCATGCTCGATATATGCACGCACCGCACCTGACGTTCCCTCCGGACGAAGTGTCAGACTTCTGTCCCCATCATCCGTAAAGGTATACATTTCCTTCTGCACAATATCTGTGGTTTCGCCAACCCCTCTGGCAAACAGCTCTGTAAATTCAAACGCGGGCGTGCGGATTTCACCAATGCCGAAGGTTTCGCAAATGCGTCTCATTTTTCCTTCGATTTCCTGCCAAGCCTTCACCTCTGCGCCGTAAATATCCTTTGTCCCTTTTACCAACTGAATCATACGTTACCTCCTTGGGGCAAGCCCGTTCTCTTTCTTTCTATCATTTCCTCTATGCGACCGATATAATCCTCAATGCTTTTTACGTTGAACACCCGTTCAATGCGGTCTGTTTCGGGGTCAACCGTTTTTGTGCTCGCGCCTGCGCCCGCCGCAAGGATAGTCTGCTTTTCCTCCATAATCTGTACATTATAGATGCCTTCCTTGCCGGGATGACAATAGCCGACATTTTCAAAATTGCCAACCATATTTTTCTGGCGATACATATAATACGGCTCCATGCCCATCCTCTCGGCGTATTCCGCGGAAATATCAAGCATTTCCTCCAAGGCTTCTGCCGTTGTCATGTCATGCTGTGCCAGCTCCTCTCTGAGTCGAGAGGCACGCTTGACCGCAAGCGTATGCACCGTTACGTTATCGGGTGCCAGCTTCATGATTTCTTCCATGGTATTGCGGACATCTGCGGCATCCTCTCCCGGCAGACCCAGAATCAAATCCATATTGATATTCTGATGTCCTTCCTCTCTTGCCTCGCGGAACACCCGACGGATATCCTCCACCGTATGCTTTCTGCCTACCGCACGCAAGGTCTTATCGTTCATCGTCTGCGGATTGATGGAAATGCGGTTCACGCCGTACTCCTTTAAAAGCCGCAGCTTTTCTCTTGTAATCGTATCGGGGCGACCTGCCTCAACGGTATATTCCATGCTTTCATCCGGATGGAACAGCTCCTCCACCTTTTGCAGCAGGCGTTCCAGCTGTGCCTCATTCAAGGAGGTCGGTGTGCCGCCACCGATATAAATATTCTTCATCACGAAGCCTCTGCTGTATGCCGCAAGCCAATCCAATTCTCTGAACATGGCATCCAGATATTCATCCACCCGATTTTTATACTGATGGAGCGGATACGCCGTAAAGGAGCAGTACAAACATCTGGTTGGACAGAAGGGAATCCCGATATACAGGCTGATTTCCTCAGGGCGGTTATCCTCCAGAATTTTTCGTTCCGCCTTTGCCACCTTGAGCGCCAGTGCCGCCTTATGCGGCATCACAAGATAATCCTCCGTCAGAAAAGCAAGACATTCCTTGTCCGTTTTGCCCTCCTCCAACAGGCTGCTGATGAGCTTTGCAGGGCGCACGCCTGTCAGCAGTCCCCATTGGGGGCGAATTCCCGTTTCCGCCTTCAGCAGCTCATAAATCGTCCGCTTGATGATGCGCTTCTGTTCCTTTTCCGTCAGCATTTTTTCGTCATATTCCATCGACCATGCGGAAGCCTTCTCCCCACGGCGATAAAGCATTGCCGAAGCAATGCCCTCTTTCATCTCGCTTTTTACGGTAATCTCCGCATCCGTCACTGTGTCCGTGCGGATATAATGGCGGTTTGCCAAAAACACCTGTATCATTGTCTGCACATCATTTTGCAGCTCATGTCCCTCCAGAACATAGCTGATGGTTTCCGTATCCATACGCATCAGAACAGCTTCTCGCTGTCCAGCAGCAGTGTCACAGGGCCGTCGTTGACAAGGGCAACCTTCATATCTGTCTGGAAAATGCCATGCTGCACCTTCTTAATGCCCAGTGCTTCTGCCTTTTTGCACAGTCTGTCAAACAGCTCGCTTGCCACCTCAGGTGCCGCACCGCCGCTGTATCCGGGACGTCTGCCCTTTCTTGCATCCCCATATAATGTGAAATTGGGTACAATCAAAAGCTCCCCTTCAATATCCAACAGGGAAAGGTTCATCTTGCCGTTTTCATCCTCAAAAATACGCAGATTGATGACCTTATCCAGCATATAATCAATGGTCTTATCCGTATCTGTCCCCAGCATACCAAACAGCACCATAATCCCCTTGCCGATTTCTCCAACCTTCTGTCCGTCAATGGTGACACTTGCCTCTGTCACTCTCTGTAATACTGCTCTCATTTCTTCCTCCTAAGCCCTATATCAGCTCAAGCCGGAAACACGCTCCACCTCTGTCACATCCCGCAGATTTTTCAGCCGTGTCACCACACGCTCAAGCTGTTCCTTCGTTTTAATTTCAATCGTAACATTCAAAATTGCCTGCATATCCTTTGTGGTTCTCACATTAAAGCCCTTCACGGAAATATCATCATCCGCTAACTGACGGCTGATTTCCACAATCAAGCCAACCCTGTCATTCGCTACAACCTTCAGCTCTGCCAAATAAGAGGTATTGCTTTCTCCCTTGGCAAACTGCGTATCCCATTCGGCATTGATCAAGCGTCCGCGTTCCTCATTGCTCAGATTGATGACGTTGATGCAGTCGGTACGGTGAATCGTTACCCCTCTGCCGCGCGTCACAAAGCCGATGATTTCATCCCCGGGCACCGGACTGCAGCATTTGGAAAAACGCACCGCAACATCCCCGATGCCTTCCACCACAACGCCGCTCTTGCTTTTATGCTTTTTCACAGGCTTCTGGTCGATGGTCTTTTCAAAATCCTTCAGCGCATCCTCTGCCGTCTGCGTCTTTCTCTTTTCCTTTAAATATTCATCCTTCAAGCGGTTAACAACCTGCCCCTCCTTCATGCCGCCGTAGCCGACAGCAGCCAGAAGCGCATCCCATGTCTTGAAATCGTATTTCACCAGAACGATTTCTTCCCATTCGGGGCGCAGCAAATCCTGCGGCTGATACCCCTTTTTCTTGATATCTGCCAGAATCATTTCGCGTCCACGGATGATATTTTCTTCCTTTTCTTCCTTCTTGAACCACTGCTTGATTTTTGTTCTTGCCTGTGCTGTTTTAACAATGGCAAGCCAATCTCGGTTCGGTCCCTTGGAATTCTGAGAAGTGATAATCTCTACAATGTCCCCGTTCTGGATTTTATGATCCAGCGGAACGATTTTATTATTTACCCTCGCGCCGACCATCTTATTGCCGACTGCCGAGTGAATCATATAGGCAAAGTCAATCGGGGTAGAATCCTTCGTCAGCTGGATAACATCCCCCTGCGGTGTAAAGGCATACACCTGTGTGCTGTAGATATTCAAATCCAGCTTAATGGTATCCAGATATTCCTTATTATCGGACATATCCTTCTGCCATTCCATAATCTGCCGCAGCCATGCCAGCTTTGCTTCCTCACTTTTCTGCGCCTTGCTCGATTTTTCGTTCGCTCTGCCCTCTTTATATTTCCAGTGGGCTGCGATACCGTATTCGCTTGTGCGGTGCATTTCCCATGTACGAATCTGCACCTCAAACACCTGCCCATGCGGGCCAATCAGCGTATTGTGCAGCGACTGATACATATTCGGCTTTGGCATAGCAATATAATCCTTAAACCGTCCGGGCATGGGGGTATACGCCGTATGCACAATCCCCAGAACGGCATAGCAATCCTTCACGCTGTCCACCAGCGCACGGATAGCGAACAAATCATAAATCTGGTCAAGGGTTTTATTCTGGTTCACCATCTTCTTATAAATGCTGAAAAAGTGCTTTGTTCTGCCGTAAACCTTCCCCTTGATGCCGGCCTCGTTCATCTTCGTCTGTAATTCCTGCACCATGCTCTGCACGAACTGGTCACGTTCTTCTTTTTTCTTCTGGATTTTTGCCGCCAAATCGAAATACGCATCCGGATTCAGATATTTAAAGCACAAATCCTCCATTTCGGAACGGATTTTGGAAATACCCAGACGATGCGCCAGAGGAGCGTAAATATCCAGTGTTTCCTGCGCCTTCTCCCTCTGCTTTTCGGGTGTCATATAGTTTAACGTCCGCATATTGTGCAGTCTGTCCGCCAGCTTGATTAAAATAACACGAATATCCTTTGCCATGGCAAGGAACATCTTGCGGTAGTTTTCTGCCTGCGCCTCTTCCTTTGTGGTATAGGAAAGCTTGCCCAGTTTCGTCACACCATCCACCAATGCAGCAATTTCCTCGCCGAACAGGTGTGTAATATCCTCATAGGTATAAGGTGTATCCTCAATAATATCGTGCAGAATCCCTGCCGTGATGGTCTCCATATCCAGCTCCAGCTCCGCCAGAATATATGCCACCTTCAAAGGATGGATGATATATGGTTCGCCTGATTTTCTCTTTTGTTCCTTATGCGCTTCCACCGCCAGCTTATATGCCTTTTCCACCATGGAAAAATCATCGGACGGATGGTAGGTTTTGATTTTATCAATCAATTCCTTATATAATTGTTCATCAATCTCTGCCATACTCATCACCCCCTCTTATTGATAAAAATTTCTAATAATTTTGTCGAAAAAAGATTATAAAAATTATTATACAGTTTTATATGTATATTTTCAAGAATATTTCCACAAAAGTATGCCCTTGGGCGCAAGATTCTTTTGTCCTTTACAGTCTTTCCGCTTTTTCCGAAAAAAACTCCGCGACTCTTTTATTTTTTCCTTCCTTCCGCTATAATCTATATAAGATAAGTATAGATTATACCGCATGATAGATGCAGGAAACAAAGGAGTATTCACATGAAATTACAGAAATTATTAAGCTATGTGCGCCGCGCAGTAGATGATTATAGCATGATAGAGGAAGGCGATAAAATCGCGGTCGGCATTTCCGGCGGCAAAGACAGCATCTGTCTTCTGGTCGCCCTCAAGCATTTACAGCGCTTCTATCCCAAGCGGTTTGAGCTGGAGGCAATTACCGTCTCCCTCGGTCTGCCAGGTGCAAGCTATGACGGCATACAAGCACTCTGCAATGAGCTGGGTGTGCATTATACCGTTGTGGAAACCGATATCGGCAAAATCATTTTTGATGAGCGAAAAGAAAAAAATCCCTGCTCTCTCTGCGCAAAAATGCGGAAGGGCGCATTGAATGATATGGCGGAACAGCTTGGCTGCAATAAGATCGCTTTGGGGCATAATAAGGACGATGTTGTGGAAACCTTCTTTATGTCTCTGCTTTATGAGGGCAGGCTCAACTGCTTCGCTCCCGTTAGCTTCTTGGACAGAAAAAAACTCTATTCCATCCGCCCGCTGATGTATGTGCCGGAATGGGAATGTCGCAGCTTTGTCAATAAAAGCGATATCCATATCGTAAAAAACCCCTGTCTTGCCGACGGAAATACCAAGCGTCAGGAAACCAAGGAGCTTCTGGCAGAGCTTTCCCTACGGTATGATAATTTGCAGGAAAAGGTATTCGGTGCCATCAAGCGTTCCTCCCTAAAGGGTTGGAATCATGAGGAATAAGGAAGGTGAGCCTGATGTCTGATTACCGTGAGGAACTGAAAAATAAGGAAACCCTGCGTCTTCGGGAAATCCAGAGGGAGCTGCCCCCCTTTGTGCAAGCCTTCTTTCGCGGCATCGCACAGACCACCTCTACTAAAACCCGTCTGGCGTATGCCTACGATCTGCGGATTTTCTTCCGCTATCTTTATGAGGAGCATCGCACCCTCGGCGGCATCGAGCCGAAGGATTTGACCGCAGCGCATTTGAGCGAGGTCACCTCGGAGGATATTGACTGTTTCATGGAATATCTTTCCTATTATATTCGCCCCGATTATGAAAACCCTGCCTATGGCAAGGAAATGCACAACGAGGAAAAAGGGAAATCCCGTAAGCTTGCCGCAGTGCGGATGCTGTTTAAATATCTGTATAAGAAAAAAATTATATCGGCGGACCCTGCCTCTTTGGTCGATACCCCGAAAATCCACGAAAAAGCTATTGTGCGTCTGGATGTGAACGAAATGGCAAACTTTCTGGATGCAGTGGAAAGCGGCGAAAAGCTGACCGACCGCCAGAAGGTCTTCCATGAAAAAACAAAAAAGCGCGACCTTGCCATGATGACGCTCCTGCTTGGGACGGGGATGCGTGTTTCCGAATGTGTCGGTATCAATATTAAGGATCTGGATTTTCAGAATAACGCCGTCAAGGTTACCCGTAAGGGTGGCAACGAGGTTTTCCTCTATTTCGGCGAAGAAGTACGGGAAACCCTTGCGGATTACTTAGAGGAACGGCAGAACGCCCTAACCAAGGACGAAAATGAAGATGCCCTCTTTCTTTCGAGTCAGGGCAAGCGCATCGGCGTGCGGACGGTGCAGAATATGGTCAAAAAATACGCACAGGGCGTTACAATCAAAAAAATCACCCCCCATAAGCTGCGCAGTACCTTCGGTACAAATCTCTATCAGGAAACGGGGGATATCTACTTAGTGGCGGATGTGCTGGGGCATGCCGATGTCAATACCACCCGCAAGCATTACGCCGATATCGAGGACAGCCGTCGCCGCATGGCAGCAACCCGCATCAGATTAAGAAAGGACTGAGCCCCATGGAACATAAAAACTGTCTGAAAAAAGTCACCGCTGTTTTTTCCTCGCATGAAGCAGCCCCCATTTGGAAGCTGCGCCATTTCGCCGTTCTTGCTCTGCTGACAGAGATAGGCGGAGAACTGCATTTCATTCTGACAAAACGCGCCGCAGGGGTAAATCAGCCGGGGGATGTCTGCTTTCCCGGCGGACATCGGGAACAGGGCGAAACCCTCGTGGAAACCGCTCTCAGAGAAACCGAGGAAGAAATCGGCATCTCTCAAAAGGATATTCGCCTTCTAGGGAAAAGTGACTTCATGCTGACGATTTATCGTGGCATGATTCAGCCCTATATCGCCTATATCCCCTATGAGATTTACAAAACCGCAGTCCCAAATCCCAAGGAGGTTGCGGAAATTTTCACCGTCCCCCTGCGTTTCTTTCTGAAAACCGAGCCGGAGCGGCATGATACCGTCTGGAAGGTCATAGAATCCCCCGATTTCCCCTACGAAAAAATCGAAGGCGGCAAAAACTACCCCTTTAGCAAGAGCAAAACCACACAGCTTTTCTATGAATATAACGGGCATATCATCTGGGGCTTCACCGCACAGGTGCTTCGCAATATCATCGAGATTCTAAACGAGTCTAAGCTGAAATTTTAAAAGCAGCTAAAAAAGAAAACCATAGAATCTGGTATCCGCCAGTCCTATGGTTTTTGTGTTATTTCTTCTTTTTATTATTGTAGGCCTTTTTCCGTTCCTTATCCAAAACCGCTTTTTCCGCCGCCCTTGCCTTCTTCTGCTCCAGCATCACATCAATATCCTCCGGCAGCTCCAATGTCAGCCTGCCAAGCTTGCCGCCACGGTATTCATCCATCAGAATTTTGCCTGCGCGTTCCAAATCAGGTTCGCCGCCCTTTTTCTTAAAACCGCGCGCCATCGCGATTTTTTCCAGAATTACATGCGGCTCCTCAATCGTATCGAATGTAATCTGATACCGATTCCGCAGACAGTCGGGATTTCTGGAAATCATGTGATTGATAAAGGCAAGCGCCATATTTTCGGGGTCAAGAATATCATCATTGATTGCCCCCGTAAACGCCAGCTTCAGCCCCACCTGCTGGTCCTCAAATTTCGGCCAGAGGATGCCCGGCGTATCGAGCAGCTCAAAATCCTTTTTTAATTTTATCCACTGCTTGCCGCGGGTCACACCGGGTTTATCCCCGGTTTTCGCCGTTACCTTCCCCACATATTTATTGATAAACGTGGATTTCCCCACATTCGGGATACCCACAATCATGCTGCGGATAGGGACATTGATACGCCCTCTTGCTTTCAGCTTCTCAATTTTTTCCTTCATTAAGCTGCGTGCCGTTTCCGTCACCTCGCCCAAGCCGTTGCCCTTCAGCGCATTGATGCGAATCACGCGGAAGCCCTGCTTTTCAAAATATTCCTGCCAGATATCGGTTGCCCTTTCGTCCGCAAGGTCGCATTTATTCAGAAGCAGAATGCGGTGCTTATTCTTCGCAAGCGTATCCAAATCCGGATTTTTGCTGCTGTATGGAATTCTTGCATCTACCAGTTCGATGACAATATCCACCAGAGAAATATTTTCCTCCATCATTCTGCGGGTTTTTGTCATGTGCCCGGGATACCATTGAATATTGTTCATAGCTACCTCTTTCTATTTTCACTCAGATTTTTTATTTGATAAAGCCAATGGAGCTAAAGGGATACAGTCGGAATACAACCTTCCCCATCAGGTTCTCCTTCGGAATCGCGCCGACCGATTTTCTACGGCTGTCGGAGCTTGCGTTTCTGTTGTCCCCCATCACAAAATAGCTGTTTTCGGGAACTGTATAAGGGTACTCAATATTCCCCTTTGTATCCATCGGCGCTTTGATATAGTCCTCCTTCACCAACTCCCCATTGATATACAGAGAGTATATCGTATCTTCGTCGTCCCCATTATCTCTAAGGTCAATTTCGTCCCCGGGCAGACCAATCACACGCTTGATGATATTTTTCTTTTCGTCATTCAGGCGGCAGATAACAATATCACCCTTTTTCAGCGTACCGAAAGAGGTGCTGAGCTTATTGATAAACACAAAATCGCCATGGTAAAAATTCGGCTCCATGGAAGACCCCTTTACCAGAACCGTCCCCATTACATTACGCAAAACCACAATTACAACAACCAGCAGCACCAGCTGCAGCAGCATGGGCATTCCCTTCTTTTCCTTTTTTCTTCTTGTAGGCTTCTGTTCTTCCTGCTTTTCGATTGTCTGCTCCATTCCAAAGACCTCCTTTATCCAAACGCATTTTTTCGTCAAAGGCAAAAGCCCTTCTGCCTCTCACGAAAAAAGTCTCGATGAAACTTGTTCATCGAGACTGCTTTTTCTCGTTCCGGTACAAAATGTACAGCTTATTTCAGAACTTCTTTAACCTTAGCTGCTTTACCAACTCTGTCTCTCAGGTAGAACAGTTTAGCACGTCTTACAACACCACGTCTTACAACCTCGATACGGTCGATTCTGGGAGAGTGTACGGGCCATGTTCTTTCAACGCCAACGCCGGAAGCGATACGTCTTACTGTGAAAGTTTCTCTGATGCCGCCGCCCTGTCTTTTGATAACAACGCCTTCGAACATCTGCAGTCTTTCTCTTGTACCCTCTACTACTTTAGCATAAACACGGATTGTGTCGCCAACGTTAAAAGGAGTTACTTCGCTTTTCAGCTGTTCATTTTCCAGTTCTCTGATGATATCCATTGTATTTCCTCCTTATGCACCTTAGACGTTCTTACCCCGTCCCTTTGACAGCGGCATTGGACCGTCCGTAATCAACATGAAAAATTATACCACGCCCGAAAGGGCATTGCAAGCACTTTTTTCCGAAAAACAAAGGTTTTTCAGGCTTTTCAGACTGCTCCGTAAAGCTTTGCGGCAAGCAGCACGCTTAACGGCAGCGTTGCCATGGAAAGAACCGTTGTCCAAAGCACAATATCCGAGGACATCTTATCCCCATAGCCGTATCTGCCGACCATCATCGGCACGACCGCCGCCGAGGGCATGCAAACGGAAAGCAGGAACACCGACTTTGCAAGACCATCCGCAGGAATAAAAAGCATTGCAAGAATTGCCATTGCAGGCATCCCTATCATCTTCACCACGCTGATTTCCAGTGCCATTTTTTCTTTAAAGAGCTGCACGATGCCGCTGCCGCCTGCCAATGCGCCAATATAAATCAGAGAAAGCGGTGTGGATAAATCCCCGACCTTTGTCAAAAAGCCAAACACCACCGTCGGCACAAATCGCGCCGTATGCGTCACCGCAAGCAGAAGCCCCAGCAGGATGGAAATGCAGTTCGGATTGATTGCTCCCTGTAAAAAGCTTTTCCCGATTGCCGCCGCACCTGTTGCTTTTTTATCGGAAATGACATACACGCCATACGTCCAGATATACAGATTCAGTGCCAGTACCCCTGCGGACATATAGATAATCCCCGCCTGCCCGAAGAAAATCATCGTGACGGGCAAGCCGATAAAGCCCGT